>JAABUJ010000035.1_pt1 | contig 312230 bp, 440 predicted proteins | sample 5559131 | NCBI WGS metagenome assembly JAABUJ01 (sample SAMN10711875, study PRJNA513366) | rock metagenome | isolation source: Antarctica rocks | place: Antarctica: Victoria Land, Mt New Zealand nord | collected 2016-01-07
GCTTGGCGCGTGTGATCATGCTGTTGGCACTTGGCGGCTGTACCCGCCCGCGGCTGTACGCGCTCGCGGCTGTACGCGCCCGCGGTCGTGCACCAGCAGGCGCGCGCCCTGTGCGCGCGGCGCGTGCCGCGGGGCTGTGCGAGCTGACGCGGGGCGCGCCGGCTGGGTCGCGCCAGCGGGCGCGCCTGTGAATGCGGCCGGCGCCTGCACCATGCGCGACGCGCTCCAGGCCTCACTGCTTGCGCTGTTGCCGCCAGGCCTCACTGTTCGCGCTGTTGCCGCCAGAGCCTGTTGCTTTGGGCGGAGCGCGCCAGGGTGGCCGGCAATCGAGCATGAATAGCCCTGTTGGCACAGCAGCCTGCCCGGCGGGCGAGCCCGGCTGTAGCCGTCGCCGGCGGGAGGGCCAGCGCTCGGGGCGCAGGCGGGGCCGTTGGCTGAGCTGGCCGGCCCGCGCTCCGCAGGCGATGTACTCCGCCAAGTCCAAGGTCAACGCGTGCACGGGCGACCCGGACTGGCCGCTGGACGTGTACCGCTTCCAGCCGCCGATGGGCTTCGAGACGGCCGGGCGCCTGACCGAGGACCGCTGGCGGAAGAGCCACCAGTGGTGCGCGCAGGGAACTTGCTCGCCCTGGCATGTCTTGTTGCGCCGCGTGTGTGCTCTGCAAGGCGGGGGGAGGCATGCAGCCTATCACCCGTTTCGCACTGGGTCTGTTGTCCTGCAGCGGGCGCGCGCGCGCGCAGCCTGTCACTCCCTCGCCTGCATGCTGTGGTGCGCAGCGCACACAATGCCTGCATGCTGTGGTGTGCGGCGTACATACTGCTGGAGGGGCCGCAGGCAGAGCTGACCGCCGGGCGGCTGCTGCGGGGCGCAGGGTGGGCCTGGTGCGGAAGCATGCGCAGACGGTCGTCGACGACGTCGAGATCGCCGCGGTGCAGCCCCGCGCTTGCGTGTCTTGTGTTGTGAGATTCGTCGTGATCGCAGGGTGCGCGCCGTCTCAGCTGCATGGCACGTCTGCAACGTCTCGAGCTTGGCATACAGCCCATGATGTGGCATCCTGCAGAGGCAGCACTCCCGCGTGGCAGTGTCCGGTGGGTGCAGGGCAGCAGTCCGGTCGGGCAGCGCCTGATGGCGGCGCGCGCGTGCCGCGGGCAGGCTTTCGAGAAGCACTGCTGGAGCGGCCCGGACAACCGCTACATAGAGGGCTGGCGCTCGTGCTACTCCGACGAGCACTACTTCCCGACGCTCCTCGCCATCAACGACATGGATGCGGTGCGCCGCGCGCGCTTGCGCGCGCGCCCGCTCGTCGCGCGCTGAGCGCAGTTCTGCATGGGGGCTCGTGCGGCGCTCCACTCGTGCCGCTGCACTGTGCACGGGTGAGCAGCGCACACGAGCTATGGTCTTTTGAAAAGTGGCAGCTGCACCCTGACCCTGTGCCCGGGCGAGCAGGAGACGGACTGCGCGGGCCGCCTGACGAGCACCGACTGGTGCCACCTGCCCAGCGGCGAGCGCTGCCCGCACCCGGGCTCGCTGCACCCGCGCGAGTACTTTGCGGACGACATTGCGCCCGCGCTGCTGGCCCGCCTGCGCATGCCCGAGGGCCGCGACTGCGATCCGGGCGCCGCGCTGGCGTCCGCGGCGGCCGGCTTCACCAACGCGGCTGCGCTGGCGGCCGGCCCCAGCTGCGCCGGCGACATGTGCGCACCAGTTGCCACGCGCCTGGGTGCCCTTGCCTAAGCTGACTAGCGCTTGACGCAGCATATGAAGAGTGCGAGTGTGTGCTGCCTGCAGCCATCAGCCCTAACCCTCTTGTGTCGACGCTGGCGGCGTGCACGCTTGTTGGGCGAGGTTGTCTGGCTGCATGCGCCGCGCGCGCTGCTGGGCTTGCCCGCGCGCGGGCAGGCAGGAGCAGGCAAGGTGCGGCGCCTGGCATGCGCGCGCCGCCCGCTGACGGCGCGCTCTGCTCGCGCGCGCGCAGCCCGGCGCCGGCGCTGCTGGGCCCGTACTGCCCGCTGTTCGCGCGGAAGTTCTCCAACGTGAGCGCGCCGCACACGCTGCACGCGCTGCTCGGCCTGCTCACCCGCGAGCAGGTGGAGCTGGCTGGCACAGCGCCGGTCGACGCGCCAGCCGGGTGCGCGCCCGACGGCCTGGGGCTCGCGGGCCGGCGGCGCGCCATGGCGGCCGCGGCCGCGGATGGCGGCGGGGACGCGCACGCGCGCGGCGCGGGGCCTGGGCAGGGCCCCGAAACCTCCGGCGAGCCCGGCTGGGGCCGCGGCGCGCGCCGCGCGGCCAGGCTGAGGCGGCCGCCGCGGCGCGCGGCGCGCCTGGTCAGGCGCCGGCTGTTAGGGTAGCAGGCCCCCTCTGATGCCACTTTTCAGAATGTATGTACCCATTTTTGTCAGATTTATTCTGGCTTTGGGCTGTGGCGCTGTGCCGCGCGTTAGTCACCTGAAGCGGAATGCCACTCCCCTGTGCATCTGTCGCTGTCCAACGTCATGTCTGCATGGCGGGGCTATTGCTTGCCAATGCTGATGTCAGCAGAGCGCCGTTGGAAATTGTAGGACAGGATAAATCAGGTCTCGGGCGTTTTGCAGCGCGCTGAAAGGCGCACGCGTGTGCCAGCAACGCTCTGCAACGTGCTGCGCACCTGGGTCTAGGCACTCCTTAGGCGGCATGTGTAGACGGCGCGTGGTTGCCCGTCCTTGTCTGCGGAATTTCTGAGGGTGGTCCTGATTGTTTATTCATGGTTGAGCCCTGGCGGGACTGCGACACCTTAGCACAGTAGTCCGTTGCAAGTTTTGTGCACTGAGTCAAGACACTTGACAACACTAGCGAGGCATGGCGGTTTTGCCCTAAACACTGGCAAGGTGCTTGTCGTTCACTTGGTGCTGCAAGAGCTGCTGCCGGCGCATGTCTGTCGGCGCACGTCTGTCGTGCAATGGTGACAGTGTATGGTGTTAATGTAAAACACAACGCCGTCAATATTCCTCATCACGCAGCTCGTCCCTGCTCAAAAGCAGACACTAGCAGCACCGGAGCATCTTCTATACTGGCGATTTGTTAATGATGATCTACACCAGCCTCTCAGCTTGTAACAGTGACATCTCACTGACGTCGCCCTCAGTCCAAAGGTCCATCATGTGGGCACGACATGAAAGTCTGCATAGGCCTTGCAGCCAAGCATGCAACGTGGCTCACTCAGAAAGCACCAACACAGCAGCAAAAGCAACGCCCCAGCGCAAAACACAGCATGCATGGACAGCAGTACGCTGATTCAGTATTGCTAGGACCGCAGCGGCTGGCCGCTCTCACGACGTGTAGTGCGTGTCGCGGTTCCAGCGGAACACGCGGTCCTCCTCAGCGATGGGCACCTGCTCCCAGCAGCACGGGGCCGTCAGCGCGCGCTCGACACAGGTGAGGCCTGCAGGGCACACGCCGGACAGGGCGCACGCGCACCTTGTTGATCTGGGTAACGCGCCGCTGCATCAGACCTGCGGGCCCGCAACAAGCTCAATGCTTGCACCGCACTCAAGCCTCCACAGCTGCACTCTGGTCCATAAGCGTATGACTTACAGCCTGCATGCCTTGCACATGTGTGAACGCCGAGAGTGTGAAAAGCAAACCTTCCCTATTTGACCGCCTACGAATGACCATTATGCCGCCATGCAAGTGCAGACCAGGGCCCGCCTTGCTGCCGCAAACCTGCTTAAAAAGGCACACATACTCTGCTGTGTCAACCAACCTACCAGCGTACCGTCGGGTGCAAACTCCCAGTCCTCATTCCCGTACGCGCGGAACCACTGGCCCTTGTCATCATGGTGCTCATAGCGATACACGACCGCAATGCGGTTGCCTCTGAAGCACCTGCAAGGCGTGTTTCACACACCCGGCTGCATGCATGTAGCAAGGGCTGACATCACACGCAGTCAACCACACAAGTATGTATGCAAATGCCACGGCCTACCAGCAACCGCATACACAGAGGGAGGACACCACAGTATGAACCCCATACAGCACCGTGTCACCACAGCAGCGCCTCTTGTTGCACTGTGCAGGACCAGCGTAGGAGCAGCGTTCCCTCACCAGAGCGTCTTCTCCAGGCGGTAGTCCTGTTCGTGGTCCCACTTGTCGGTCAGGAACTTTATGATCTCCTCCCTGCCACTGAAGCTCCTTCCGTTGACGTGCCAGTCAGAGTCTGCGTGCACAGCGCCTTGCGTCACTCGAGCTCACCTCACAGGCAGGCAGATAGCATTGCAAGCACTGCCTGTCCAGCTGCTTGAGGAGGCTGCAAGACCAACATCTGATAAGCCTTCACACGTTCAGCAGGCAGAGCTGTAAACAGAGGTGCTCAGTCAGTGTCAACGAGGACACGTGTAGCTGCCTGGCGCCTGATTTTTGTTGGTGTAGGGCACTCCAGGAATCAAGATGCAGTACCTTGCTATTGCAAAGTTCTGGGTGGGAGCATGCGGCGTGTTCCATACTGAGTGGATAAAGCACGAGCCCGTGTGAAAATAACCACATGGCAGGGAGTGAGCGCTTGGGGCTGAGACAACAGCAGGTGCATGGGCTATCCTCACCTGGCGTGTAGGCCAGGGCCACCTTTGCCGGGTTGCGCGTGTTCCAGCCCTGCTCCGCTAGCTTTACCTTTCTGAGCGCGGCGTCCTCGGTCTCAAAGGGCGGCAGCGGGGGACGGGACGCCTCCTCCGCTGATGCGCTCATGGTGGGCGGTATGCAGGAACCAAGAAGACAGAACAGAAGACTGCAGAGCAGTAGGACTGCGAAGAGGAAGCCACTTATCTAAGCGCCTCAAGGAAGGTGCAGTAGCATGAGTCTAGCTCTTACCAATTGGTACGACTTGCAAATCCTGTACTTTGCGTGAGAGACAGAAGAAGAGACGAGTTTACAGAACGAGCTTGGTTCAGGCCCTGCAAACCAAGGTCAACAGTAGACATTGCTGCAAGAGCAACGAGCTCAAGGAGCTGTCGCTTACCTTGATAGCACTTGCTTGACACACGGCGACTGGCTGATACACAGTGACAGTCTTATTCGCATGTTCCTTGTGGGTGCTTAGCGTTTAGAAGCAGGCAGCCAGAGCTTGATTTCTGTCATCTAGAGCAGATCACGCATGCATCGCGCACGCCATCACCCCCCCATTGGAAGATAAAGGCTGAGTGGGTAGTGCACTACGCGCACTGACGGTGTGCACATGCCTGGGAACAAGCTCGTATTGTGTCAGAGCAAGTAACAAGCACCATTCCAGTCCGCACCTGATCAGCGCGCGCCCACAACCACGGGCGCGCTATGGAGATGATGTGATATAAACAGAAATTAATTAGCGCTGGGCACCTGGTGGGTGTAACGTCTCACTGTCACTCGAGTGAGGGGTGTGGGGCGAGGCGTGCGCTGTGCATGGCTTCGGCCCCCGGGCAGCTGCAGACGGCCTGCCACCTGCAAGGACTGAGTGTGCCTTGCTGTTCCACCGGAGGGTGGGGCGGCACTGCACTTGAAGCCGGAGTCACTGGCCGAGGGGGGACACCCAGCAGGCCGCCTCCGCGCTTGGTTCGGTGCGGGCGATAACGGGCAGGAGGTTGGGCGGGGGAGTCACCGAGTTGTGTGCTGCGGCACAACAGCCCCGCTTTTTTTTGCGTCCCATATGTTATGGGTTGCTCGTTTGGTAGGCAGAGCATGCATGCGCTCCGTGTGGGAGGCAGGCCGGTGGGACAGTTGTTCCTTTTGCATTTTGGATGTCCTGGCTTGCGCTGCATGCACCTGGTTTGTTGGGCACCAACATGCATGCGTGCTTATGGGAGGCAGGCTGGATGGGGTGTTGTACGGTGCACGCTGCTAGACATACTGCTGCCTTGCCATTTTGGGCTCCAAACATCATCCCGATCACTTGCATGTTGCTGTATCACTCGTCTTGCTAATGTACAAGCGCGCTCTTGCTCCATACAAAAGCACACACTGCGCAATCTGACTGGCATGCAGGACCGACACAGCCGCACCTCTGGCGTCCTAGGTGACAAGCGGCACATGCAACCAGAGATACTGTAATGCTGCATTAATGCAAAGTGTTAGGGACAGGTGTGCACATCTGACTCCACTATGGCTCACAAGCACGACCTGTGTGAGATGCTGCCCAAGTGTAAGTGCAGGCAGTTACTTGATAGAAATACAGGTTGGACGCTCACCGCCTAGCCGGGCCGCCCAGTGCCACACCTCGACGTACAGGTGGAGCAGAAGAAAACAAATCGTAAGCGGCTCCGTTCACCTCCTGCCACGCCCCGGCCTGGCCAGAACGCAGGCAAGCAGCGCACACGCGGCGCAAGCCAGGAAGGCCTGCCCGAGCGCCTCAGAGGGCGTCTGAAAGTACTCCGAGCCCAGGGCCCGCCCGTCGGCGGCGACCGGCAGGCCAGCCAGCCAGGCCGAGTACTCTGGCGGGCAGCCGTGCTCGCGCAGGCCCTCCAGCAGCAGGTCGCGGTACCGCCGGCGCGGCGGCAGCGAGCGCGGCAGCGTCAGCAGCCCGGAGCTCACAAACACAACCGCGCACGCCTCGGCGCCCTCCCGCGTCACGACGCGGGCGCGCTCCGTGCGGTACCCGGCTTCGAACAGCGCCAGCCGGGCCAGGTCGGCGCGCGTGAGCTCCCACAGGACGCCAGCCGGCGCGCGGTAGGTGCCGGCCCCGCCGGCCGCCCCGCTGCGCTCCGGGCCATCCGCCCCGTGCAGCAGCGTCGCATACCCGCCGCGGTGGCTGAACGCCAGCACGGCGTGCGCAGCGACGGCGGGCTCGGCCGAGAGCGGCGACACGCCGCGCTTGCGCAGCACCGCGCTGCTGGTGTTGGCGCCGTACGCAAAGTAGAGCACCTTCTGCGCAGGCGCGCACGAGCAGCGGGCCGGCAGCGCCTGGTCGCAGCCGAGCGGGATGCGCCGTCGCCTGCAGCGGCCGAGCAGGATGCGCCTTCGTCTGCAGCGGCCTCCCGCGCTTGCGGCCGTGGCCGCCTTGCTAGGTGGGGCGGCTGTCGTGGGCATAGCGCTGGCCCGGTGGCGTAAGCGTGTATCTCCAGCCAGCAGGCGCTCTGCTTTGTGCTCTTACAGGCCTTCTCTGACACGATGCGCGGAGTGCGTTACATGCGGCGCATAGCAGCACCGTTCACACGGCCCAGTGCTGCTCCAGCGCGCCAAGCCTCTACCTGGGCTGCTCACTTCCACATCTATCCTGCCTGACAGAGCCCCTGCTTGCAGCTACCCAAGGGTGGCCTTGCGCAGCAAGAACTACCCTATCATCCCGTCCGATCTGGCTCCAGCAGTGCGCACACCACTCTGTAACCATCATCAACATCAATGCGCGCTGCTTCTGCGTGCGCATCGACGCGCACGCATGCGGGCGGCCGCCTCGGGCGCCGCGCCCCCGCTCGGCCGCTCTGCACGCGGGCAGCCCCTGGGGCTGCGCGCGCCGCGCGTGCCGTGCGACCCGCGTCCGGCGGCCGGGCCTGCCTAGCCGTGCGCGCGCGGCGCGGCGGCCGCGCCAGGCGCATGGCGCGCGCGCGCGCCGCCTTCCGCCTTCCACGGCGGCGCCGCCGGCGCCGCCTCGCGCACGTTGCCAGGCTTCGGGCTCAGCGGCACGCGGCGCGGCGGGCCGCCGCCCTGAGCGAGCGCCACGGGCGTCACCGGCAGGTTGGCGAGGCCGGCGCGCATGGGCTCGCGGAACGCCTCGGGCGTTCCGCTCCAGCCAAACCCTAGGCCGGACGCTGCGCCCACGCCGCCGTCGCCGCGCCCGGCCGCCCCCGACGCCTCGTTCTGGCTCATGCCGAGGCCCAGGGGTCCGTCGGCGCTGCCGCGCGCGTCCGCGGGCGGCCCCGCGGCGCCCCGCGCGGGGCGCGCCCCGGCGCGCGGCTCGGGGCTCTCCGCCTCGCCGCCCCAGCCGGCAGGGCTCGGGTAGGGTTCAGGGCTCGGGTAGGTGTCAGGGCTCGGCGCATTGGGGTGCCCTGGGCGCGGCGCGGCCGGCGCGCCCAGGCCGGCGGGCCGTGCGACGTCCGGTGCGGCAGGGTTGCGGGGCTCTGGCGGGGACCCTCGCGGCGTTTCCGCGGGCGACGCCAGCGAGGAGGCTGCCTGCGGCCGCGCGAAGAAGGCCGGGCGAGCGGTGCCGCTGGCCCCGCGGCCGGCGGCGGCGGTGACGGAGAACGTGCGCAGCATCCAGCTGGGCGAGTCCATGGGCGGGCGCAGGCGCAGCGGCGCCAGCGGCGACGCGGTGCCGCCGAACATGCGCTTGACGTTGCCCAGCGTCCTGCGCAGCATACCACTGCTTGGCCCGACTTACGCCAGGGCCCGACAACCTTCCAGAGGCACCAGCGGCAGCGCCCTGCTGCCAGACATACACCAGTCTTATTCAAGGACAGAAGGACGGGCCTGCCTAGTGCGTGGCGCAGGCATGAGCAGCTGGGAGCTGGGTACAGCAGCGACACTTTCATTACACCAGACCCTGAGCAGCAACGCATGCATGAGCACAAGCGCGCGCCCGGGCTGCCCTTCGCGGCGGCAAGGCCGCTCCCAGGGCAGCAGAGCGCGCGCGCGGTCAGGACGCAGTTCCGCCTGGTCAGATTCTTTAGCTCAGGTTTCAGCTCGGGTTTCCACCTGAGCTCCTTCTGCGGCAGCAGGAACGCGGCGCGCAGCGCCTCGATCGCGCCCTGCAGCGCGCCCGCGCCCGCCATCGAGTTGCTGACCAGCGCGGCGCCGGACCAGGCGAGCGCGGCGCGGCGCGCGGCCTCCGCGGCCGCCTGCCGCGCGTCCAGCTCGCCCAACGCCACTGTGGCGCGCTGCAGCGCCTGGCGCATGAGGCGCGCCCCGCCGCTCGTCAGCCGGCCAAGCGCCGTTCGGAGCACATTGCATATAAGGCTGGTGCTAAGAGTCCCCGAGACAGGGTGTTCCTGGCTGGAACCCTAGCACAACCCTATGGATGCAGGTCGGCGCGCGCGCCTGCGCGGCGCTGCGGCCCTGCTGCAGCAGCCCGCGCACGCGCCAGGCGCGCCACGCGCGCTGCACAGTGCGCGCGGCGCCGCCGCGGCGCCGGTTGGCCACCCAGACTGCTACGAGCGCAGCGCGCGAGCGCGCGGTCGCCGCCGTGCGGCCCTCCTCGCGCGCCAGCGCTGCCTTGGTTGCCGCCATTGCGTCCTGCCGCTTCAACCTCTTGGGCACTCGCTCACGCGACCGGCGGAAGGGTTGTCATGGTGTGGCATAGCTGGCATTTTGGGGTGGCCCGGCGCCGCATGCCAGACTTTGGCCTGGCCAAAGTCAGAGCCTTGAATGATGTCAACTGGCATGACAGCAGCAGCGCATGCCATGCCGCGCTCCGCCGGACCATGCAAAGATTGCACGACAGCCAGGGCCTGGCTCCCTGCGGTGCCGCGCCTGCAGGCTCTGGGCATCCGCGGCCGCCGCGTCGCACGCCGCAGCGAGCGCCGCGCGCTCCGCGCGGCCGCGCGCGCCGTCCGCCTCCGCCGCCGCAAGCTTGCCCTGCAACGTGGCGATGCGGGCGCCGGCCTCCTGCGCGGCCGCGGCACCGCGATCAGCCCGCCCGCTCTGCAGCAGAGCTGTGCGGTGCCGGCCGCCTGCGCACCCTGGCGGCGCATTGTGATGCTGCGGATTCGGTCTGTGAGCCCAGCGGCTGAGCACAGCGCTGGCCACCTGCGCACCCGGCGCAGCGACACGGTGCTGCAGGGCCGCACAGACATGCCTTTGGCGCAGCAGGCCGGAGCTCGCCGGGCGTGAGCTCTGCCGCGGCCGGTGCGCCTGCCACAGACCTGCAGCCAGGCAGATGGCCTGGGATAGTGCAGACACGGGCAGTCGACCGCACCTGCGCGGCGGCCGCCGCCGCCGCCAGCTCGCCGCGCAGCCGGCGGATGGCGGCCTCCCGCTCAGCGGTGGCGCGGCGCGCGGCGGCGAGCTCGGCCGCCGCCGCGCTGGCCGCGGCGGCCTGGCGCTCCGCCCAGCGCGCCTGGCGTGCGCAGACCCGGGCCGATCAGGGCTGCCAGGGAGCAGCGCCGTTACACCGATCATGGATGCAGCAGTGTGCCTGTCGCGGGTCGCAGCAACAAACCCCGCGGCTGAACGCGGACCAGGCTGTGTGTGCAACGCGAGGGTGGTGGCACTGATCGCGTCTCTCTCCGCCGTCTGGCCCCAAACATGCGGACGGAGTTTCTACCAACGCAATATGCCCTTGAACCATGCAAGCGCGCGCGCAGCGGCCGCCAGGCACGCGGACCCAGCTGCACAGGCGTGGCCTGCGCAGGCACCCGGCTCAGCAGCGCGCACCTCCGCCTCGCGCAGCTCGGTCGCGTGGCGCGCGCGCTCCCCGGCGGCCGCCTCCGCGGCGCGGCGCAGCGCCGCCTGCGCGCTCACCTCTGCCTCGCGTAGCTCGGCCGCGTGGCGCGCGCTCTCCGCGGCGGCGGCCTCCGCGGCCGCGCGCAGCGCCGCCTCCGCGCCCGCCAGGCGCTCTGCTGCTGCCGCGGCCGCCGCCGCTGCGGCCGCCGCCGCCTCCTCCCCGGCCGCCGCAGCCGCCGCGCGCTCGCGCTCCTGGCGGCCCATGCGCTTGCACGCTCACACGCCGCTTCAGTCATGGTGCCAACACGAGCGGCGTCGCATGCGAGGCCGCTCGGCCTGCGCGGGTCTGCTGGGCCGCGCGCCTGCTCGTGAACCCTGCCCTACCCTGACGCCATGCACCTCCCCGCCGGCACCGCGCCGCGCCCCTGCACCTCACCCCGCCTCCACGGCCTGCACCCGCGCGGCGGGCGCCGCGCCTGCTCGCGCGCATGCCGCTTCCGCAGCTCGCCCAGCGCGGCCTGCGCGCTGGCTGCCGCGGCCGCCACCGCGGCCGCGGCCTCGCCCTGAAGCACCGTGCGCTCCTCGGCGGCCGCCCCGCGCGCGTCTATTAGCGCCTGCTCCAGCTGCGCCTGCCGGCCGGCCGCGGCCGCCGCGGCGGCCGCGGCCTCGCCCGCCAGCGCCTCGCGCTCGGACGCCCACGCGCCCCTCGCCGCCGCGTGCTCCTGCGCGCGCACGCGCGGCGCCACTTCATTTTGTGACACCGCCTGACCGGCCGGCGTCCCGCTGCTGTCCCCGCGTTTGCACCAACTAAGAGTGCCATGCGGCTGCAGCAGCAGGCGCCAGCTGCTCAATGACGGCTCCGTGCCGCTGTGCATGCCCATGGCTGTGTTGCAACGGCACAGACGTGAAGATCGTGAGTTCTGACATTCTACATGTCAGGGCAAGGACGTGGCATGTGTAATGCACAGGATGACCTAGAGACCAGCGTGACGCGCAGAGCAGCTCTGCAGTGACCGCACCCTGGCCAGGCGCTGGCGCTCGGCCGCGGCCGCGCGCGCGGCGGCCGCGGCGGCCGCCTCCGCCTGCGCGGCCAGGCGCGCGCGGTCGGCGGCCGCCGCGTCGGCGGCCGCCACGAGCGCTGCGGCGTGCTCCTGCAGCAAAAAGAAAGGGGCTTAGTACAGCGGCTTGGTGCTTGACAAAAAAAAAAGCACAGCGCGGCTGCCGCGACATGCCCTTTGTTGAACTCGGACGGAGGCCTGGAGCAGGCGGCGGGAGCGCGCGACTCTGGTGCGGGTGGGACGGGCGCGAGCCCTGATCGCGCGCAGCGCCGGCAGTGGCAGACACCAAGTGCTGCTCACCTGCTCGCGAGAGCACAGCGGAGCGCTGTGGCTGCCAGGGGCTTGGATACGCGCGTCGGGGCCGCAGGCCAGGGTCGGGCCGTGTTCGCCTGCTGCACGCGCTTGCAAACGGTCAGGGTGGGGTTAGGGTGCGCGCGCCTGCTGCAGGCGCTTGCGCTCGGCAGCGGCGGCGGCGGCTGCGGCGCGTGCCTGCGCGCGCGCCGCCTCGAGCGCCGCCGCCGCCCTGCCGGCAGCCCGCTCCGCCTCCGCCTGCTGCCCGGCGCGCTCGGATGCGGCGGCGGCCGCGGCAGCCGCCGCCTGCGGCAGACACTCTGAGCACGCCAGCCTGACGGGTTGCGGTTTGCGCATGCAGCGGCTTCACACAGCGCGGCAGCAGCCGGGCGCCAGCATGCGGGAGGAGGCGCTGCCGTAGTAAGGCAGGCAGGCTCGGGCCCGAGCGCCCCCGAGCAGCACAGCGCCTGCGCCGGCCTGGCAGCGCGCCCAGGAGCAGACAGAGGCCTTGCCAGATCCTGGGAGCAGCGCGCCGGCGCACGCCTGGCGCTAGGATCAGGATAACCACACATGGCGCTAGGGTTAGATCAACCACACCTGGCGCCGCTCGTCGGCGAGGCCCGCCTCGGCCCGGGCCAGCGCGGCCGCCAGCTCGGCGCGCTCGCGGCCGTGCGCGCTGGCGCGCCCCTCCGCCTCCACCTGCGCCCGGGCGGCGCGGCCGGGTCGGAGGCCCGTCCACGGCTTGCACCCTAACCCTAATCCTTCCATACCCTAGTCCTGCACCAGGCACCCTACACCCACCTGCGACTCGGTGAGCTGCGCAGCCAGCTGCGCGCGCTCGGCCGCGCCGGCCGCGCGCTCGGCGTCCAGCGCGGCCACGATGCGGCCGCGCGCGGCCTGCTCGCCGGCCAGCGCGTCCTCCGCCGCGCTCAGCGCCTCCGCTTTGGCCAGCAGGCTGGCCTCCAGCACGTGTGTGCGGTCGTCGCGCCGGTCCAGCGCCGCGACCTGCGGCCGCGCACACAGAAGCTTTTGCAAGTGACAGGGTAAGTTAGGGCTAGGGTGCTGGCCTCCAGCATATGCGTGCGATTATTGCGCTGGTCCAGCACCGCGACCTGCGGCCGCGCGCACAGAAGCGGGCGCTTGCAATGGATGTGCATGTCTGCATGTCCAAGATTGATTATACTGGGCTGCGCCGCTCGCGGCCCGCACTCGTCCCGCGAAGCAGGCGCGCCGCCTCGGCGTCGGTTCGTGCGCGCATGCGCCGGCTGCCTGACGCCGAGCTGAGCCGGCCACCTGCGACAGCCTGCGGCGGCCAGCTCGCTGGAGAGCCTGGCAGCCGGCGGACCCAACGCGGCGCGCCCATGCGCCCCCATACCCTATCTGGGCCCCGCGCGCGCGCACCAGCTCGGCATTGATGACGCGGAAGTCCGCCCGCTCGTTGACGACCGCGCGAGTGCGTACGCGGCTCGCGCGCGACCCGAACGCCAGCGACTGCGCCGTCTCGTCGCCGTGCTCAAACGCGTTGGCAACCGCGATGACGAGCGAGGTCTTCGCGTTGCCGCCCAGCGACTCCTGCGCCGCGGGCGGGGCGCCCCGTCACGCCCTGCCTCCCGGCGCCGCCCGCGCCGGGGGCTGTGCCCACGCTGCGGCCAGCCGCCCGCCCCCGCTCCTGAGCGCAGCAGCTGTGGCACAGTCCATGTAAGCATGCGCTGGACTGATCGCCCACACAGACCGGCTAGACCGCCTGCACGCCCCGGAGCCTGGCAGCCTCGAGTGGGTCTGGGCAACCCTTACCCTACCATGCGCATACACTCATTCATCTGCAAGGCAAGGAGGCCGATCTGCTCCGGGTGCCGCCGGAGCGGGCAGGGCGCCGCGCGCGCCTGCAGCAGGCGCGTCAGCTTGGAGTCGCGGAAGGGCACGTGCGTGGACGTCGGGTCCGCGCGCGCGTTGATGCACATGCCCAGCGTCGTCAGCGACAGGTTGATGCTCATGGCCTCGCTCGCGCGCAGGCCTGCCGCGCGCGCGCCGTTGCAGGCCTATACCGCGAGTCAGCAGCACTGCAGGGCCACCCTGGCTCGGCATGCGTGCTTCATGCAGGCGGCTATGCTTGGAGGGCAGCCACCCGGCGCGCGAGCGTCTGCCCGACCTGCAAGGCGCCGCCCGCCACTCTGCCTGCTTGCGCAAAGGAGCAGCCGCGCGGCGCGGCGCTTTTGAAGAAAGAATAGAAAAGGCAGGATAGGTGTAGGCCCACCCTACCCTATAGCCTACTGTACTAAGCCGCACCCGTGGACCGGCTCTTCTTCAGGCGCTCGCTGCCGGCCAGGTCGACGAGGAACAGGCGGCCGACGCGCACGCGCCGCTGCTCGCGGCGCGCGCCCGGCGCGATGCGCGGGCGCTTGGCGATGGTCAGCATCACGATCGCGTGGCTGCGGCTGGAGTGCGCGTTGAGCGCTGTGAACGCAAACACGCTGCGCGCGCGCGCGGCGCGGCAGTTAGCTTCGAATGCGGGTGATGGCACATGGTGCAGGCACAGTACGATGGTGTGCTCGGGCGCAGTTGCTGGGGCTGCAGCAGGCAGGCACGCGGGTTGGCGGGGATCGCTGGGGCTGACGCAGCGGCCCCATGCTTCGCAGTGAGCCGCAGCCTGACTCGGCGGGTGTGCGCGAGGTGCGCCGAGCTGCAGCACGCCCAGAGACATCCCCGTCCTGCAGCCTCTGCCTAGCCTGTCCCACGGCTGCCTGTCTCTTTGCACCCCTTTGGAGCTCACGCCAAAACAAGCAGCATGGCAGCCTAGTTCGCTGGGCTGAAGCAGGCGGGTGCCCTTCCTGTGCGCTGACGCCCTTGGCCGCTGCCGCCATCTCTAGCACCCACAGCCTTACCTACTGCCTACCCGTCACTACTGCCATCCCGACACGAACAGATAAGAGAGCCTACCCTGCCTGAGCCGGGGCGACGACGCGCGCCAAGGAAGCCTGTCAAGTGCAAGCCCCTGACCAACCCTACCTACCCTAGCGTCGGCCGCGCACCGGTTGCGCTCGCCAAGCTGGAGCAGGTGGAGGCAGTCCTCCATGCTGGCGACCTCGGCCTCGTGCACACCGGCCACGTGCACGCCGGCCTCGCCCTCGCGGATCTGCAGCGCGCTGTTCTCCGGGCGCAGCAGGTCCTGGGCGCGCGCGCCGCCTCAGCAGGACGGAGCTGACCCTAACCCTAGTATGGAGGAGAACCTGGCCCAGAGGAGTGATGTGACCTATCCAGAGCATGCTCTGGGCTGGGGACGCAGAGATACGCCGCGCACTGCCAAGCGTGCGACAAGCCGTGGCGCTGGCCCAGACGCGATAGCCAACCCGCTGCGCGGCGGGGCGGCGGGAAGTGCGCCCTCAAACACCTGTGCTTTGCTGAGCTGCCTGCACATACCCTAGCTGCCGCTGCACACAATGCAGCGGGACCTGACTGGAATGTGAAGTCGAGCGAGCGCGGCAACACAGTGTCGATTGGCAGCACACCTGTGCACCCTCCTGTTGGGTTGCATGTGCATAGGCCCTTTGGCCACCAGCTCATATCCACCACATGCAAAAGCGCTGACGTCCATGCGCTCGGCAGTGCCGCGGGCCCACCTGGATGAGCTCCATGTAGATCTGGATGTAGCTCATCATGACCGAGTACTCGTGCACCGGGTCGTTGGCGATGTCCGAGAAGATCTCTGCCGCGGCGCGCGGCATCATCCCGATGGCGTCCGGCTGGATGGAGCTCAGCGTGTAGGTCTTGCCGGCGCCCGTCTGCGCGCCCGCGCAGCCCCGCCGCACATGAGCGCCCAGCCAACCTGTCCCTGATGCCTGCAACTGTGAGCACATAATGCAAGGGCAAGAGGCTGGCTCCCCTGCCTTTGTTTTTACATGGGTGACACGGCGAGCATGAACTGGTCATACACACGCTTGTCCGGCCAGTAAACACGTGGCGCAGGCATGCACGCATGCGATTGCGCGTCCGATAGGATGCAGCATGCCAGAGAGAGCATCAGCGGGAGCAAGTCCACGACTGCCAGCACAGTTTGCCAAGTCCCGGGGCTGCCAGAACGTCGCGCGCGGGCGCGCGCACCTGGCCGTACGCCATGACGGTCCCGTTGAAGCCCTGCATGACGTCATCCACGATGCTGCGTACGGCCGCCTGGTACACATCCGCCTGCGACGCATCCTCCGGCAGCACCTGCGCAAGCCGCGAGCGCTGGACGTGCCGGCGCTGGCGGCCTGTTCATGCAGCGCGCGCTGGCCGCCAGCGACACAATCCACATAGAATTTGAGGTTGTATGTGCCCAACCCGTGAGCTGTGGAGCGCGTCACAGCGAAGAGTACACGCAAAGCTTGTCTATGTGACAGGGCAGCTCTTCAAGCAGCTCATCATCCTTCACGCAGCAAACAACTGATTCCAACCAAGGGACCTCTGCATACCTTGTCAAACTCGTAGCCAATGTGCGGTGCCGTGCTGCCCCTGCGTCAGAGCGGCTTCGGTGTCAGACTTGCGCCCAGCTGCCAAACAATCTGTCAGCACGCCTGTTGCACTAGGCACCCTCAGGGCACTGAAGTGCGTATGTTTGTTGCAGGCAGAGGAACAGCAGCGTCTGCAGCCAAGGGACCACGCCAATTGCAGTAGCTGCACAACAATCCGAGACAGTCTCTGCAGAGCCTGCTGAGCAGTGTGCGCACTCGCGGTAGAGTGCCAGAGCCTTCCCCTCCGGAGCTATTGAGACTGCTCCGCCTGTCTCGTGCGCGAAGGGCGGGCGGACGCGCACCACGACCTTCACGCGCTCTGCGCAGCCACGCTTGCGAGTCACGCAGCAGCTGCAGCACCTCTGCGCAACACGCCTTGCAGGGAACCCTGGCAAAGAATGAGCTGGAGGCCAGCTGTCTGCCCTACGTAAAACCAGTGAAGCTTGCAACAAACAAAGGCGCTTTGGATATCTCATACTCCGCCACTGTCTGAGCCGTCCCATGCCAAATTGAGTTTGCGCAGCACGCCCAGCTGTGTGCTTCCCATGGAACGCACGTGGCAGTGCGCATACAAGGCTTGCCAGTGTCCCAGCTTCTAGCAAAGGCGCAGGCGCGGAGCAAGCAGGCCCAATCAGCAACATTGAGGTGCAGGAGCTAGGTAAGCAGCGGGTAAGCGGAGCCAGCAGTATCGTCAGCAAGCGCAAGTGGCACAGGCATGAGAGTGCAGGGGCCACACCACCACCCTCGGCGACCATGGGAGGCGCGCTCGTCCTGCGCGGGGGCTTCTGCGCGCTGCCCGGCGCGCTGCCCGGCAAAGCGTCTGCGCCGTCCTGCGGCCGCAAGCGCAGCCGCCCAGGCGTCGCATTCTGCCCCGGGCTGTCCTGCGGCCCGCCACCTACCGCAAAGAAGGTCTGCCGTGTGCGCTCGCCGGCCATTGAGCGCCCGCTGCCTAGAAGCCTGTTGTACTCTTGCAGTGAGCAAGTAGCATGCTACCAAGCATGACGCTGAGTGCAGCGAAAGGCGTGCGCCAGTGATCTCGCTAGCGTCTGGGGCCACTAGCGGTACAGGTGCTGCTGAACAGCTTTGGTATTGCTGGAGTGCAACGGTTCTGGACTTGGCACACCAGCAATGCGTTTTGTAGCGCTTACTTGCGTCTGTCACTTGGTGATTTGTTCCTGGAAGCCTAGATTGGCTGATCAGTCTAATCTGATGATCTATCTGCATTGCCCACAGCATGCAAGTGTTCGACATTACAGTGAGTGATCATCAGATTCCCGCAGCTCTGGGCGTCTTTGGCAGCATGGCATGCTCCTCCAGCTGGCGAGCAAGCCGCTGCGGGCACACAAAACCTCTTTGCTTATAATCACTTATGAGAGCACAGCAGCTCTCTTTGAGACGCATACATAGAGCAATTCACACCTCCATCTGCACATGCTTGACGCTGCAGTGCTGCATGAGCTCTCGCGCCGCTTGCATGAAGCTCCTGGCGGCCTCGTCGCGCCCAAAGCGCTCGTGGTGGCACCCGCGGTTCCATGCAGAGACGGCCAGCCACTCGAGCTCCAGCGGCGGATATGCCCCGCTCGGCATGCCCTTGATCACCGTGGCTGCCTCCGCAAACACGCTGAGCCGCTCGTCATCTTGCCCGCACAGCTCCACCAGCTTCCGCATGGTCTGCCATGCGATGCATAAATGGTAGGCTTCAAGGTAGCCAAGCACCAATCAGCTCGGCCGCTTGTGCCCTCACATACTTCCCACAGCACCACAGGGCGCACTTGCGCAACCTCAGTGTAGGCCGGTGGTGACTTGGCAAGCATCAGGCGCAGCGCGGCAGCGAGTGCCGTCTTGGCGGCCGCGCTGGCACCGCCGGTCCCGGCGGCCGCAACGGCCAGGCCGGCCAGCCTGCAGAGGTGCTCTGGCGTGACTTGCGGGAGCGCCTGGCAGCGCTGCAGCGCCGCGAGCTGCCCCGCCTCGTCGTTCAAGCGCGTCGCCAGGTCGAAATCCTGGGGCCCGGCTTTTGTCACCAGGACATACAGCAAGCCAGCAGCCCACCCAATAGGACTGCCCCTTTGGGATGCCAAAGAACCCACAACACAGGAAAGCATGCCTGATGGCCCTGAACGATGTAATGCAGCGCGCGCCTGCATGCACAGCGTGACTTGCATGGGGCCCTCAGCTGCAGGCTGTGCAGCAGGCAGGCCGGCCATTGCGGCCATGGCCGCCTTGCAGTGGTCCAGCATCTTGCGCGCCAGCGACAGGCTGGCTGCATGATCAGGTTGCTGCCGGTGCGCCTCCAGTGTTGCAGCCGCTGCCATGAGGAAGGCTTTCTGCACCAAGCGTAGGACAGGGTTGCAATGTGCTTTGCCATAACATCGATACACTTTCCCCGTTGGTACACAACACGGGCTGAACGCAGGCAGGTTCTGGCAACGTCAGGTACCGATGCCGAACCACACCTTTTGCTGGCCCAGGCTGGTGCCGTCCTTTGACGGGTGAGCCGCATAGAAGTCACCGGAGGCGGCAAAGAGCACGGCGCTCGACATATGGTCGCCTGCATGCCCGGCCTCAATGCCTGCATTCCATGCCGACGCTGCGAACCACTCTAGCTGCCGCGGCCTGCTCGCAGGTCCAGACTCAGTGACGCTGCTGCCCTGCCATAACATGCAGAAGCACAACACACAGCTGCTGCCGCCATGCATCAACCTGCCATCATCGTCGCCAAAGAAGCGGTCAGTGCCGAGCTCCGCCAGCCGGCGCGATGCCTGGTTGAAATACCCGCTCAGCTCGATATAGCAGGCCTTCGGTGACGTCGCGTCGCCGCTGCCGCTGTCGGCGCCGTTGCGCATCTTGGGTGCGGCAGTGTCATCTGCTGCTTGCCCGGCCTTGTGGGGTACATGTTTTGTCTGCACATCCTCGGCTGGCGCCTTGCCGCTGCCGGACATGCACTGGCCGATGAGGCCGCGCAGGATGCGCCCCTCTTGCCCAGGCTCACTGAAATGCTCTGGGGCTACAGCCGAGGTTGCCAGGTCATACATTTGCAGGAGGCTGCTCTTGACGACTGCGGTGGCGCCAGCGGCGCATGCCTCTTGTGCTGCCACCTGCGCTCGGCATGTCATCATGCATGCAGCTCTTTGTCGTTGTGCCATAGCACGCATGCAGGCAACTCCGCGTACAGTGAGGTAGATGGGCTCAAAGTTGGTGCAGGCCATGCAGCGCTTGAGCTGTTGCACAGCCGCATCGCCGTCCTCCATGGCCAGCAGCACTTTGAAAGTGGATGAAGGCAGTGCTGATGCTGTCTGGCTCATTTGTCTCAGCGATGGCGACGTAGTCCAGGGCCCTGTGCAGCACAGAGCTGCTCGGAGTGCGGTTACCGCCCATCACATGCACGACTGCGGTGAACCACCAGCGGCAAGAGGGCTTGCTTTTGGGTGTGACCCAGCCCAAAGTGGCACAATGCCAGCTGCCGAGCTGCCTGCGCCTTCTCCTTGACGCCCGGAGCATACATCAGTGCAGCGGCATACATCTTTGCTGCCGCACCGTAGCCCTTTGCCTGCACGTGGCTCAGGCTCTCACTGCTGTGACAGCAATAGAAAGTGCGGCGCTAGGAGCAAGTGCCTGCCTACTGACCTGGAAGTGTTCTGTGCTGCAGTTCCAGATCAGCACAAATATGCTGTGTTTTGCCTTTGCTCCGGCATCGCCCTGCATGGAAGGCAAGCTGCTTTCATGTGATAACTAGCCATGTACTCTTGGCCTCAGCTTTGGTCTGCAACGCGTACGTGAGCGGCAAGGAGAATGTACAACGCACCGATTTAAGAGTCACAAGGACAGCTTCCTGCCCGAGCACAGACAGTGCGAGCTCGTCCAGTTCATCAGAGTCTCGCGCCGCCTGCATGCAACAGCGCACAACCTGAAAACCCTTCTTCACCTGTGCACAAGGCCGATGCAGCTCATGTAGCAGGCAGTGCGCTTCACCTTGTCCAGGCAGTGGTGGGTGAGGCTGCACACAAATGCCGGGTCAGCGCTATAGCGCGTCACCAGCGACTCCACCGCGGCGCGCACAGTGTCGGTCACTTGCTGCTTGGCAAGGACGCGCCGCAGCGCATCCAAGCACAGGTCCTTGGGCGCGTCCTGCGTGCTTGCAAACAACTTCTTATCTCAATTTCTGGAAAACAGGGCCTTGCTGCTGTCCACACAGGCAGAATGAAAGCATACTTGGTGAGAGATGACAGCCTGGAGCTCGCTCTCGGCGTCCTGGGTGCGGCCGAGGAGCAGCAGCGCCTGGAGCGCCTGGTAGGGCACAGAGTGCTGCTCCGACAGCCGCGGCGGCAGCGTGCGCTGTGTCTGCACGCACTGCAGCGCCAGCACGCCGTTCTCCAGCTTCAGGTACGCCAGCGCCATGAGCCGCAGCATCTGTCGCGCACAGGCAAGGTGTCGCCATTGCTGGCATGCACATGCCATGGCTGTGGGCACCTGCAGGCGAGCGCCAGGCCGCATGGCAGGCGGTGAGGGTGACCACCTTCCCCTGCAGGTCTTCGGCGAGGGTACGGTACCGCCCAAAGTTGGGCTGGTCCTCCTCGAGCTCCAGCCCCTCGCTGAACTGCTGGTGCGCGCTGGTCAAGAGCGCGAGCGCCTCCTGGACACTCTCCTTCTCCAGGCACGCTTGTGCCTGGTCCACTTCCGCGCTGAGCAGCTCCATGGACAGGCTGAAATGCTGCCATGTGGACAGCGCAGGCGACTGCACCACCTCGGCTGCACGCGCCAGCAGGGTGCGCGCAAGGGCCTGCGTGCATGGCAAATGCGTAAGCATGCTGCCAGTGCATACATCGTTATTGTTGGGCTGTCACTGCCTCCTGCAGCTGCAGCACATGCATGCTTATGTCAGGCAGTGCAGAGCGCACGCTTTGCTGCAGGCGCCATGCAACATCTGCCCTGGCCATGAAGAGCTTGAACAGCTCTGTGGCTGCCTCTTCGCGGGCTGCATCAGGAGCCTTTGGATCTAGCTGCTTTTTAAGCACTGCGGCACATGCGGACGCCTTTGCCAGGGCAGCCTCGGCAGCCTCCAGCTCATTGGCGGCAGCGTGCAGCCTTCCAGTCTGCACGAAGCAGGCTAGTCATGCTTTGGAGGAAGACATGCACATGATAGTAACGCAGCATGCATGGTAGCGGCAGGAGCCCCTGCCTGGAAGTGCAGCTTGAAGGGGACCTCCTGCCAACCAGATGGCAGCTCGTCCTCCTTCAGCAGGCTGAGCAGATCGCTGCACGTGAAGCACAGCCGACAAGCTTCACAAGAAAGAGCAGCAGGTATCCAACCGAAGCCGACAAGCATGTGACGCGCGCCTTGCGAGCTGCCGCAGCTGCAACTGCCAGTGCGAGGCCTGGCCTGCTAGGTCCCGGGTCTCAACGCACTTGTTCTAGCAGGAGCACCACAAAATCAAAGTGTCATATGGCCTTGTGGCAAAAAGGTAAAACCTGCACTTCTACAGGCTCGCTATGAGCTGTTTGCATTGAACTCCGCACCCAGAGCGTGCTTGCAATGTGGAGGACATCCTGGAGATCAGGCTGAGCGCGCTCCGCTGTGCTGTCCTTGCCAGCAGATAGCACAGCAAGGACTGCGCTGCGCAGCTGTTCCACATCACTCTCTGCGGGTGCAGGCACGTCCACAACCTGGTGCAGCTTGCCTTTCACTGCTGCAAGCAAGGATGCCAGAGTGCTGGCAGGCATGTCAGCAAGTGCGCAGTGTCTGTCAAGCTTGAGAGATTGCTCTTGTGCTCGTTACGATCCAGGCTCTGTACAGCAGAACTCTCTTAGGAGCAGAGTGTGATGCAAAAGTCAGGCTCTGCCTGTTGAAACTGGCATTTCCATTTGCCTCACACAGGCTTCTTACTTGTACCCAGCTTACCCCAGTGCTGTCACCTCTGGTGCATGTAATCTGACAAGCAAGACAATGAGGCAGCAGGTTATACAAGCAGGCATGCCCCTCAATCAATATCGTCCAGCGCGTCAGCAGCCTGCGCGCGCTCTGCAAGTGGCCAGAAGCTGGCAGGCACTGGCACGCTGGTAAAAAGGCATGCAAAGGCGTCTGCAATGAACCCGGCCTCCATCCGTGTGATGCTTGTGAGGTCTGGCGCGAAGTCAACCTCCAGCAGTTTTGCGCTGCATGTCCCCTGGCCCTGCTCCAGGAGCACGTCCAGCCCATACACAGCGCGGCTCCTTGGCCAGTCACCAATCTGCCGCAGCTCATGCTGAGTCATTATGTATTGATGCAAATGCTTATCGTTTTGTAAGAGTGGGGCGCGCCTGGTAGCCGCCAGCCACGACCAGGCTGCGTGCTATGTTCCGCAGCTGCGCCTCAATGTCGCCAACGTCCAGCCCCTGGCTGCTCAGCTCCGCCACTAGCTCACCATGCGGCACCATCAGCTACGCGGCCCCAGACACCTCATTTTCAGCACTGGCTAAGCTTAGGTAGAAAGGCTCAGCATGAGGAGCAGAACTTCATGTAGTTGGCAGCTGCATCACCTCAATGCATGTTGAATACATGGTGCTTTCACGCCTGAGGGAGCAGGCACCTGCTGCGAGCGCGTCGCCTCGTCCGGGTCATAGCAGGGGACAGTGAAGTGCGCATGGTGGTCATGCTCGGCCGCCGCGTCGTACGGCCTGTTGGCCACACGCCCGTACCACTGCCGGAACAGGAACGCCTCCTTCCGCGCAAAGCTGCGGACGGCCAGGTACATCTGCACAGACCCAAGCGCTCGTCACCTCTCGGGCACTCATCACATAAGTCCAGCAGATGACACCAACAAAACCCAGCCTTGTTGATCTCCCGCAGCAGCGTGAGAGCAACAGACCGACAGCGCTGGTCAGAGGTTCGCACATGCACGAGGCACACAAGGTGCCACGAAACAGAGCGCTGCAGGCGCGGGCACACCCGCACGTCAACCTTGCGGCCCTGGAAGAGCACGGGCCGGTGGATGGAGGCCTGCGCGACGCGGTCGCCAGGGGCCGCGCGGTGGCAGACGACCGCCTTTGCAGACGAGCTCACAAGCACGTCTGCGCTGCGCGCCCCCTGCGCCACCTTGACGACCCAGAAGTTGTCCCGCCGCGCGGCTGCGCGCTGCACAGCGGCCTTGTCTACGTATGGCTCGGGCAATACGCAGCAGGGACACTGTCATCATGGGCGGGAGCACCAGTTGATGCTCATGGGCGGGAGCACCCGTTGATGCACGATTAAGGCACAGCACGAGCGACTTGGGAAGCAGGAAGCTTGTGCGTGCCTGGCGAAAGTCCTTGAGAAAGAACTGCACTTCCGTCACAAGGTCGTACGCAGCCGGGAACCAGCTTGGGAACCACGCCTCGGCGCTGTCAGACTCCCCGCCTGCGGGTGGGCCGCACTTTTCGAGCGCGTTCTTCCGTGTATGAGAGGTACTGCAGCCTCTTGAGCGCCGTGCAGCAGCACATAGAAAATCAACAACAAGGCGAGCGTGCGTGCATGCTGCCTGTCTCATCATGTAGGCGCGCTGGGTAAGCAGGGAGAGGGAACTGGTGGGGAGAGGGCTGCACAAGGGAGCTCCGCACGCATGCAGGACGACCTGGCGACCAAAGGTCGTGAGTCAGCAACCAAAGGGCAAGGCTGCGCGTGAGGCGGCGCACTGTCGCCTGCGGTCGCAGGCTGCAGGCGGCGCAGCGTCATGGGCAGCAGGTCCTTCCTGATCAGACACGCCTCGTACGGGAACTGGTTGACGAGGACGTGGCTGCACGCATGGCACCAGGTGCGGCTCGGCACGGAGTGGAGCGGCTCGCTATGTAGGGGCTCTGTGACGCATGAGAACACACGGATCACTCGCGAGGGTGCGGGGGGCTAGCCTCAGCAGGGCACCAGCGGGTTCCGCGGGCGCAGTGGCACAGCGTCGCTCTCCGCACACACTTCGGTGCCGTGCTCCCTTGACCTAGGCATGCCATGCTGCTTCCCACAGGCACCGGCAAGGGGAGCATGCAGTGCTTGAGCGGTGTTGGGCTACGAGTGAACCCAAATTCCTTTGCGCACGCTTGCAGCCCAGCGCGCGGCTCTGTGTGGACGCCTGCGCAGCCCCGCACCTGGGCAGGCTGTAAAAGTCCCGCACAGGCCTGGGCGTGAACACGATGTCCGCGGCCGCCTTGTCGTCTGTGACCACAAACGGCCCGCGCAGGCCCTCCCGCACCAGCTGCACGGCAGGCCCACCGCCCAATTACGTCAGGGACGGCACATGATTGTGCCATGCGCATGGCTGCTTCCCAGCTTGTGCGGAGGACCAAACACCCAGAACCTGCACCGTGTGCGGGAGGGTAGCCCTCGCAGTGCATCCTGTGCATGTTGTACGCGCACACGCTGCTTGAGCGGCCTTGCAGGCGGTCAGTGGCCAGCGTAGGAGGCATGTGGCATTGAGCGCAGGGGAGCGCTCGGGGAGGTAGGCCTCACCGGGTAGTCTGTCCACACCCTGAGCACCTCCTTCACCTCCTGCGAGTCGCCAGCCTGCGCCAACAGGGGCGCTTAAAGACGTCAGCATGGGTCAGGCATGGGCGCAGACAGGTATGCAGCCTTCCCGATGCCGCCACAGCCGTGCGCCTTGCAGCCCATGAAAAAGCTCTGCCTCGCCTCTGAGCGCAATGCAGCTCAAGGCTCATGGGCTTCTTGAGGCAGGTCTCCCTCAACCACCGGAGGCACCGGCAGCCCCGCGCCCGACGCGCCTGCGCGCTCGGCCGGTCCTTCTGGCTCTGGTGGCGCTGGATGGCGTCCACCTTGGCCGCCAGCTCGCCCGGGCTCAGCGGGACCACCATGCCCGCCTCCGCCGGCTCCCACTCCTGCCGCCGCGCAGCTGGCGTGGGCGGGGCGGGCGAGGTGCAGATACGTGTATTACACTGGCAGGGTTTACACCTGGCAAAAAAAAGACGTTTTGCCTACAAACACGCCTTTAGCGCCTTCCCCACCAGCATCGGACCTTTACCAGGCTGCAAAGCCACGTCTTGGCTCTACATGGCCGGCATGGACTGCATTACGGGGCCCTAGGTGTATGCTGAAAGGGCATGTCCCAGGCTTGCGTCAGCAGCAAGACGCAACGGATTCACCACGCGTGCGTGCGAGTCGGGAGCAGGGATTGCGCGGCCGGCGCTCAGCCGCCGCGCCGCATCTGCGGCAGGCACGCCCTCGCGCGCAACCAGGTCCGGGAGCTCCGGGCAGCTGCCGCGGTTGCCTGCCAGAGGGCGGGGGTGCTCGCCTGCCAGGCCCCGCGGTAGAGCCAGACGCGGCAGCCCGCAAACCAGTCCTCCTGCCGCACGACCTCCAGCGCGCGCAGGATGGCCTGCATGCCGGGCGCGGCCCCGGTCAGGGTTGCGTCCGCGCGAGCCTGCGCGGCCGCGCCGGGCCCCACGCGCCGGCGCATTGCGGCCGGGCGCGTCGGCGCCGTGGACCTTCAGAGCGGCTATCATGGCCTTCGAGGGGCCATGCGTGGCGCAGCGCATGGGCCTTGCACGACTGAACTCGGCCTGTTTGAAGTGACCTTGCCCTACCGAGAGGAAGGAAACAGGGAACGGGGAAGGACAAAGGCAGGGGAAGGCACAGGCCAGGTCAACAGCACAGAACGGTTCTGGCGCATGCGCGCGCCCATAACACAGGTCCTCAGGGTCGCGGGCCGGCTCACATGCCCCTGGGCATGCTTGATGGCCATGCATGACTGCTCAGGCTCGCGCAGGCACGCCCGACTTGCATAATCAGCCCTCTACTCAGCCACAGCCACATGTTGCAGCCGGCGGAAGGTGCGTACGGCCCAGGCGGTCATCAAGCAAGTGGACGGCAGCGCGAGGTCCGCCGCTGGCGCGGGCGCGCCTGGAGGCAGGTTCGGTGGGTGCCGTGCGGGTCGGAGAGGTCGCCCGCCGCGTACAGCTGCCGCGGCCGCAGGCACTGTAGCAGGTCCACGATTATCCGGACGTCGGCCTCGCCCAGCGGCCGCTTCTCCACTGTGCCTACGGTGCCTACCGTGCCTACGTGCCTACGCCTACGTGCCTGCCGGCCGCCGCCGTTACGGCCGCCCACGTGCCCCCCGGCCTGCTGGACACCGAGCCGACAGGCCGCCTGGCCTGCCTTGTTGTGACCATGTATAAAATGTGGACAATGTGTTGCCCTGTTGCTGCGCGACCTCACCTCAGGAGGGCTTGCAGCCGCGCGCGCGACCAGCCGGCGTGCCGCCCGCGCGCGGGGCGGCGGCGCGCCCGCCGCGCCGCGCGCCGCTGCGTCATCCCCGGCTTTGCGGGCGGCCCCGGGCGGCCGCCGCGGGGCGCGGCTGTGCAAAAGCGGGCGCGCACCCGTGCGGTAGAATGGCATGTCTAGGAAGTGCGTGTTGGCCTGCGCCACGCCGCACACGCCCGCCGCGCAGACCGCCTGCCGCAGCGCGGCAGCCCGGCTCAGCCACGCCGGGCGCTGGGCCCGGGCTCGGCACCGCCGCATCTGAGGGCCGACGCCGGGGCTTGGCAGTCCTTTGCCGCGCGTGGCAAGACGCAGCAGCAGCAAGCGGCGGCGCCGGGCGCCAGGCAGTCCGGCAAGACAGAGCGGGGCAGGGAGGCTCGCCTCGCCTTCCCGTATCAAGGCCTTGATGCGCTGGATGTCCGGGCTGTCGACCTGCGCAGGGGCATGACATCACGCCTGTGCGCAGCGAGCTAGCAGCATCACATGCGCTTGAATTATCCAGCTTGCCAGCAGAGCACTTGACAAGCAGTGGGGTCGTGAAACACCAAAAGCGCAGAGCAGCGGCAAAAGGTAAGCAGATATCACTCAACGTCCGAGACACATTGGCATGCGCGGTTATAAACCCTGAAATCATATGGCACCCATGGTGCACTGAGCATGCTGTTCAGGCGCGCCTCGCCGGGCGCCTTGCTGTCCAGGGCGGCCGCGACGGCCTGGAGCCGGCCGGCCAGCTGCGGCTCGGCGGCGCCCGCGCCGAGCGCGCGCGGCAGGCGCGCCGCAAAGTCCGCGAAGCGGCGCGCGTCGTGGTCCCACACGGCGATGCAGCCGCTCGTCTGGTACGCCACGTGCACCTGCGCGCCGGAATGCGCATCACCGCGCCTAGCCCTCTTTTTGGCTTGTCCGACTTGACTGCCTGGCGAGAGCAGCTGAAATCAACTGAGCGAGCTCTCCGGTGAAGTGTAGCGACGGGCGTGGATGCAGCGAGTGCACATCAGGAGCAACTCATGGCAGACGCGGCGCGCCTCGAGCCCCGCGCGCACGAGCTTCGCGAGCGTGCCGCCCATGGAGATGACATCGTCGTCGGGGTGTGGCGACATGACCAGCGCGCGCGCGCGGCTGCCGCCGCCTGTGCCGCCCACGGCCGTGGCGCCGTCGCCGACGGGCCGCGGCGGCGAGCTACTTGCTGCGGCCTCCCCATCGCGCGCCTACACATGCGCGTAACATGGCGCTGTGACCCCAGGGCAGGCGAGCTGCCCGCCTCGGGCCCCCAGTAGCGCGCCTGGAAACCATGCATGTGAGGGCATAAAGTGCTAGCCAACCCCAGCCCCATCCCTGCCGCCGCAGCAGGTAAGCAACCTCCCCTCTCCTAATCAACCCCACTCTCGCTGCCCGGTTCCCCTGTTCACTCCGAAGACGGCAGGTGCCCCTGCCGTCCCCACTCTGCGCGCACCCTACACCTGGGTCTCACAAACGCATCATGGAGCAGACAAAGCCTTTCACCCCGCGCGGCCTGGCGCGAGGCTCAAGGCCCAGGCGCAGGGGCGCACGGGCGGGCGGCTGCCGGGGCACCGCGTGATGGTCCGCGCGAGGGCAGCCGCCACACGCTCCACCACCTCCTCCACAGGGCCCCGCGCGTCCAGAAGGCCCTGCGCGCAGCGCGCCGCCGTGAGCACGGCGCGCGCCGCCAGCGCGTGCCTGGGGACGCGCGCCCGCGAGCCCACATGCGGCCCGTCCGGGCAAGAGCAGAACAATGCACTCACGTTTGGAAATCAGAGACCAAACTTAGTTGCTCTGCTCCGCCCGCATTTCGACCTATGAACAGCCGGCGCGCGGCGCCTGCCTGCAGCGAGTGCACGGCAAAGTCCGCGGCGGCCAGGCGCCGCAGCGGCCGGCCCAGCTCGCGCGCCAGCCAGATGGCGGCCGCGCGCTCGCGCGCCGCGTCCCAGGCCACATCGGCGAGCAGCCACGGGCTGCGGACCCGGGTCAGGCCTGCGCGCCCGGCCGGGCGGTGCGGCCTGAGCGCCGGCGAGGGGTGCAGAGAGGGCGGCCTGGTGGAGCCCGCCTGACCAGCAGTCCCCGCGGAGCGCCTGCCCTGTGCATGCCTCTGCGCCCAGGCCAGGCCGCTCTTGGCTGCCGTCGGCCGCCCTGCTCGCACGCCAGGCAGCGCGGCGGCACAACGCCAGGACACCGTGGCTGCGGCAGCTCGCTGGCAAGCCCCTTCGGAGCCTGCGCGACGCTGCCAGGAGAGGCCAGTGCAGAGGCCCGGCCGCCGCTGGCGCGCCGCGCACGCGCGCGCGGGGCGAGTTCTCAGGGCGCAGGGCACAGGGAGAGTGCCCGCGGGCGCAGCGGGAGCGCCCACCTGCCGCGGCGCCCGCGTCGACGTACACCGCAGCGTCGGCGTGCTCCTGCAGGAACGACGCCGCGACCTGGGCGGCACGAGCGCGTCAGGCGCCCGGATGGCGCGCACGGCGCGGGCGGCTCAGCGCAGCGCCGCAGCGCCCGACACGCGGCGCAGGCACGCCGCGCCGCGCAACGCGGCGACCCGGAGCAGCGGGCCGCCCGGCGCAGGCGGCGCGGTGCGGCGGGGGGGCCGCGCTGCGCGCACCTGGTCCGTCACGGGTCCCTCCACGGCCCGCGCGACCGCCGCCGCTTTGCCCTCGCCGAGCGCCATGAGCACGATGCTGCGCGCCTGCCGCGGCCAAGCCCGCTGGGTGCCCTTCCACCAGATTTCACACTTTACTGAGCGCTTGGTCAGCATGAGACCCTTTAAGTGAGTCGGCCGGGATGCACCCTGTATGTGTCAGAAGCACTACGCTGCGACGCGCCCGTGCCACGCCTCGGTGGCGGTGCGCTGCCTCAGCGGCCATGCATTGCACCCAAAAGCGTGTCGCAACAGCTCTTTGCTATACGGATGGCCGCCGGTAGGCCCTGCCGCGGGTCAGCCAGCTCGGCACAAGGCAGCTGCGTGCGCAGCAGCGGCCCCAGCCCATGCGGGCGGCAGGCAGCCGCACGCCCAGGCGCATGGCAGCTGAGGCCATGCGCTGGCGCGCGGGCCGGCGCGCCCGCAGGATCGTCGCAACGCCCATAGACAGCGCGTGGCGTGGCACATGCTCCTCGCCGAAGAAATCGCCAGCAGCGTCCACACGCGTCGGCGCGTCCAGCAGCACGCGGCGCGTGCGGCTCGCGCGCGAGGACCTGCGCGCGCAGCCCCGTGAGCGCGCAGCCCACGCGCGCGCCCGGGTGTGAGCTCCGCGCTGCCGCCCGGGCGCCTGCGCATGACCTGCGCGCCGCCGCATTGCGCGCGTTGCATGCAGTGCTACACAAAAGAAGGGGCGGCACTCCTTCCCAGGCTCTGCCCCAAGAAGCGCCCGCGGCTTCGCGGAGGCGGACGAACCCGCGCTCATTGAAGCCAATGTGGCCTGTGCGGCCCAGCCCCAGCAGCTGCAGGTCGATGTCGCCCGCGGCCTCAATGCGGCGCTCGTACTCCTCGCAGTGCCTGTCGCGCGCGCCGCGCGCCGCATATGGCAGGCCGCGCGCACAGGCTCTGCATGACAGGCCCGCCTTCACACGGGCACACACAGCGCACGCTCTGCAGCCAGGTGCTCCCCTGCAGGCGGCCGGGCGGGCAGCTCGCAGCCCAGCGACCAGCTATGCATGGAGCGCAATGCTCCGGGGGCGCTGTCCCCTGCGCAAGCAGCCGGCACCCAGGCGTGCCGCCTGCCTGGCTATATCGCAAGATGGCACGCAGCCGTCTGGAACGTGCGTGTTGTGCGGCAGTATGTCCACGTGGTCAAAGAGGTGCGCCTGCGGAGCGCCGACGTTAGGCCGCGACCCGCCCAGACGGCGGCAGCATGCTGGGCAAGAGGTGCCGCTGGTAGCGCAAGCGTTGGCGCGCCTGCATGAACCTCCGGTAGCTCTGCAGCGCGTCTGGCTACGGCGGCGGCAACGCCCGTCAGCGCGGGGGCCGCGGGTGCCGCAAAGGCCGCTGAGCGGGGCGCGCGTACCTTGAGACCGACATACTCGTCGAGGTTGAAGGTCACCACGTGCCTGAACGAGAGCCCCTGCTCCCTGTGGGCCTTCACCAGGAGGCGGTAGACCTCTGTCGGCGTGGAGCCCGTCGCGAGGCCCAGCACGCAGGGACGGCCTGCGCCACCTGCGTATTCAGGCTGCAGTGCTTCGTGGCGTACATGTAGTGCACCTTGTCTCTGCCTACTCTCCTGGCTGACTCGGCTGAACGTGAGCGCTCTGACACGCACGCACTGCAGCGCTCTCTGTCTGAAGCGCAGGTTCAAGAAAGCATCTGCCCATGCACATGCTTCTTTGTTGCACGGAGCAACTCGCCTGCGTGCGCCTTGTCTTCAATGGCCGATATGATGACGGCCGCCACCGCCGCAGATACGTCTGCGGCGTCCGGGAATGCCGCGACTCGCATGCGCTCCCGCGCATGCAGCGCGTCACCTTCCTCCGGCATTCCGTTGGCCGCGGCTTGGCGCAGACTTTGCAGCTCGCTGGAGGTGCAGAGTCAGCTCAACAAGCAAGCAGCGGGGTGGCATCCAGCCCTGCTAAGACCTGCAAACCTACGCAGCCATGCACGCTGAGGCAGAAGACGCCCCTGGACCCGGGAGGAGTGGCTACCCGTCTGCCGGAGACGTCTTGTCAGGGCCACAGCCCTGTGCGGGGCGCGGGCTAGGCTTTCGGCTGATTTGACGTCGTGCTACGTTGCAGCGAGTACGTCTCAAAGCACAGGCCAGCTGTTCACAACTAAGCGAAACGCAGAGCGTGCTGTGTCAGTCGGCGCCGCCCCTGCTCAAGGTGGGTCGGCCTTGATGAATTCATCACTGTGGTTGAGTGTGATGTAAGAAAGTGTGTGATCCAGCGTGCTGCTGTTTTCCGGAAAGCAATGGAGGCGTCAAGGCGGGATCGGGAACCCTGTGTTGTGTTCAGGGGGGCCCGCAAGATAGCAGTCATCATCGTGGTGCTTGATCATCTGACCGGAGCTCCGCTCGGGGGCGCCCGTGCTCACCATCCAGCGACGCTGGCCAGCGTGCAGGCTTGACGCAGTACGGCAGCCAGGCATGAAGGCAGGCGATGACTCGGTCGCCGGCGGGGCAGCGGAGCTGCTCAGCGCTGCCAGCGAGACACAGCAGACAGGTGGGCAGGCGTATCACGTTGGCGCCTCTGAAAGCTGCAGACGGCGCTTGCAGCATGCAGGCAGCTTCGCCGCCTCCCGGGCGCTGAGCGGCGGCTTAGTACTGCGTACGCTTCCGCGGCGCGCAGGCCCCGGCAGCCGCGGCAAGCGCAAGCGCCGCGACTCCTCGCTCGCGGCTGTGAGCGGCGGCGCGGGGCCCTGCGACCACTGCGGCAGGTGCGCCGCGCCGGCAGCCCGCGCGTGCAAATCAGGCCCCCCGGGCCGCAAATACTAAGGGTCACGCGTACAGCCGCCTGGCGGCCGGTGGCCCCTGCGCGCCGCCGCAGAGGAGTGCGCACTGCGTGCGTGTATCTTCGGCTGACCAGAGCTGGGGTGAGGCAATGACGTGATGACGTAGGCGGGGGCGCGTCGCAGGACGGACTCGCCCGCCTGGCGGCGCGGGCCCCCGGGCAAGCCGCATCTGTGCAACGCGTGCGGCGTGCGGTACCTGGGCAAGGGCCACCTAAATGGATACATGCCGGGCAGCAAAGCGCGCGGTACGGCCCGCGTCCAGCGAGCGCGCCGCGGCGCGCACCGCAGCTGGATGCGCCCCTGCGCGGAGCAGCGCTGCAGACGCAAGGGGGGTGACATGCAGCTGCTTCAGCAGCGCCGCGCGCTTTCAGACTGCTCGGGTGTCCGCGTGCCCGCTCCCGCTCCGCACTTGGGCTCGGCGTGTCTAGGTTTGATGCCCAGCAGGCTGCGAGCGCAGCCGCAGCCAGCGCACGGTGAGCAGGACGCCGCGTGTGCGCTCTCGCAGATGACGAGCGCTCCGGCCTGGCCTGCTCGACGGCGTACTGCGGCGAGGAGGGCCCGCGCCGCGCGCGCCCCAGCCGGCATGCGGCGTCGCCGCGCTACGGCTGCGCCGGCCTGGCCGGCTTTGAGGACGGCACGCCCGAGTGCAGCGCGCCGGGCACCTCCGCGTCGGCGGGCGGCGGCGCCGCGGGCCGGCCCGTCTCGCCCGGCGCGCGGCGGGACGCCAGCGGCGAGCTGAGCGGCTCTGAGGCTGCTGCGGCAGGGTCTGCGCGCAGGTGGGCTACCCGCAAGTCACCCCCTCCCCTTCCCCTCCCCCCTCCCTAGCCCGCGCGGGAAACGGCTCTCTACCATAGGGCGGAGACCTCAGGGGCGGTGAGTGAGTTGGACCCGCCAACTCCTGCACTGTCTGCAGCACCGCTGCCGCGCCGCAGCTGACAGCAGGCGGAGGTGCGCCACGGCGACGCGTCGAGGCGCAGCAGGCTGCAGCGCCTCCAGGCACGGCTCTGCCAACAGCGCGGCGCCTGATTCGGTGTCGCGCGCGGCAGGCGCTGGGCGGACCACGTCAACGCCGCGCGCGCGGACGCGGCGGCCGGCCGCGGCTGGCGCGCGGTTGTGGCGCACCTGGCGGCCGCGCAGCGCGCGGCGGCCACGGACGCCGAGGAAGGTGGCGCGCGGGTCGCGGCCGAGCTCGACCGCGCGCTCGGTGCGGACAGGGCTTGTGCCCGGCGCGGACAGGGCTCGCGCCCGGCTGTGCCGAGGGTTGCAGGGCAGCAGGGTGGGCTTGCTCAGGAAAATGTGCTTGCAGGCACTCTCATGCGCAGAATGGGGTCGCAGTGCTGCAGAACTGTGGACGACCTCGAAAGCGTGCAGCATGATAATATGCAGAGCCAGTTAGCGCCATCATCCGGCCAAGACCAAGATGACTCGCAAGCCCTGGTGTCAGGCGCAGCGGGAAACGCGTGGCGGAGTCGTGGTGGGAACGGCCCATCACGTTTGGCATACCTCATGGCATCTGTAAGACTGGCGGCCTCGCAGGGCTGTACTGGGTCAACCGTGAGGCCGCTCTGCGGCTGCTCGACGACCTTGCTGAGGTCGGCGCGCTCGTGCGCTTGGGTGCGCATCCTGGCCGGTCTGTCCTCTACAGCTGTCATTTCATGCGTCACTGCGCCGGCTGCCCAGCGTGCACATATCTGTGTGCTGACATGACAGGGCTACGCATGCAGCCTCTATCTGTAGGTTTGAGAGTGGTGCTAAAAGGCCGGCGCTGGCACTCCAACCTCCCGCCGCTGCCATGCATTTGGCGCCTGCCCAGCCGAGTACGGCTCTCTGTCCAGCCCGCTCTCAGCACCTGCTGACGCTCGCCGTCGCTGCGCCCCCAGGCGCGGGGCAGCGAGCCGCGGGCGAGGGCGCCGTGCCGCCGCCGCCGCGGCAGCCGGGCCCGGCGGCGGCGCCGGCAGGCACCTGGTGGGCGCACTGTGGCGCGTGCGGCCGCGCGCGCCTGGTTGGCTGGCGGCTGCCGCCCTGGCAGGAGTTTGCGTGCGGGCACCGCGCCGCGCTGCTGCCGGGCCGCACGTGCGCCGACCCGGACGACCAGGCCTGCGAGTGGTGCGCGCCCCCGCGCGTGGCGGCGCTGCGCGCGACTACATTGCTGTTGGGGCAGGCGCGGGCATGGCTGCCGGCGCATGGCGGCCCCGGTGGCGCTGTGCTTCCTGCGTGTCAAGCGCAGCTGCTGCGTCATGGGCGGCGGCCCGGCTGGCTGCACTTGTGCAGCGCGGCCATGTACTGAAGCGGAGCTCTGGGTGGCGGCCAGGCAGCCACGGCTGGAGCATGACGCTGCGGGCAGCGGGACGGGCTTTGCCGACGCCGCGGTGCGCCTGCCCAGCCTGGGAGCACCACTTTGCGCCATACCCGCCGGTGGTGTGCGGCAAGGCTGTTAGCGCCGCGTGGCCCAGAGTGCCTGCAGGAACGCTCCGAGCAACAGCCTCGCCTGTCCACTCCCTGGCACGGTAGGCCAGGTAGCCGGCGCAGCGTTGGCCGCAGCGCGTACCAGCTGGGGGCCTATCGGGGCGCGGTGCTGGCGAGTGTGCGGGTGGCGGCATGTATTGAGCGTGCCACGCGGCGCGCGCAGGCGGCGCTGCGCTCGGCGGCGGCGCTGAGCGAGGGCGCGCCGCTGGGCCTGGCCGGGTCGCCCAGCGGCGCGCCCGCGCAGCGCGCGCGGCGCGCGCTGACTGCGCGCAAGCGCCTGCGCCAGTGGTCCGAGGGCGCCGCGCCTGGCGAGGCGTGCGCGGAAGCTGCCACTCCGCGCGCTGCCGGCGCCGGCGCCGGCGGCGCGCCGTTCGGCGCGCGGGGCCCGGCGTCCGGCGCCAGCGACAGCCTGCACGCCTCGGCCGCGTCCGCCGCCACCGCGCCGGGCCTGGGCGGGCCCGAGCCGCCCGGCGATGCGCTCGCGCGCCTGGGCGCGCTGGCGGCCGCCGACCCGGCCGCGGACGCGCTGCTGCTGCACCTGCCGCCCGGCTGGCGGCGGGAGGCCGTCAGCTGCGTGGTGGCCGCGCCGCCGGCAATGGAGGACACCGCGGGGGAGCCCGCGGGCGCGCCGCCGCCCGCGGGCGGCCCCGCGCCCGGCGCGCCCGGGCTGTGGCTGCGCTGCGAGGGCGCGTTTGTGTGCCCGGCCACCGGGCAGCGGTTCGGCACCGGCGCCGAGGCGCTCGCGCACGCGCGCGCCGCCCGGGCCAAGCCCGGCGCGGGCAGGGATGCGGGCGCCGCGGGCAGCCCCAGGGCCGGCGAGGCCGCGCCCGCGCCCGCCGCGCTCGCCGCGCCGCCGCCGCCCAAGTTCCTGCCGGGGCCGGCGTTCCGGCGGACGCTGTCGGGCTCGGTGCTCGTGTCGCAGGGCAGCGCCCGCACGGACGCGGCGCTGCCAGACCTGGGCGCCGGCGCCGGCGGCCGCGGCGCCGCGGGCGCCGCCGGCAGCGAGGGCGACAGCGACGAGGCCCGCATCGGCGCGCTGCTGACGCTGGCGGCCGCGTCCGAGCTGGCCGCGGACGAGGAGCGGCGCGCGTGGCCGGCGCATGCGCCGGCCGCGCCGGGCGCTGGGTCGGCAGGCGTCGGTGGCGAGCGGGCGCAGGCGGCCGGCGAGGGGCGTGATGCGCGGGCGGAGGCCGGCGTGGGGCTGGATGAGCAGCCCGAGCTGCGCATGGTGGGCTCCGTCACGGACATCGTCGCGCTGCCGGCGGCGCTGCTGCGCGCCGCCGGCGCCAAGGCGTGGCGGCTCGAAGCCCTGCACCCCGACCCTCCCGCCGCCGGGGGCGCTGCCGGCGCGCCCCGCCCAGGGGCCGAGGGCTGGCAGCCGGGCGCGGCCATGCTCGCGGCCGGGGCCCCGCCCTTCACAGGGTTTGGCGACGCGGTCGCTGCGGCCGGCGCGGCGCGGCTGGGAGGCGGCGAGGGCGGCCCGCCCGTGGCGCTCGAGCGCGCCGCCACAGACCCCGCAGGCCCTGCGGCCGCTGCAGACCCTGTGAGCGCCGCGTCCCCGCCCGCCGCGCCGCGCCTGCCGCGCGGCCTGTTCAAGACGCGCTCGGCGCCGGCGCAGCACCTGGCTGCGCTTGCTGACATCGCGCATGGCTGCCCCCTCGTGCCAGACGTGCCGCAGGCTGGCGCCGCGCTCGCTGCGTCCGCTGCGCCGGCGCCCGCGCTGAAGCTGGGGCCAGCGGGCGGCGCCGTTGGGGCTGACGCCGCTGTTCTCGGCAGCCTGCAGGCGCTCTGCACGCAGGCCGCCGTTGCTGTCGAGGCGGCCAGCGGCCAGGCGGCCGCCGCCGCGCAGGGGTCGCAGGCGCCCGCCCCGGGGCAGCGCCTGGGGGCGGGCGGCGACGCGGCGGCCTCCTGCGAGGCGGCGGCAGTGGCCGGCCGGCAGGGCGCCCAGGACGGGGGCGCGGGGCTGCCGGGTGCGCTGGCGCGCGCCGGCGGCGGCTGGGCGCCCGAGCGGCCGCTCGGCCGCGCGATCAGCGACCCGAGCGTGCTGCGCGAGGGCCTGGCGGGCTGGTGGCGCGACGGGCACACCGACGGCGGTCTGCACCGCCTGCCCGCGTCCACGTCGCTCGTGTCCTGGCAGGCGCGCTCCCCGCATGCTCTCCGCCGCGACGCTGCCCTGGGCCTGCGGCGCTGTTCTGGGCCTGCGGCGCCCCTGCTCTGCTTAGAGGACGGCTGCCAGCTGAGGACTTCGTGTCGAGTCCGGAGGCATACTGGTTGCGCGTGGTGAAGGACGGGAAGGATGCTGGTTGCGCATGGTGATGTCCGGAAAGCACAACGGGTGCGCATGGTGAAGTCTGAAAGCATACCGGTTGTGTGCGATGTCGGACAGGCGACGGTGCACAGCGCGGAGGCAGGCGGCGGCGAGCTGTTCCAGCTGGTGGGCGCGCTGCCGCAGCGCCTGGCGGCGGCGCTGCCGTCGGCGATCCTGGTCTCAGGCGCGCGGCCCGCGCCCGCGCCCACGCCTGCGCCCTCCCCCGGCGCCTCGCGCAGCGGTCTCCAGGAGGCAGCGCCGTGCAATTGGACATTGAACGCGCCTTGTCGAGTGCATGTGTCGCGGAAGCGCGCTGTGCTGGCAGAGCCTCGGCGCTCGGGCGGGGTCACGCGCCGCGCAGCACTGCCGCAGTGCGCCTGTGGCGGGCGGCTGCTGCGGCGTGTGTGTCAAGGCCCACCTTGGGTACATGCTACAGAACTGCAGCGCAGTGCAGCAAACCTTTTTGGCTGAGGTGGCTCGTGCGGTCCATCCAGGCTTCCGGCCGCGGAGCGAGATCCCGATGGGCGCCGTGGTGGGCCGCCCGCTGCTGCTGCACCTGGGCGCGGTGGCGCCGCCGCAGCGCGCGCTGGCGGCGCGCCTGGAGGCCGCCAAGCTGGCGGGCGTGGCGCAGCTGGGCGCCGCGTGCGACATGGCCATCATCCCGCACGCCAACGCGCGCAACGCGCTCCACTTTGTGGGCCTGCTGGTGCGGCCCGCCGCTTGCGCGCGTCCGCTGGTTGATGCCCCGCCCCAGTGGCACTCTGCGTGCCTGCAAGAGCGCCCCTCTGCTTGCGCGCGCCCGCCGTAATTCGCACCCCTGTGGCGCCCTGCGGGCCCGCCTGTGCGCGGCTCTGTTGTTCGCGACCCGCCCAGCCTCCATGAACAGGCTTCGTCCTGGGTGTCAGGAACACAGTGTGTTCCTCGTCAGGTGCCGGTGCGCTCTGCTGACACTGTGGCGCACGCTATCAGCAATGGGCCGCGCGCTGAGAGCTGCACCGTAGACTCCTCCTGCGTGCAGGCCCTGAACGAACTATGGTTAGGGTGGCACACAACACGCGCGCGACTGGTGGGTCTGTGCGGCTGCGCAGATGGAGCATGGCGGCATCGGCGGCGCCCCCCTGGACGCGCCGGTTGCGCCAGCGCCCCTAGCGCTTCCTGCCGCGGCGCCAGCCGCCGCACGTGACGCCGGGGAGGCCGATACGACAGAGGCCCGGCCTGCCGGGGACGCGAGCGCGGCGGGCGAGGGCGGGGCGCCCCCGCCCGTCCCCCCCATGGGGACCGAGCCAGCCGTGGATGCGCGCGCGCCGTGCAAGCTTCCAAGCGGCGGGCCCGAGCGGCCGCCCGCGGCCGCGGCGGTCGCGGCCGCGGCGGCAGGCGCGCGCGCGGCGGTGGGCGCGTGACGGCGCTCGAGCACGCAGGTTGGGCGCGCCAGGGATTTGTACATGAGCGACACGTTTGTGCACTCGCAAGGGTTATACTAGTCACAAGGTTTGGCAGCCTAGCTGCCCTATTGCGCATGCTGCCTGCAGTTCGCATACGCTGAGGTCGCCGATCGTGCAACGCGAGCTCGTGCTGCCGGACTGTGTGTCAACGGCGTGAGCACCATCCCTCCGCGAGAGCATGTGCCTGTGCTACAGGCCATCTCTGCTGATGGGGCTGGGCTAATCCACTAGCGCATGCAAGCCGTGCTGCAGCGGCGCATTATGCCGCGGTGAGCACGGGTGCTTACCTGGGGATGGCCCGGCACGGCCCATCAATGGGCATGTGCGGGCCCGTAGAGGGGTTTGCCGTATCGGCTGGCAGTCTCAGGGCAATGGTGGCGCCAGGCGGCGCGGCCACAGCAGGGTGCCGACAGGGTATTTCGTAATAAGCCAGGCTGGGAGGTTTTGCCCGCGCTCCTCGCCACCCCGTTGGGAAGGCACGGGCGGGTGCCCGGGGTGCGCAGCATCGGCCTGGCGCGCTCGCCATTTTCCAGCACGCCCGATGGCCATGCTTGCGGCCTGTAGCATTTCATTGGACATTTCATTCGCGCAAGCGACGAGGGCGCGAGGCAGCCGCACAGGTTTTTGGGGCGCCCTGTGGCAGCTCCCATGGAGCCCAGCACTGCGCCCTGCCCTGCTTCATGCGGCTTGCGCTGCCTCCGCGTCTGGTCTCGGGCCCCGTCCACGGCGGGCTGCTTTTGTACATTACAACATCCGGGCAGTGCGCTGCAGCGCATGGCCATACGCGCGCAAGCACGCGCGTTTGCGCAGACCGAAATCCCCGCCACGCAAGAACCGCACCATGCGCTCTCACCGGCGGGCAGAACGTGGCCGCCCGCCGCATGTACCCTTTTGCAGTGGGGCCCCCTGGGGTGTGGGGGCGAGCTGGGCTCCGGCTTTGTAGGTCAATGCATAGGTAGTTTCAGGTTCACCGCAAAACCCCTGGGTTTTTCGCCTGTAGGGCGGCCTCTTACCGGGCCGCCGCATCCGCCACCCGTATGTACCTCTGCCTGCATCACACTGGCCAGGGTCTTCCCCTGCTGCCTTGCGCCGCCCAGGGCCGCAACAGCGCAGGCCGCTCCCCTGCGCGCCCATGCACGCCATGCACTGTCCGGCCCTGAATACCCTGGGGCCAAACCCTGCCACCTACCCTCTTGCGCCTGCCGCTTCCGTGTGTGCCCGTTGCAGCACTTGTCCACTCCTGTCCCCACAAACCCCACCCGGGCATGACACGGGCGCAGGGTTTCATCAATGGCCGTGTCCTGACATGTTTGGCCTGCATGCCGGCCCTCTTCAGCAGGCGCTGTCTGGCGCTGCGCCGGGCTTTGTTGCCGAGCGCCTGTTGCGGACGAGCGCATGGGGCATCTCTGCAGGCACGCGGGGCGGGCGGTTGCAGCGGCCCTGCCCCGAGCTGGGCTCTGCCTTTATGCCTGCTGCGCCGTTGGCACAGCGCTCCCTTGACTGGCTGGCAGAAGCACATTCATGAAACACAGCCGTTGCTGTTGCAGAGCGCTGATGCGCCCGTGTGCCTGGGTCGGCGGTAATCTGGCACGGTTGTCAGGGCCCGTAGTTGCTCAAAAGCACGGTCCGTCTGCGCTTTCACAGCTTGGGCTGCCCTGGCGCACGCATGGCTGCGCGCGTATGCTATGTGAGCCTCTGGCCAGGCTTGCGGAGGTTGCGCGCCAGCGTGGCGGGGCTGCGCCGCCTGCTGGACCTGGATTTGCTGTCCTTGGTGCGGTTTCCTGGGCTGCCGGCTCTGCCTGTCTTGCGCGGCGGCAGTTCATGCAGCGCGGGCGCTCGTGCGTTTGCTGGTGTACTCTTGGCGTCTCTTGGGCAGGAGGCTGTGGCTCCGCCGCCGCTAGTAAGCTTGTAATGGTCGTCGTGTGGCATGGGCGGTCTGCCTCTGCTGGGCGCCCTGGCCTTACATGCGGGCTCCGGACAGCGCCTGCATCCCTGGACAGTTTGCTGACAAAGCTGACGAGGCCAGTGGGCAGTCCCCCTGCTGTCACCTCAGGGCGTAGTGCAAGCACCCAGGGCATTGCGGGACACAAGCCGCGCGCAGCACCCCCTCAGGTCACCGCAAAGTGACAGCTGCAGCTGACCCAAATTTGCAGCCTCAGGCCTCGCTCAGTGCTGAGCTACACTAATCATGACAAGACTAGCATGCCGACGGTGCCCAATAGTCCTGAAGAGTCTGCGCCTGAACCCCAGACAGGACCCAGGTGAATGCTGAGCGGGTCTGACGCATTGCTCCTCGCCGCACCGCCGCCGACGGACAGCGCTACCTAACGCACAGCGCAGGAACCCCATGCGGCCACCGTTCCCGGCGCAGGCGCCTCCGCAGGCGGCTGCTGCAGGCCAGCTCGCAGTGGGAGGCCACTGCGCACACCCCTAATTACAGCGCGCCCCGCAGCCGCCGCCCCCGCACCTGCGGCGCCTGGCCGGCCGCACGCGGCGGCCGCGGGCGCGATCAGGCAGGCGGCGGGGCAAGCCGGCCGGGCGCAGGCGCGCCGCCCTGCTGCGCGCTGGCGCCGCGCGATCCTGCCCTAGCTAAACCCTGCCCTAGCTAAGCTGGGGCGGCTGCGGCTACCCCTGCAGCGCCTTGCCGGCGCCGCGCGGCGGCCGCGGGAGCAGCCACAGCGCGGCCAGCAGGCCTGCGTGGCAGCCGGCGAGCGAGAGCGACGATGCAGGCGTTGACGGGAACGTGTTCCACATCAGCTCGATCGCCAGCCACAGGCCCAGCTTGACTACCACATCCAGGCGCGTCGCCCACAGCAGCGCCGGCAGGCTGTGCGCATACCTGCGGCGCCCGGGGGCCGCGGCGTTGCTGCGCCAGGCGCGGCCAGTATGGTGCCTGACACCACGTGCAGCGGCTCGCACCCCACAGAGCAGGTGGCTCCAGCACGAGCGCCACAGGCGACAGCACAGCGCCATGCACGCAGACTCGCCGATCTGCCACCACGGCCACCGGCTGACGCGAAAGCGCGCCGCTTCATTTGGCCGTGTGAGCGTGCGGCGCCGCGCGCACGCGCGCAGCCGCCCGCCCTCGCACCGGCCCACGCGCTGCGGCGCCGGCCGGCCGCCACTGCAGCCACGCGTCGGCACACCCTCACATCACGGCCTGGCAAGGCGGGGTGCTGCCTCGCCGCACAGCTGGTCGGCACACAGGGACAGGGGGGAGAGGGAGGGGGGTCGCCTGCGTCATGCCCAGCTCGCGCTAAGCCCGGGCGCACCAGGCATAAAACTGGAAGTGCAGCGAGCGCGCGCACGCCACGCCGATGAGGTTGCCCGCAAAAACGATCAGCAGCGCCTGCTCGGCGCTGAGCGCGCCGGGCGCGCCACCGCCGAGGCCGCCGCCGCCGCTGCCCGCCTTGGCACGGCCGCTCCGCGCGCCGCCAGGCGAGGTCCCCGGCGTGGCGCCCTGGTGTGGGGCCTTCACAGGGGACCCGCCTGGCGCGCGCGTGGGCGCGCCGTTCACGGCGCGCGCCACGGGCGCCGTGGTGCTCCGCAGCCGGGGCGCGGCCACGCCTGCTGCGTCCCGGGAGCGCGCGAGCGCGCCGCGTGCCGCGCCCACCAGGCCGCCCTCAGCCCGGCACCACCTGGCGCGCGCGCAGCGCCTGCCCGCGTGAGCGCGCGGGCCGACAACGCTGCACCGGCGGGGCGCCGCTGGCGCGCTGCGAGCGCTCCCCAGCTGCCGGACGGTCCGGGGCCGCGCCTGGCTCTGCGCCCATACAGCGGCCAGGCCATGGGCTGCATGATGCCAAGCCACACGAGGCGGCGGTCCCCGCAACATAACGGCGGGGCCGTTGCGGGGGCAGTGGTGCGCTGGCGGCAGACATCCGCCCAGAGAGCGTCCCCCGTGTCCGCGGCCTGCACGGCCGCGCTGTGCTGAGGGTGCAGGGAGGGGTTGCTGAGCACAGGCGCGCGCGCGCCTGTGCTCGGCAAACAGCCACAGCAGCGCCAGGTGCGCGGCCAGCAGGCCGGCCGCCAGCGCCGGGCTCAGGAACACGCGCTCCGGCAGGAACTTCAGGTTGACCGACCAGGTGTGCAGGAACGCGCGCGACAGCTCAAACGCGCGCCCGACGTACGCGCCCGGCGCGGCCGCCAGGAACGGCGCGCCCAGCGCCGCCTGCAGCGCCACGCCGAGCGCCGCCGCGCGCGCCACCTCCGGAAGCGTCGCGGCCTGGCCCCGGGCAGCACCACCCTGTCTCCGAGAGCCTGCGCTCATTGGTGTGAAACACAAGGGCGCCTGCTTACTTGCTGTAGGCAGCAAACAAGCATGATCGCCAGGGTAATGATTCAGAAAAGCGACAATCCGTGTGGAGCAGGTGCGCAGCTGCCCTGCCGGTACAGACTTGCTCTTCAGAGGCTGACAGGTCTCGGACGCCACAGCTTGGCGCGCGCAGTGCGTATGGCGATTTCTTGCGCCGCGCCCGCAGGCAAGGGCGCGCGACGCGATCCGGCCTACTCCCGACCCAGGCGCGGCGGGCGGCGCGCCTTGAGCATAACCACGAGCACGGGCGGCGCCATGAGCAGCACGCTCATCTTGACCGACACGGCCGCGCTGTACGCGAGCGCCGCGCCGCGCCAGCGCCGCTCCAGCAGGAGCGCGGTCGCCGCGTGCGCGAGCAGCATCGCCACGCCGTCGTTGAACAGGCGCAGCATGTAGATGGAGTGCAGGCGCTTGGACAGGCACAGCAGGCCCAGCGCCCACGGCGGCACGGCCTGCCGCCCCGGGCCGGCGCTCGCGCTGAGCGACTGCCCACTGTCACGCCGTGCACCCCGCAAGAGAGGCCTGCCCGCCTGCAGGCAGGCCTGCTGGGCTGCTTGCGCTGGGGCGCCGGGCTGCGGCCTTAGCGGCCGATTGCGCGCGCCCGCTCTGCCAGGGGCCGAGCGCCGAGCAGCGCCGGCGCCGGGGGGCGAGCGCGGGCGCGCGACCGGGCGCGCGCCTTGGCCCTGATGTAGAGCCACAGCACGACCGCGAGCGTGGCCAGGTAGATGCCGGCGAACAGATACTGCCCCGGCCGCACGCGCCCACCGCCGGTGAGCCAGTGCAGCGCTGAAAACACGTACAGGAAGCCCGCGGGGTACACCAGCGGCCCGGTGTCGCCCTTCAGCGCCCGGTAGTCGCGCTCGCCCTGCGCCGCCCCCGCGCACCCGCCGCCTCGCGCTTCGGGGCCCAGGCCTGCCTGTGCACTGTGCATGCGCATCCAACACGTGAAGCGCTTGGAGCAGCCCCGGCCCTGTGCCTGGTCTGGCAGCCTCACCTGCGTGCAGAGAGCCTGGCACCGCGGGCACATGCAGGGCAGGCTCAGTGGGCGAAGAAGGGCTGGTCACCTGCAGGAATCCCTCCACCTGCTGCATGTATGCCTCCCAGTCGATCGGCGTGTCTGGCGCCAGCATAAGCCACGCTGACTTTCAGGCTGACCATTTGTGGTTCCACGCACTGGCACTTAGGCAGCCTTGGCAGCATGCGCCGGCCACGGGGACAAGCGTAAGCACCAACGCCAAAGCGGGCAAGGTGGGTCACTTACAAGGCACCCGCGAGATGATGAGGAGGCACAGTGCGGCCTCCGCGCAGAGCAGCGCCGCTGCAACGGCCAGCGCGGCCTGCGTGTCCTCTGGCGAGTTCAGGCGCCGCCAAACTCCCCGCGCTCGCGCCAGCAGCGAGGGCGAGCCGCCTGATGGCGCCATGACACTTGGCCGCTTGTGGCCCTCGCTCATGGGCTGCGCGAAAGTGCCCAGGCGCGGTCAGCGATGGCTGTATGTGGAGCTCAGCCCGCAGCCCTGACAGGCCCAGATATACCTCCTGCAAGCACGGCACCGTCACTGTCGACTGCAGTGCCCAGAGTGGTGAGCGCGATCACTCGACGATGGCTCCGTTTCTCGGGACCGGAGTACAAGCAGAACCCTTGTGCTAGGGCTGCCCAGCTGTGGAGCTCTGCTGAGCCAAGCGGCTCAAGACTCTGCTCAAACTTACTGGCTTGTAGGCGAGGTCGAACCTGACAATCAGCTCACAGTCCGTCACCAGCTCCATGGGGCGCGACAGGCGCCGGGCGCGGCTGGAGGACTTGGACGACGGGTGCTTGCTCGAGGTGCGCCCGCACGCGATGCTTGCGTGTGCGGCTCCGCGCTGCAGCGCGGGGCGCATAACGTGCCGAGCGCCCTGGCGCGTGCAGGTGCTCAAGCACCTCACGCCTCTGCCAGACCTCTTCCTCGCCGCGCGCGTGTGCCGGGTGCGCCCTGCTTGAGTAGTTTTTACTGACTTCAAGCGCATGCGTTTTCGCCGCGTTCACCCAGCTGGCGACCAGAGCCAAAGGAGTTCCTCTGTCCACGCCACCCGCCAGCCGAGAAGCTCACGCGGGCAGCTTGCTCAGGGGCTGCGTGCTCGCGCAGCGCTTTCGGCGCCTCGCGGCGGACACGCGGCTGTGGAGGCTGGTCACGGGCGCGGCGACGCCCGCCGACGCGGCCGGCGGCCGGCGCCTGGCGGGGCGCCACGGGCGCCGCGCGTACGCTACCCTGCACGCAGCGGTGGCGGCGAGCCGGTGCGGCCCGTCCGCTCGGGTGCTGCTTGCTGCCGTCGTACTGCCAGGAGGGCGCTTGTGCCTGCCTGGCGTTGCGGTGTCGCGCCCTGGCAGGACCGTCTGTGAAGCAGCGCCGGGGCAGGAAGCTGGGGCAGGCCGCTGGTGTGTGGCAAGCGGCGGTGAGGTGTACTTCACCCGACAGGCGTGTGCAGGGTAGCGCGCCGCGGTTTGCTGAGCCGCAGGTTTTCAGCGGGACAGCGACAGGCGCGTGCGTGCATAGGCCAGCCTGCAAACCTCCCGCGCTTTCCTCCTTGCGTCCTGTTCGCGTAGACTCCGGTATTGTCCTCTGCAAGAAGGCACACAGTTCATATGTGCGGAGGTTGACGCGCGGCGCGGTGCGCAGGCCCGGCGACACGATCGAGCTGGAGGCCGCGCAGGCGCACGAGGCAGCCGACGTGCAGGTCGCTTGGCCGATCCGGCTGCGCGGCGGCGGCGCGGCGCCCGAGGACACGCTGCTGCTGTGCCCGCGCGGCGCCGATGCTGCGCTCGTGTTCAGGCGCGTCGTGGCTGGGATGTTGCAGGCCTGTGACGCACGATCAGTCTCTCCCTATCACCCTTGGCGAGCACAGGTACAACACCGCTGTGTCCTGTTTGAGGAGGTGTTCAGGGCAACCAAGGCTGCTGCATCACCACCAGCGCATGCCTCCTGCTAGCCCAAGCCAGCTTCCCAGCGGCTGCCAAAGCTGACGCGCCCGCGCTGCGGTGCGCAGCGCGTCCGCGCTGCTGGGCAACCTGAGCGTGCGCAGCGGCGCGGTGGCGTGCCTGGTGCACCACCGCGGCCGCGTCACCGTGCAGGCGCGTGCCCCCGCTGAGCTGCTCCGCGAGCGGCGGTAGCGCGGCTGTCCCAGCACAAATATCGTGATTGCCTGCTCAGGCCAGCAGGCGCCATGGCGTTCAGCATCAGCTCATTAGCGGCTGTGTGGCGGGTAGCAGAAGGTAGCAGAAGCCGCGGCTAATGATGGGCTGAGCCGCAAAGCAAACCGTAGCCCGCGCGCCCGACCGGCGGCGCTGCGCGCGCCCGAGCGGCGGCGTCGTGCGCGCCCCGGCGGCGGAGGCGCCCAGAGGCCTAGTCTGACATGCGGGGAGCGCTGCTGCGCAGGGCTGCGTGCTGGCCAGCCACGCTGCGCCCGGCCTTGGCCACCTATACGCGCCGCTGGTCACGCTGGCCCGCGCGCCGCGCGCGGCCTGCGCGGAACCCATGCAGACCCTGACAGGGCCTGACGGAGGGTCGCTGGCGCCCTCGCGCGCGCCCGCATGCGCGGCGCGCGGCAAGCGGGAGGCCGCGCAGCCGCCTGCCAGCCGCGGCGGGGCGCCTGCGAACGGCTTGGGCGCAGCCTCCACGTGGGGAACCCAGTGCAGTGAGGCGCAGAGCTACCATGGCGGCGGCGGCGTCGGCGACGGCTGCTGTGGCGGCGTGCTGACTGTGATTGAGACGCGCATCTTGGTGCGCCGTTCGTGTCTGCTGCTGCCAGCATTCTGCAGGAAGACAGCCAATGCCTCTATTGGCCGGCCGCGCCGACACTGTCGTTGGTTGTGCTGCCGCATAGTCAGGTCGCATGTCAGGCTGTTTTTTGCCAAGCGCCAGCTTACGCGCACTATGCATTGCCAGGCCAAATGAATAAAACCTGCGCGCGCGTGCATGCTTCTTCTTCTGCTGCGACGTCCTGCTGCCACCCCTGACGCTGCTGCACGCGCCGCAGGGCAGCGCCGGCTCCCAGGCCGTGCGCGCGAGCGGCAGCGGCGTGCTGACCGGCGTGCGCGCGATCCCGCTGCTGCGCGGCACGCTGTTCTGGTTCCAGGTCGACTCCGCGGTGCGCGGCGCGGCTGCTGCGCCCGCCGCGCCCGCCGCAGCCCGCCATGGCGGCAGCCCGGGCGGCGCGGCGGGCGCGCCGCGAACGCCGCAGGTGCGCGTGCCGGGCCGGCTGCGCGCCGCGGTGGCGGAGCAGCGTCCGGCCGGCGGCGGCGGCGGCTGCGCGGGGGAGGCCCCGGGGGACCGCCGGTGCGGCAGCCAGGCCGAGTGCCAGGCTGCGGCGTGCGAGCCGGGCGGGCAGCGCCCAGACGCGGCAGCAGACGCGGACGCCGCGCGGTCGCGCTCCAAGGCGTGGCATGCGGCGCGCCACCCGGCGGCCGCGCTGGCCGCGGGAGGCGCGTCCGGGGACGCGCCCTGCTGCCGCTGAGCGGGCGCGCTGGTCTGCTGGCGGCGGGTCGGGTCTGCGATGCGACGGTGTAGTGTGCACGTGTATGCCCCTGTTTGCCCCTCCCTGTATTCTGTCGCATTATGGAAGTGCATGTGGCCTGTTCAGGCCTGCTCTGCGGGACTGGTGCCACGTGCAGGCGGGCTCAGATAAGTGCAGCGCTGTGTATAGCAAGGTCTCTCCGCAGGCGCGCAGCAGGTGAGCAGGACGGTTGTGCAAGGTTGCGGGTATGTGTAGGAATGCGAGCCCGTACCACTGGATAGCCAACAACGTTGAAAATGTGCGCATGGCGTGTCCTGGGCGAGTCCCCTTTCCCCAATTGTGGTGCTCTACAAAACATGTTCCGCTGCTGGCACACAGTGCAGTAGACAGGCTCGTATAAGTCAATAATGCCCCACTGGGCCGAAATCATACCAGTCCGCAGCCCGCGCAGGTCAGCTGCACCTCACGCGCCCTGCACAGGCGCAGAGCCCCCCGGTGCATGCCCCTCCGCCTCCACCTTGCGCTTGCGCCCGAGGCGGCTGCCGCCCGCGGCCACGCCGCGTCGCCCAGGCGCGCGGCTGGGGCCCGGACCCGGGCTGGCGCCCGCCGCCCGCGGCGCTGCTGCGTCCTCCCGCGGCCCACCGCCCCCGGAGGCGAGGGCGCTGGCGCCGGGCGGCGCGACGTTCCACACCGCCTTGGCCGCCGGCGGCCGGTCGGGGCTGGGCAGGTCAACGTCCGCGCGGCGATTCGCATCAGCGTTCTCGTCGCCGTACGCCGGCGCCCCAGGCTCCGCCGGCCGGCCTGCGGCCCTGCCGCTGCGGTCCGCGCGCCCGTCCAGCAGCAGCGCCGCGACGCGCGCGGAGGTCCCCGCGACGGCGGCGCCCCCGGCGTGGCACCGGCCATCCCTCGCACCGCCCGCGCTGCCCGTCCCGTGAGGCACAGCCGCGGCGGCAGGCCGCAGCCGCGGCACCGACAGCGGCGTGCCCGGCCGGGAAGCCTCGGCCGGCTCGCCAGCGCCGCCGCTCCGCCCACTCGCCTGCGCTTGCATGGCCCCCGTGTGAGCCGCAGGGCTGCAGCGTGTGCATGCGCATGTGGTAGTGTTATGCCCTGTCCGCGCAGGCGCCAATATCAAGCGCCTACAGCGCGCTGCCGAGCAACACGTCGAGGCGCGGGACGGCTGCAAAGGCGCATGCTCTATGCTACATAGGCCGCTAGAGTCGCAATTATGCTTCAGCAACCCATGTTGTTGCCCTGGAGAGCGCCAACGCACCTCCATAGGCCGCGCCGAGGCCGGCGGCGCGGGCGTCCTTAAGGCCGAGCGGCGCCCGGCACAAGCAGGGCTGCCCCCGCTGCCCTGAGCGGGGCTTAGAGCCCGGGGCGCGTCCGCGCCCGCCGCAGGCGTCTTGAGCGCCGAGCGCGCCAGCGCCGCACGTCGCACGAGCATGGAGCCGGGGGTGCCTGAGTTGTGCAGGGCTTTTTAGCCCTGCACCCTTCGCTAGCCTGTGTATGTGCGCCATACGTCACCCTTATCAAGCCTAGCCTGCATCATACAGCGCTGGCAATCCTGCACTTGCTGGTTGCTTTGACAGCCAAAGAGCATGCTTGCTGTATGGTGCACCAGGCACAGACATGCGACAGCATCAGGAGTAAGGGGTGTCCATCGGGCCAAGGGGCGGCACCCAAGCACCGCGGCGGCATGGAAGCGGGGCTGGCCCCCGGCGCTGCGGCACGCTGGGCAGCCGCAGCAGCGGCTGACAGCACTTCAGCTGCCGCCGGCGTGCCCGCTGAGACGCCCGGGAGCGCTGGCGCGGGTGCACCTGCGCAGTGGTGCACATATGGTTGCTGCATGTGTTCGCAGAAACACACGCCGCTCTGCCGGCATTATTGCACCCTCACAGGCGACCCACACAGCGACAATGGGCCTCAAAAGCTCCTCTTAGCAGGCACTTCTCCAGATTGCTTAGGAGGCAGCACCCAAGGTCTGACCTGGCGTGCCGCATGCTGGGTTGGCCGAGCTCCTCGGGGGGCCATCCGCGGGCGGCGGCGCAGCCGCCTGACTATGGGGCTCGTCCGGCCGCACTGCATCTGGTACAGCAGTGGGCGTGGCGGCGGCAGCGGCAGCCGCGCGCGCGCGCTCATCCTGCTTCAGGTCGTACAGCAGCTCGTCCACGAGCTGCTTGTCGCCCGCCAGGATGTCGCGGAGCTGCGCGCCCGCAAGCAGGCCCTGCAGTGCCAGGGGTCGCGCTGCGTGTGCACTGCGGGGAGCACAGTGCGTGAGCATGTGCGCAGGGTGTGTTTGAACGGGATGGCGCCAACCTGCATGTGAATGCATGCGATGCGACACAGGGAAACAGGTGCTCTGCACCTCTGTAAGCCTTCAAAAGACAATATGATGGGCTTCACAGTGTGAACAGGAGAGGCTGCACATGCGCTCAAGCGTATGTCCTTGCGTGTCTGGCCTGTTGCCATCTGGGCTGTGCGCCACTGAGCGCATGTGCAGCACATATATACCGAGCCCAGCCGGCCCACCTCGGCCTTGTGGTCGCGCAGCAGCGCGCGCAGCGTGGCCAGCAGCTCGCCCAGCAGCGCGCTGCGCGCGGCCTCCAGCACGCGCTTCAGCTCGACCAGCACAGGCACCAGCGACTCCACCTGCGCGCGCGGCGCCGTGAATGCCACCATGAACGATACCCTGAGCAGCACCCTGCCGGGGTCGGAGCACCAGCGACCCCACCTGCGCGCGCACGCGGGGCGCCTTAGGGCAGGCGCCATGCGCGCGGGCAGCCTCCGCAGGCCGCACGCCTGGCTCCGTCAGCGCCGATGCTCCTGGTGAGGGCATGCGCCAGGCAGGCGACTGCAGCCCCTTTCGGCTCTGCCAGGAGCGCACTTTGTGGCTGGTGCAGCAGAAGCCAAGTTCGGTCCGCCCTGCACTGTGCTGCCTGAACACAAGTCCGCAACGGGCTCCTTGCCGCCCCACTGGATGTGCGCCCTGTTGTGTATGTTGCAGAGTCTGCAAGCCAGCATGCCTAGGTTGTTTGTCAGAAATAAGCCGGGCCCGGCGGGCATGCACGAGGTGCTTCTTGGCCATGGCGCTGACGAGGCGCGCGCGTGCGACGCCCGCCGCCGTCGCGCCGCCCTCCTCGTCGTCCTCGCCCGCGCCCGCGCCGCCCCCGCGCGCGCCGCCCACCTGCACGCGCGGCCTCTTGGCTGCCCACCACACACTGTGCTGTTGCATGCGAAGAAGTGAGCATTGTGTCGCAGTGCGGTGGCCCGCCCCAGAGCAGCGCCTCTGATCAGTACCACAGATGCAAAGGGTCTCTGCACAATTTACAGGCTCATGACCTACACTCCACATCAGCCTCCAGCAGCCGGACGAGGAGCGGTGCACAGCGCCTCGGGAGCCGCAACCAGCGAGGAGCAAGTTGTAATATCTGTGTCCCTGTGGCGGCGCGCCCGCATGTCGCGGCTGGCCAGGATGCGCAGGCCGTCGCGCAGCACCTCCGCGGCGCCGCCCAGCGGCACCGCGCCCTCCGCGAACGGCGCCAGCACCTCGCTGCACAGCCGCGCCGCCGTCGCAAACTTGTGCTCCGGCGCCATGCGCCGCAGCAGCGCCCTGCGCAGTATAGTTTTTGGATGAGCAAGACGGTCTACGCTACGGGGTGGCATAAGTAGATTGATCATGAGTAGATTGATCATTTGGAGTAGATCATCCGAGCAAATGTGGCGTTGGTGCTCCGCTTGCATCATGCACAGGGAAGCACCGGACTCTTTTTAAGCATGTGCCATACGCGTCCTTTCAACGCATTGGGCTACCAATGCTTGAGATGTCATCTCTGCATAACTATGATGGCAGTGCGCTCTAGGAGCAAGCCCTCTCACATAAGCATGCCTGTCACGAGTGCAGCAGTGGGCAGCAAGCGCCGCATGCGCCCAACGCCGACACGGGCGCGCACTGGTAGATGGCGTCGCGCTTCGCGCGGGCCTGCGGCGCGGGCCCGCCCAGGCTGCCGGGGCCGCCGGGCGCGCCCACCACCTGCGACAGCGTCTCCTGTCCCGCATCTGCCTGCGCCACCCCAGGATGCACCCGAGCTCAGTGTGCTGTGAGTCTTGGGAATGGCGATGGGCGGTGCACTGAAAGCCATTGCGTGGCATGCGGATGCATTAGACAAGCTTGTGCCGCTGGAAGGCGGAGCACGCCATCATGGACCGACAGGGAGCGGCGCGCAGCACCGCGAGGGGCCTGGAACAAGCTCGCGCCGAGGTCAGGCCTGTGCGCCCCGGACTCATGCGACATGAGTGGACAGGCGCATGCAGTAGCTCTCTGGTGACTGCCTCCAGCACATTCACACTCTCGAATACTGCCTCCAGCTGCCTTCTGCCGGGCACACTGACCTGGCTGTCTCCGTAGGCGGTGGCGGCGGCCTGGAGCCCTGGTCGGCTGTCGTTGAGCACGAAGACCGCCTCGACAAAGTGGTTGTATGCAAGCAGGGGGGCCTGCGCGGTCTGACCACTTACTGTCATTGTTTATCTCTCTGTTTTCGTGCAAGTCAGACAGCATGCAGTGGCGTCAATGGGATTGCAGCTGTGGCTTGAGCGCAGGGCGCAGGGCGCATGTCGCCTGCTGGCGCGCCGCCGGGCAGGCCGCGCCAGCGCGCTCATGGCATTGCCTGGCGAAGGATTGCCACGGGGACACTCATGCATTGCAGGAAGGAAGGAGAAGCACATGCTGTGCACAGCATCACCCATGTAGGCCACCCAATCACGCGCCCCCTGCCAGCTCGCCGTGCAGGCGGGTGGCGCCGTGGAAGAACGCCAGGCGTGCCTTGGTCGCGAGCGTGTCGGCGAGCAGGAACTCCGCCAGCGCGCGCACGGCGGCGCTGTCGTCCACCAGCGCGCGCGTGAAACGGTGGAACAGCGGGCCGCGCCACTTGACATAGTCCTGCAGCCGCCCAGTGCTGCCGCTGCTGAGCGGGGAGTGTTGGTGGCGCAGCCTTAACAGTCTGTCATGCAAATGCTAGACACTGTGCATGCTGCGCATATGGGAACACGAGCCACAAGCCATGTGTAACAGCACTTCTGACACTTGCGTGATGATGCAGAGCGATGGCTGCGAAGGTGCCCGCCCGCGCGTTCCGCGCGCGGGCTGCAGCGCCGCCTGGCCGCGCGCCGATCGCAGGCGCCGGGGGCCGGGTGTGCGCGCGCCCGCGACAGCAGTGACGCCATGAGCGCCAGCGCCTGCCGGCGCACGAGCTCGTGCGGGTCGCCCAGGCACGCGGCCAGGCGCGGCGCGTGCGCGTCCACGAGCGCGGTGAACGCGACCATCAGGTCCGCCAGCGCCACCATGATGTTGTTGCGCACCTGCGCGCGCGCGCGCGCGCGGGTCTGACGCGGTTCCCGCGCGGACGCGCCCCGGCCAGGCGCGCGCCGGCGAGGCGCTGCACCTCACTGCACGCGCCTGCATGCGCATGACTGCCGGGGTGAGCGCCGGCCGCGAGCGCCTCCTGGTGGTGCTCTGGACCGCCAACACCGCTGAAAGGCAGCACTGGCAACCTGTGCATTACTCTCCTCTTTGGACCTGGCCGGGTGAGCGGCGTGTGCATGGGGCGTGCTACTGATTGTGCGCGGCACACTTTCCTCCCACCGTCAGCTAATTTGCATCGAGCGGTACGCTGACATGATGTCAAGCGTTTGTCCAGCCCTAACCCCCCCCCGGCGACGTCCCAGGCTGCGGCGCACCGCGGGCGCCGCGGCGCGGCCGAGCTCTTGCGCGAACAGCGGCACGCAGCGCTTGGCCAGGGCCTCATCCCCCAGGCACGCCTTGCCAAGCGCCACCCATGCATGCGCCTGCGCGCCGCGGGGGCATCACGTCATGGCACTTGTCGGCTGGCAACTGCACAAGTCATAAACCGTGCGGAGGTGGCGCCCCCGCTCGAGAAGACGGGAGCGCGTGCGGGTACGGGGCAGCACGTGGTCAGCGCCTCGCAATCTACCCCCGCCTGCATGCGACACAGCAGCGGATCGGTGGGTCATGTGCTCACCTGCAGCGGCGCGGGCAGCTCGGCGGCGGCCGCGGGGTCCGCGGCAGTGAGCCGCGCCGCGGTCAGCGCCTGCACCAGCACCAGCAGGCGCCCGGACGCCTTGCGCGCGCGCAGCAGCACGACCTGCAGGCGCCACCAGTCAAGCGTCGCTGCAGGCCTGCCTCCGCGGGAGCTCTCTGTGTTTTAGCAGCGGGCTGCACTTTGTGTTGATAACAGGGGAAGCAGCGTCGATTCATGTCGCGATCAAGATCCTCTGTCCAACTCATGGCAAGTGGGTGCTGTGCTTTGAGTGTACCTGTCCTGGAGACTGCTGGGCCTGCAGACAGGGCACATCATTCTCTACTCCATGCACCCCTCGCACTGCCCGGAGCGGGCACGTCCGCGCGCCTCGCCGACGGTGAACAGCGCGGTCGCGGCGCGCCAGTCCTCGGCCTGCATCTCCGCCCTGGGGCCGGCGCCCGCTCGGGCGCCGCCGCGGCCGCGCGCTTCGATGTAGCGCCCCAGGCGCTCCTCGGCGGCGTCCAGGACGGCCTGGGCCCAGGCAGACCCTTCCAGACCCTGGCGCTGGCCCCCGTCCCCAGCCTGGGCGCGCGCGGCGAGCTGCGCGAGCGCCGCAATGTGCGCGGCGGCCGCGCCTGCTTGCAGGTCGAACGTCTCGACGACCTGGCGCGCGTCGCAGGAGGGGTGTCACAGGCCGCTGCGGCCTGCAGCGCAAGGCTGCTCTGCCGCGCGTCTGCGCCTGGCATCGCCGCAAGGCTACCACGCACCACACCATGAGCAACGGCCCGGCGTCCGGGACCGGGGCTGAGCGGCGCCGCCGCGCAGGGCGGCTGGGCGCGCGACCTGAAGCCGTCCGTGTCACCCTGTCGCGGGGGCCGGGCGCGCCCGGAGCAGGTCGCCGGCCAGCGCAGCGGCCTCCGCGGCGGGGAAGCGCGCGGCGGCCGCCGCGACCACGCGCAGCAGCAGCGTGCCGCAGCCGTCCTCCGCGCCGGCGCCGCGCGCCTTGAGCGCCGCCCAGCGCTCCTGCACGCGCGCGCATTCAGCGCTCCGGCGCATGCCGCCAAGCTGAGGGCGGAGCTGCGCGCGGCCACGGGCTCGACAGAAAGCCGGTCGCATGCAGACTGCCTGATGGACATCCTAGACTTCAGTCACTGCGTCTCCACAACCGCCAGACACCCGGCTTTGCACGCCGGCTGCTCGCGATCTTCTGTCGCGCCTTCGGCAGGGTACACCTTGCAAAGAATCACACTCCGACCGGCCCATCAGCGGGCATGCGCGCCGCACCTGCAGGAACGCCCAGTCGGGCGCGCCGTGCGCCTGGGCAGCCACCTCCGCCAACAGCCGCCAGGCGCCCGCCTCCACTGCGGGCGCGTGCGCGCGAGCCTCGCCGCTGCCTGCCGCCCATCCGCCCACGCTTCCTTTGTGTCGCCATGGCAGTGCGTCTGCATGCATGCCTTCAGCGTCTCTAGCAGATCCCTGTGAGAGACAACATGTGATGCAAGCTGTCATGCGCCCGACCACACGGACCACGCATGCCCCTGGCCTTGCACGTACTCCAAGCAAATGTTAGCATGCTCGCTCTGCTTTTGGACCTCAGCGTGCTGCAAAGACGGACTTCATCTGCTTGGCCTCTTCTGCTCGGCGTCTGTGCTGTGCTGGCCTGGCCGGTGCTCCCAGACTGCCCTTGAGGCTGCGACCAGGCCCCGCCACGCTGTGCATGACCCCGTGCGCCAGTGGGGGGGCGCGCCCAGGCCAGCGATGACCCGCTGCAGACCCGCGGCCACGTCCGGCGCCCGCAGGCGGCGGCGCGCATGCAGCGCCGCGCACGCGCGGCCCGCGCAGGCGGCGCCGGCCGCGCCGGCCGCCTCCAGCGCGGCCAGCAGCGGCGCCAGGAGCGCGGCGGCGGCAGCGGCGGCGTCGGGCGGCTGCGGCGCGCCGCCGCGCCGGGGCGCGGCGCCAGCGGCCGCCGCGCGGCATACGACCAGCTCATGGAACTGCCGGGCAGGCGCGGCCGAGCATCAGGCGCCCGGAGACAGAGTCTGACACATGCCGTGGGGCAGCGCGCGCATAAGCCGTGCAGCGGCGCATGAGCAGAGCTGCCCGAGACGCATGATCTGCATTGTAGGCGTAACTGCATCCAGAGTGTCGTTATATGGACGATTCTGTACCGGACTGCAGCACGCCATTCTTACATCTGGGCACACGCATGTCAGATACATTGAGCAGGGCGCCTGCCTGGTCCAGGACCAGCTCCTGCAGGGACGCCTCTGCGTCGCGCACGGCCGGCAGCGCCGCGCGCACCCACAGCGCCGCCAGCCCCGGCTCGCCTGGCAACGCACGCAGCAGCCGCGCTGCCGCCGCCACGCCCGCCTTGCGCACGCTCACCTGCGCGCCCCTCCACGGCCTCACAAGCCCAGAAGGACTGCGGATCAGGGTTGGTGTTGCAGACTCCCCGGAGCCAGAGCGCGCAGACAAACAAGCGCACCACAGTCTGGGCTGTGCCCCTTGCGGCCTGCGCGCCGCGAAAGCCAGAGCATGCTGCCGTGGTTACACGCTGCAGCTCAGCCGGCAGGGCACACCAAGGAGGAGCCAGCGGGGGCCTCGACGGCTGCCGGCTCGGCCGGCTTGAGCGCACCTGCCCTACCCCGTACCCCGCAGCTCGGCCGACCGGGGCGCACCATGGGGTCGCCAGCGGCGGCCTCGACCGCCGCCAGGTCGGCCGGCGCGGGCGGCTGCGGGGGCGCGCCGCCGGCGCCGGCCGCGCGCAGCAGCAGCGCGGCCTCCAGCAGCGCGACGCCCGCGCGCCGCGCGCCGGCCTTGCCGTCCGCGCAGCGCCGGCGCGCCAGCGCCCTGAGCGGCTGCAGGTCCTACACGCATAAGGCCATGTCACTGGCAAGCTGAAGGCCCACACGCACGGCTCTGTAGCGCGTCACGAGTGCAGCTGATCCGTCCACCATCGCCCCTTTGTCAAGGAGTTGGACAACATCGCGTGCACCATACCATAGCGTGCACTCTGACAGCGCCCTGGACACGCCTCGCATCTGCCTCTAAGCGAGGGAAGTGCACCGCGAGTGGGGCAGGCGCGCGCAGGGCATCCACTGCTGACTGCTGCAAAGGTGTGGGCCGACGCACGCTTGCGCAAAGACGGCAACCAAGGCCGACGACGCGACTGGGCTGCCCAGACGAACGCGCATCGGCAGCGCACACCGGGGGCCCGATCCCACTCTACCCCCGCCTCGCACCAGGTCCGGCGGCGGGCCGCCCGCGGCCGCAGCGCCTGCCTTCTCCAGCGCCGCTCGGTGCAGGCCGCCGGCGCGCTTCCGTGCGACGAAGGGCGCGCCGCCGGCGCCGCTGCCGCCGCTGGCGGGCGCGGGCGAGCAGGCCTCTGAGGCGCCGCGGGCCGGCGCAGCGCCCGGCGCGTCTGCCAGCGGCGTCGCGCCCGGGTCGCCGGGCGGCGCCGGCGACAGCGTCGGCGGGCACATGATGGCGGGCGTGCCGGTGGCGGCGTCCGCCATGCGTACATGGTGCGCCTGCGCGAGCGCCTGCCGCCGCGCCCCGGCCGCGTGCTGAGGGCGCCCCGCCCGGCTGCCAGGGCTCGAGAGAGCATGGCCCGCATGAGCGCGCGCAGCATGTGTGGCACCACCTGTGCCTCCGTGCGCGGCGACCGCGTCGCACCCCCTGACCGAAACAGCGGCCGGTGCTTCCATCCACCCGTGAGTGCTAGGCTGGACGACAGCAGCTGCGCCGGAGCTGCGGGCACTGGAAGCCGACCCAGAGGGCACTGCGCAGCAGGGGCGACTTGCGTCCTGCGCCGCGGCTGAGCAGCAGCGCCTGCAGCAACCTGCACGTCCCCCCAGACGGGGCCTGCAGCGCCTGCCGCGCCCCAGGCGCGCCTGCCGGAAGAGGGCGAGGTCCGGGTCGTCGGCCGTGCGCTCGGCCCACGCCCCGGCGACGCCCGCCAGGCACGCCAGCGCCTGCACGCGCAGGTCTGATCGCACGCCAGCATGCAGACCGCCGCAGCGAACGGTAGCGGGCCTCATGCGGGCGGCGCGGTACATGTTGGCCGGGCGCACCTTGGCTCGGACGCTCGCCGCCTTGTCCGAGCTGCGCTGCACCAGCACGGCCAGGCAGACGGTGCCCCAGGGCGCGCCGCGCGGGGCGCCCGGCCCCAACCCTGCAGGGTGGGGCCCCGCCGATGCCAGCCCCGCGGCGCCCCCGCCCGGGTGCGTGGCGGGGTCGGCGGGCGGCGCGCCGCGCATCGCGGTGGCGGACGGCATCGCGGAAGGGGCCTGCGTTGAGAGCAGTGTGAGCACGGGCGGCCAACCTGAGGTTCCTCATGGGGGCGCGCGAAGTGCGTCCATTATCAAGGACATGCTGGCTGGTAACTGAAGTACGAGTAGGTGCATGTGCGTGCAGTGCAAACGACGCCGAGTGGCGCTCCCAATGTGCGGGGCGGGCTGGCAGCGCTCGCGCGTCAACCCCCGGGCGCCCGCACCCGGCACGGCGCGCCGGGCGTGGCCGCGGGCGAGATGGCCGACGCGGCGGCGTACGCGCTCGGCAGCGCCTGCACCAGCGCGGGCGCCAGCTCCACCGCCAGCAGCCGCTGCGCCACCTGCAGCCCGAGAGACAGTGCTGTCCTTATGCTTGCCGCAGGAGGGCATTAAGGGCTCCGCGTGGCTGCCAGTGAGCGGGCGCTGCGCAGACGTCGCGGCGCTGGCGCGCAGGGGCGGTGCGCGCCTTGGGCGTGCGCGACAGCCGCGCCGCAAACGCGACGAAGCGGCCGCGCGCGGGCGCCTGCAGCAGCGCGGCCAGCGCGACGGCCGCCGCGACCGCGAGCGCGCGCGCGTCCGCGCGGTCCGGCGCCTTGAGCGCGACGTGCCGCGCCAGCGCCGCGACCGCGTCTGCGCTGTCCGCGTTGCGCCTGCGCCGCGCACATCGTGAGCCCTATCTGTGACAGGGTTGCATGCAAGGACAACGGGGACGCCAGCGCTTGCACCACTGCTCCTCTCACACAGCGGATTGCAGGCCAAGTTGAATGACACGTGTCATGCTACCAAGCTACGTGGGCGCCCATCCCGCCTGCGCGCCGCAGGGCGCGCGCCGCAGGGCGTCGCCGGCGAAGGCCAGGACGCGCGCGCGAATGGCCGGGCCGGCGCGCAGGCCGCCGCCGCCGCGCTCGCGCCGCGCGCCCGCCCTGCCGCCGCCCGCAGCGGGCAGGCCCAGCAAGCCCGGCGCGAGCGGGCGCAGCGCGAGCGCTGCTGCCTCGCGCGCGGGGCCGTGCGCGGGCGCCAGCAGCTCCAGCAGCGCGCCGAAGCAGGCATCCGCCACCTCGGCTGCGCAGGGCCACGGCGCGGGCAGGTCGGCCTGTCGGCTCCCTCTGCAGGTGCGCGCCATCCCGGCGGGCCAGCGGCCCCGGGCGAGGCGCAGGAGCTGCGGAAAGTGCACAGGGCTGCGCATGCGGCTCCGGCGGCGGCCAGAGCAGCCGTCTGCCAGCGCCCCTGAGGCCGGTCAGCAGAAGAGCAACGTTGTTCTTTGTGTGTGTACTTCAAGCAAGGTCGACAGGCTGCCTGACAGGCGTGTCGCGATCAGCTCTTGAAAGCGCGGCGAGCTGACCCCTTGAACAACCGGCCGCGCTAGTCCTCAACTGTGGAGCGTCCTGCAGGCGCACGGCGCGGCGCGCACCCGTGGCCTGCGGCAGGACGGCCGCCTCTGCGAGTGTCTCCGCGATGCTGCGCAGCGCATCGGGCTGCGCGCTGAGCGGCCAGACGCGCAGCAGCCGCGCCAGGCCGCGGAGCACCGCCGCCAGGCGCGCCTGCGCCTCGCACGCGCCGCCCGCGTCCGCAGCGGCCGGCTCAGGCTCGGCATCCGCCGCTGCGCCAGCGTCATCCTGGCCGTCCACGTCTGCCGCGTCCGCAGCGGCTGCGGGGGCGCGCGCCCCGAACGGGGCTGCTGCGGTGACCGCGCGCACAAGCCGCAGCACCGCCGCGCACGACAGTGAATCCCACAGACCCAGCACCTGCACGCGGTGCAGCACCGCGCGTCACAAGACCACGTGCCGCAGGCTTGTTTGCTGTTCACCAACAAGACGCCAGAAGCAAGCTTGTATCGCGTGTCCCCAGGGCGTGGCACGGGTGCGCAGTGAGCGCTTACTCGGCATGCAGGTTGCCACAGGTGCGCAACACGCCTTCCCCAGTTGAGCGGACCCACAGGTCATGTGTCCGCGCCTTGCTATAGCATGCAGACAGCTCAGTGGCAAGCACACATCTTTCCGCCCTATCAAGTAGGCAGTGCACGGGGCCGTGGCAGGAGCAATGCTCGCAGCGCACAGGGCAGCCGGCCGTCTGCAGCAGGAGCATCAGGAGATGCGCTGCGCGCAGCGCAGGCGCATGCGCGTCGCCCTGCATTGCCGCCAGCAGTGCCCGGGCCACCCCCGGCACGCTGGCGCGCTGGCCCGCCGCATCGGTCCACAGGCTGGCGCCGCAGTCGGCGCCAAGCAGCGCAGCATGCGCAGAGCTGATGTCCGTCTCAAGCACTTCTGGCAAGGGCACCCGCGTATGGCCACTGCTGCCGCCTGCTTCAGGGGCCTGCGCATCAGTGTGCGCCTGGCCGGCCTCCGCCAGCCGGTGCAGCAGGGCGCCTGTGGATGCTCCTGCGTCCATCGTGTGTACGTCAACTCACAGTGCGATAACTTTTGCAGAAAACTCTGTCCTGCGTACCTTGCAGGCACCAGTCGGCACCGGTCTGTCTCGTGAGAAGTTGAATTTAGGTCGAGCAGGGTTTCCCATGCATGTTGACATCATGATGCAAAGCGTGCATTGCTACATAGCCCTTTACATTACAGCTTTGTAAGGCATTATGAAAGGTACTGTCTTCTTCGCATGAGCCACGGCAACAGCCTTGTGCACTCAGAGTTCCGACAGGTATTAGCACACCGCTTGGACAATTTATGATACACCGAACAAACCATTCGGCTGGGTGACATGTGGCAGCCTTGTGAGCACAGCATGTCTCAGCAGGTGAGCGCCCCAAACGGAACAGTACAGCCGACAAGTTAACAGAGGCGAGGACCCCTTGGTCAGTGCGCTGGCACTGCGAGGGCCTTTTCCAGAGCCGCCAGCACGCTCTCCTTGCGCCTGCGGTACTCATCCCAGCGCAGCCGGCTGTAGGCAAAGTAGTCGAACTTTATGGGCGAGTACCGGGCCTGCGCCCGCACTCAGCATCTCAGGCGGGTCGCCCAGGCCGCAGCGTGGTCCAAGCACCGTCTCACGCCGCACATTCCTAATATGCTCCCAAGGGGTGCTGTGTGTTGTGCTCAATTGACGTCAGGGCTGCCTTGACGTGCAAAACAGACAAGGGGTGACAAACAGCCGCGCCAACCTGCACAAGCGCCCAGACGCCCCAGTACTGGTGGGACGCGAGCGCAAACAGGTCGGCCTCCACAACTGCGTCCGCCACCTCCTCCTCCGTCTGCGCGCGCGAGGCTGTTGCAGCCGGCAGCGAGCAGGCGCGCTCGGCAACGCGGCTGCCCACAGGTCCTCGGCAAGCCTGCATGTGAGTAGCTCGAAGTAGCTATTGAACATCCCACATGGAAAAACAGGCGGCCCACCGAGATGATGCCTGGCAAGTAGTATGAGTCCGCATGCAGGAGCGCATGCCAGTCAGCGGCGCACCGGGGCGGCGGGCGCGCTCTCGGCGAGGTAGGCGTGCAGGAAGGCCGCGGCGGCCTGCGGGCTGGGGTAGCGCGAGTACTCGCACTCGAAGCCGGCCCACTCATTGAAGTGGTTGCCCCAGTCGAAGCCGCGGTAGCCGAACGCGCCGTACTCAAAGTCGATGAACTGCACGGTCGGCGCGGCGCCCGTCTCCGCGCGCTCGTCGGCCTCCTGCGCGCGCAACAGCCCACGGCGGCGCCGTCAGCGCGCCCGCTCAACATGCGCAGGCAGAGCCCTGCACGCGCCTCGCTTCCTGCTCCACGCACCCTGCCTTGACTGGCTGTGTTGTGGAACGCAACCTGTGCACTGCAGAGGCTGAATTGACTTGTGACAGCGTAAACCTCAAGTGTATAAGTGCACGACTGACCGCAAGTGTCCACCCGTGCATGGCTGACAGCACTGGACCACCACCTGGCTTGCCGACGCGTAGATTCCCATGCGCTGCCCCAGCCTGGCAGTGCAGGCGCCGTTGTATCTTTGGGAACGGCGCCTATCGTTGCATAGGCGCACCAGCGTGGAGACCAGGATGTTGCCAGAGAGCAGGTCGTTGTGCGAGAAGGCCTGCGGCGGCGCCAGGCGCCGCACCGCCGCCTCCACCGCGGCCACCTCGGCGGCCATCCCGCGCCAGTCCAGCGCGTCGTGCGCCGCCTGGCGCGCGGCGTCCGCGTACTCCAGCCCGCGCGCCATGTCCAGCCTGCGCCGCCGCGCCCCGTCAGGGCTCCAGCGTCTCCCACAACTCGCAGGCGGCAGTCGGTTCGCCCACGCCTCGCAGCCGGCCCATGCCCTGCATGATCAGCCAACCAATGTCGTCGGTCTGGTCCTGCCTGCGCAGACTCGGCGCCCGTGCTTCGGACGCAGGCCCTGTGCTGCTTGGCGTCTGCGCGCGGGGTGGGGGGGTTGTGTGTGTGTGTTGGGGCGCCTGCGGCGCAGGGCTGCCGACTCACCAGGACGAGATTGTGGCGAAGAGCGTGGGGTCCTTGCCGGTGCCGGGCTCCGGCGCGACGGGCGCGCGGTGGAACGCGCGCAGGCGGCGCGCCACGCGCTGCGCCATCAGCGGCGCGGTCATCTCCTCCGGCTTCAGCGGCCGCATCTCCAGCCACGCCTCGATGCGCCCGTTCTCGAACGTGCCCAGCACCTGCAGGCATGCCGCGCGAGAGCTGCAGACATGCGTGTTGGTGTCTGTCCGAGTTGCAGCGCTCCCTGACAGGCAAAGCGAGGGCACCAAGGGCAGGCCTGACAGCACGACTATAGGTCAAGATTTGGCCGAGCGGCTGAGGTTCCCGTACACGGCCGCTCCCTCTGTGCAGTAGCACTGTTCACTGTAAACCGCGCACCCGCGCGCCAAAGCCCGCCTCGTTGAGCTGCAGCAGGATGCGCAGCTCGCGCGCGCGGTCGATCATGCGGTCCGTCTCCTCGCCAAACACGCGCACCACGACCGCGCCCAGGCCCGCCTCCTCCGGGGGCAGCACCTTCCACAGCAGGTTGGTGATGCCGCCGTCAATGACCGCATGCTGCGCCGCCGCATGCCGCGTGTCAGCTCTTAGTTTGAAGCAATAGGGGCTGTATTGGTGCTACAGCAAGTCCGGGGTGTAAACCGCTTCTGCTGGCGGCCAGCATTGGGCGCAGCGCCTCCCTGGCAACTCCAGGTTAACGACATAATGCGACAAAGCCGCTGCGTGAGGGGCACAGCCTGGTGCAGACCTTTATGGACGCGTGCGGCAGAGCCTTCCACCCAGGCACCAGCTCGCAGCAGATGGCCGCAACAGCCTCGGCAACCTCAGGCTCGCTCTGCTTGATGTTCACGCTTACGGGGCTTTGAGCGGGCATCCCAGTCCTGCCTCTGACTGCAGTGGCTGCTCAGACCTGCCCTGAGAGGAGCGCACTTTTGCCAGTGCCTCAGACTGAGGGCTGCAGGTAGGTTAAGCCTGCTCTCCTACTAGCGAGTCGCTAGTAGCACTGCCTGCCGCGTTCCCAATTGACTGGCTCACCACAGGCTGATAGGTGCTGTCTTGACGGGGCAATGCAGCGCTTCATGGCCTGGCACTCGCTGCACTGGCCGGCATTGCCGCTAGCGCACTGCCGCTGCCAGCGCCGCCTGGCAAGCATGGTCCGCGCTTTTGCACTGGACGCCGGGCCCTGCCCACTCACCAGCAGCCGCTGTGCAGATGCCTGGACGCTGCCGGTGGCGGCAGGCCGCTGGTGCACTGCAGCTTCATGCTCGACTCAGCGGGGCAGGCCGTCTGGGGAGGGACACCAAGCCAGGCACGGTGCAGCGCAGCGGGGCCAACGGCAGCGGTGCACGGCTTCCGTGGAAGCGCCCGCGCTGACGGCGACCCATGCTGCCCCGGCTTCGCTCGGCGGCCGCGACGGAGGGCGCGGGGACGTCATCGCGCTGCTGCGCGAGCGGGGCCTGCTGCAGGACGTGGCCGGCGGCGAGGGGGAGCTGGCGGCGGCGGCGGCGGCGGGCCCGCTCGCGGTGCCGCCCGCGCCCGCCAGGCCACCGCCCGCGTATCACACCTGTGCAGCCCACTGGCCTGTCTGATGCGGGCAGGCCTGGCTGGCCCGGCCGCGGCGGCGGGCGCGCTCGAGGGGCCACTCGAGTCCGGGCGGTCTTGCAGCGCCTGTGCGGTGCAACGCCTCTAGCAGCCCAGTGACTCGCTTGGCCGCTGTGACGAGCGGGCGAAGGGGGCTGCTTACAGCGTTGGCGCCGCGGCGGCCGCGCAGGTGTACTGCGGCTTCGACCCGACCGCGGACAGCCTGCACCTGGGCCACCTGCTGGGCCTGGTCGTGCTGACCTGGTTCCGGCGCTGCGGGCACACGCCGGTCGCGCTGCTCGGCGGCGCGACCGGCCGCGTCGGCGACCCCTCGGGCGCGCCGCGGCCCCGCCCTGCACAGGCCGGGCGGGCCGGCGACACCCGCGTCCCCTGTCGCAAACGGCGCGCGCTGGACCTGCGCGCGCCCGCCACGCCGTCCTGCGGCACGTCTGGTACTGTCGGCCACCCTGGCACCTGCAGCGCGGCTGCGATCGCAGACACTAGGCTGCCGACCTGGGCGGGCGTGGAAATGCCGAAGGCGTGCGGATTGCGCACAGCACCCCGGCGCGCGCGCGCAGGCCGCAGCGCGGAGCGGCCGGTGCTGACGGACGCGCAGATCGAGGCCAACGTGGCGGCCATCCGCGCGACGCTGGAGGACCTGCTGTCCGACCGGAACAGCGCCGGCCCGCCGCCGCGCATCCTGAACAATTTGGTGCGGGGCGCCGCAGCATCAGGTTATGGTTAGGGTAGGGTATGGCAGGTGCTCTATCCTATCGTCCTCTGTGCCGCGCGTGCCGTGCCAGGCTGCGATTTGCGCTGCACCGGCTCCCAGTGTGTCCAGGACCGCTGCCGCGCGGCGCCGCCGAGCCGGCGCGCCGCGCCGCGCCACAGGAGTGGTTTGGCGGCGTGAGCCTGCTGGGCTTCCTGCGCGACGTGGGCAAGCACGCGCGCGTGGGCACCATGCTGTCGCGCGACTCCGTGCGCTCGCGCATGGAGGCCGACAACGAGGGCATGTCCTTCACCGAGTGCGCCCCTGGGCCCGCCTGGACCTGGGCAGCATTGTGGAGGAGAATTATGGGGGTTATTATCATGCCATGACATTGATGAGGGTACGCTGAGCTCGCACGAGCAGCAGAGCTCTGCATCGAGCGGCCGCTCAGTGGCTGCGTGCCGCGCCAGGTTCACGTACCAGCTGCTGCAGGGGTACGACTTCCTGCACATGAGCCGCGCGCATGGCGTGCGCGTGCAGGCGCGCGGCCTGCCGCTGGGTGACATCCCCATGCCCGTTCGTGCAGGGCGGGCGGGCCTGGACAGCAAAGTGCGAGTGTGCTTTGCCGGTGACACCCATGGCAGCGGGCTTCCAGACATACTCCATACGTCCTTGCCATGCGAACAGCAGCGTGAGCAGGAGGGGACCCAGCCCGATTGCCTGCACAAACGGACCCGGCCTGATCGCCTTGAGCTGATCGGCGCCCCGGCTCATGCGTGCGCCGCTTCCGGCCGCGCAGATCGGCGGCTCGGACCAGATGGGCAACGTCGTGACGGGCCTGGACCTGATCCGGCGCCTGGCCGGCGGCGGCGGCGCGCCCTGCTTCGGGCTCACCTTCCCGCTGCTCACCAAGGCGGACGGCACCAAGATGGGCAAGAGCGCCAGCGGCGCCGTGTGGCTCTCCCCGGGTGCGGCCCGACGTGAGCGCGGTGCTTGGCGCCTTCTGCCACGCAACTGTAGTTTGCACATCTGGTGCTGGTCAGGGCCGCGCCACCTGAAGACATAGAGTAGGGGCGTAATCAGGCTCTCCCCTGGTGCAGCGTGCCTAAGTGCCGCGGGACGGGCCTCGTGCTCACCAAATTGCACCCACAGCTGATGCCGGTCAGGAGTGCTCCATCTGCCGTGCAGCGAAGTGGCGCCCGTGCCAGAGGTCCTGCGCCGGAGCCCGCGCGTGCTGCAGCGCTGACTGAGCGGGCGGTCCTAATCCTAACCGTACCCTGTCGCCGCGTGCCTCGCGCGCGCGCGCCGCCTGCGCCAGCCGCGCCAGTGGTTGACGAGCGCGCCCACGTGAGACCGGGCGGTCATCCTTTGAACCTCCCCGCGCGCAGGCAAGCTGTTGCCGTTCCAGCTGTACCAGTTCCTGCTACCAAAAGGTGGCCCGCCCGAGGATGGTTGATTGGTTGATAGATGTCCCCCCGCGCGCGCAGGCAAGCTGTCGCCGTTCCAGCTGTACCAGTTCCTGCTGGGCTCGGTGCCGGACGCGGACGTCTTCCGCTTCCTGCGCCAGCTCACCTTCCTGCCGCTGGCCGAGCTCGGCGCGCTGGAGGCCGCGGCCGGGTCCGCCGCGTACGCGCCCAACACCGCGCAGCGCCTGCTGGCGGCCGAGGTCACGCGCTTCGTGCACGGGCCGGACGGGCTCGCGGCCGCGCTGGCCGCGACCGCCGTGCGCTCCCCCCGTCGTAAACCCGCGTGTGACCCTCACAGCGGCCGCAGGCCTGTGTACCCGGCAACCGCTGGCTCTGCTCGACGGCGCCCTTGAAGCGCTTGCAAGGCGCCGCTTCTCCTGTTCAGGCGCCTGCTGCAGCGAGCGGAAGCGAACGCTGAGCCTGCCGCGTGAGAGGCAGCGGCCAAGGTTCGTCGCACAGGACTTGTGCCGATCTCGACGCGCGCACCGCCGTTGCGCAGCATGCCTTTGCGCTTGGGCGCCGACATGCAGCGAGCGCGACAGCGCTGGAGGCCGTCGTCAGAAGGAGGGGGTTTTCTCCTCGATGAAAAAGTTACAACCCTGACCAACCCATATGCTATGCAGCCACTGCGCACGCGCTGCGCCGGGCGCGGACACGCAGCTAGACGCCATGGCGCTGGAGGCTGTAAGCATAGCCTTTACATCAATATACCACCCCCCCATCTGACAACATGACCCCGCTGCGCAGGCACTGGCGCCGGGCGCGGACACGCAGCTGGACGCGGCGGCGCTGGAGGCCGTGGCGGCCGGCGCGCCTGTTGCGGAGCTGCCACGGGGCGCGGTCGTGGGCGCGCCGCTGGCCGATGTGCTAGCTGCAGTTGGGCTGCAGCCGAGCAAGGCCGCGGCGCGCCGGCTCATCAAGGTGCGCGACCTCCCGTGCATGGGGCGTGAGAAGGCACTGGCCGCGCTGCCAGGGAGCGCGGTAGTACGGATGCGTTCATCCACATGCTGCATGTCCAGGCCGCCGCGTCGGCAGGTAGGCTCCCATTCGCTGTGATCTGGGCTGCGCACAGCCAGGGGTGTCTGCCGTCAGTGCAACCTTGCATGCAGGTATTTTTAGCCCTACCCTACCTCAAAGCTGGTGCTACAACCTGCCACAGACCCAGCCACTCTGGTCATGTGCCCATGGGCATGGGCACACACACGAGCGTAGCTGCTCCGCATGCATGACTGTCCCGTCCGATCCACGCGTGCGCAGGGCGGCGGCGTGCGCGTGAACAACCGGCGTGAGCCCGACGAGCTGGCCGCCCTGGCCGAGGCGGACCTGATCGAGGGGCGCCTGGTGCTGCTGGCGGCCGGGAAGAAGAACAAGCTGCTGCTGAGGGTGACAGGGTAACTTTAGGGTACTGACAGGGTACTTACATGGTAATAGTGAATGCATGACGGCCACTGTGCGCATGGGCGAAAATTGAATGACAATGGCATCTGAGGAGGCCGTGGCCCCGCACAGAGTTTCCGCTCCGTAAAAGGTGTAAGGTTCAATGTTGCTGGCTATGAAGACGTGGTGCAGCCATGCTTGCACATGCGTGTACAGACCCAGCACCGCAGAGGCAGCTGTGCCCGCCTGCGCGCAAAACTGCGCGCTGCAGGCTCAAGCATGCCCGAGACGTGGTCAGTACAGCCACGTGCAGCCAGGCAGACTTCCAAGACATGCGGTGTAGGGCTGCTCCTGCTCTCACCCCTACACCTGAGGCACCGTACATTCTCACAAGCTTTCATAACGCTCATCAAGCAGTAATACCTAGCAGAGGTGTGAGGACGCGATCCATGTGGCTCGTGCGCCTCGCACGCTGCCGCACAGCAGGCCTTCACCTGAGCATGTGACACATGTCAAGGTGCACAAACATTCAATTGCACTAGCCATCTCTACTAGCCATCACCAGCCATCACAAAATGGGCCACTGCTTGGGCGCTGCTCGGCATGTCAGGCCGACACCCACCCTCGCCTGGCGCGTCATGCTGAACACGCTCCCCGCTCAACCCTTGGCATGCAGCAGCACCTAAAGCATAAACCGTCAAATTCGGCTTGAAGCACAAACGGCGCTGCCGCTGCGGCATGTGCCGGTCTGTGCATGCTGCCTCCGATGTCGGCAGTCTGCAAAACTTCACATACTAGCATGCTATGCTACATAAGACACGTGCCATGAAACCGTCAGGCCTATGCCACTGCCAGCAAGAACCCAAAATTGATTAAATCACCAGCACTCCTGCAGTCATCACCGCTCCTCGAGAGCGGCCGAGACATGGCTCTGGTCATGCCGGGGCGCGGCCTAGCCGAGGATGTCGCCGACGTGCTTGTCGAGGCTGCCCAGGATGTCCTGCGCGCCGCGCGCCTGGTGTTGGGCGTGCCATGTGCGTGCCAGTGCGCGTGCCTGGCACGTCCCACCGCTTCCAGGGCGCATGCACAGCGCCAGCAGAGAGGCACACGCGCCCCGTCATGTGCATTGCCCTCACGCACCTGTCAGCTCAGCAATGTGGCTCGGTGCCGGCGCTCAGGGCGTGCGCAGGCGGGCAAGACACGACACGCAGCCAAGTGCTGGGCGGGCCGCGCGCCTGCGGGTTGTGGAACAGGTTCTTGATGGTGGTGGGCGAGGGCGTGGGAGACGCAGTCGTGGTCGGCGACGGCGTCGAGGTCAGCGGGCCGGTCGCGGTCGTGGTCGGCGACGGCGTGGTCGTCGCGGTCGTGGTGGGCGACGGCGCCGAGGTCGGCGCGGACGTGGGCCGCGTGGTCGGCGCGGTCGTGGTGGGCGCCGGCGACGACGTCAGCGGCCCGGTTGCAGTCGTGGTGGGCGACGGCGTTGAGGTCGCGGTCGTGGTGGGCGCCGGCGACGACGTCAGCGGCCCGGTTGCAGTCGTGGTGGGCGACGGCGTCGAGGTCGCGGCCGAGGTAGGCGCGGACGTGGGCCGCGCGGTCGTGGTCGGCACGGGCGACGCGGTCGTGGTGGGCGTGGGCGCGGCAGTCGTGGTGGGCGCGGGCGTGGCCGGGACCGCCAGCGGCTTTGCCTTCTGCGCGGCCCAGCGGCACAAGCGCTTCAGTAAAAAGCCGTGTCATGCTCGCGCTTGGAGGGGGAAAAATTGTGATCGGATGCATTCCTGCGCGAGTATTGGTGCCACTGGCAGCGGCCTGGCGCTGCGCAGTGTATGAAAAAGAACTTGCAAGGCGGCGCGCTGTGCAGACAGCGCCGCTTGACCCTGGCAGCGAGCAAGAGCACGGCTGGCGCGCGCGCTGGGAGCAAGCACGCACCAGCACAATGATGTCCGTCGGCGTCTGCAGCACGGGCGTGCCGGTGGAGGCGTCTATCTCCTGCTCGCACGTGCATGCACCGCGCCATGTCAGCTGCGTCCGGCGCGGCCCTACCGTGCGTGAGCAAGCACCCGGGCGGCTTTGCATCCGGCAGGCAGCAGCCCTCGCAGGAGGCGCCTGTTCTTGGTGCTCAATGTCCCTCGCAGTTGCGCCTCTCACGGGTGGTGAGAGGCGCCCCGCACTTTGCCCCGAGGCAGCATGGTCCAAGGTCAGGACTTCTGCTCCCATGCGCGAGCCGGCTGGGTCCGCACAGGCCGCAGGCGGGCGCACCGTGAGGATCATGGTGGTCTGGTTGACCTGCACCCTCACGTAGCCGAAGTGGTTGCAGGGCACCGAGCTGTTCGAGGGCGACACGCCCTGCCCGGTCCCGCGCGCACAGTCTCAACAGCGCAGACGGTGCCTCGGGCCAGCTCGCAGCAGGTGATTGCCGGAGACATGTGCAGGGACGTACTAAGTTGGGGACCTGCCATGCAAGGCATGTCAGGCTATGAGGCAAGGGTACGCATGCAATGGGCGTCAGGCTTTTGGTAGGGCGTGATCTGTTTACGTCATGTCTTGCTTCGCAGTGTGTGAGACGCGCCAGGTGCACACCTAGAGCGGTCAGGGTAGTATTTAGTAGTGTGCGGAGTGCAGGCTGGAGCGGGCAGGAGTGCACGCCTGGAGCGGGCAGGAGTGCACGCCTGGAGCGGGCAGGAGTTGTCGGCGACCACGGCGCTGTAGTAGGGCGGGAAGGGCAGCTGCGCGCCCGCGCCCTGCAGCGCGCGGCCTGCGCAGCAAGAGCCCAGAGTTGCTGGCATGGTCACCCTATGGTGAAGGCATTTCACATGTACAGCGCTCCCGTCGGTGCTGCTCGTCATTGCTGCATGGCCTCGTGGAACAGGCCTGAATGAAGTCCAGGTGCTGGCAGCATGCTGGCGGCCGCAGCGGGCTCACCGCGAACGCATGCAGCAACCGCACAGGGATTCGGCTTGGCTGCAGCATGTCGCCCCACCAGTGCTTGCAAGGGCCAGCAGCGCTGCGCGGTGTGATGGAGGCTGTGCCCTGGCTCAAGCGGCCCTAGCTCGCTGAGTCTGAGCAGCCCTACAGGCTTAAAAGCACAATCATTCTGTACTTCCAGGGCGCGGCTGCTGTGCAGCGGCGGCGGCAGCGGCGCTATACATGTACGCCGGTGCGCGCGATGCGCGCACCGGCGTTGCCGGCCGTGTAGTAGATGGTGCCATTGTTAGAGCCGTCCGCGTTGTTGGGCGTCACCGCGCCGGCAAAGATGGGGAACGTGCGCTGGTACGTGTGCTTGTGGCCGTAGTACGCTGCGCGGCCCCCGCGCACACGCCCGTCAGGCCGCCGTGAGGGGCGCGCATGACTGCGCGCGCCCCGCTCGCCATGCCTGCACGCCTGCCGCCTAAGCATGGTGCGCGTCACACGTACCTTGGCAAGAGCAACATGGCTAGGGTTAGGGTTAGGGTAGTGAGTGAGCACGCACCCACGTCCACGCCGTACTGGTTGAACAGGCCCTCGAGCGCGTTGCGCTGGCGCAGCGCCACGTACTGGTCACCGTCGGTCGCCGGGTAGTTCTGCACCACCTTGTTCACGGACGTGCCTGCGCGGCGCCCCCCGCGATGCTGAGCGCGCGCGCCGGCGCGCCCGGCGGGGGCGCCAGGGCGGGCGCATGCATGGCAACGGCAGCAGATGACTGCCGCTAGCCTCCCCGCGCGGCACTGCCACAACGCTCAGGATGAGGCAGCGCTGCAGGAAGTCGCACAGTGACGCCAACACCTGCAGCAAGGCCTGCTTCCGCAGGCCGGCAATCAGGCACCACCTGGAGCGAGGCCTGCTTCCGCAGGCCGGAGCGAGGGCGCACCGGTGTACGTGGCGTAGTAGTTGGGGCTGCTCGCGTTGCTGGAGGTCTGGTTGGGGTACGCCTGGAAGTAGAAGGGCGGCAGCGCAAAGGTCGGGAAGGGCGCCGGCTGCGTCACGTTGAAGCCGGTGAAGTCGTTGGTCGCCGGGTAGAAGGGCCGGTGGCCTGCGCGCGCGGCCACAGCGCGCAGCAGCGTTGGTCGCCGACATGCTGGGGCGGCAACACGCCCCCTCCTTGGGGGGGGGTAACCCAACCCCCGGGACATAGCCCTGTCAGGTGGCCATGCTCCTGTGGCTGCAAGCCTGGCTGGCCATCATGCCGCAGAGCTGCCAGGCTGCGGGCCACGCGGCATGCTCATGCAAGGGCATGTACAGCTGACTATGTTTGCTGACAGCCGCTCGAGGGGCCTCGAAGGCCAGCACAACAGCTGCGGACGGGGTGCCCCAGAGCCAACAGCACGAAAGGCCGGCGCAGGGGCGGCGCATGCGCGCCGTGCGCACCTCCGACCACAATCCAGGGCGTCACGGAGCGGTCCACGCCCGCCAGGTCCTGCTGGATGAAGCTGCACACGCGGGCCCACAGTTGGTTCAGGCCGCATGGAACTAGGGTTAGGATTCAGCACGCACGGTCAGCATCACCGCGCTGTGCACCCAGTTGGCCGCCGGCGCGGCGGCGCGGCCCGGCGGCCAAGGATCAACGCACGGCGGCGCATGCAAGCGCGCCAGCAAGCTGCACTGGGGGCAAATGACAGGCTGGGCTACAAGCCAGCGCAAGCGCTCAGGAGCTGCTGTACACGGCGGCTCCAGGCTTGCATGGCGTCATGCTGTGGGCACTCGTATTTACCATGTGCCCGCAGCCGCAGCATCAACTGCCGGGTAGAAGCAAAGAGCGCGGCACCAAAGGCGCAAGCGGTCTGAAGGCCCGGCGGGCGCGCACCGCCACTGCGGCGTGCCCACGTCGTACGGGATCTCCGTGTCGTAGTTCATGAAGTGCACCGGGCCGTAGGTGAACGAGTAGTACGTCGGCACGGTGCGCTTGGGGCCAGGCGAGGGGAACAGCGCCGCGCCGGTGGACGGCATCTTGAAGCGCACGGTCGTCACCACGCCTGGCGCGCAGGGCCGAATCAGCATGGCACTGCATGTCAACCTGAACCGTGTTATGGTGGGCCCCACAGATGCGCCGCACGGCGAGCAAAATCTAGCTTCATGTGTGTGTCATCAGTCAGACCGTGCGCTGCACGTCACGACTGCGCGCCCCTTGGCCAGCAGCGCACCGGAGCGGCCAGGGCCCTGATGACTGCCTCCAGCGCTCCGCACAGGCACTCGACACGACGGTGCGACGAGCCAGGCTGCGACCGGCGCGGGCGCGCACCGCACTCGCCGCGGGAGTACAGGATTGGGGTAGGGTGGGGTAGGGCGCGCACCGCACTCGCCGCGGGAGTCCGTGATGCAGTACGGCGAGCTGGTGTTGGCGATGGCCGGGCAGGTCAGCGTGCCGGGGCCGAACACGGGGTTGGCGAACGAGTCGTTGGTGCCCGGGAAGTCGCGCTCGTGGTTGCCGTTCAGGATCATGAGCGGCGCGCGCGCGGCGAACGGCTGCACCTGGTAGCCCCAGTTGTCCCAGGTCGACAGGAAGCCGCTGCGCGCCGCCGCCGGCGTCAGCGCTCTGGGCCATGGGACGCAGGTGGTGCTGAGATCCGACAATGCTTCACTAAGCGGTGCACAATGGCTGGGGTCTCCAGCATGTCGGACAAGGCTGTCTGCGATCGTGCCAATGCCATGTGACTGCCTCATGAGATGAGGCCTGCGCATAGCATGCACCGCGACTCAAAGGCTGTGCGCACAAGCGCGGCAAGGAGCTTTGCACTTGAGCACCACTGACACTGTGGTCGCAGCCATCAGGTGCGAGGGTGACCGAGGCGCGCGGCGCGGCGGCGCACTCGGCGTAGGTGATGTCGCCGTTGAGCAGCACCAGCGTCGCGTTGTTCTGCTGCACCTCCGCGGCCAGCGCGGCGGAGACGGCGGCCGCGCCCGGGTTGCCGCTGTTCGTCACGCCCTGCACGAACGACGGCGGCGCGCTGGCCGGCGGCGCGCCGTCCAGGAACTGGTAGCCCATGTCCGCCGACAGGATGAACTGCGCGCATGCGCGGGCACAGGTTAGGGTTAGGGTTAGGGTCAGGGTCAGGGTCAGGCTCTATAGCCACTTAGTCGCATACGCAGGCTGCGGCAGGCCCGGCCGTGCGTCTTGCGTGGGGCATGCGAGGTCTGGGCGCCATGCTTCAAGCCTGCGCATGCGGGTCATCCCCTAGCCTGTTGAGGCGCATGTGCTGGCAGTGCATGCCTGCTTGACAAGCGAACATGAGCGCTGTTGCCGGCCGCATGCTACATGAAGACTGCCACCGCCGCTCTGTTTCCATTGAAGAACAGGCATAAGCAAGTATGTGGTCCGACAGCTCTCACGGCGTTGCGCGGACCATGCGAGCCCAAGACGGCACCGCCGCGCAGCATGCGACGCGGGCGCACCGTCGTGGTGGCGCTGCTGTTGGCGGCGGGCGGCGCCACGAACGAGAACTCCTGGGAGTACACGCCGTATCCGTCGTCGCCGACCGTGTAGTACACGGTCTGGCCGGGCGCCAGCGAGGGCAGCACCGCGGACAGGATCTGCGCGCCCGCCCAGCGCCTCAGAGCGCGCATTATTTGCAGTGCAGGGAGCCTGGTTCCTGCGCTCAAGCCTGTGCGGAAGGCTTCCGAGCACACCAGCAAGTGTACAGCGAAAGGGGTGCTTGATGTGCCAGTCTGCCCACTCGGGAAGCGGTGGCGGGCGCGTCTGGCAGGCGCACCGTGCCAGGGTCAAACCAGCCGGTCGTCTGGTCCTGTTGCAGGAAATCAAGGGCCTTCAGGCTCCGCTGTGATCCAGATTGCTTGCAACCTGCTTGACAGGCACGCCCCAAAGGGTGCTGTGCATGCAGGCAAGCGCTGTTGCATGCAGGCCAGCCCAGCCGGGTGTGCCACAGCGTTGCTCCTGGCAGCATGCCACTCCATCTCACATACTGACACATCCAGGTCGGCTGTCTCACAAATTCCAGGTGCCTGTCGCCTGCCACCGCGCGCACCGGGTCTCCGCACAGGTCGCTCTGCACATAGGTGTCCGGCGACGCGCCGACCGCCAGCGGGTACGAGAACGGCAGCGGCTTGCCAGTGTTGGGCGCCGGGCCGTAGCGCACGACCGGCGTCTGGATGAAACGCTGCGTCCAGGTCACGCGCATCTCGCTGCGCGCGCAAGCATACTGTGCTGTCATGCAGGCGAAGCATTGAATATAGGCGTGTTGCACCGCGTAGTGCCTTCATGCAACACAGCATGATTGCGACGCAGATATGCACTGTGCATATACGAAGCAATGCCATATACTGCCATTCTGGGAATACACATCTCCAGGTGGTTGTGCTCAAAAGTGTCTGGGCTCACTCGTCAGCAGCACATGGAATGGGTGTGGGCTTTGGGGGCAGCGGTGTAAGCCCAAACAACGCACTTGCGGTTGACGCCCGTGAGCGCCAGGTGCACCTGCACCAGCGACAAGTATTTTCAAAATGGGGGGTGCCTATTCCGTGCAGACTTGGGCTGAAATCTGCAAGCGAAACTTGCTATTCGAGTAATCCATTGCCTAAAAATGCGCACAATGCTGTCAAACGGTCACGGATTATTGCTAAACAACCAACCGCGAAGGCTGGGAGCGGACCGCCGCGGGCTCGTTGGGGTTGGGCACAATGATGTTGGAGATAGCGTTGACCACCAGAGTGGTTGCAGGGCCCTCAACGCCTGCGCCAGTGCATCTTATACTCTCAGTGTCAGCTACGGTTCGTGGAGTAATTCAGACTCAAGAGCAAAACACGCTTCAACCAGCGGACACAAGTTGAAGGCTGGGTGCTCGCCGGTGATGTAGCGGTACACCAGGTCCTGGCGATAGTTGATGGCAGTCACGCTAAATTCAGCACACACCCCTCAAAGTCCAACCTTCATGATAATAGGTGACAGAAGGCAGCCAGGCACAGGCGTTGAAAGTGTGTCTTAAATTGTAGCAAGCACGGCACGCACTTGAAGCTCGTGCTGCCCGTGTTGTTCAGACCCGCATTCTTGTTCAGAATATACAGCTCCACGGGCGGGTAGGACGTGATGTCTGCGCTGCAGCCGCACTCAGTGTAATGCGCCAGCGCACAATGCCGTGCGTGCACAGCACGCCCTGATTTCTGTGCAGCAGCCGCGCCTGTGTTGGACGGAGCGTATGCCGCAATATACTGGTTTGTCAACGAGGCGTTGATGGAGCCCGGAGTCACGCCTGCGTTCGCACAGCAGATGAATATAATAAGATGGGGGCCGGCGTGCGCATAGTGTATGAGTGCATAACTTATCTCATGATGGCTCTGCAAAGCAATGAAATTGAGCTTGTTGTGTTGCGCTGGGCTCCGCATTGCACCTGAGAGATTGATCACCAGCTGCTGGCCACCGATGTATGTCGTCGCCAGAGTCCCGTTCGAGTATGTAACATTCAGAGTAATGGCTGCCTCAATCTGCGTCAGGAGACGCCCAGACTGAAGAGCTGAAAGCGGGTGCGGCTCATCCTGCTGTGCCGAGGCGCAGCACGCCAGGGCCGCAAGCGCCACAACTATGGCAAGCTTTGCTGCCATTGTGCTTGCTATTGGCGAGGAGTGTGCACGTCTGGCTGCTCCAAGCCGCAGGAGCTTCATGGCTGCTGGGGGGCATCCTGGGGTCCGGCCGCAGCTGCATATGCCGTATTCCGAGTGTTGGTCAATTGCGCTGATTGTGTACTTGGACACTTCCCCATAACTTCGCAGCACGTGCGGTGCACTTCGTTGTTCACGGCCTCGTTCTAAGTGCAACATTCTTATCACAGCTTCTGGTGCATCACTCTTACCGGGAGGAAAGGTGCAGGTGTCTCACCTTGCAGAAGGACGCCCTGTATCTAGTGCATGCACTGCTTCTGCGGAGCGACTCAGCTAGAGCACATATGCACAAGCACATCTGCTTGTCATGTGGGGGAGTGTGACCTGCAGGCCGTTGTCAGGCTTGTCAGCACACACTCGCGAGCAGCCTGGTATGAACAGAAGCAATAGCCTGCCCCGCCACGCATGAGGCGTGCCCGCCTGCTGCTGGTCGTTGGCGCCGTTGCGGTGGGCATCATCCAGGTGGGCGGGCTGGTAACCTTGTCGCTGTGCTCTGCAGTCACTCTGTTTCAGCTGATTGACTCCTGCACGTCAACACAGCGAGCACCTGCGCACAGGTTGTGCTGTTCGTGTGGGCGCTCAGCAGAGATGGCGGCCTCATCAGCCGCGAGCAGGCGCGCCCGCTGTCAGCTTGTGGCACGCCTATGCAAACCTGCCGGCGGTGCATCGCCCTTGCCGGCCCCCACCCGCAGTCCCCCGCGCCAAAGATCTGACTCTCTCTCGCGTTTCCAGTGCGCCCGTGCAGCCAAGTCGCAGCGTGAGGGGCTGACCCCCCCAAAGCACACTGCTGAGTCACTCGGCGAGCCAGTATGTAAAGAGCCACCGTCTGCGTGCAGCTCCTGCGCTACGGGCGCGGCGCAGCGGCGAACGGCGCGCTGCGGCAGCGCCTGCGTGCGCTGCACAGGAGCAACGCGGCGCTGGCAGCGCTGCTGCGCCGGCTGGACGCGCAGCTGGAGGACGCGTACGCGGCGCTGCCGGAGCCGCAGCGGACGGGCGCGCCAGGCGCCCACTATGAGCTGCTGCACTGGCGGATGCACCTGATGCGGACAGCAGAAGCTCTACGGCCGCGCCGCAGCAGCTGCCGTGGCTGCGTCTCTGACGCCAAGCTCGCTCGCGGGCGCGCAGAGCTTGCACGGCGCAGCACCGCTCCGCCGCTTCTCGAGCGCGGCGGCGGCCGGGTCATGCCCGCCGCCGCGCGGGATGCCGGGCGCGGCGGCGGCGGCGAGCGCGGGGCCCGGGCGGCGGGCGCGGCCACGCGGGCGCTGGGCCGGGGCGCGGCCGGGCTGCCGGGGCGCCGCAAGGCAGAGTACCCGGCCGGCACGGCGGGGGGGCCCTGCGTGGGCCCCCCCGTGGACGTGGCGGGCGCGCTTGCGGCGGTCGTCACCGTGACGTACAACCGCGCGGACTACCTGGACCGCCACATGGCCTCGCTGCTGGACGTGCACGGCCGCGAACGGCGCAACAGGCAAGTGCTGAGGGGAATGTGCATCGGAATATGTGGGCCGCTAAGTGCGCATGGTGCTGTCCAACAGGCGCTGCGCGGCCTCAACAAGCAGGCTGCCTGCCCTGGTTGGCTTCCCAATGGAGCAGGCCCCTTGCAGCCAGCAAGGCAGCAGCCGCACGGCACGAGCCTCGGCACCGCTGCACGTAGCTTTGGTTTTAACAGGTTTTGTGACCAGGTTTTGTGTAACTTGGTCTGATCCCGTCGTGTGCGCCCGCAGGCGACGCTTCCCGCTGTTTGTGTCGCAGGACGGCGCGCCGCCGCACCGGACGACGCGCGACGTCGCGCGCTCGCACCCCGCGCAGGTGGCCCCGCATGCATGCGCGCCCCGCCCAGCTCGTGCCCAGTGGCGGCGCGTGGGCGGCCCGCAAGCACGAACGTGCACATTGCCGGCTTTGTGGGTGCACATGCAGCGTGCCCTTGCGCGACGCACCACGTCACATCTGTGTGCAATCATAAAACAGGCTTTTGAAGTACGTGTCGGGGTGGCAGGGAGTGTGACGGGCTGCCTGTGCCTGCGCGCAGCAACAGTATCCAGCAGCACAAGTGTGCCCCGCTCGCGCTCGCGCAGTCACACACGCGCGTGCGCTCGCCGCAGATCACCTACCTGTCGCACCAGCAGCGCGGCGCGTCCATGGTGTCCGACTCGCGCGAGAATGCCGCGTACTACCGCATCGCCGAGCACTACCGCTTCGTCCTCGGCACGCTGTTCGACTGCTTCGAGTACCCGCGCGTCATCATCCTGGAGGTCGCGCAACCTCCCCGCCCTTCACACCCTTGCCGCGCCGTGATCGCGCTCGCGCGTGCGCTGGGGCGGCCGCCTCGTAGCGCTCGCGCCCGGCTGCCCGTGGGCAGGCGCACCTGCCCGCGCTCCGAGGCCGGGTCGTGTCTGCTCCGGCGTGGCCTTGCCAGCCCAGTGTGTGGCGGGATGATGACACGCTGCTTGCGCCCGGCGTGTCAGGGCGCCTCGCAATGACCGCACCTGGCTGGACGCCAGACCGTCCTGCCTCGCCCTGGCAGGTTGGCAGGCCCGGTGTGCAAGCCCCAACCCTACCTTCCTGCCCAACACAGCCCTGCCCGCTGGGTTGCAGGACGACATGGAGCTCGCGCCCGACTTCTTCGGCTACTTTGCGGCCGCGGCGCCGCTGCTGGACGCCGACGCCAGCCTGCTGTGCGCGTCGTCCTGGAACGACCACGGCCAGGCGCGCCTGGTGCGCGACGCGGCGCGCCTGGAGCGCACCGACTTCTTCCCGGGCCTCGGCTGGATGCTGACCGCGGCGCTGTGGGGCGAGCTGCGGTGCGCGCGGCCCGGCGCGGCCCGGGCACGGCCGCCGAGATGCCCGCCCGAGCAGCAGAGCGCAGGGCGGACGCACTTGTGTGCCCCGCCTGGCACGGGGTCAGGCAGCAACATGCGCGTGCTCGATTGGACGCCACATGCTTGCGCGAGCTGGGGTGAAAGCGCGGGCGCCTTCGGTCTGCATCGCGGCGCCTGTCTGGACCGTGACTGAGACACCATGCGGCCCTCTGTCAAGTAGACATGCTTTTACTTCTTTGAAGCCCAGCCTGCCTCTATAGTGAAGGCTTGATAGCTCAGCATGGCCTGACGAGCGCCGAGCAGGGCCTGTCTGCGCCTGTGTATGCATGAGCAGGCGGCCGCGCAGCGCAGGGACAAGTGGCCGAAGGGGTACTGGGACGACTGGCTGCGGCTTGCCCACGTGCGGCGAGGGCGCCAGTGCATCCGGCCGGAGGTGCGCCGTCTCTGAGCGGAGTCCGGCTGCTACACAGGGCGCCTCGAGGCTCCTGTCAGCGCCCCGGTAGATGCACAGCCTGGCGTTGCTCGGCCAGGTGCGCGGCAGCTTTGCCTCATGGACACTGCTGGCACTTGCTCGCACGGTGTTGTGCAGCCGCGCGCTGCGGGGTACTGTGGCATGCCGATGCGAGATGGGACGTAGACGCGGGCGGCCCGCCGCAGGTCTGCCGCACCTACAACTACGGCGAGCAGGGCTCATCGCGGGGCCAGTTCTACCGGCGCTACCTGCAGCCGATCCGCCTGAACGATGAGGACATCGCCTGGGAGGGCGCGGACCTGTCCTACCTTGACAAGCGCAGGCGCGCGGCCCGACGGCGCCGGACGCTCCCGGCGCCCACCCGCCAGTCTGCCTTACCCCCGGTGTGTGACCGTTCTGCTGTCAGCATTGCTTTTTTTTCAGCCTGGCGCGCTGAAGCGGCAAAGCCACAGGCGTACGCTCTTGCTGGCTCCGACCTGCGGCAGGCACCCTGCGCTGTAGTTCTCGCCCCGGGCGCCTGCATGCACCCCCGTCGTCCCCGCCTGTCTCCGCTGGGTGGAGCCCCCCTGCCGTCTGTCCCTGCTGGCACGTATGCACCAGGCCCGCGGTCCATCTTCATATTCTCGCGTGCGCGCAGGTACGAGGCGGACTTTGCGCTCGCGCTGGGCGCCGCGCGCGTGGTGCGGAGCGCGCGCGCGGCCAAGGCCGCCGTCGGCGACGTCCTGCTCGCCTACTCCGGCAAGGCGCGTGCCCCCGGGGGCCAGCAGGGCCTGCGCCCTGGCTGCGCAGCAGCATGTCGAGGAAGTGGAGGCTCATAGAAGGGTGATTCTGTGGGGACAGCCGCAACAGTACTCGAGCCTGCACCAGCACTCTGCACACCAGCGCCGTCGTGTCTGCTGATGCGCCACGCACCACTGTGAGACCAGAGACTTTGCCGTGAAATGAACATTTACGTGGATCTGTCCCCTGAGCGCCATGCTGCGTGTCAGTGTGCCGTGCTGTGGTGTGCCGAGCGGGCGCGCAGCGCTCCAGCCCCAAGCTGCCAACTTGCCAGTACGTGGCTGCATGCGCGCGCGCGCGCAGGCGGAGTACGAGCGCATCACGAGCTCCTTCGGCATGCTGAGCGACTGGAAGGACGGCATCCCCCGCGCGTCCTACCGCGGCGTGGTGCGAGCGCCCTCCAGACCCTAGACAAGACCTAATGCACCTTTAAAAGTTTGCAAGCGTGGTGCCAGACCATTGCTCCTGCTCACGTCCCCAGGGCTCCTCGTGGATCATGGTGTATTCGCCTCTATGCTGACCAGGCCCTAAGCGTGCCTTATCACGACGCTGTGCAGACGCCTGCGCCGGCGGCGCAGGTCACAGTGCACTGGGAGCAGGCGCGCGTGTTCATCGCGCCGTCGCAGGCACGGGGAGGGGCCGCGGACGATGACGGCGCTGAGCCGGAGCCCAGGAGGGAGGCCGGGGCCGGCGCGGGCGCGCGCGCGGAGCGGCTGCGCTGGGCGACGCCCGAGGAGACGGAGGAGATGTGGGGTGACGAGGACGACTGGGAGAGCTACTGAGGGCGCCACATGGCCTTGGCCCCAGTGCTGGAGCCGGGGGCATGGATGACTGGGGGAGGACTCTGAACAGTGGTGAGGGTGTCACACATGCGGACCTAGTCAGGCGTGGTGGTTTGAGCGCACATGAGCGCTCCCAGTGGCTGCTAGGCCGCCACAGCAGCAGAGACCAGCATGCATGGACACTGCTTGAGCCAACATCTGTGGCAGTGCATGAACCTTGTAAGTGGGTGAAACCTGCTACTGAACTAGCTAGATGGTGTTGGGCATAACAAGCATAGCGTCATGCATTAGAGCTTGTCACATGCACAGCACTGCGCATGGTCTGCAGTGAACTGAAAATGCCACACGTTGCAGAGTGCGCACGGCCTGCTGGCAGACGTGCTTGGACTGTTGAGCGTGTGAGCTCCTGCAGCAGGGCAGGTGAGGGCTGTTGCCGTGTCCGTCGAAGCGATCGATATCAGCACCATGCAGGACCATAGCGCTCCTGCACATGGCCCTCGCGCTCAACAGCATAGGCCCACAGGTGTGAACATGAGTGTTCACACAACGTGGCAGCCAGAGACTTGCTGCTAGGAATAGGCTCTCTGTTTCGAGCCTAGCGCCTAGAGTTAGACTCGCGCCAGATTCAGGCCGTCACAGTCTGTTAGAATATCGGCAGTAGACTCCGAGTCAGCGCACCCCTTGTTCGCGCCTGTGTGTAGGATGGCCACAGCAAACAAAGGTGCAGTTTTATTGTCAAGTCTCAACGAAAGGGCCTAGGACCTAGGTAAGGTCTAGGGAATGTGCCTGTCCAAAAGCTGCCGACTTTCTTACCTGACAGAGACTGCACGCACATCGTGCCTAGACGAAGCATAAAAACGGGTTTGTCATCCTGTTTTGCGGCCGAGCGGGCTGTGCTCGGCCCTCAAACGCCGGCGCGCTGCATCAATAACACCAACTCCGAGGCGGTCCGCCCAGCAATGGCGGCACACCTCAAGCCCCTTGAGCCTGTTGTTGTATGCTGCGTGCTGCGTGCCGCACCAGCCTGCATACTGCAAGGTGCTGCAGCAGTCTGCGCTTGCAGCGCAATCACATGCGCACGCGCGCGCGGCGCGCAGGAGCGGCCCGCACAAGTGCCAACCGCAGTCGGGTCAGGCTCGCCACCCCGCGCGCTGCGCCAAGTGGGGTGCGGGCCACAAGTCACAGAGTGCACAAAGCTGAGCTGGGCCTTACGATTCTGTCCCTCGAGGCGCATACACGCTGAGCGCGCCAGAGAGCCTGATTGTTGCGCGTCCTGCACGCAGCAGGTGCAGGCGCGCAGCCTCGATGGCAAAAGCTGGGGCACGTGCTCGCGCTGCCGCACTGGTCAGGCGCCTGGCGCCCGGCGGCTCTGTAGCTACGCAAGCTGAGGCTGCGCATGCGCTGGCACGCCTGTGCCTTGACAAGAGCCGAAACAGAGAGTATGTGAGAGGATGCGGGGGCGTCGCGGCGCTGGTCGAGCTGCTCGCGCCCGGCGGCGCGCCTGCTGTGCAGCAGCAGGCTGCTGCAGCGTTGACAAGTCTGTGCACTGAAGACAGACGGGATCAGGATGGCGTGCGGGAGTGCGGGGGCATCGCGGCACTGGTCGGCCTGCTCGTGCCCAGCCGCCCTGCTGCTGTGCGCGTACTGGCTGCCGGGCTGCTGTGCAACCTGTGCGTTGACTGCACCTGAAACCAAGACAGCGTGCGGGAGTGCGGGGGCGTGGCGGCGCTAGTCGTGCTGCTGGCGCCTGGTGGATCGGCTGCCGTGCATGAGATGGCCGCTGCGGCCTTAGAGAGCCTGTGCTACCACAATGATCAGAATAGGGACTGTGTGCGGGAGTGCGGGGGCGTGGCGGCGCTGGTCGAGCTGCTGGCCCCCAACTCTGCTGCCGTGCATGAGCGGGCTGCCGGGGCGCTATGCAACCTGTGCCGCGACAACGCCCAGAACTGCAACAGCGTGAGGGTGTGTGGAGGCGTCGCGGCGCTGGTCGGGCTGCTCGCGCCCGGCCGCTTCGCTACCGTGCAGGAGCAGGCTGCGGACGCGCTGGCAAACTTGTGCTTGCGCAACAACGCCCGCAACCAGGACAGCGTGCGGGAATGCGGGGGCGTTGCGGCGCTGGTCGGGCTGCTGGCGCCCGGCGGCTCCGCCGGCATGCAGACGCAGGCTGCGGGCGCGCTGGCGAATCTGTGCTGTGAAAATATTGAAAACCAGGACAGCGTGCGGGACTGCGGGGGCGTCGTGGCGCTCGTCGCGCTGCTGGCGCCCAGCGCCGCGCCTGCCGTGCGTGCGCGGGCTGCGGCTGCGCTGGGAAACCTGTGCATGGCAAACGCACGGTGCCAGGACAGCGTGCGGGAGTGCGGGGGGATCGCCGCGCTGGTCGGGCTGCTCGCGCCCGGCGGCCCTGCCGCCGTGCTGGACCGGGCTGCTGGGGCGCTGGCAAATGTGTGTGCTCGAAATGTCCTGAACCAGGACAGTGTGCGAGAATGCGGGGGGCGTTGCGGCGCTGGTCGCGCTGCTGGCGCCCATTGCCTCGTCTGCTGTGCGTGTACGGGCCGCGGCGGCACTGGGGAACCTGTGCTTCAACAGCATAAAAATCCAGGACAGCATGCGGCAGTGCGGGGGCATTTCGGCGCTGGTCGCAGTGCTGGCGCCCGGAGGCTCTGCGCATCCGCATGTCGCCTTGGCGCTCAAGATCCTGACCAGCGGGAGCAAGCAGAGCCGGGAAGCAGTCCGGGCATTCGGGGGGATTGCAGCCCTGGAGGGTGTGCTTGCATGCGCGAGCTCGGCAGCGGCGCACGAGATGGCGGCGGCTGCGCTGCGCAACCTGGGGCATGTCTAGCAGGTGGCTGACAACTCACGCCAGCCAGGCTGATGCAGACATGGTCGAGGCGGGGCGGCAGTGCTGGTGGCAGTGGTAGCCAGCGGTGCCGTGCGCGACCGGGCGTTTGGTCCTTGGAACAGTGGGCTGGGCAACCTGGACGCTTGTTTTGCTTTGAGGCAGTGCATGGGGGGTCATCGCCAGGGCCATGCATTCCGAGAGCATGCGACGTAGACGGATGCACAAAACGGGTTGCAAGCCTGACCATCGATGCCAAGGGTGAGCAGGAGCACCAGCACTCAAGCTGCGTCTTCGAGTCAGCACTCCCTGACAGAGCGAAGCTGAACAGCTTCTGATGCGACATGCATGCTGCCCTACTTCCCATAGCACAACAGCGCATTGCCTGCAGCACAGTGTATCTAGATCAGCGAATCCTCGGAAGAGCCCCATGCTAGCCAATTTAGGCGACCCCTATTCCCGATGTGTTTGCTCCCCCAGCGACCGAGCGCAGGACCACCCAACCGTTGGTTTTAGTGTGCTATAGCAAGCTCTGCCGACCCAGGAGGTAGGCCGTGAAAGCAATAGCGCTTGAATAAAGAACTGGAACACGTTGAAAAAAGCTTAGCTTAGCACTAGTGTCATTCGCTCGTGACCTGGCGCAAGGCCAACCTGCCATCAGCCCTGTAGCGGCAACCATATGTTGTCCCAGTGGCCCATGCGGGTGCCACTGCATACAGCCCAGTTGCCGGCCTGCTCAGCGTTGTTGCGCGGTCGCCTACCATCTTCCCGGAGATGCGCGGACGGTGCCTCCGGGCGCTTGAGCTCTTACAGCAGTAGACGGCGCGGCCGGCTCCTGCTTGTCAGGGCAGAGACGCCGGCCGAGTCGCTCATCGCGGGAACGCACACAGGCGAGTAAATGCTTCCCCTCAGACCGCCGCAGGGGACATGTGGTGCACAGCGCATGCTTTATTAAGTAATCCGTTTGAACAAAAACCTCAAACTGCCACACCTGTGTTGACAGGCTCGGAGGAAAAGCTGCTCAGCAGCACTGGGGTACCTGGCGACACCGTTCTCAGCGGCAGCAGTGCAGGGCCTGCCCTGAGCGCAGCTGAGGCGCTGCGGCCAGAGTCCGGTCGCTCAGCCAGTAGCACCGGCGTCGCGGCGCCGGCAGCGGCTGAGCCCAAGGCGCCGGCAGAGCGCGGGCCCTGGGAGCTCCTGCGCTTCACGCTGCCGACGCTGGGCGTCTGGATCGTCAACCCGTACGCCGCCTCTCGTGCACCTGGGGCCGGCGCATAGCCCTGCGCTGCAGCCCTGCTCTACCTTGCAGTGCGCACCAGCCACGAGCGGGCAGCAGCCACAATAAGCCAAGTAAGCCCAGACGCTTACTGAGTAGTAACCGAGAATTACAACGGGGTATTGTTCACAGCGTCCTTCCTGCAGGACAGCTTTGCTGTTGCAGCGTGCCTCACCCACTGAAAGGCAGCCTGTGTCCGGGGCAGCATCCTGTCGCTGATAGACACGTCGGTGGTGGGAACGCGGTCGGCGGTGGAGCTGGCGGCGCTGGGCCCCGGCACCATGCTGTGCGACTACTCGGCCTACATCTTCACCTTCCTGGCCATTGCCAGTGCGTCTGCCGCCGTCTGTGGCCTCTGCTTGTTCAGTCAAGCAGCGCTTGCTCTTTCAAAAACCTGGACTTGGAATTGCCTCTAACATGTGGAGCACAGCTGCTTTCCAACAGTGCACGACGCATGAGGTCTCAGTTATCCAGGGTTGCCATGTGCATTGGAGCTTTGACAGCAAGAGGAGGCCGATTGTCCTTGCTTGCAAGTTGTGAGAAGTTGCATGCAAGTCGTGAGTTGAGACATTTAGTGCCACAAGTGTTTTTAGCGCTGACCTGCTTATGTTAGTGGCTACGCATGCTTGTGAGGAGAGCGGACGTGAGTTGGTGCATGAAGGCCAGACCGCCTGTTAACCAGATGCGCAACTTCCCTGCAAGCTGAAATTTGAATGCAGCATGTGCTCAGCGTCTTGCCGCTGGGCATCAAGCGCTAGATTGCCTTGGCAGCGCATGTTGAGCGAGAAAATGTTGCAACTGGTGGTGCGCGCGCAGCAACAAACATGCTGGCGGTGAGCTTCGCGCGGAACGACACCGCGGCGGCGAGCGGCGTGCTGTCTGACGCGCTGGGCATCGCACTCATCCTGGGCACCGTGCTGGCTGTGGCGCTGTACGTGGCTGCGCCCGCGGCGCTCTCTGCCATCGCCGGCAGTGCATCGCGGGAGGTCATTGCGCCTGCGCTGTCCTACGTGCGCATACGGTGCGGCCCCATCGTGCAAATTCAGTGCAATACTGGTGCCGCTCGGTTGGTTGGTGCTGGTCCCACCTCCTTTGACATTGTCAGGCTTTCAGGTGAATGTCTTTCATCTATGCCAGCCTTACAGTCAGTCCTGCTGAACACGTGGCTAATCAGCACGCTCCTCTGGCGCACGCAGGTGCCTGGGCGTGCCGGCGGCGCTGCTGATCTTCGTGGCGCAGGCCTACTTCCTGGCGGCCATGGACCCGTGGACGCCGCTGGCGGCGGCGACACTGGCCGGCGCTGCCAACCTGGGCGGCGACATTGTGCTCGTGTGCGTGACCGGCTGGGGCATCGCCGGAGCCGCGCTCGCCACCGCTGCCGCTCAGGCGCGCCGCCCAGCATGGCGCCCACCCAATCGCCATCTGCATGCGCGCTGCTGCTGGGCATGACCTTGCTCCTCCTTGTCCCCCGCCTCCACATCAACAGAGCGCGCGCGGGCCATGCAGCTGCTTACGGCCGGCGCGCTGCTGGTCGCGCTGCTGCGGCCGCTGCGCGCGGGGTCGCTGGCACCCGGCTTCAAGGTGCAGCTGCGGTGGCGGCTGCCCAGCCTGCGCGCGGCGGGGCTCTTCCTGAAGTACGCGGGGCCGATCGTGGGGGTGCTCATGTCGAAGACCGTCATGTACAGTGCGCTCCCGGCGACCGCAGGATATGTCGAGCAATTTTCAATCATACCTCCCAGCGCACCTCAGGGGTGGCCGCAGTTTGTGCTCTTGTCTTCAGGCGACGTACATACAGGTCGCCCTGTCCAGCGCACAGCGATGCATGCTGCAGCCTCCATGCACGTCCAGCTCAGAAGATAAGCATCAGTGAAGGCGATACAGCTGTGTGCGGTACTATGCAGTGCAAGTGCGCAAGGCACATATTGAATTTGCACAGACGTGTCACACCTTCATTGGCTCATTTGTGATGCTTGCTGCATGTGCACCTTACGCATATCTTGCCTCTGCTAAGCATCGTGATTCTGTGCGCTCAGGCACCCTGACTTCAGTGGCGTCAAGCCTGGGGCCTGTCAGCGCGGGTGGGTGTCTGCACATCAAACCTTATGCTTGTGTAAAGTGAAGCACTGGCGCCAGAATATACTTGTTTACAGCTTGTGCTGTGTGCAAGCTGCATCCGCAGCTGTGCATATATAATCTAACAGCAGCAGCAATGCCTGTCACCATTGCCTGTTAGTGCATCCAGGTAGACAGCAAGCCCAAACAGCATGCCATTTTATGAGCGGATGTGCTTAAGAGCCGGCCAGGACACATGTTGTGCGGGGAGGCCAACATGCAACATGCTGCCGCATGCTCTTCTGCGTCCTGGAAGCTGAAGGATGGGAAGGACCTGAGACTCTCGACGCGCGCGCAGGCGCGCACCACGTCATGCTCTCCGTCTGCATGTTCTTCTTTTGCGTCGGGGATGCGGTCAGCCAGGCGGCGCAGAGCTTCCTGCCATCCGTGATCGGCCGGCCCAGTGCCTCGCGGCGCCTGGGCCGGCAACTAATGAGCACCGGCGTTGTTGTCGGCGCCGTCAACTGCGCTCTCGCGGGCGCGCCCAGCACAGCGACCTGCCTGTGCACTTCGCAGTGACATGTTTGCTCGGACCCACATGATAGCTGTGTGTGGCCGAGGCTGGTTACAGATGATGATCTTGATGAGCTGCTCCGTGTGGCTCGTACGTAATGTGCTGCTGCTGCTCAAAAGGGTTATGGCAAACACCAGCCGCAGCTTGCGGACCGCTGTGAGGACATGGGGGCACACCGTGCACAGCTGAGAGCCAGCGCGCCTGCATAGCCGCGGGGGCCACAGTTGTCGCACCAAACGCGCAGGAGGCCTGGTGGCGCTCGCGCCGTGGCTGTTCACAAACAGCAGCGCGGTGATGGCGGCCATGGCCGGGCTCACCCCGCTGCTGTGCGTCACGCTGGTCGTGCACACCGCGTCCATGGCGACCGAGGGCATGCTGCTCGCCGGTGCGCGCCCGACCAGTGTGCAGGCACGGGAGGGTATAGCACCCGAGAGCACAACAGTCGCTGTGTATGCGCAAGGTGATTTGTATTGCTGCTGAGGAACGCAAACTGGTCAGGCTTGCATGTGCGTGGCGTGTGAAAATAGAGTGTGTTATGTTGCCCGGTTTAGTGGGAAAGCAGCTCCAGGGTAAGTCTTGGCTGTGTGCTCTGGCAGGCCGCGACTTGCGCTTCCTCATCGTCTCGTACGGGGGCAACCTGGCGCTTACACTGACGTGTCTGGCAGCTCAGCAGCGCTTCTTCGCGCCTGTTACTATCTTCGGCATCTGGGGGTGCGCTTGGTTGTGACGCAGCCCCGCAGCGTTTGCCAAGCGATGCCTATCACGTGTGCTTACTGCGCTGCCAAGGCATGCCGTCTTGCACCTGACACCCTAGTCCAACAAATGCACTGAAGCAGGGGTGCTTGTGCTCACGCAGGTGCCTCTTGCAGTTCCAGGTGCGCACAACACCGATATCTTCTGCACTACATACCAACACCGTCTGCTTGTGCAGTCGTCTGTGTTGCCTCCAGCCGTCTTGTTCAGCACTGGCGGCGCAGCAGAAGTGTTGCATGTCTACTTATGGTGCTACAGGATATGTTATCGCATCTACATTGTGGCTCGCGGCGCGCAGTCAACGCGCCTGGTCCAGAACGGACTGCGGCTGACGACTGACAGCAGCCCCCTAATGCGAACGGTGGGCCTGCCGGGACTGGCTGGCGCCTGATGGCTGGCGCCTCGCGAACACTACAGCTTTCTTCGTTATACTTTGACAGCCTAGAATGTGCGTTGTGCGCACCTGCATGCCCGCACTAGTCACTGGCAATGCTCAGAGGGTATTAATCTAACAAATTCTTTGACAGGGCGGGGCCAGCCTCAAGCTGACTCCAGCTTCTTGCCCTGCTTTTGGCTGCGCGTGAATCTCATGTTTTCTTGCCGTAAGGTGTGTGCTGCTTGGGCAGCCTCTTGCTCTGTAGTATGCAGGCGGGGCTGGGCAGGAAGTGCCATGTCATCTGGCAGCTGCTAGAGTCAAGCCTCAGCTGCAAGCTGCACTCATGAGTACTGATGTTGTCGTACAGTGCAACGCATTGTGCGGTGTCTGAACGGGACTGCTGCGTTGAACTAGGCATGGACCATTGCAGTTTTGGTGTGGCTTGAGTGTTGCCGCAGCCCCGCTGCTTAAGAATGTGATGTCTGCGGGAGAGGAAGCGCGACTGTGCTGCCAGAGAGCCTGAGACTGGTCATGGACTGTTGGCAAATTTGCTTCTAGGAACAATGCATGCATGAGAGGTCGCGTGGTTTGCGAAGAGGTGGAAGGGCTTTGCCTGCATGAGAGCTCGCTTGTATCATTAGAAGCAGGCGCTTGCACGAGTCCTGCCGGTTGCTGTAACACTGGGTTGGGTCTAGCCTGCATACCAACGTAGCATACACTTCACTTCTAGCCTGCATGTGCCAGTCAACCGCGTTATTTGAACCAGGTTATTTGAGCCTTCTGCAAATACGAGCGCACCTGTCCTGCTCAACGACAGGCAGACGCAAGCAATCTTGTAGCAATTCTATTTCTAGCAATTCTACTCTGTTAACAGCAACATATTGTTAATAATACACGAGCAGCTGTCAGACCCTCTGCCAGGCGCCCTTAATGCTCTTGGTTCCATAGGAGCGGCTTCACGTGCTCACGCGCCGTCCACCTCCTGCGAAGCCTGACACAGCAAAATCAGGGCTGTGCTCACCTACGCAGGTGCCATCCTGCGCACCACGCGCTGAAAATCTGCAAGACGGCCAGCCAGAAGCCACACCCTACAATGTATGCCTCGACACACAACGGAATACAGCATGCCAGCCCAGGTAACACCTTAAGGAAACAAAGTCACATGGACGTCTTCCCAGCTGGCAGTACATCTGCATTTTTAGAAACGTAAATGAGGGCCAGGTCTGTCGAGTTGCGCGCCTTGGCAGGCACCCGCTCCCCCCGCAGCGCCGCCACCCACTGCCGGCGGAAGCGTGGCGACACAACCGCCAGCAGAGGCCCCGTTGCTGCCAGCACCCACCGCTTGCTTTCCGCAAAGCTGCACGCATGCAGCCACTTTCTCAGGCAAGGCTGACACTCACTGACGCACCTGTTAAGGCACTCATGGGAGTGTATTATACGCTTGACCACTGACATGGCAAAGCCGCTCACTTTTACAAAAGAAAGACTCGAGCACCCATTGCGCGCCGGCAGCTCGTACACTATCACAATTTTGCATGTGCTAAGGGTGGCAGCCGGTAACCGGCAACACAGAGGTCAGCACGCTGTGCACAAGTGCCGCGGTGTAGAGCCAGACAGGACATGGACAGGACAGGACGTGTTGAGGCAGACAGGACTGCGCAAGGACACTGCGTCACGTGCGCCGCGCCTGGTCAGGTGGTAGTTTCGCAGGAACAGCGCCGCCGATGAGAAGTACGCCCCGGCAAGGAGCGCCACGCTGAAGAGCAGCGCCAGCGCAGGCGCGTGCACCGCCGGCGCCGGCCGCACCGGCGCCGGCCTGAACGTGTTGACCTCCACGAAGTAGCTCCGGCCCAAGGCATCACGCCCCTGGCTCCTGCGCGACCTCGCAGCAGGTCCATACAGATAGCCAATGCTTGTGTCCCTCGCAAGTGCTCGTTCCAGGCAGGACCACAGTGCCGAAAGGGGCCTGCTACCTCTGCACACGCCAGCCGCCCCGCTCCGGGACCAGCGCCTGGCTCTCCACTCCTGCGTGCCGTTGTACACCATGCTGAGCTCGCTGTGAAGGACCCAAAAGTACAATACTGAACACGCGACGCAGGCGAGGCCACAGAGGTGCTGCAGGCGCTCACTTTCTTGGAGGTCCTTTGCCTGCCTGAAAGCGCTGTCCACCTCCCGCTCCACCTGCCAGTGGGCAATACGCACTCAAAAGTGGATAAGGAGGAGCAGTGGAGGAGAGGACGCACTCAGGCGCTCACTGCAGCCACAGCCACAGGCATACCTGACGTTCAAAAGAGGACATCTCGCGGTCCAAGTCAGCAAACATGCTGTCAAATGGGCTGTCAAACAACGAGTTAGAGGCTGCACAGGGTCGGCATGTCGACCTGTGCGGGACCTGCACGGCATCACGGGGGTTAGCACTGGCTTCTTAGTATGGTGCGCTGCTGACAGCACACGTGGTATTGCAATCGCACCCTTCGCCTGACCGGCAGCGTGCTGAGCAGGCTCTTGCAGCTGCGTGGGCGCCCCTGCCAGGCCACAGCCTGGCCAGTGCGGCACTGGAGAGATGGTAGCATCGCTCCTGCGACTATTTGTGGTTCACGGACATGACACACAGGAGGTTCAGGGCTATTTAGGAAGTCAGCTGGACAGCAGGCCCATCCGGAGTACAGTCCAGGAAGCTCTTTTGAAACCCTGCTGGCTGTCTGGGGCTTGTGTTTGGCCCGAGATCGAGGCTGCAGGCAAGGTGGCAGGGCTGCTGCAGGCGCCGAGCAGGACGCTGGCCCGCCGTGGCAAGGCCGGGATGTGGGAGGACGACGATGGCTGGGGTGCGGGTCTGGACTGGGAGCGCGTAGAGCAGGCAGCGCTGGCCAGCAGGCGCTTCTCTGACGCGCCCCCTGGTCCAGATGGCCGGCACGCCAGCGCTTGCCTGCCGGGGCAGGGCATGCCCGCGCCGAGCGCATCTGCTGATGGGGATTGTGACCGCGGTGCTCCAGGAAGGCCCAGTGAGGCCCAGCCATGCAGCCGAAGCACCTTGGCGCCCAGCGCTGCGCCGCCCGCTTCGTTTGCTGGCCCCAAGCGCGGTCCGGCATTGGGGCGCGCGACGCCGCCAGCCAGCTGCGCGGGCGGCGCGCGGGCGACGCCGGGCTGTGCTGTGAATGTACGGCAGCTTTTTGCACCCTCGCTCGGCGCCCATGGCTTCCGAGGCGGGGCGGCCGTCCACAGCGCGCCCAGCGCAGCGCAGCGGGGGCTGGACGCCCGCGCTGCGCCGGAAGCTGCCAGCACTTCAGCCCTGGGCCTTGGTCCGGGCAGCGCCGCCACGAGCGCTGCCGGCGGCAGTGATGCGGGCATATGCGCCCGTGGACATGGCGCACACATGCCACAGGGCGCCTGGCCCGTGGGAGCGCCTGCGTGGCCGGGCGAGGCCGGATCGGGGGCGCCTGTGTGGCCGAGCGAGGCCGCACCCGACACGCTTGCGCCCAGCATAGGGCCGAGCGTCCTTGGGGCAGGCGCGTCCGGCAGCGCCCCCGCGGCGCCGGCACAGTGGCGGTCCGCGGAGCTCGTGCGGCCGGACGCCTGGCCGGCCGCGGAGCGGCCGGCCGCGGAGCGGCCGGCGAGGGCATCTGCGCCCGCAGGAACCGGCCGGGGCCATGTGCTGGGCGGCGGGGGCCATGCAGCACCCGTCGCGCGCGCCTGGCCCGCAACAGACCACCCCACTTTTGCACCCACGGCGGCAGGCAGCGATGCCAGCCGTGGGCCATGCGGCACAGGCCGGGTACTGCCCGGCGTGGACGCGCAGCCCACAGCAGACCGGCTCACCGCGCCCGCCGCGCCCGCCGCGGCCGCCAAGGCCGCCGGGCAGTGGCCAGGCGGCGCGCCCCCTGCCGCGCCCGAACCGCCCGCCTGGCCGGCGGCGGCATGGCCCGCGCATGCCCCGGCGCAGGCAAGCAGCGCGGGGCAGTGGGCCGGCATGTGCATTGCTGCAGTGCAGTGCGGCCCCGCCGCCGCGCCTGTCGATGGCGCCGCGCCGGCGGGGCTGCTGTCGGGCGCGGCGGCCGATCGGGGCGGCGCGCCCGGCAGCGGCGTGTTCGGCGCGTTTGCCTGCGCGGCGCAGCCGGCGGACGCGCGGCCAGCTGCAGCGCCGGGTGGCGCGGATGCATGCGGGGCCCCCACGGCGAGCCCGCCGGGCAGCGGGTGCCCGGCGGCGCACGTGCGCGTGCAGCTGGCGCTCGCGCCCGGCGGCTGCCTGGACGTGTCGTGCCCGTACAACGAGCGGCTGCGCCAGGCGCTTGTCAGGCGCGCGCGCCGCCAGGCCCACATCAGGCACAGTCCTCTGCCATTCGTCAATGATCACAGGCAGCGCAGTGCAGGCTGGTCAGAGGACTGGCCTCTTGTAGCCAGGGCGGGGGTATCCGTGGTGCGCAGCAGTCTCACGCAGAAGCAGAAGTTTGGCAAAGCGCTAGCCATGCGACTTGCTCATGGGCCTGTGCGTCACACAGCAGGCCTGCGCCTCATGCAGCCGGCCACGTCGCACTTGTGCAGCGCAATCCACGATGCCGGGAGGCCCGTGCAGCTGAGCGCCTCGTGACCTGTGCGCCCGACCCGCAGGCTGGGCGACGGGCAGTGGATGCAGGCGCAGCGCGTGTGGCGCTTCCCGCTGGCGCGCCGGCGCGCGGTGGAGGCGGCGCTGCTCGGCGCGCCGGGTGTGTTTGCGACCGTCGAGGGCCTGCCGCCGATCGCCTGCGACATCCTGGAGGTGGGCCAGTTGTGAGGGGCAGGGTTGCTTGTTACCAGGGATGCTCAGGCGCGAGCCTAATACTGAGTGTCAGGCCGCTGATGACGTGCTGACATTGACGTATGAGCGGATTTTACACCGTGATGAGCTCTTGCTTGCGCCGGCGATGGCACGTCCAGCATGGCAGTGGCATGCTCTCGGACTGGAGGCGCAGTGGTATGACGGCCCTGCGGGTCGCACGCCTGCGGTCCGGCCTGCCTCACGTGCAGCTCGCTCCCGCCAGGCGGCCGAGGACCTGCCAGACGAGTCCGGCCGCTACGCCGACCTGCCGCCGCGGCTGGAGGCCCGCCTGATGGCCTTCCAGCGCGCCGGCGTGCGCTTCGTGCTGCAGCGCGGCGGCCGCGCGCTCATCGGCGACGAGATGGGCCTCGGCAAGACCGTGCAGGCGCGTGTCGCGGCCGCCCGGCGCGGCAGCGGCTGCTCTGTGTGTAGCAAGAGCGGCGATTATGCTGATGTTTAATATTACATGGTGGGAGCTCGGCAGCACTGTGCCGGCAAGCTGAGCCGCTGTGCAGCTGTGCAGCTGTTGAACGCGCACAGTGAGCGCGTCGAGCCCCGGGGTGCCAAATGCGCTGACCGCACTTACTCGCGGCACCAGGCGCAAAAAGCTTCTATTTGATGTCAACCCTTCATGCGGTGCATACACCTCACGACGCTTCCAATCAGCTGCAAAACCAAGCAGGCGATCGCGTGCATGGCGGCCTTCCGCGAGGAGTGGCCCTGCCTGCTGGTGGTGCCGTCGTCGCTGCGCGAGGTGTGGGCCGACGCGCTGGTCGAGTGGCTGGGCGTGACCGAGCGCGACATGCTGCTCGTCGGCGCCGCGCGCGACCTGGAGCGCCTGCGCGGCCGCCGGCCGGGCGCGCCGCTCGGCGTCGGCTTCGTCATCGTCTCGTACGCGCTCGTGGGCAAGCTGGCGGCCGCGCTGGCGGGCGCGCCGCCGCCCCGGCCCTCCCCCAGGAAGGGTCCAGGATCCCCGCAGGGCTGCCAAGCTACATGTACCAGCAGCAAGCCCAGCCTGCTTGCCACTGGCTCATGATGGCGACTGCCAGATTGTCATTTTTTAGGCTTCACCAAAACATAGCTCTGCGTAAGATGGACTATGGAAAGCACAACACGTCGAGGGCGCGTCTGTTGTGGCGGCGGCGATGGCCTGCGGCGGATGACCGCCTGCGTTCATCGGCAGATGGAGACGGCTCTGGCTCGAGCGGCGGCGGCAGTGGCGGCAGCGGCGGCAGCCGTGGGCGCGGCCGGCGCGGCGGCGGCGGCGGGCGGCGCGGCGCGCACGGCCCGGCGCCCGCGCGCAGCGCGTTCGGCATGGTCGTGTGCGACGAGTCGCACTACCTCAAGGACTTCAAGGCGCGCGCACGCGTCCCAGGTCTTGCAACGTGGTCTGACGCGACTGCGTGTGACGAGTTTTGCTCCCCAAGGAAACACACAGTTGTAAGTCTGTCGGCTCTTCCTTAGTACCATGCTGGTGCTTCAACTTTAGCTTGAACATGCTCTAATAAGTGTAAGCGGAGGACAGTTTCTACCACAACATCCTGCACGCGGGCTCTCTGGAGCGGGAGCGCGATGCGCGCGCGCTGCGCGCGCGCAGGCGCTGCGCACGAAGGAGACGCTGCCGCTGCTGCAGGCCGCGCGGCGCGCGCTGCTGCTGACGGGCACGCCGGCGCTGTCGCGCCCGCGCGAGCTGCTGACGCAGGTGCAGGCGCTGCTGCCGGGCGCGGCGCTGACCATGCGCGCGTTCGGCGAGCGCTACTGCCAGGGCTTCAGCCGCTTCGGGCAGTACCAGGGTGCGCGGCCTGCCGCGCAGCCGCGCGCTCCTCATGGCCGGCCGGCCACGGTGCACGCACGCATCTATACTGCCGCATCAACTGATGGCATGGGCCAGGGCAGCTGTGAAGGTTTGCACGGGCCACACCTAGTCGGCCGGCGACCTAAAGGCGGCTGCTGGCCTTGGGCAGCCCCGCCGTCCTGGCATGCAGTGCATAGTGTGGCTGCGTCGCTCTCTGCCGCCTCAGAGCGACAGCGTCTTCTCTGCATGGCTTGGAGTTGCAGCTCCAGACGCGCTGTTCAAGGGTTTGGCGCACGCGCAAGCACGGCTCCATCGGCCGCAGCGCTCGCGCGGCGCGCGCAGGCGCGAGCCACCTGGAGGAGCTGTACGGTGTCCTGACGGCCAGCATCATGGTGCGCCGGCGCAAGGCGGACGTGCTCACCGAGCTGCCGCCCAAGCGCCGACAGCAGGCGTGCGCCCCGCTCCCCGTCAGCCCCTGTGGCGTCCCCCCTCGTCCAAGCGCAGCGTCAGTGACGTGGCAGGGCGGCCTGGTGAGCGCAGGCGGCTCCCTGGCCACTGGCTGCAGCGATGAGCTCGTGGGCGGCTCATGCACTGCCGGCCACACCATGACCGATCCCCCGATGTGCCTGATAGGCAGCACGGAGTGCACGTGAAGCACGGAGGTGCCAGTCTATGGCGTGCCATGCGGATGGGCTTGCCACGTCCCGTCTCGCTCGCACTGGCGCTTGCGGCTGGCACAGTGCTGCAGGTTGAGGGCGCGGAGCGGGTAGGCGCCCTTGGCTGGTCGTTAATAGACTGCTGCGGCCTGTCATGCCCTTGCTGCACGGCAGCTCCTCTGCCCGTCAAGGAGCGCGGCTCCATGCGCTGCATTCACACGCCCTTCCAATACGCCGCACCGCGCAGGTGCACCTGGCGCTGCCGCGCGAGGACCAGGCGGCGCTTGTCAAGGAGGCGCGCGCGCTGGACGCCGCGCGCGCCGCGCTCGAGGCCGGCGCGGCGCTGGGCGGCCTGCCGGCCGAGCAGCGCCAGCTCGTCACGGCCTTCTACCGGCGCTGCGCCGAGCTCAAGGCGCGCCTCGCCGCCCCGGCCGTACGCCGCGCGGCGCCCGTGGTTTCCCAACCGGCATGGCGTCCTGCGCGAGTGCTCTCCTCTGCCTTTGAGAGCGAGGTTGTTGCAGGCGCCTGGGCGAGCAGGGACCGAGGGCGAAGGGGGCGGCGACGCGGCGCAGGTGCGCGCGGTGCAGGAGTACGTGCGCGAGCTGCTGGACCAGGAGCAGAAGTTCCTGGTCTTTGCGCACCACCAGGTGCTCATGGACGGCATCCAGGAGGTGCTCAACAAGCGCGCCCCGGCTTTCCGCCCAATGTCCTTTTTTTTTTCTTCTTCTACCAGTCAGTTGTCCTGCCCGCCGTCACAGCCTCCGTTGGCTGACCTCGTGCAAGCGTTCTTTAGACACTCCACTCCAAGAAGCGCAGCCTGCCTGTCCCGCTTCTGTGCGTCGCCCAAACCGTAGGTCATGTTCAAATCAAGCTCTGCATGTAATCTGTCTCCTACTTTTCTACCTTCACGGTTTTACCCTGCCTTGAGCAGACTTCCTGCTGGAGGGGGTGCAGCTGACGCCGAGCTTTGCGGGACAAGCAGGGCGCGCGTGCGCAACATCCGCATCGACGGCAAGGTGCCGCCCGCGCAGCGCCAGGGCCTGGTGGAGACGTTCCAGGCGCGCGCCCGCGCGCGCGCACGCCGTGACGGGGCTGGTAGGTTCGCTGCACGAGCACGGCATGGTGCGGGTCTTGCGCAGGCCGCTGCCCGTCTCTTGCATGGGCGGGGCCTGCGGGTGTGTGAGATGCGCGCGGCCCAAGAGCAGGGCAGGTGCCTCTTCATCCCATGTGCAGGTCCCCTCTTCATCCCAAATGAACCAGGTAGGTTTTTGGTTGGGGCCATGGCCCATCTTGCCCATGCGCTGCGGGCCTCGCCGTGTGTCATGAGCCAGGCGTTCAGAAGCAGCCTGCAACAGTGGCGCTGCCTGCGGCAGGGCGACCCCAGCGTGCTGGCGGCGGTGCTGTCCATCACGGCGGCTGGCACCGGCCTCACGCTGACGGCGCGCGCCAACCCCGCTTGTGAAGCCCTGGATCGGAGTCGTTTATCAAGAGTCAGGGAGGACATTCAATGAGGTGGGGACTGCATGTTCTGCAGTCGCCATGTCTGTAGTGCTAGAGCCTGCGTACTGCAGGAGCAGTGCTGCCGCGTGCAACCCCCAGCATCGACGGCATTTGTGCGGGCTGGCACCCCCGGCTGCGCCTCGCCTAGCGGCCGGTCCTGGTAGCTGGACGGCCCTGCGACCGTTCTTGGGGCGGACACCGGCGTCCACGAGCCATGCTCTCCACTGGCGATGCAGCGCAGTCAGACCATGGGCAGCTTCCCGACCACCGGCACACTGACATGAGGTTGCGTGAGCGGCCTGGCGGCGCAGCCTCATGTCATTGCCAGTGATCGCGAAGCTGCCCGTGGGCTGACTGCGCTATACCTCGGTGGAGAGCATGGCTTGTAGGTGCTGATGTCCGCGCCAACAACGGCAGCAGTGGCGTCCAGCCACCAGGAGCGGCCGCTGGGCGAGGCACAGCCGTGCCCAAACACCATCGCTGGGCGTGACCGGACGGTCACGGCGAGCGTGCAGAGGGCTACGCGCACAGCACGAGCGCTGGGACGCCTTGCGCGCTCGCGCTCGGGCAGCCCGCGCGTCCGTCCGTGCGCATGCATGCATGCGCCTAGCAGGTCCTGTTGCGCTGCAGGGCGCACAGCGCTGCAGGCCTCGCCGCGCACAGCGCCAGTGTACAGGCAGGGTCATGCTTAGGGTAGGGCAAGCTGGGCCCTACGCTTGCTGCCGGCGCGCCCGTGACGCCGGGTCCCACGCGCGCCAGGCCGCCTCGCTGGTGGTGTTCGCCGAGTACACATGGACGCCGGGCGAGCTGGTGCAGGCGGAGGTGCGCGCCCACTGACGTGCACTGCTGCGCCGCTGTGTCCTGGTCGACGCGCCCTGGTTGGTTTGCACCGTCGAGCAGGATCCTCCTGCGGGCCTGCCAGTACTGCACATGCGGCGCACGAGCTGCTCAGGACAGCTCTGCGTCCTGTCTGTGGCCGCTGGGCTGGCTATCTGCCGCACCTCAACCCTAACATCAACCCTAGCAGCAGGCACGCACCATGCGCGCGCGCCTGCCGGACTCACGCACCACGTGCGCGCGCCTGCCGGGCGGCAGGACCGCGTGCACCGCATCGGGCAGCCGCAGTCGGTCAACATCTACTACCTGCACGTGCGCGGCAGCGTGGACGACATCATGTGGGGCACGCTGCAGACCAAGCTGGAGAATGTTGGGCAGGCGCGCGCTCCCGCCGCGCCCGCCGGGCAGGCCTGTACCCGGAGTGTCCGGGGTTTCTCGGCGAAGTCTGGGGTCAGCCAGCTGCTCTATAAGAGATGGCCGTGTGCGTCGCGGGCGCTGCTTGTGCAACGTCAATTGGCGGCTCAGGGTGGCTGCACGGCCACTCTGACAGCTGAGTAGGCCTGCGCTTGCCGGCCGCCTGGCGCCGCGAGCCAGACCACCAGCCAGGGTCAAAGACCAGGGTTGAGCGCAATTCGCGCACGCCCCGCAGGCGCTGAGCGGCCATGCGCACAGCCTGTCGGGTAGCAGCGTGTGGCCGACCAGAGGCCGACAACGCACTGTAATGCGAATGCTGTGAGCGCGGGCTTTTGTGTCGGCGCCTCCGGCGCCAGACGGCCGCGAGGGCGGCCCGCACACGGCCGCCCGGGGGCCGCCGCCGCGCCGGCCGGCCGCCCCTGCGCGCTTGAGCGGCGCCCGCCGGCGCCGCAGGCGCTGGACGGCCGCGAGGACAGCCTCCATGTGACCGCCGCCGCGCCGCGCCCGCTGTACGGGCAGGGCACGCTGAGCGCGTTCCTGCGGCCGCAGCCGGGCGGCGCTGCCGCCGCTGGCGGCGCGGGCCGCCCCGGCGCCGCGGCGGTGCCTGCCGCCGCGCCTGCGCGCGCGCCGCGGCTGGGCGAGCTGGGGCCTGCGCGCGGCGCGGCGGGCGGCGCTGCGCCGGGCGCGCGCGGCGCTGGCGTGTGCGCGCTGGCAGATGGGCTCCCGCTGCCCGGTGAGCTCGCAGAGCCTGCGGGCCCTGCAGGGAGAGCGCGCGCGCCCTGGGAGGGCGGCGCAGCGGTGCCAGGCCCCTGGGCGGGGACCGGCGGCGCTGGGCCCGGGCCCCCGGAGGCGCACCCCGCGGACAGCAGCTCGCTGGCCGCCAGGGACGCCAACGCGCTAGGCGTGTTTGCGGGTCTGGGCGAGCCGCCGGGTGGCGGCGCGGCGCGGGAGCTGCCCGCGCCGGCCAAGCGACCGCTCGGCCAGGAAGGCCCGCTGTTGGTGCATGCGGGAGGTGACGCCAAGCGGCTGCGCCTGGAGGAAGGCTGCAGGGGATGATCAAGGGCTGGAGCATTGATGGGTGCAGTTGTGAGGTTGTCTTAGGGTGTCACTGTGAAGGTTGGTCAGGCAGAGCAGTGTACTGGAGAGAGTCAAAGTGTCTCTTTGAAGGCAGTCTGCACAGTGCAGTGTTTTGTTGGTGCAGCGTGCTCTGTGTAGGTTCTGTTTGCGAGTGGAGTGCGTGTTTGGCGTGGCAGTTTGGCTGCAACCTGCAAGCGTGTGAGAGCCATGAGCTTGTACAACGGGCCCCCGCGGGGCGGCACCCGGGGCGGCGCAGACCAGTTCAACTGGGACAATGTAAAGGTCCGCGCGGCACGCAAACGCACTTCCTGTCGGCGAGCCTGCACCGTCGCGCACGCCTGGACACGCACGCCTGAGGCTTGCGTCTGTGTAACGCACAGGCAGATCCTGACAGGGAGTACTACCTGGGCCACTCGGTCAAGGCCACGACCGGCCGCTGGCAGAAAGGTGCGCGCTGCTGCTTAGCACGCTTGCAGTTCGAGCGCGCCAGTCACAAGCGACAAGCATGGCCATGCTTGTTGCTCCGCAGGCAAGGACGTGTTCTGGTACACGCGTGAGAAGCAGGACGACGGCGGCGCCGCGGCCGCGGAGATGTTGGCCATCAAGCAGCGCGAGGAGGACCTCATGGCGGAGGCGCGCCGCCGCTGCCAGTGCTGCGATGCCAGGCATGGCCGCCCTCGCGGCGCTCGCTCTGACGCACAGCCGCTGCGGCTGCGCAGGCGCTCGGCATCAAGCCGCGGACGCTGCGGCCGATGACGCACGCGAAGCTGGACAAGAAGGACGTGGCGCAGCTGCTGAGCCGCGGCGAGGAGGGCGAGGAGCCGGACCCGGCCGCCGAGGCGGACCGCATCCAGGGCCTTGGCTTTGCTGCGTGCGCGCCTGCCTGGGCGACTTGCCCTCACACCCTGCCGTCCGCAGGCCAGCCTGCCGAGGCAGCGGCTGCTTACAGTGTCCAGGCAGTGCCTTGACTGAGAGCGCATGCAAAATCCCTTGGTGTGCGCCAGGGCTGCCAAAAGGGCAGCCTCGACGCGCCGGACCGCGTGGCGCTGGCAAGCGCGGGGCTGGCTCTGAGGCGCCGTATCCGCCCACGGCGGCTCGGTAAGTGCTGCTGGCAAGCGCGGGGCTGGCTCTGAGGCGCCGTATCCGCCCACGGCGGCTCGTTAAGTGCTGCAGGTGACCAGGCAGGTAGGAGCGGCAGGCGCTCACGCTGCCAGGCAGCGCTGTGACCTGTGGCCCGGGCGCACGCCAGGGGCGCCTGGACGCGCACAGGCACAAACCCATGCCAGCACACCCTGACGCGTACCCACCCGCGCGCCAGGGGCGGAAAGGGCAGCCTGGACGCGCCCGAGCGCGAGGTGCTGGCGGGCGTGGGGCTGGACAGGCCGCTGCCGCCGCCGCCGGGCCGGCCGGGGCCGCCCGGCTCGGGGCCCGTGCCCGCCGGCGGTGCGGGGCCGAGCCCGGGCGCAGCCGGCGCTGCCGGCGCGCAGGGCGCGCTGCCCGGGCCGCCATCGCTGCCGGCAGGCGCGCTCAAGCTGGTGAAGAAGGCGCAGAAGAGGGCTGCCAAGGAGGCGCGCAAGGTGCGCGAGCCATCCTAAGCTGCGTGTGAAGGGATGATTCAGTCTGCATGGCCTGGCTGGGATGCCCTTTGGCGTGCGCAGCCTCAAGCAGCCTGGGATGTACGGTATGTGTTTCACCAGGACCGTGCTGCGGAGCATGCTGCAGCAGGCCTGCCATCTGTGGCCTGCAGCATGGAATGATCTGGTGGGGGCCTGTCATGGGCAAGACTGCGCGGGCGCACAGGAGGAGCGCACGGCGGCCAAGGCGGCGCGCAAGGCGAAGAAGCGCGCCAAGCGCGACAAGCGCGAGCGCGAGGCTGCGTCGCCGCCGTCGCCCTCAGCTGGCTCGCCCGACAACGCGGCCCCAGAGGGGGCCGAGACGCGCAAGCGCGGCCGCAGCGAGGAGCTGCAGCTGCGGCACGACGGCCGCCGCGCCGCCCGGCACGACAGCGCCATCCCGGACGCCGGGGGCGAGCGTATGCATCAGGGCGCGCACGAGCACAGCCGAGACGCGTCTGTGGCGCGGCACGCCGCACACCGGCAGAGGCATGACAGCCCCGGCGCACTTCGGGGGGGTGGGCGCGCGCATGAGGCGTCCCACGAGCACCGCCGGGGCGCCTCTCCGCCGCGGCATGCCGCGCTCCGACAGAGGCATGACAGCCTCAGCCCGGATGCGATGCACGGGCGAGCAGACCGCCACACGGCGCGGCGCAGCCGGGATCGGGGAGAGCGGGGACGCGAGGGCGCTGGCCGGCGCCGCCACGACACGCCGAGCCCACCGCGGCGGCGCGGGGGGCGTGGCAGCGCGAGCCCAGTATGATAGACTATACGAGCACTATCATTGATAGTGCTCGTGTAGTGACTTGCCAGAAACACCAACTTTACATGCATGTGCAGAGCACGCCATTTTTTAACCTACCTGTACAGAAACGCAGATGCACATGGTGGACCATGTAGGCAAGCGCCTGGGTAAGCAGATGGACATGCAGTATTCCACAGGACATACAGCAGTGACAAGACTGATGTGACACAGAAGCGCCTGGGGTGCACTGCCTAGGCTGCCAGACGACGGTTGGCCATGCGCGCCGCGTTGCGCCCCTTGCCTAGGCACTTTTCTAGGTGTGGCGCAAACCTGCAAGGCGTCAGGCAGCCGGACGTCAGCGTTTCGCACCCAGCGCATCCTAGGGACAGCCTGCAAAACACCCAGCTGGCGTCAGGCACCATACCTGGAGGCAGCAATGTGCCGGCCACAGTGTACGCACGCGACATCATCTGCCTGCTGCGAGATGAGCTGGCCGAAGATGTCCGTGTTACGTGCGGAGCGTGGCGGCGGCGCCGACGCAGGCAGCGCCTCCCTGTTTGCATCGATATAGCGCAGGTCGTCCTGCACTCACGGACGGTCTCCAGCATTGCAACATATGCATAACACGTCGCTATCACTGCGTTGCCAAGCTCTGGTGATGACTGGTAGCGCACCAGGCCGATCTTCACGGCGCGATGCACCTCCACAGCAACGTCTGTGACGATCTCTGGTGCCACAAGCGAGCGCACTTGATTTGCAGACTCCATACCTCTGGCCGCATGACAGAGAAATAATTATATGGGTGCTCCCTGGCCGCACCATCCACCAAGTCTGAGTAGGCGGCAACGGTCTGCGCTGCGACGGAGTTGGTGTTGGCCAGGTCAGCCTTCAGGCGCTGCACAAACTCAACGCGCTTCGCTAGCAGCGCCTCCTGGTATGCCGCGTCTTTGAGCATGCCATGCACGATGCTCAGGGCCGCTGCTGCCGAAGCATTGAAGCTTGGCGTAAAAGTGGCAGCGTATGACTTTCACAACGTGTGAGCTCCAACGTACGGACGTGATGGCGCTTTGGCATCATATGTGTGCAGTCCTGCAAGCTTGAGCTCGAAGTGTGCACAAGTCCCGTGGCACTTCCGTCGATCGTACTACGGTTCTTAGGAAACTCAAACTGCAGAACAGCCTGTTTGCAGCAGTTGAGCGCTTGTGATGCGGTAAGCAGACAGGCGAGGGGCCTTGGCTCCCCTCCGTCATGCCCTTGGATGCCCTTGCCAGACGCGACTGGGGCGGCGCTCGCCGCGGCCGTGCTGGCGCAGTACGCAGCGCTGGGCCAGCACGGCAAGCCGCGGCCTGGCGAGCACACCCTGCTGGCAGGCTTTGCGGTCGTCCATGAGCACAGCGGCGAGGGCAGGCTCCGGCCTGCTGCCAGCAAGTCGTGCGAGTGTGCTCGGGCAAGGCCGGGCTCTGCGGGCGTTTGTGAGCAGGAGAGCGCGCTTGGCGTGCCGCTGCGTGAAGCTGGCACTGCGCAGCAGCGCGAAGCAGCGGTGCAGGGCGGGCCGGCACTGCGCGTTGTTGCGCTCGGCACGGGCACAAAGTGCCTGGGCACGGGGCAGCGCGCGCCGGGCGGAGCGCTGCTCAACGACTCGCACGCAGAGGTGCGGTGCAGCCTCGGCGGCCCCACTCACCGCAGCCGCAAGCTGTCAAGCACTGCCTGCACGGACTGCAGTGCGCCACCATGCGCGCTCAAGGTAATGTTTCTTGCACGTGGTGCGACTCCCTGTCACACATCAGCTGGACTTGGAGCTTTCGACAGGCGATGCCGACAGCCCAGGCTGCTCACCTGGCGACAAGGCGCCTTCGCCCACTGCCCACACGCAGCCGCGCGCCGGGCGCAGGTGGTCGCCCGGCGCGCGCTGCTGCGCTGGTTGTACGGCGAACTGCACGCGGCGGCGGCGCCGGGCGTGGGCAGCGCCTACTTTGCGCGCGCGGCCTGCGGGCGCTTCCGGCGCCGCGGCGCCTGGCGGCTGGCCTTGTTCGCCAGCGCGCCGCCGTGCGGCGACGCGTGCGTCGCACCCGCCGCGGCCGCGCCCGCCGCAGGCTGTGGCGGCCCGGACGCATGCAGCAGCGCGCCCCGTTGGGCGGGCCTGGGCAATGGCTGCAACACTCTGGCTGGCGGCCAGGACGTCGGCAGCTCTGGCGGCCTGGAGGCGTGCAGTTGCTCGACCAGAGAGTCCTCGCCGCTGCGGGATGTGCAGCCAAGCGCAGCTGCGGCCGCCAGGGCAGCTGAGGGCCAGGGCGGCGGCGCCGGGCAGGGCGGGGCGCCTGACGCAGGGGCCGCGCCGCCCGGTTCTTGCCCCTGCGTGCGCCAGCACAGCCCAGGCTGCGCGCCGGGCGCCGCAGGAGGGCCGCGCGCCCGTGCCGCCACCAAGCCTGCAGCAGGCTTGGAGCCAGGCGGCGGCCTCTGCTCGTCCGCCTGCGCGGACCGGCTCGCGGCCTCGCCCCCGCCGCCCACCCGGTCCCGCACAGGCGCCAAGCCTCTGCGGCCGGGCGCCGCGCTGCCGCGCGCCGCGGACGTGGAGGCCGGCGAGACGCCGCAGGCGCCGGGCGCGGTCCGCCGCAAGCCTGGCCGCGGTGCGCCGTGGCAGCCCCGCTGACGTCTGTCGCTGCGTGGGACGTGTAGAGAGTCGGCAGCCCCGCCTCTGCTTCGAGTTCGTCATGTAGTGAACGTAACGTGTCTGTGGCAGCCCGTTGCCATGACTGTCATGTGACGTTGCTGGTTAGCACAGGTAAGTTTTGGCGTGACGCTAGCACCGCAGGCTCCTGCTCAGGTCCGGGAGAGTGCGGGGCAAGAGGAGCGCCGGATGGCAGGGCGTCCTGCTCTGCACAGCAACGCAGCCCGGGCCAGGATGCCGTGCCCTCGCAGCGCGCGCTGCATGCTGCGCGCAGGCGACCCGACGCTGTCGGTGAGCTGCAGCGACAAGGCGGCGCGCTGGGCGCTGCTGGGGCTGCAGGGCGCGCTGCTGGGCGAGCTGCTGTGCGCGCCGCTGCGACTGGCCGGCGTCGTCGTGGGCGCGCCCGCCTCTGCGGCCGCCGTGCGCCGCGCGCTCGAGGGCACGCGCCACTCATACCCCCAGTAATTCTAGCTGACCCAGTCCTACCCTGTTATGGTGAGCTGGCTTTCTGTGGGCGCCGGACCCCCCCCTCTGGCTGCAGCCGCCCAGCGCTGCGCGCAAAGTGCGCGCCACTACTTGGTGCCCAGCAGCTTGGTTTCAAGCGCTGTGGGACCCGTGTGACTCTTGGACGATTCGAAGACCCAAGCGCAGGGCGCACTGCTGCTGACGACCCAAAAAAGCTTTGACTGCGTCTAAAGGACCAGCATGGACCCTGTTCTCCGTCCGCGCAGGCCGAACGTGGGCGGTGCGCGACCGGCTACCGCCGGAGCTGGCGCGCAACCAGGGCCCGCCGCTGCGCGTGTGGGTAGACCCGCTGCCCGGCGGCGCGGCGGACGCCGGACTGGCGCCCTCGCCCGCGCGGCCCACGCCCGCCGCCTATTCGCTGAACTGGAGCGCGCCCGCCAGCGCACGCTGTGAGAGCTTGTGCTGCAGCGGGGACGGCTTGCGGGCCGGCGGCGGCTGGGGTGCGGGCTCTGCAGCGGCGAGGGTTGGCTGCGGAGGCTGCGGCGGGGGCGCGGCAGACGCCCAGGAGGGAGAGGGAGCTGGGAGCTGTGCAAAGGCAAGGGGCGGCTGTAGAGGCTGCGGCGGCGGGGAAGCGGCAGATCCCACGGGAGGGCCCGTGGAGGCGGCAACGCCTGTCGCCGGGTGTCGCGCTGGGCTTGTGTGCGCTGCGACGGGGCCCATTGCCTTCGTGCCTGGGGACGGAGCGCCGGCCGCCGGGATGGCCGAGGTCACGACTGCTGCGGGCGGGTTCCGAGCAGGCGCGTCGCGCGCGCGCGCGCTGGCCGGCGCGCCCGGCGCGCGCTCCAGCCTGTGCAAGGCGGCGCTCTTTGCGCGCTTCCGCGCGCTCTGCGCGCTGCGCGCTGCGCGCGGCGGCGGCGAGGGCGCCGCTGCCGCCGCGTTGGGCTCCGCGCACGCGGGCTCGGTGCCCGAGAGCCGCGATTTACATTCCGGTGATGAGGCCGGCGTGACGCGCTCTCAGGCTTGTCCTCGCTCTGCCTCGTGCGCCTGCGCGCCGCTGCGCATGGACTGGCCGGAGACGTACCAAGCAGCGAAGCGCGGCACACGGCATGCGGCCGCATGGGCGGCGCTGCTGGCGCCGCCGTCGCCGTTTGAGGGGTGGACGCACAAGCCGCCTGAGCTGGAGAACTTTGTGTGACAGCCGGTGCACGGAGCCTGGTGCAGTGTGGTGGACACTGGGTAGTGTCGTGCTGACTGAGGGTACGCATGTGTTTGTACCTGTTTTCTGCTGGACATACAGCATGTCTGCTTGGCATGTTTGTGCCATGAGTTTGGTATGGTGATGGGTGCCTGAGCATGCCCACGTCTGTCTGTATGTTCCTGTTACATGCTGTGGCACAGGCTCCTCTGTAGATGCTAAGGTTGGGCGAGAGCATGACCCTCACTTACATGGCACCACGGCACGTGTGCTGGCTGATTCGACATTCCCAGTACGGCCATGTTTGAAATTCATCAACCAGGATCCAGCAACCACCAGGGTCCGGCAACATGAGCGGCACACAAGGCATGCACTGTCGTCTCTCCTCCATGCCCTCCCAGCGCGCGTCACCGCTCCCGCCAGCGGCAGCGCCGGCTGCGAGCAGCGCCGCGCAGGCGCCCGCTCAGCCATACACCTCCTCCATCTCCTCCCGCCGCCGCGCCTCGCCGCCGCCGGCCGACGGCCGCGCGGGCAGCGGCTGCAGCACCGGGTCGCCTGCGCGCCCGCGCGGCCTCGCGCACTCCCGCGCGGCCTGCAGCTGCATGCCCAATTTTCCAGTATGCTCCACCAGGCCCGTGTGGAGCACGGGCGCCGACCGCTCACGGCCTCAGCATTCCCAATGGCAACGACCACTGGGCCGTCACGCTCTTGCTGTGGCAGGCGCGTCAGGCACTGGCTGTGTGCAGGGAAACCACTCGGCGGGCAGCTGCCCTGCTGCGTCGCCGGCGCCGCCCGCCGAGGCAGCAGGGTCCCAAGGGTCGCCCGAGGGGGCGCTGAAGCAAGTAGGGTACGTAGGGTCGGGGCGCCGATGGCGCCCCAGACCCGCACCGGCCAGCGTGAGGCGCAGGCGGCTGAGGAAGCTGGGCAGCGCGGCGATCAGCGGCCCGTACCGCGCCACGTTGCCGTACAGCTCGAACAGCGGCACCGCGAGCAGCTTCAGATTCTTGGGCACCTGGCCGCGCCGCCTGCGGGTTTAGGGTTAGGGCACAGGCTAACCTCATCCTATGCGCGCGCGGCCCGCGGGCGTCGGCGCGCGGTCGCAGCGTCCCCCGCGCAGCGCACGGCGGCCCCGGCAGCACCAGAGCCTTGCACGCACCCAGCCACCCAGCTCCTACACAAACACGCGCTTGCTGGGCTCAGGCGCAATTGCACTGGCTCCTACGGGAGGAACCCCGGGCCTGCTGCCTACTGCTTAACTCCAACACGCACGTTCAAACAGAAAGCGGCAGTCAGGGACAGCCGCACCGGGCTGCTGACACGGCTGGCGGCGGGCCTACTCGCATATACCTTTTTCTGAGTCGCATGGCGCTCTTCAGAGGAGCAAAGGAGCACTCCTTCAGGGCCGCGGCACCAGCAGGGCTCTGCATGTGACCACCGCTTGTGGCCACGCGCGGCCGGGTCGCCGCCGGCGCGCACCGCAAAGTAGCACTTCTCCGGCAGCGGCACCAGGAAGAGCTTGCGGACCTCCTTGGGCCGTGTGCAGTGCGCGGGCAGGTACGGGAACATGGCCAGGTCGAAGCTGGGCCGCCAGAACGAGCCCAGGCACTCGCCCACCTGCGCGCGCGCCGCGCGCGCTTCGCAGGCCGCCGGCGGCACCTCGCTGCTCGCCACGCGGCTGGCGGGCGGAGCGGCACTGCACAGGCGACCACGCCCCCGTCTAGACGCCTGTGCACTGGCGCGCACGGCGCCCGGCGCTGGTGCAGGGGTAAGCGGTCCTGCTGGCGGTGCGCGCCGGCGCGGACAGTGGACGCCCAGGCGACGGGTCCCGCGCGCGGCAGACTGGGCGGCCGGGTCTACACCTCCCAGTCGGTCTTCAGCGCGGCGGCCTCCGGCGCCAGCTTGTTCATCAGTTTGCGCTTCAGGCCGTCTACCTCTGCACCGCCCCAAGACTTTTCAGTCATAAGCACTGGTGTGGGGTACGCCAGTTGGTCAGGCAGCCGGGCGCGCCAGAAGCGCAGGGGCGACCGTCGAACGGCGCCCCAGAACTTAACTGTTGGTGTGGCCGCAACAGTTATGTAGACAGCGGGGCGCGCCGGGAGCGCAGGGGCGAGCGTCGGCGGGCCTGCGGCGCGCACCGTTCTCGCCGGGCCGCAGGCGGCCGCCGGGCAGCTTGAAGAAGGCGTGGCCGACCTGCAGCAGCAGCACGTGCGGGTGGTGGTGCTCGTGCACCAGCAGCACGGCCTCCACCGAGCGCCGCGCGCCCTCCCGCGCATACCTGCACTGACACGAGAGTCAGGGAGCTCCGCAAGCCTGCGCTGTGGGTCGCAGGCGTGTGGCGCGGCTTGCACGCACAGTGCTCACGTCTATGTTGCTGCCTTGACAGCAGTGCCGTGCTTCGATTCTTGTCAAAGTCCTGTCAAGGAGCATGCTGTGACAGCTAGTTATAGTAGCGCGGCTGCGCGGCATTCCAGCTGCGACGCAAAGGACACACAGTTGTCGCCACACTGACACGTGAAGCAGCATGCGCTCCTGCAGCAGACAGTCGGCGGCAGCGCACTTTTGCTGCATGCGAGCCAGCGCGTCTTGGAACGTTGCATCCTTGTCAAAGATGGGCGCCTTGACGCCGAAGTTGTAGTTGCCAACCGGGTAAAGCGTCACCGCTGTCTGCCCGCTGCCTGCTGCCATGCCCGGCCCCCCCTCGCGTCAGCATTGGCTCTACCCACTGGCTTCCGTCATGTGTCCGCACGGGCGTCCAGCGACTAAAGAAGTTGGTCTGCTGTGTAATGAACGTGTTCAACAGGTACACACGTACTATATGTCTACTTGGATTGATGCGCTCCGCCTCCAACTTCACTTAAGTTGTGCGCCTCTGGCCTTGTCACTTGCTCACGTTCAAATGCAGCAACGGCAGTAGAGACGGGGAGTGCTTTGCTCTTGCTTTGCTCTTGGTTGGGAAACGGTTTCAGGGTTGCATGCGCCCCCTCCAGTGTGTGCAGTGTGCCTGCTCTACCACACCATGTAATGGTATGCACATGATGCCTGTTGGCTGCATGCGCAGAGTGGACCATCACTGCCTGGTGTGCACCCAGAGTGCACCCAGCAAGCGACTGTGTTGCTGTAAAGACGCCAGGAAAAAACAATTGTAAGGTGCAGCAGAGCTTTCCTGTCAGCTGTGACCCCAGTGGTGCTGTGGTGCGGTGAGCATGCCCGCCAAACAGGCGGCTCCGATGCGTCGTCATCTCAAATAAGGTTCATATATGCCAGGCTTCTACTCGCATGCATTTGCTGCCGCACACATGTATGCACGAGCACGCTCCAGCTCACTTCAGACAGCACCTTCGTGTGCAGGCACACTTCGCTCCCTCTGCCAACCCAGCAGGCAAGTGGAAGAGCGCTCGTGCGGCATTCGACAGGCCCGCCACGCAGCAGCCGGCCGGCCCATGCCGCCGGTCAGGCCTGCTCCAGCAGCGCGAGGCCGGCGGTGGCCGCATTCTCCAGCAGCGCGAGCGTGTCGGCGTCCTGGTTGAGCGGGTTGCGCTTCTCCAGCCTGGCGCGCGTCACCCCACGCTCCTTGGCGCCACAGGCAGCCACGGCATACACATTGGCCGCTTGCCAGGCGCGCCCCGCCCCTCGCAGGCTGCGCGGTGCATGCAGGGGCCGCACGTGACAAGCTCCAGCGGCGTGTTGCCATTGCAGTTCTCCACGGCGCCGTTGGCGCCGGCCTCGATGAGCCGCCGCGCCAGGTCGCCGCGCGCGTACCCGGCCGCAAAGTGCAGCGCCGTGTTGGCTTTGCTGTCCTGCGCGCATGCTTCCTGCTTCTCTGTGCTCTGCCAGACCCAGCCTGCAGTGCAAGACAGCCCGGAGGTGTAAAGTCAACAGTGTTCGACCCCATTCCAGCGCGTCCTAGGTGTTCCTGTGTCACAGCGCATGGCCCACTGCAATGCTCTGCAACAAGTGAGATGACATCACCTTTATTGACAATTGCCAGGAAGCGCATCACATCCATATTGCCTTAACAAAGAATTCGTCAGGTCCTGCACGTCAGCCTTCCGGCGCCCTGGAGCAGCCGTGCGCAAGCGCGTGCCTGCGCGTGCACGTCAGCGCCGGCGCGCACCAGCTCCTCCACGATCGGCGCATGGTTGTTGTTGTACGCCACGGCAAACATCAGCAGCATAGGGTAGGGTTAGGGCAGGGTTGTGGTAAGGTAGGGTAGGGCGAGTGCGCGCCTGCGCATGCACGTCGGCGCCGGCGCGCAGCAGCTCCTCCACGATCGGCGCGTGGTTGTACGCCACGGCGATGAACAGCGGCGTGCGGCCCTCCGGATCCCGCATGTTCGCGTCCTTGCCCACCGCCAAAAAGTCCTCCACGGCCTCCAGGTCGCCGTACCTGTGCACCCGGAGCTTGGAAACCGCTTTCAAGCATGTATGCATCAGACGTTGCCGGGTGGTCGCCTGTCGGCCACCCCGTCAATAAACGCACACAGCCCGTGAGCCCACACACTTGCCGAAGGGCAGCAAGCTCACCATGGCTATAGACTGTTAAGCCAGAATACACTCCTACTGGAGTGCAAAGCTTGAGCGTTGAGCCTGTCATTATTAGATGTACTATAGCAGCAAGCTCTCTGTCCTGTTGGGTGCAAAGCGCCACCATGTGCCTGCCTCTATACCATGCACCATAGAAGCAGAGGTAAGGAGGCGAGTGTAAGCAAGACACGACAGCCAGAGTGAAAGCTCCGCCGCAGCTCACGGTCGCACACTATGCCCAAGCAGCACGCGGCGCGGCGCGGCCCGGCGTGCGCGCGCACTTGGCAGCATCGAGCAGCGTGTTGACCTCCGGCGCGGCGGCGGGGGCGGCCGGCGCCGGCGGCGGCGCGCCGCGCGCGCCCGCGGCCGCGGCCGTCACGTCGCCCAGCTTGCCGCCGACCTTGGCCAGCCACTCGGGCGAGTTCCAGTACTTCATGAGCGCGCCTGGGCGCCAGCACACCCTATCGTGTGAGCGCTGCTCAGGAGCGCGCCTGGGCGCACCGGCACGCTTTTCCGCGGCAGCGCTGCTCAGGAGCGAGTGCTCACAGGCTTGCACAGGGCCCGGGGCCGCGTTTACGGTCAGCTGACGGTGAGTAGCGCGGGGCGCACCCATGCCGTTCTTCTGGATGTCGGCGAGCATGGGGGCCAGGTCTGGGTCGTCCTGGCGTCAGCACAAGCTCAGTGCGGCTTGAGAGTGCAGTGAACGCGCTTTCTTGCACAGCAAGATGCTTGTTGTCAAGCAAGTCTGCACAACAAGGTACACAACAAGCGCAGTGTGCACGCCTTGAGTTCCGCCATGCGAGCCTGCAGCTGCTGGTTTTGCATCGCGCCCTGCATCTCCTGCATCTGCCGCTGCACCTCTGGCCGCTTCATCGCCTCCTGCATCGCCTCGAGCCTCTCCCGCATCTGGCAGCACAGTGTTCGTCAGAGCCTTGTCAGCAAAGGCTCAGTGGTGGCTGCCAAGTGGCAGCTTCAGCCACAATAAGCGATGTTCAGCTGCTCTGCACTCTTAGATTAAAACAACTTTGCGCACCGCCGGGTCCTTCATGGCCGCCTCAAGGTCCTCTGGGCTGGGTCCCGCAGCTGCTTTACTCTGCACCAGCTTCCTGGGCGTTGCGCAGCGGGTCGGCCAGGCGACGAAGGGCGCGCGAGGCCGCGGCACGGTGGGCGGCGCCGCACACGGCGCGCTATGGGTGTGCATTGGGTATGAAACTTCTGCAAGCCTTTCAGCAGTCCCTTCCTATCGTTTCCACCAAGGGAGAGCGAGGACGTCCAAGCAAGTCGAAGTGAGCCGTTCGGGGTTTGAATGGGATAAGCTGAAGCATTTAAACATCAGAAACTCAGGTGACATGCACAGCGTCCCTCCTTTCCTCACTCTAGAGAGCAAGAGATCTCTTGCCATTCTCCTTGCGCACGGCTGCCCCCTCCTGTCTGCCAGCTGTCTGTGCACATCACCACCCACAGCATCGGAACAGCATCTCAGCCACGCAGCGCTGGCCGTGAGGAGCAGACACCAGCGTGCGGCTGCTTACTAAGAGCACACGGCAGCACGTGGGTGTAGGCGCCTGTCACTGGTGGCCGCCGGTGAGCGCGCCTGTTGCGTGCATGCAACCCATGTTATAGTTTGCCCAGAGACCTGCAGTTCACATGCAGCACGACCGCTGCCACGACACGCAGGCTGGGACACATGCAAGATCCCAGCTGCCCAGTTTGCCTGGACGTCTGTGTGCGGGCGGTCACCACGCCGTGCGGCCACACCTTGTGCAGTGCCTGCCTATACAAGACGCTGCTGGCAGACAGCCTGCGCCGCTGCCCAGAGTGTCGGCAGCCCGTTGCACTTGGCGGTGTGCTCTATCATCATAGCCCATTCTGCTATACCTGTACATATGCCGCCATGTAGTAGGCGGTGATCCTTGTATGAACTGGGCGGTGTTTGTTTGCAGCCTCATCAGCTCTCGCGGACGTCCGGGCGCATGGCCATGCGCCCTGCCCGCCGGCCAGGCGCAAACCTGCGCCGGACGCCGCCGAGGCTGTACTGCGTGGCGCACAGGCTGGGTTGCTGAGGTGAGTGCTCACCTCGGGGCTTCAGGCAAAGTGTTTGCTACTCAAGCATTTTGCACAAACCTGTGCTCTTGCTGGTGAGCCGCCACCAAACTTATTACGGGCTAAACAACGGGTTTCAACATTCCAAGGTGGACACAAGCGCTCACTGCGCCCGGCACCTGGCGGCCAGGCCCCTGGCAGCGCGAGCTTACCAGGCGCGCATGGCGCTTCTGCACCCCGCGCGCCAGCGCGTGGGCGGCGTAGGCGGCGGCAGCTGTGCAAGCGGCGCGGGCGCCGCGGCTGCCTGCACAGTGGCAGACTCTGGCCCAGCGGCGCTGCGGCGCGCCATGGCCGCAGTGGACGCACGCACAAATGCCTTGACAGCTGGTATCAGTGCGCATGCAGCAGGTATCGCATGCAGCAGTAGCGCATGCAGCAAGGGGCAGGAGGGCCTAGCTCAGCATGCATGACGTAGCGCCGCAGCCCGCCAGCACAGGCCTGTAAAGTGCGCATCTGGACGTGTGCGCTTGCAGATGAAAGCAGTTGCATCCGCGTTTAACATGTGGCGCAGCCACTTTGTGCAGTGCGCTGCACGCAACAACGTGCTGAAAGCCAGCACCTTTGCTGCCGGCAGTAGCATGGCAACGCAGGCCACAGCCACAGGTGCGAGCACTGCAGCGAGCAACACCCACAGCTTTGCATGCAGACTTGATCAACGCACAGTTTTGGCACGTTCCAGTTCAGCTGCGGCATGCGGTTCCATGTGGTTGAAGTGCAACCTTACCTGCCGGAAATCAGCAGTGTGCGAGCCACCCCATAGGCAGGGTCGCGGGGCGCAGGCTACACCATGGGCGCTTGGACCCAAAACCGCAAAGTGAAATATAGCAGCGCAGTATGGCGCCGCACACGGCTGCCAGGTTTCTTGCTTGGTTCAAGCACTTGTGCATTTACTTGGCACTCATGCATTTACTTTAAATGTTCGACGCCACGCCTGCTCCGGTAAGGGAGGCGATCTGGCAGAGGCAAGTAAAAGACGCTCTCATTCACACACAGGTCTTTGCAGAAGACCCAGTAAAGACAGTCCACCTTCGCCCACGCCTGCCCATTGCCTCACCTGCACACCGCCCCCGGCTCCCTCGCCGGCACCCCGGGCCGCAACCTGCACCTGCTCGCCCTGGCCTGACGCTAAGCGGTCAAGCCGTTGCCCATGCTCGTGGGCCTCCGCGTGAAGCACGCATTTATGTTTTGCAAGAGCTGACAGTCCGCATCCTGCCGCCGCCGGCGCATCCGCCAGGGCCTGCCGCCATGCCCTGTGGCGCACCCCCGCCAAATGCGGAATGCGTGCGCGCGCAGCGCGGCCGCCAGCGCCATCCCTGATTACATACCCCGGCCGAGCGCACAGCGCTGCCTGGCCTGCTTAAGCGGGTAGCTCCTGAGGATGCATGGCCACGGCGCTCAGGCCCGTGCCCGTGGGTCCTCAGGCCCTGCCTCTCACACCCCATCTCTGCTGCTGAACCGCGCTGCGACATGCAGCGCGCCCGCCCGGAGGCTTGAAGGGCGGGCCGCATGCGCCGCGCGCGTCCGGCAGCGCCGCATCGGAGCAGTGCCGTCAGAAGCGTGCAGGGCAAGCGGCCATGCAGCCCCTCCCAGAGCACCGCCGCCGCTGCCAGGCCGCGCACGCTCCCCGCCATGACATCGCCCGTTATGTCCGCTCCCACTGACAGGCCGGTGCGCCAGCAGTGCATTACAAGGCCTCGCAGCAGGTGTGCCGGCCGTGCGCAGCGCGCGTTCGCCGCATGCAGCCTGCTTAGGCACGACGCTCGCCACCTCAGCGCCCAGCCCGCCACACGGTCAGCCCGCTGGCCGGCTCGAACGCTCACGCAGGAAAGCTCACCGGCGCCGCGCCCGTCGCGCGCGGCACATTCCGCCGTCCCATGGCCTCTCTGCAGCGCTCCGGCCTCCACAGTCTGGCTGACGCGCGAGCCCTGCCAGCTCAGGGCCTTGCATTCGCCGTCACTAGCAGAGCGCTTCACTCCGCTTCGCTCCGCTTTGCGCTCCGCGCCGCACCGCGCGCCGGCCCGCGCCTGCCCTGGCGGCGCGGCCTCACAGCAGATCCGCCAGCAGCGCGCGGTACGTGTCTGCGTGCACGGCCTCGCCCAGCGCAGCCACCGCGGCCAGGCTGCGCGCCAGCGCGGCCACCTCGTCGCCCAGCGCCCCCGCGCCGCACCGCGCCAGCGCCGCGCGCGCCGCCGCCGCCACCGCGCCGGCCTCGCCGCCATCGCTGGGTGCAGCGGCGCCCGGCGCGCAGGCGGCGGCGGCCAGCGCGTCCAGCGCCAGCGCGTCTGGGCCCGCTAGCAGCGCCAGGCGCAGCGCAGCGGTCACGCCGCCGGCCAGCGCCGCGAACGCGGCGCTGGAGCGCGCAAGCACGCGCTGCAGCGTGCGCTGCGCCGCGCACACGCTTTTCGTCAGGCCTGGCAGCCCCACACCCTGCTGCTGTGCTCTGGGCGCCGGGGGGCGCCGCGCATGTGCCGCGTCAGACCGCGCGGCGGCGGCGGGCACGCATGTTCGGCGCGCTGCACGCCTCGCAGCAAGTCCAGGCGTGCGCACGGGCTGTGCCTGGGGGCCAGGGTGCTGTGCGGCCAGCATGCTCGCCGCACGGCACAGCGCCTGCAAGGCAGCCTCCCCGCCTGCTGCCACCGCCACGGCGTCCGCCCCCAAGCCTCTGCGGTGAGGCAGCACATGTGCGCAGTGACGCCCCTGCCCTGCAGCACGGACGCGCCTGGATCGCGCCCTCCTCGTCCGCGCCGGCCGCGCCGTGCGCCTGCGCCGCCAGCTCCGCCGCCACGTCCGCCAGGCGCACGGCCGGGTCGCCCAGCACCGCCGCCAGCCGCCGGCGCGCCTCGGCCACCGGCAGCGCCGCCGCCTGCCGCGCGCCGCGCCCGCCGTCAAGCGCGCCGCCTGGCAAGAGAATGCCAGCACCACCGCGCCAGAGAACCCTCTCTGGCATCCCGCACTACGCTGCCACCTGCTGCCCGTGCGTCAGAAGGCAGGTATGCCGCCATCGGCCCGTGACTGGCACCGAACCAGCGCCGCGAAGAGGGCGCAGAAGAGGACAGGGTAGGTTAGGGTAGGGCGCGCACCGGCGCCGCGGCGCCCGCGCGCGCCTGCCGCACGACCAGCAGGCACGCGCCCGCGACCAGCAGCTGCTGGAAGCCGTGCTGCGCGGCGTCCAGGCGGCCCGCGTCCGCGCGCAGCGTCTCGGGCAGGCCCGCGCCGGCGCCGGCCACCGGCGCCTCCGCGGCCACCAGGTCCACCAGGCCCAGCCGCAGCACGCCGCGCCAGCTGCCCGGCGCGACCGGCACGACCAGCGTGGCCGCCGGCAGCGCCGCGCCCGTGCCCCGGGCGCCCGCGCCGGCTGCGGCAGCGGCCGCGGCGGCGGCGGCGCCGCGCCCCGCGCGCAGGGCGGCCGGCGCGCCGGCGGCGGCGGCAGGGGTGTAATGCTGGCGCGCGCCCGCCGCCGCCGCGGCGGCCGCGAGCGCCGCGGCCGGCTCGAGCGCGAGCGCGTGCGCGGGCAGGCGGCCGGACGCGGCGGCGAGCCAGGCGCGCGCGTGCGGCAGCGCGGCCACCGCGGCCGCCGGCGGCGGCGGGTCCGGCAGGCCGTGCGCGGCCAGGAAGGCGGCGCGCGCGTGCGCGAGCCCGGCGCCGCCGGCCAGGCCGGCGGCCAGCGCGCGCAGCTGCCAGTTGGCCGCGTCGACGCGCAGCAGGCGCAGCTGCGCCGCCAGCAGCGCGAGCGCGCGCGCGGCGCCGGCTGCGGCGGCCGCGCTGTCGCGCGCCGCCAGCGCGGCGCCGAGCGAGCCGCGCAGGCCGGCGGCGGCCGCGGCTGCGGCCGCCTCGCGAGCGGGCGCGCCCAGCTCGCGCAGCAGCGCGCCGGCGGCCTCCAGCGTGGCCAGCAGGTGCTGCACGCCGCCGTCCTGCGGCGCACACGCGCCGGTGAGCACCTCCACGGCTTTTGTACTTGCTGTTAGAGATCCCCTCTTTCTCAGCACTGCAGCTCTGGGGAGCGCCCCCGCGGTCCCTGCTGCGGCGCCCAGCGCTATGGCAACAGAACAGTGTGCGGTCTCCAGGTGCGAGAGAGGCGGCAGCGCCCGCGCAGCCACAGGCGGCACCCTTGCGCGCTCCCGCGCCCGTCAGCGCGCGTCCCGCAAAAGCACGAGCTGCGCGCGGCCCCGCATAGCACACCGACCTCGGGCCAGCCGGGCGGCGCGCGGGCGGGCGCGCCTCCGCGGACAGCAGCGCCTCGCGCAGGCGCGCCTCGTCCAGCGCGGCGAGCAGCGCCGCGCCGATCCCACCCCGAAACGCGCCCTCCGGCAGCGCCTGCCGCGCCTGCGCGCCCAGCTCCGCCAGCAGCGCCGCCATGCGCGCCGCCGCCTCGCCCGCGCCCACCGCGCGCGCCGGCCCGGGTCCCCCGTCGCTGCCCCGGCCGCCCTGGCCGCCCGGGGCGGCGCCGCCGAGCATCGCGCCCGCCGCGCTGTCCCAGAACGCGCGCTCGGCAATGCGGCGCACGCGCAGGCGCACGGACGCCGCCGCCGCGGCCGGCGAAGCGCCGTCCGGCACGCCACCGCGCTCGGCCATGACGTCCGTCTCGCCCGCCGCGTCCGCCCACAGCGCCTCCGCCTCGGCCGCCGGCAGCTGCCAGCGCAGGTCATGCAGCAGCGCCCACAGCATGTCTGCATTAGGGTTGTCATCCGGCCCCGCCGCTCCCGCTGCGTCTGCAGCGGCGCCCTGCCCCGCGCTCGAGTCAGCCGCTGACCTAGCCGCTGATCTCCCGCCGCCCGCTGCCGCCTCGCCGGCGCTCCCGCCGGCGTCCGCCGCCGGCGCCTCGCCTGGCGTGCGCGCGCCGCCGGGCTTGCCAAAGTCCAGGCGGCGCAGCGCGGCCGGCGACGCGCCGGGCCGACGCGGCGCGCCGGGCGCGCCCGGCGCGGAGCTGGCGCGCGGCGCGGCGCGCCCCGGCGACGCGAGGAACGGGCTCGCAGGCGTGCCGGGCGCCGTGCCCGGCAGCAGAGATGCTGGGGACGCCGACGCGCGCACGGCGGCGAGCGCCGCATCGAGGCGCGCCAGCCCGCGCGCACCGCCCAGGCGGCTGATGCGCTCGCGCAGCAGCGCATGGTCGCGGCCCACCTGCTCCACCACCGCCTGCGCGGCGCAGCGCGCTGGCGTGAGGCGCGCCCTACCCGTCACCTAAACCTTAGCATGTGGGCAGGCGGCTGAGGGCTGGCGCGATGCAGCGCGCTGGACAGCGAACAGCAGCTTGTTAGCACACCCCTCCGACTGACAGGCAGCCTCAAGAGCCCTTGACAGCACCACTGGGAGCATGCCGCGCGGCCCGCGCCTGCAGGTCGGCGGCGGAGCGCGGGCGCGGGCGCGGCGACAGGGCCGGCCGGCCCAGCGTGGCGCGCATGCTGCCCTCCATCTCGGCCGCCGCGCGCACCAGCTCCGCCTCCAGGCTGGCCGCGTCCGCGCACTTCCACGCCACAAACTGCTCCAGGTAGGCCACCCACGCGGCGTCCCAGCCGGCCAGCGCCCCGCGGCCCGGCGCCGCCGCCGCCGCATCGCCCCCGGTGGCAGCTGCCGGCGCGGTTGCAATCACGCAGGGGCCCCCCAAAGCTGCGGCGGGCGCCGGGTTCGAGGTGGGCGGCCCCTGCCCTGCAGAGGGCGGCGGCGGGCTGCGCCGGGGCGACCGCGCGCGGGGCGAGCCGGGGGCCAGCAGCGGCGGCGGCGGCGGGGTCGGCGGCGCGGGCGCCAGCAGGCGGGCCAGCAGCGCGTGGAAGGCGGCCAGCATGTCGGCCGCCGCGGTCGCTAGCGCGGCCTCGCGCTCGCCGCGCCCGCTGAACACCACCTGGCCACGGGCACGCCGGCGCGTCTGGTCAGACCGTGGGCTGCAGTGCTGAACCATGGACCGCGCTGCAAGGCACGCGCTCGAGGTCGCCGAGCTGGGAGCGGCTTGCTCGGCGCAACTGCGGCGTCCTGAAGCAGGCCTTTCAGATAAGTTTGTCAGCACTCACTCCGTACAGGAGTCCATTTCCTACAGGAGCCGCAGGAGTCCGTTGCCTACAGCCGGCATGGGGCCCACGCACGGCAAGCAAGGGGTCAGCTCGCGACGCTTCGCCGCCACGGGCACGCGCCTCGGGGTGCGCGAGCAGCATGTACGCGCTGAGGAACACGCGCGCCGGGTAGCGCTCGGCGGCCGCGGCTGGCGCGCGCGGGAACAGGCGCGCGAGCAGGCGCGCGACGTCGCTGCCGGCGCCCGCGCCGGCGCGCGCGCCGCGCGTCGCACCCGCGGAGACCGGCCGCGCGGGCCGCGGCGGCGCCGGCAGCCGCTGCTGCAGCCGCCGCAGCAGTGCCTGCGCGGCCTGCAGCGTGCGCGGCGCCTGCAGCGCGGCCGCGAAGCGCTCGAAGCCGTCGTGCTCGCCCTGCGCGCCCCAGGCGCCAGCGGCCGTGCTTCGCCCGCCTGGCCGGTTCTGCAACAGCCTGATCCGCAACACGACTTGGACGCCAGGAGCCTGCCGCCATGGTAAACACGGGGTGAAAGCACCGAGGTCGGGCCTGATTCTCCGAGGCGCACCAGTGCCGGCGCCGCGCCGCCCGCGCCCACCCGCACGCCCATCACGGCGACGGTCGGCGGCGGCAGCTGCTCGGCCGGCTGCCGCTCCGGCGAGCTGCCGGGCGCGCGCGGCGGCTGCGCGGCCCCGGGCGCGACTCCGGGCGCGGCCCCTGACGCGGCTGCAGGGTCCGGCAACGCCACGCCCGCCAGCGCGGGCACGCCACTGGCGGCGAACGCGGCGGCCAGCGCGGCGGTGGGCCGGCGCGTGGCCGCGAACGCGCGCCAGGCGCGCTGCAGGCGGCGTGCGCTGTGGCGGCGGCGCAGCCGCGCAACCTCGGCCGCGCGCCGCGCGAGGAACTGCTCGCCCTGGCGCTGCGCGGGCGGCCCCGTGCGCGTCACGACTTTTGCATGGCAAGCGCACACTCCCACACCACAGCATTGCTGCACCACAGTCAACCACTTCATCCTATGTCAGGAGCCTGCAAGCAGCCCACATCCGAGACCCGGGACCGCACAGAACTGCATGAAATACATCAGTGATCTTGACTCAGGGGCAGCCCCTGCCCGAGAGGGCCTGTCCAGGCGGGGCGCGCGTACCTGCGGGAGTGCGCCCAGCAGCGCCGCGCGCTCCTCGTGACGCGCGCTGGCAGCGCGCTCTAGGCGCGCGTGCAGCGCGGCGCCGCGCGCTGCTGCTGCGTCATCCGCCGCGGCCGCCGCAGCGCGCTGCGCCGCGCCGCGCTCGCTGCGCGCCGCCGCAGCGGCCGCGGCGGCCGCGGCCGCCGCGTCCCGCACGGCGTGCGCCTGCCGTGCAGCCAAAAGCGCTCAACGCCCCACCTAAATAACGGTGCTGTAGCGTCGCAGTAGCGCGCTCCGTGCTGCACGCAACAGTGCGGCCAGCGGGCGCAAGTGCCCACAGCCTCCTCACTCTCGAGGCACTGCTGAGGCGACACGCCACCTTCACCCTGCAAGCACAGTCTCGGCGCGGCGCACGCGTTCGCAAGGACTGTGTCGTCAGGCCCTGCCGCGAGTATGCGCGCCTGGTGCCCAGCACAGGCGCGCGTCCGTGCGCTCGCTCTTACAAGCGGGGGGGGGCCGGGGCACCGACTGGCGGCGAGCGCGCGGGCGCAGGGCCGCGCCTGGCCCAGGCGCGCGTCCGCGCGCTCCTCGAGCGCGGCCGCGTGCGCGCCGGCCGCCGCCGCCGCGCGCGCGCGCGCGGCGCCGACCTTGTCCGCCTCGCCCGCCAGCCTGGCCGAGCGCTCCGCCGCCGCGCTCTCCCGGCGCGCCTGCGGCCGCACACCCTCCCAGACTGCTCACCCGCCTCTGCAAGGCGCTTGCGGGAGCACAGCAGGCAGGCTGCAGACCAGTGTTGGTGCATGACGTCCAAACGGCGCTCGCCTGCGAGCGCGGTCGCGGCCCCTGCTTGCAGCCGCATCCGCACGGCGCCCCGCCGACTGCCTGGGAGCTGCAGAGGCTGGCTGCCCCGCTGCCCTGCTGGGGAGGCCCCCGGGAAGGCGCGCGCCTGCGCGTCGGCGAGCGAGGTGCGCAGGCGCTCCGCCAGGGCCGCCGAGCGCGCCTGCAGCCGCGCCGCCGCCTCCTGCGTCTTAGCCGAGAAGGCCACCGCCTTGGTGCGCCGCTCGGCCAGCTGGCTGCGCCGATTGGCGTCCGCCAGGGCCAGGCGCTCCTGCGCGCAGTGGCGGGGCCGGCTGTCAGCCGGTGCGCACCTAGGCAGCATCTGCGCCAGGAGGCTCTCCGCTGCCTGCCCGGCACTGGCAAGGCAATAGCTCTTGCGTACGCTGCAACAGATTGCGCGGCTGGCGGGCTGCCAAGGCGCGTTGGACGCGGCCCCAAATTTGGCCAGATCTGAATCTCTAACCTGCGTGTGGTCAGCGCACGCCGCGCTCTCGTCACTGCACCAAGCCGCTGCCACACCTCCGCGCTGGTTCTGCGCACTGCCTGCCCTGCGCACGGCATGTGTGCAGAAAGTTGATTGGGCCATGGTGACCTACCTGCAGCCTCCGTGCCCTCGCTTCGGTCTCTTCGTCAGTGAGCCGGGGCGTGTTCGTACTGGTCGTGCTGGGGTGCAACACCTGCGGCAGCCAATCGCTCTGTCCCAATGTACGAGGAGGAAGCTGCAAATACAGAGCTTGCGAACCTCTCTGAAAAGTTCTGGCTCTCTCAAGACAGGCAGTCCTCCAGCAAGACCATAAGGTGTGCACGGCCACAGCAGGCTGGCCACCGGACTGCGCTGAAGCACCTGGCGCGCATCGGCGTCCGCGAGCTCAGAGAGTGCTGCTTCGCAGGTGCCCTTTGGGGACGCCGCTGCGCTGTTCTCCTTGCAGCTCTGCGCCCACCGCTCCCTCACGGCCGACGGGAGAGGGCTCCTATGCACCGGCTCTATGCTCACCGCATAGGGCACGCGCAGCGGGTGGCTTGCAGGCCCCACTTCGCCCGCCATAGCCGGCACAGCGTGTCCCAAATTGCTATAGTAACGCCGCTACACTCCCTGGAGAAAGTCTGCCGAGCAGCGTCGCGAGAGGCCAGTGCTTAGTGCTTAGTCCGGGGGTTTACCAACCCTGGTGTGCACGTGCGATGATGATGACGCTGAGTGCCACGCAGCGCTACGCCAGAGCACTTTACCTGCAGACACTCCTGCTGCAACTGAGTGCAACTGAGTAATGTACTTGGTTGTAGTCCTTGTAGACTGCCTTATAGCATTGCAGCGCATCTTGTTATATACACACACCAACACATCACTGTGCGCCTGTTTAGCTAGGGCGGAAGCGTTGCGCTGGAAACAGACGGAATACAAGACGGCAGAATGCACCCCTCACCCTCTCTTCTTCTCACCTCAGCACACGCCCAGGGAGCCTCTGTCACAACTGCACATCAAGGGCCTGTGATAGGCTCCCATGGTCCCGTTATGTTGCGGTTGTGGCGGTCGACGCGCGGCACCTTGTCCCACCACAGGTCGTACCAGATGTGCCCCGGGTGCTGGTTGACGCAGCACCAGATGCTGGCATAGATTTTTGTTCGCGTCTCAAACCTGCGCGACCCAGACGCAGGCGGTGAGTCACGCGCTTAACCACGTCTGTCTGAGTTGTAACGGTGACAGCCGCGTCTACTTGCCGAATAAGTAGAAAAAGCTCCGTGCGGGCTTGTCACGCTTTAGACAGAGGCCGAGCGGGTAATTGTTAGGCTCTCAGCACATGCGCAGTCTGCAACTTCAAGCTAGCAGGTGCATAGTGCTCAACCGAGCGAAGACTTGCACGAGCGTGCAGGCAAGCTAGGTCTGTTCTGACACAGCCTGACCCAGTGGCGCAACTGCCGCACGAGCCCATCCTCATTCCATAAACTTTTCTCACTATTCTGTTACTTCGCCCCCTGTCACAGGTGTTGCAGCACCCGCGGCAGAGCCAAAGCGGGCGCGCACTTCGCGGCGTCAGCGGGGTCGGCAAAGCCGGCGAATGCGGCGCGGATGTCGTCGAACACGAGCACCTTGCGCTTGCTGAAGGGCGCCAGCGCCGCCGCGAGCGCGGTGTCGTTGAGGCCCGCACGCAGGCGCAGCGCGCCCCGCTTCTCCTCGCGCGCGGGGGCGCCGCCGTCGCTGCACGCCTTGCTGCCGGCCTGCGCGGCGGGTGCAAATGTCCGCTCACCAACACGGGCACAGCATGCTGCGCGAGCGGCTCCCATGCGCATGCCGCTGCAGCAGCGCACACGTGCCAGCGCTTGCTCGGCATGCAACCGCTGGCCGCCCCTGGCCGTACAGGCGCAAGCAGGCACCTCGACGCCGGGCGCGGGCGGGCGCGCGGCACCTCGCAGGCGGTGATGGTGACGACGTCGCCGCGCGCGGCCTTGGCGCGCGGGTTGTCCAGCAGCGAGTGCTCCCGGTAGGCCACGTTGGGCCCAAACTCGTCCTCGGGCAGTTTCTTCGTCATCCTGCCGCGCGCCCCGGGCTGCTCAGCGGGTGGGCAGCGCAACCGTGCCGGGCCGCCTGGCGCGGCAGGGGCGCACTGCTCCAGGCTCAGCACGGCCGCCTGGTGCAGGTTGTACGGTTAGGTTTAGGTTTAGAGGCGGGGGCAGCAGGGGGCGCACTGCTCCAGGTCCAGCACATGGTCCAGCGGGCAGCGGAAGGGCAGCTGCAGCGCGGCGCCCGGGATGACGCCCGCGTGCGGCGCCCAGTAGCGGTCCGCGCCGCACCAGAGCTCCGGGATGATGAGCGCGCGGCCCAGCACGCCCGCGACCGCGAGCGCCTGCCGTATCTGCGCCGCGGCGGCCGGCGCGCCCGTCAGGCGAGCAGGACCTGGCATGATTGAAGCTGCCCGCAGCCGCCGGCCCAGGCCGTGTCTGCTACGCCGGAGCAGTGGCTGCTGTCAGGGCAGCAGCCGCGCCCGCTGAGCCCGCCCGCTGTGGCCAGCGCCCGTCCTGTGTGCATACCACACTTTGATAGGGGACTGTCCTTGGCTTTGCCGCGCTTGCCGCATGTGCGGCACAGGCAGATGGGCGGCCGCATGGCGCTGCAGGTCGCGAGTCACTCAAAAAGTATGTGGCACGTCGTCTCCATGGATTTGCTGCGCCAGCGCTCGCAGTGTGCAGGTTGCGCGCCGGGCCGCGCCTGCACGAGCTGGTGGTTGACCAGCTCAAAGTGGCCGGCGAAGGAGGGCAGCTGCATGTCCGGCCGCAGCGGCGCGCTGCCGTTGACCAGGCCCCCATAGTCCATGCGGAAGCTCATCAGGCCGCCGGGCGGGTCGTAGTACTCCGGCGGGTCGGCGTCCCAGACCTGGGCGCCGGCGCGGTCCCGGCTCTGGCAGCAAGTGTAGGGCCGGCATACCTCCAGGAGCGCCACTGCTTGGTCGCACATGGGCGCCGCCGGGCAACAGCGAGCACTGCCAAGAGCCGCCTGTATTGTCAGCTGGTTATGCTGCTGTCCTGATTATTGCCCGCTGGCCCTGCCAACCCTCGTCAGATGAAGCTGTGGAGGTGTCACAGGGGCCTACCGTGTTCATTTGCTGCAACCACGTCAGCAAAGGGCAAGAACCTCTCAGTGAGCCACGCGCGCACAGAGCGCCTACCAGGAGCCCCTGTGGCACTTGCGGGGTCCGGCGGGGGAGGGGGGGGCGCGCCATGCGCTCGCGGAAGCGGTGCCGCTTGCCGGGCGTGCCGGAGAACTGGAACGTGGCGTGCACCGCGTACGGCTCCCGGCCTGCGCGCTCGGCCATGCGCTGCGCGAAGAACGTGTGCCCGCCCGCGAACAGCGCCACCGGCAGGATGCCCATGCGCAGGCTGCCGTCGTACACCCTGCGCCGCGCACACCCCCAATTTATACACCCTCGTGCGCCGGGCGTGGCACCCATGCAGACGCCAGCTGCCCGGGCGGCACATGCGGGACGCTGCGCTGCGGGGCAGACGGCGGGGCTTGCGATGCCTGCTGCTCAGCTCCATTTGGACATGCATCAGCCAGACGAGGCCAGCAGGGGGCAGGTACGCATGCTGCACGACAGCGCCAGCAGCCGGGTGACAGCGTCTGGGCTGCAAGTCCACACCCTGCTCAGCACAGCCGCTTGCAAGCATCGCATGCGCTGCGGCTGCGCGCTCAGCTGCCGGCAGGCCGCCCTGCAGGCCGCTCTGTACGCGAGCTCGCGTGCCCTTGTCCCACGCAAGCCCTACCCTGCATGCGAGATGGCAAGGGAGGGGCGCGCACCAGAACAGGCGGTCCGAGCGCGAGTCGTCCGTCTTGACGACGCGGCGGAAGATGTCGTTGAACGCATTCTGGTCCCAGACCGTCTCATCGGCGTCCAGCACGCGGTTCCACTCCTGCGCGGAGCAGGCGCGGTCGCTTCAGCAGGTGCTTGTTTCGGCAAGTGAGCAGCGGGCATGCAAGCGACCAGCGCTCCAGCCTCGAAAAGATACGCTGTGACCATGCCTGCGCCAGGCCAATTCTGCGCGTGCAGCAGAGCGGGCGTGCTGCAGCAAGTGAGCCAGCGGAGATCGTACCAAGCTCCCAGCGCTCCTGCCTCACAAACGTGTGCTGCGGACCTGGCTGCGCCAAGCCATGCTGCGCATGCAGCAGGGAGGCCGGCGCGCGCTCTCCGAGCAGGGTGATGCAGGGCCCCTGCCTCTGCACAGCGGCACGGGTGCAGGCGCTTTGCTGCGCCCCTGCGGGGCAGACGGGCGCCCGCCGCAGGGGTGGAGACGCGCCTCGGCAAACTTGCGCGCCGCGACGCGGAAGAGCATGATGCCGATGTTGGCGGCGGACGCCGCATCCGGCCACCGCTCCAGCCCCTCATCGTCCGTCGTGTTTGCCTGCATGCAGCCGGCCCCATCAGAGTCCGCAGACACCAAGTCAGGACGGATTGGTCAGCCGGCCACACCGGCGGCCTACGAGTCCCAGCCACACGGCGGCTGCTCGCCTGCCCAGGCTGTGTATCAGCCTCTCCGGCGCGCCACAACGCGGCAGGCACCGGCCAGCACTGGCCCAGCTCCTGAAGAGAGTCATGCAAGGCGCAGCCTGGCTGGGGCAGCCACAGCCAGGTGTCCTTACACACACACAGCAGCAACAGCGCTCGCGAGGTGAGCCTGCATCACGATCCGCCTGGCACGACCCCATCAGCTGCGCACATACTTGCACTGGGCAGCACTGTGATCGGCTCTGCCCATGCTGCCTCGCACTGCCCACAATCACAAAGCGATGGTGACTGCAGCCCCACGCATCCTCCCGAAAAGGCCCCAGCGGTGAGCCGCAGCGAGGCCGCGTGGCGGCCGGGCGGCGGGCGAGGGCGGGGCACCAGGTGGTCGCTGGAGGTGAGAATGTCAGCGTCCGGGAACTGCGCCATGTACGGCACCGGGTTGCGCACCCTGTCCGCGCGCGCGCGCGCAGCGTCAGCGCCGCCCCAAACCCCGCCCGGCTCTGCAGCACCTGCACATCTTCGACAGTCATGAATGGCACAGTGGTGGCACACACAGCAGTTATCGGGGAGCAGCTCTGCTGCCTGCCGCTGCCCAGCTGATGCTGCTGGGCCGGTCCGCAGCATGCTCAGGAGTGCTCCTGCTGGCGACCGCGGGCTCTGCCATGCAGCGGCGCGCGCGGCGCACGGCGCACCAGACTGCGTCCACGTCTGTGATGAGAATGTCAAACCCCATGACGGTGAACAGCTCGATCAGCGCAATCTTCTCGCGGCCCTGCGGCGCCGCGCGGCGAGCGTCAGTGCAAGGCCCGGACGCGCCCCTGTCGGATGTGCTTGGGCAGCGCTCAGCTCCAGCAGGAACCAATGCAATTGCAGCATGAAACAATGCGTGCTGATACAGTCTGCTGATGCAAACGAGCAACAACACTTCCACACCAAGCAGCTGGCTTTGAGGCACATGCGGACAGACGGTCAGCGTGAAACGTGCCTGTCTGCCCTCAGCACCAGCTGGATCCTGCCACCGCCAGACGGCAAGGGGCACGTCGACGCACTTTTTGCAGGCTCTCAGACACGCGGTATGCAGGACCGCTGCACCGGCAACCCGCCCCCAGGGGCGCGCGCCATCTTGTGGAAGGTCGGGCTGCCCCAGCCCGCGTCGTCCAGCGACACATCGCTGCGCATCGCAAACGCGTTGACGCCGTCCTCCGCCAGCTCCTGCCGCGGCGGCAGCCAGATGCGGCTTCTGCGACGCGGGCCGCGCCCTCCTGGGGCGCGCGCGCGCGGAGCGCGGCGCTCTGACCGCCTCCGGCCCGCCGCCGGCTTGTGCCCAGGCGGCGGCGCCCCGCCGCTCTCCCGACCGAGCCAGGACAGGCCTGCAGGGAGGCCGGAGGCGGGGCAGGGCCCCGGCCGGCGCTGAACCACACGGGCAGCACCTGTCCTTCAGACACGTGCTCAGGCAGGCGCACCATGCTGCGGAAATTCAGCGCCTGTGGGAGGGTGGGGGTGCGAGACCTGCAGCCGGTGTGTCAACCACGAGGGCAGCTCCTGTCCACCCAAGCATGCTCAGGCAGGCGTGCCAAGATGCGGGGGGTTTAACGCCCCGGGGGGTAGGGAGGGCCCGGGGGGTGGGGGCAACCTGCAGCAGGCGGTCGTCCATGGCGCCGACCAGGTAGTTGCCCAGGCCCAGGCGCCGCACGTGCGAGACCCAGTTGCGCGCAAAGTCGCCAAAGTGGTGGTTGGCGAACGTGACCAGCACCAGCTTGTCCGGCCCGGCGACCGCCGCCACCATCTCCCTGCCAGGCCGCGCGCGCAGGCGCTGAGCCGCCCCGCGCGCTCGCACGCCCGCGTCTGGCGTCGGACGCCCGCGCACTGGCTGGGCGGTGTGCGCCTACGGCAGACCCCGAGGCCAGCGTCATCGCTGTGCGTCAGTCTCCCGGTCGCAGAGCCGTGCCGAAGCTGCTGCCAGCCGCGCCACTAGCCCTGTGCGCTCGGCGTGCGCGGCCGGCGCTCGGCGTGCGCGGCCGCGCCCAGCCCGGGCGCTGCCCTCACGGGCCCGATGGGCGCAGACTCGGCAGCCTGTGCGGGGGCGCCCGCTGGGCGCGCACTTGGTGAGCTTGTAGTCGCCGGCGCTGAAGCGGCCGGCCTTGCCCTTGCCGCGCGCGGCCGCACCCGGCCGCACGTGCCCGCGCCCGCCCGGCCGCCGCAGCTGCGGCGCGTCCCGGCCGCGCGCGCCGCCGCCGGCCGTGGCGTCGTCGCCGCCGCCGCCGCCGCCGTCGCCGACCTCGGGCGTCAGCCCGCCTTCGCCTGCCAGCTCTGCGTCAATCGCCTTCAGCAGTGTCTCACCTGCGCGCGCGCGCGCGCGCGCTCGACGGCCAGCAGCATCCTGGCCGGCGGCGCCTTCCATGGCGTCCGCGGCGTGCGGGCACCACGCCCGACGAACAGGAGGGGACTTGCAGCGAGGCTGCAGCATGGACACATGTGAGTGACCCTCATGGTGTCATGTGCCTGCGGTGCTGCGGCCGTGCTGCCCATGCAGGCGCCCGCATTTAGATCCCTAACCCTGTTCACATCAGCGGCGGCCCGCACCCTCGCTGCCACGCTGCCGGTGCGCCCGCCGCTCCCCGCGCGGCGCGCGGCCGCCGCCGTGCAGCCCCATCCGGGCGTGCGCGCCGGCGGCCCCGTGCGCACCCTGGCCGGCCCCGCGTGACACGGCGCCCGTGGCCTCCGCGACCGCATTTGCCGCCGCCATGGCCTCTGCGTCGCTGGCGCCGCCCGCGCGCTCGCTCAGCCGCCGCTGCGCCGCGGCCGCCGCGTCCGCCGCCGCAGCGCCTGCGCGGGCGGTGCGGCAGTGCTTCGTGCTGAGCGTCATCGTGGCCTTAGCAGGCTGGCGTTGCACCGCCGCGCCCATCAGCGCCGCCGCTACAATGCACGCTGGAGACAAGGCTCGGGCACGACTAGGATGAGGCTCGGGCGCGGTGAGCGTCGGGCAGCGCAGGCGCTGACGCTTTCCGCTGCCTGCGCCTGCGCTGCACCGCTGCCGCCCCTTCCCTGACAAGGCAGGCCTGAGTCTCGTTTGTGGCACGTTGGACACATAACGTGCCTGACGTCCAGGCCATTTGGCGCGGTTGCGCGGCAGCGGCAGCGCTGCGCAGCGCTCCCAGACAGCGCGGGGGGCGCAAGCGCACCAGCGCTCTCCTTGCCTGCAGGCAGGTTTGGCAGCCTCCTCGCCTCGCCGACGTCACGCATAGGATGTGTGCGCGCGTACACCGCCCAGTACACCTGCGACGGCGAGCAGTGAAGCAGGGTCACCTGCCAAAGTGCTTTGTGCCTGACAGTTGTATCCAACCCTCTCTTTCTCGTGCTGGTTGGCTTGCGCCTGGACGTGCCCTCCGCTTGCACTGGCAGCAACTCGGGCAGACTGGGCAGCAGCAACGCGTCTCTACACGCATGCACTCCGCCCCGGTGGCAGAGCTCGGAGCGGTGCACGTGGTGCCCTCCAGCTGGAGCTAGTATTAGCACTGTGCGGTGACTGCCCGCCAGCCCGTCAGCGACTGCGCGCCTGCAGCACGGGCCTCCGAAGCGTGTAGCCCAGGACCACCACGCCGACCAGCGCGCCGATCATGACCGCCGCGGCTGCCAGGCGCGTGCCGCGGCTGCGGCCGGTGGCGCCCGGCATTGCGCAAGCCCCGGTCCTCGCTCGAAGCCGCGCCGGGGAGAGCGGGCCGGGTCAGGCGCGCCAAGCCTTGTGCAAACCACGCACGTTCACCCGCCGGCATCCAAGCGTGCCATCGTGCCAGAACGCGTCCTGGGGCCGCGGCAGGACAGCCCGCCAACTCAGCCGACCCGGCGTGTCCAAGGATGCACCACTTGCCCAGCTCAGCGCTCACTCGCAGGGAAGTGCCTCCCACTCCAGCACTTGCGTAACACACGCGAGCAGAGCGCGCTGCGGCGCGCGCTTCAGGCCGCACAGCGCGTGTCGCGCGGCAAATGTTATGCAAAGTCTCCACTAATAGCAATGTGCGGCACAGGGAATGAGGTGGAAAGGAGGAGGAGGTGCCAAGCTAGCTATCCTGGGGGCAACGAGCTAAAACCGTACTACGGTAGGCTTGTGGCCACAGGTCCGTAGCAAGGGCTTTGCCTCATTGTCCGCGGACTCGCTCTAGTAATCCTTACTCACACCGAGCTCCGCATGAAGCTCTGCATTACCGCGGCCTGGGCCTTGAATAGAGCTGCTCTGGCCGTTTTATAGAGGACACAACCGCTGACTGACAACCCGCAAAGGCAGGACTGCACGCGAGATCCCCAGGATGTTGGCTCCCGGGACACTGGCGGTGACGCTGCTGCTGCTCTGTCTTGCGCTCCGGTCAGCAGGTGGGGCTCGCTCACGGCTTGGTGCCCGTTCGCCTCTCTTTCCCCACTCATCGTGAAACGATCGCATGCGGAGGTGCCCAATGCCGGCCTTGAGCCGCTAGTGTAGCACGGACTGAATGCACGGCCAGTGTGCTGGGCCTGACCTCAGCAACCCCGGGCGCCCGAACGCTGGATTTGAGCATCGCCTGCGCTAAGCACGCGCCGTGGTGCGGTGCATGCACCCCTGCGCTTGCGTCCTGCGCAGCAATGCAGACAGATGGCCGGCTGGGGGTTGGGTGCTGCGCCCCAGGAGGTGAAGCAGGGGGTCGGCAGTTGAAAGGCGCGAGCGGCAGGGGCGCAAGCCCGGGCGGGAGCGCACGCGGCGGCATGGCTGCCGACGCAGCCGTGGCGCGCGCGCAGATGCCGAGGCAGGCCGACCAGCGCCTGCGCCCAGCCCCTCCGTGGAGGCGACCCGGCAGGCGGCGGACGGCTCGTTCACGCTCGGGCCCGTCGCCAACGCCACCCTGCTCAACTCGACCTACCTGCGCCTGGAGGGCGTGCCAGCTACTGTGGCCTGGCTGCAGTACACCCCGCAGCGCTCCGCTGGGACGCTCCCCACGGTGCGCCCCTTGCCGCTGTGCGACCCGAATCCCGCCGTACGCCTTTACCGTCGCGGCCTCTGATGCGCCCGTAACACCTGCGCCGACATCCCTCACCCGGTCGCCCGCGCGCAACAGGGCAACTTCACGGGCGCCGAGCGCGGCGCGGGCGCCAATTGGCTGGGCCGGCACCAGGCCTCGCTGTTCGGCACGGTCAACGGCAACGCGTCTGTGACGACGGTCGTCCTCTCCAGTGCGCCCCGCCGCGCTCGCGCCGCCACTCGCGCGGGCCCCTGCTGTAGCACCAGCTGCTCACTATCCGATGACGCGCAGCAGCTCTTGCACGACTTCGACCGTGCAAAGGCTTCCGCTGTGGCCCTGGCCTACAGGGCTCACACACATGTGTGCCGAAGTGACTGGGTGAAAGCAAGCCTGTCATCTGCCCGGCGGCCGCGCTCTCCTGAGCAGGCTGCGGGGCGCAGACCCGGTATACAGCGCGGCGCGGCAGCGGCTGGACCTGTTGTACGAGGTGCTGGAGGCGGAGCCCAGTGCGCTGCCGCTGGCGGGCGGCTCGGTCAACGCGCTCGTGGGCAACTACCAGGCGCACTGCCTTGTGTACCCCGCAGGGCTTGGCAGGGCCAGAGATGCCTGGCTCGTTGGGACTCTGCGGTCTGCTCGCATAGCCCTCAAGGGTGGGCGGGCAGCAATGGCTCCCTTGCCCTTTTCACACTGCACTGCTGGTGGATGTACGCAGACACAGGGACACGTGTGCACTGACTACGCAACCTCGTCGGCAGGCCCTGCGCCGGGCGCCGGCCTCGCCCGGCCCGGCGGGCGGCTGACGGATGTGCTGACGGCCCTGGCCGCGCGCGCAGCTGGGCCTGGCGGCGGCCAGCCCCACATTCCTGGTCGCGCCGGAGCCGGGCACCGTGTTCGCCACGGCCACGCTGGTGGCCGACACCATCAACACGGCCGAGCTGGCCAACGGCCCCGCCGTGGGCACGCGCGCCGACGTCATCTGTGCGCCCCGCGCGCCCTGCGCCGCGCCGCGAGGCGCTGCCGATCGGCCACGCGCCGCTGCCTGCTTGGCGGAGCGCGGCGCCTGCGCAGGCCCTGCACTGCGCCTGTTTCAAACCCAAACGCATCACGCGCCGCAGCACCCGCGCCGCTGACGCGGGGCTGCTCCTGCGCGCGCAGACGTCATCCCAATCGGCAGGCGATGACACTGCGGCTGGGCCCACAACCTGACGTCAGAGCGCGCACGGGAGAGCGATCGGCGCGGCGTCTGGGGAAATGCGCCGCGTGCGCGCACAGTGTGTACAGCAGCGCGCGCGGCTGTGCGGGTCGCCTGTGGCCGTATGGTTAGCTGTTTAGGTCGTCTCAATGCTTTGTGTCGTCGTAAACCTCACAGTGTGTGTCTATTGCCCCTACTTTGCTGCTGCTTAAACTGGAGAGAAAGGAGGTTGCCGTCCGTATAGTGATTGCACGTTCCCAAGCTGCCCGTGTCGTGTTGTCTGCATAAACGGTCAGACCCTTGAGGGGCTGTGCTCTGCACTGCAGTGCACAGCAGGGTGTTACATAGCTAGCGTCTCCTGGCACTGTACTGTTTTTGCTACACTGGGTCCCCTGTCTGCTTTGCTTGGGGCTGTGTCTTAAGCGCGTGTGCTTGCGCTGGTGCTGCTGTGTATGCTGGTGTGCGTGCAGAGCTGTGTGGGCGTCGCAGAGGTTGAGAAGATCATGTGAAGGGACCCCTGCTTATAATTGGTGCAGCTGCAGCAGCATGTAAGGTCACCAGAAAATGCGGTCTGCATTTTTCTTGCTCCTCACTCGAGCAAGCTCGCGCCCTGAACCTCACGGAACCCTGACTGTACTCCTCCTCACTTCTCTTCATTGCGTGCCTGCCTACCTCGTATGTGACTCTGCAGCCTGCTGAAAAGAAGCTCCAGAGGCAGCAGGACATCTAGCGGACACCACAGTGTGCCTGGCTCAGGATCTGGCAGAGGAGGGCCGTGGCTGCAGGCTTGCGCCGCTGGGAATAGCGGAGGGCAACTCCGGAGTGGCCAGGAGGGCGTTGCGGGCAGCCCAGGCGGCGTGCAGGACTAGGGGGGAGGGACAAGGCCTGCTGCGGTAGCACACAGGAGTCGATCTGGGCCGTGCGCCCCTTCAAGGCAGCCAATCCCGCAAAACAGGGCCAGCGTGAAAGAACGGTGCGGCGGGAGACCGGGCGGGCCAGCGCTGCTGACGGATCTTGCGTGTGGGACCAGACCCGCCTCTAGACAGAGGCATGCAGCTGTGGCAGCCAGCCCAGGCTGGCCGAGGAGCGCCCAGGTTGCTGCTGTTGAGGCTCTTCTGCAGCCTGGCGCTGGCGTCCTGCTGCGCTGGTGAGCGCCCCCGGGAATGCACCGAAACGCGGACGCGTGGACGCGCGCACGCACTGAGCGAGCGCTGTCTTGCAGTCCTGCGGGCCTGCACGCTGCGCAGTCAGCGCTCGCGCCAGCGCGCATTTTTGCGGTGCTGTGCTCTGCTCCCTGCATGCCTCATCTTCCTATATACGACTGCATGTGGCACCTGCAGAGCCCTACGCCCCACTTGTGACCTTTGCTTGTGGTGCAGCCTCTGCGTCGCGCGTCCAAGGAGGGCTGTGCCACTTGCACCGCCCGTGCTGAGCGGGCGGCACCGTGCAGGTGACGGCCCGCACGGCATCCAGGCCTGCGCGGGCCCAGACTGCGCGCCGCACCTGCAGTCCGCGCCGCACCTCCCGTCCGGGGCCGCGCTCGGCAGCGCGGCACGGTGGGTGCACGCGTCGGACGCGCGCGCCATGACCGGCCTGGCGCCGGCGGCGTCGCCCGCCCTGGCGCGCACGCCCGCGCTCGCCGCGCGTCCCTACACCCTCGAAGCGGCGGCGCCGCCGGCCGCGCACGCGCCGGCGGCGCCCGCGGCCTTTGTCGTGGAGGAGCTGACGCGCCGCGGCCGGCGCCTGATGCTGAACGCGAGCCTGGCACAAGGCGGCGTGGTCCCCGGCGGCGCGCCGAACAACTTCAGCCCGCCTGAGATGGTGCCGAACGCGGTGAACAACTCCAAGGCGGTGAAGAATGCCGCGCTGGAGGGCACGGTCGACGGCGCAGTTGAGGCCGTCAAGGTGGTGAACGCGGGCGTGGAGGCCGCCGTCACCGGCGCCGTCAGCCACGCCATCAACGAGAAGCAGGCGCGCCCGCCGCTGCTCGCCTACGACGCGCGGCTTCGCCTGTGCCAGCGGCGCAGCGTCGCGCCCCGTGGCCTGGTCGCCTGACTGTGGCGCGCCCGGGCTGACCTGCCAAGCCCCAGCGCACGCGGACCTGCCTAGGTGCTGACGCCACGTCACAGCACCGCGAGCACTGCACCGAGGGCCGCCGCCGCTGCTGGCAAAGGCCGTCACGCTCTAGGCAAGCTCGCTCGCGCTCGCGGCTGCGCGCGCGCGCCGCTCGCCACAAGTCGGGCCGAGCAGGCGCCCGCTACGCGCGGCCGTCACCCATCGCCGCAACGTCCTGGGGAGGAGCAGTGTCCATCTGCTCCTCCGTCCACGCTGCAGCATGGCATCCGTGCAGCAAAGTCTACCCAGACTTCCCTGACCCCGCGCCGCCGCGCCGCGCAGGACGAGTGCTTCTTCAAGTTCCAGCACTGCGCGCGCTGCGACCACAAGAAGAGCAAGTGCGTGGCGTGCAACGCGCCATTCGCGGTCACGCCGCAGGGCCACTGCGTCTGCCCCATCGGCTGGCAGGCGGCGACCAACCAGTTCGGCGAGACGACCTGCCTCGCGCCCGGCTCCGTGCTGGACCCGCTGGTCGCCAACATCACGGAGCAGATCACCAACCTGACCACGCTCGTGCAGAACATCACCGCGGCGCGCCCCGCGCGCCGGGCCCCAACAATGGTGGACCAGGGACAGCAGGGGGTGGGCGTGTGCTTTTGCGGCGGTCTGCTTCGCACGGTGGGACGCTCGCTCCCTGTGACCCGTGCGACGCTCTGCATGCAGAGCATGCAGGACCACATAGCTGGGGTGTTGCATGACAGTGCGGCCAGGCACAATGCAGGGACCTGCCTGAAAGCGCCCTGATCATGAATCGCCACTGCACTCTGCTCATGATGATGATTATTGGGAAGGGACATCTGGTGATCCATTGCAGGTCTTGCTGGCACTGAACAAGCATCCTCCTGTATGCGCAGGCGAACGCGGCTGCGGCAGCATGCTTCGACTTGGATCCCAACTGCGTGGTCTGCTCGACGTCCAGCGTCTGCTCGGTCTGCAAGGCGGTGCGCAGGCCCCGCCCCCTGCAGCCCCGCTTGCGGACACCAGCGAGGCGCTGCAGCAGGGGTATGTGTTTGCCCCAGCTGCTTATCATCACATGGGCAGCTGCAGCTGGTCTGTCCTTGCGATTTTGCGCTCCTGGGACCTGAGAATGGCGCTGTTGCTGTGGCTGTGGACGTGCTGTGTGTTCAACAACGCTGGGCGCCTCCAAAGGGTCATGCGTGCGAGCCCGGGTGCCAGCATGAACTGCGCTGAGGCCGGCGGTGACGAGCGCGCGCACGCGGCCGCCGCCGCAGGGCTTTGTGACCGCCAAGTCCGGCAAGTGCATCTGCGACCCCATCAACGCGGGCCCGGGCTGCTGCTTCTGCGTCACGCCCGGCACCTGCGGCCCCCAGCTGACCGACGCGCAGGCGCTGCTCGCCTACGAGGTACGCCCACCGGATGCAGATGCCGCAGGCACACGTGCATGCTGCGGCGGTGCTTCTCGCGTGCCTGCACAGCTGCTGCGCCTGCGTGCGCACGGAGGCAGGCCCGGCTGTGCATGCCGCTTAGCAGCAGCGCTGTGCCGGTGAGCGAGCCGGGTTTGGCCGTGTTGGCTGTGTGATGGCCCGCAAGGCGCCCGTATGTGCACCCTGATCCCTGCGCAGGTCGCTGACTCTGCCGTTGCGCGGCGCGTGACAGACCACCCAGGGCGTGCACGGCGACGTGACGCAGCAGTTCCTGTACCAGACGGGCGACAACTCGCCCTGCAACCCGTGCCTCAAGCAGTACGACTTCACCGTGACGGAGGTCATCGCGAACGTCGGCAGCGTGGGCCGCTGTGACTGGTACGCCGCGGCGCCCGGCCAGCAAGCACCTTAACAGCAGAGCTCCTGCCACAATAGCATGGGTGGCCCGTGCCATGCGGCGGCTCACAGCCAGCAAGCAGGGTCCCCCGTGTGCACACAAAGGGGGTATGCGCACGGAGACCGACTCTGCATGCCCACCGCCATGCAGAACAGGTGCAATCGCTACTTGACGGGCCAAGCGCGCCACACCCGGCGGCTGCAGCGGCAGCGCGCCTGGCGCAGTTGCACCATGCGCGCCGCTAGTAACTGGCGCCATGCTGACCCCGGCCTGCCGGCGCGGCGCGCAGCAACCCGAGCTCCATCACCAACTGCGCGGCGTGCCAGTACGCGGACGTGTGCGAGGCCTGCAACGCGCCCTTCGCGCTGTCCAACAACACCTGCATCTGCCCGACCGGCTACGTCAGCAGCGGCTCCACGTGCGCCCCGCTCAGCCTCCCGCGCGCGCCCCATAGCCTGCTGCTCTTCAGAGGTCTGATAGTGGTCGTCGCAGCCTGCCCTGAATCGCTGGCAACACCGGCGGCATGCTGCGTACGTCCTAACTGTCCATGTTCCAATTGCTCCTGCAGCGCGCCGCGTTGTTGAGAGCGGGGGGTGGATGTGAGCTGTGTTGGGCATGCATGCAGAGCGCGTTCAGATGCAGTGCAGTGGAAGGCTGAGTCTGGGTCAGTAGAGCGGTCAGGTATAGGGGTTAGGGTATAGGGTAGGGTATACCCTACCCATGTCTCAGCCGCGCACTGCAACAGCGCAGCAGACAAGTGCCACACGCGCGCGCGCAGGTGCATTCCGAACCTGCCGGCCGGAGCCACGGGCCCGACAGGGCCGGCCGGGACGGGCACGGTGGGGGCGACCGGCGCCGCGGCGATCGGCCAGACTGGGCCGACTGGGCCCCAGGGCACCGCGGGCGCTGCGGGCGGCGTGGGTGCGCACCCGCCATCCCTGTCTCGCCCCAGTGCATCCGCGGCTCTATGCCTAACAGCACGCTCCCCAAGCAACTCTGTCCCTTTGCGACTTGATCCGTTGTTGAGGGCTCTTGGCTGGTCAGGGTGTGAGCTTGGGCCAGTGATTGTGACTGTGTGTTAAGATGATTGTGAGTTGGGCGCCAGCACGCCCATCTGCAGCGGCGTCTGGCCACAGCCCGGCTACACCTCTTATCAAGCGGCGCGCTGTGCATGACGCCTGGTTGCCAATGAGGTCTGGGGTGCGTGGATGTCATGCTGCCCAGAGCATGCTCCCGCCACCAGGCATGGCGGCGATGCACGATGTGCAATGGCGGGGCAGGGGTCCCAGAGTCGAGGTGGGCAGAGCAGGCCATATGGCGTGCCAGCTTTCCTGACCACTGAGCGCAGACGTGTGCGCTGCGTGCAGGCGCGGCAGGCGCTGCAGGGGCCTCGGGGGCCACGGGCGCTGCTGGCTTCTCGCTCACAGGAGCGACCGGCCCGACTGGGGCGTCCGGCGCGACTGGCACGGTGCGCTCCCCGCTCTCTTTCGGCCAGGCGTGGCAGGCAAATTGGACGGCCACCACATGCTTTCGCTGCACGTCTCTGGTCACAGGACATCCGCTCCGGTCAGGCGCCCCACGTGGCTGTCGCGCCGCCTCTGTGGGACGGCGCCGCACGCCCGTACGCGTTGCACAGCGCAGATGCCGACAGGCTGAGAGAGCGCGCAGGCGGGCGTCACGGGCGCCACCGGCGCAACCGGCTCCACGGGGCCGACGGCGGCAACCGCGCCATAGTTTTGTCGAGGGCGTGTGCCCGCGATCGGCCTGCTCCGACCCGGCCGATGAATGAATGCCAAGCTATTTCATTGCTGCCATTTCGTCTGCACCATTGCTGTCTGTGCAAACTTGCTGCCTGCTTTGACTCTAGCGGGGCCTCTATAGGCCGCCGTACCACGCCGTCCATGCCTCTGACCAAGGCTGATGACCTGCCTGGCAAGGACCGTGGTTGGATGCACATTTTCCGAGAGCGCTTGCGGCGTATTGCACTGGGCAGTGAGTGCCGAAGCAGGATATTGCATGGCCCCCAGCAGTAAGCCCTTTTTGCATGTACTGCCATGGCGCAACAATACAGTGTGTTTTTATTGAGAGGGGCCAGTCGCGTCAGGGAAGTCACCTCGCTGCGCTCCTGCTCAGGACTGCTGCCAAGTGCATTAGCAACTTTGCTGGCATGCCTGCATGTGCGTGATAGCATGGCCTGCGGACAGGGCCAGCGCGTGGCACTGTCGCAGGCAGTACGCTGGAGTGCCTGCAAGTGCTGATGGGCCACCGGTGTTACAGGCCCTGCGCATAAACCCTGGCATGCGTGTGGGGTCTTAATCATGATACGTGTGGCAGACCAATAATGGCAGTGCAAGCATGTGGAAAAGCTTCATCAAGACACCCGTCGTCAAGTTCGAGCATGCATGTTGAGCAATCCGCCTTGTTGCTCTGCACTCGCTGTGAACAATTCCACCTGGCAGGCTGCTGCCCTGCACAGCTCGTTCACATGCCGACAAAGCTAGCAAGGCCTGTCAATTCTGACGGCTTGCACAAGCGTACATAAAGAAGCTCAGCATGTACCGCAGCAACTCATGAAGGCATCATCCGCATCATTTGCATAAGAGCGCATCAAGGCCAGCCTTGGCAGGCTCAGAAGCTCTCAATGTCGCATGTAATTTGCTGGGTCGCTGCCGACTGTGCGAACGGTATGGGCATGCTTGTGACCTGTTTCAGGCTGCAGATACAGTAGACTTGTGCACTGACACTCTCTGACAGGAGCCGCATCATACAGGGACTCGTGTCTTAGTCCATCTTAGCCAGCCCCGGCCAATAACCCGGTGGGGTCTGTGCCACGCAAAAAGAAAAAGGCCAGCTATAGCTAAGTGCAGGGCAAGTGTCGTTGCGCACCCTCTGCTCTGCGGCCCCCTGCTCCGAAGAGCACGTGTGCGTCTCCGTGCGCTTTGGGTACAAAGAGCGCGGCCGTGCAAGCTGGGGCGCCCACCCTGTGGTGCCCGCCTGTTGCAAGCTGCCGCGCGCGGTTGCAGAGCATAGGCGGCAAAGAGGAGGGGGTTTTGCACGGAGCCGCTGCATGATCTTGTAATGTAGCGCGCTGCATGGTGCCTGCTTGCGTGCTACCTTCTTAGCACAGACGCACGGGGCGCTTGGCGGTGGTGCGCATTGCGTGTGGCTACACACAGGCGAGCCGAGCATGGTGCGGCGCCGTCGGCGCGTCAGCACGGCAGTGCTGTGCGCAGCGCTGGGACTTCTGAAGGCGCTCGCTGGTACGGGCTTCAGGTTGAATGACGCAACAGCCATACGCGCCAAGGCGCACGCTCGCACACTTATTCTTGCGCCTTGACCTGTTACGTACGCCGCAGGCGCACAGGTGCAGCTACCGCACAACTGGGGCCCGCTGCCACCGCCGGGGTGGGGCGGACTGCACGCAAACGGGTCCGTTAACTACACGTGGACGCCCTCAGCGGACGGAGGCGGGCTTTTCTGGGATGGCAAAGTGAATGCTAAGCCGTCAAACGTCAACCCCGCGCAGGCCATTGCGTCAGCCAAGGACGACGTGTCTGATGCAGTCGCGGTGCGCCACTGTGCGGGCGCACATATGTGTACACATCTGTGCAACGTGCAGTGTTTTACGTGCGGCGCATATATTGTCAGCTTATTAGAGATCGCAATTGCAGTTGAGGCGACTTTCCATCGAAACATGTACTCTCTGCATTGTTGTTGCACGTCCATCTTCAAGATATGCCCTGATGAGGAACACAGAGCTGGAAGAGCAACGCGCACTGGAGCAAGCGTGCTCAGCATGCGCCTGGTCACGCCTGCAGTGCGCTCGGCCATGCATGGAGCAGTGCGCGCTGCACAGGCCTGCAGGCATCTGCGGGGCATGCGTTGCTCACGATTGGCGCCCCTTGCGGCAGGGCTTTTGTAGGCATGCGCACCCGAACTGCGCTCGCTGTGACGTGGTGACGCATGCCTGCAAACTATGCAACGCGCCCTTCATGCTGACCCGTGAAGGCGGATGCATCTGCCCCGTGGGCAGCAACTACACCTCGGTGCGCCTGCCCTCGCATGCAGACCACCCCACCCTCGTGGGCCATGCAGGTGGCCAGGCATACGCTGCGCCCCCTCCGGCGTGAGCAGGAACTCATAGCACAGTCATGCATGCATCGCTGCACCATGTTCAGACCGTGGCGAGCAGTACACGCTCTGCCATGCGCCGGCAGTTGGACAACCCTGTCATCAGGCCGTCAGCGAGGCTTTTGTATGCTAGCTGGATGCGCCGAACAGTCTGTGCTGGACGTGCGACACATTGCGTTCCTCACACATGCCCTGGCCTCCTGAAGCTTGGGGGGTGAGCGCGCATGCATGCAGGACCAGACCTGCTCGTACACCAACTATACGACGATCGCCTCGATGACGGCCGCCGGGCAGACCATCGTCAACGACACCAACAGCGCAATAGCGGCCATCCGCCTGTCGGCCGCGAAGACGGCCTGCACGAGCGTCGACCCGCTGTGCCAGATCTGCTCCAACAGCACGACCTGCCTGTACTGCACTGAGGCGCGCTCGGGCCGCCCGGTTCAGTCATACTGCCCCGTGGACAGCACTATGCGCCATGGGCTCGCTCTTGCAGGCACCGTTCCAAGCACTCAACATGCAGGAGCGCCGCCGGGGAGGGCTTCAGAGTGCGGGCGGCGTGCCGCGCGCAGGGCTTCACGCCCGACGTGAACGGGCGCTGCATCTGCGACCCGATCGTGTCGGGGCCCGGGTGCTGCTTCTGCGCGGTGCCCGGCACATGCGGGCCCGTGCTGAGCGCCGCGCAGTCCGCGGCCGCGGCCGCGCTGGTCGTCAACCTGCACGGCGTCGTGCTCTCGGCGCCAGGCGGGACCGTGTTCCAAGCGGGGCAGGTGCGGGCTGATGCGCGGAGGGACAGGAGACCAGGCAGCTTTAGCAGTAATACTCCTAATAATGGAGATTTCACCAGCAAGCCCCTGCGAGTACTCGACAAGGGCAGGGCATGCGCGCTCCTCGCCAGTGCTGGCCAACGTTACAATCCCGGAGCAGAATGACACAGCTGCATGTGGGCCTGAGTACATGGGCTGCGCATCATAAACAGGAGTTGTTCAGGCACGATGCTGCGGGTGGCAGCGGATGCGCCTGACGCCCTGCCGGTGTGTGCGCAGACATGCAACCCATGCCTGCCGGGGTACAACTTCCAGGTCACAGAGGTTGTCGACCAGGTTGGGAGCGTCGGCAAGTGCATGTGGTGCGCCCCTCGCGCTGCCTGCCCGCAGCGGCATGCTTGGAGCAGGGACTGGCCCCTCGGCACATGCGTGCTGTGCGCCCTGTGCTGGCATGCATGCGCATGGCTCTTGTTGCCTCTGTGCGCTTGGATGCTGCCTCCCGCGCTGCAGACTGCAACCATCACGCATGACAGTGGCCACTCGCCCCACATGATTGTGCTTGCCCCCGCCTGTGCTGAGAGTGCAGGGTACGCTGCGGCCGATCTAACGCCTCCAACAGCACAAGGGAGGCACGAGTCGACAAGGAGCGCTGACATGCCCCGCCCGCTATGTGCGCGCAGCGACCCAAGCTCCATTGCGCACTGCTCCTGGTGCACGTACACGGGCATCTGCAAGGGCTGCGTGGCGCCATACGCGCTGGTCAACAACACCTGCGCGTGCCCGGCCGGCACCAGCTTTGACGGCACAACGTGCGCCGTGCCGCGCCCCTTCCCGCTCTGGCCGCGGACATTCTTAGTTGCACTCTACCTTGCTGCCTTGCCACTGCACTTAAACCATCATTTCTCTGCCGGAGCTTGCTCTGCCAGGCTAATGCTGAGATCCGCAAGTATATGCATTGTATGTGGAGCCGCATGCTCAGGCAAATTTGCATGCGCGCTTGCGGCATGAAGCACGCTCATGGCAGGCAGGCTCGCATAGGGCCAGATGACATGACGTCCTGACAGCCTTAAGATGCGAGGCATGCTGCACGTGCAGGTGCACGACAACCACTACGGCGGCCTCTGGAGCCACTGGCGCGGCAGGGCCGTCCGCGGCAGGTGCAACAGGTCCCGCCGGGGTTGGTCTCGTGGTAAGGTCCCTTCAGTTTACAGGCGCTTGAATCATGGGTCAGGCCGCATATAACTAGCACGTTTGTGCTGCAGTTATGTGCGATTGCTGTACTCAAAGTGGTGGTGCTCTCTCACCGTCGCCACACTGGCCCACTCACCATTCCTTTGAGCTCACGCATTTGTGTACTCCTTGATAACAGACACTGCCTGCAATTGACACAGCAATTAGAGCCCCCAAGAAGACATCTACGAGTGGGTACATGTTCTTGGCATCCTCAGCTGCAGGCTTTAGAGTCCCTGTGCCTGGCGCGCAGGGCGTCACAGGCGGCGTCGGCTTGCCGGGCGTTTCACCCTCCGGCCCGACCGGCGCAGCCGGAGCGCAGGGCGTCACCGGCCCGACCGGCGCAACGGCCTCGGGCCCCGGTACAGCCCTCCCTGCTGCATTGCGGGCGTCGTGCGCCACATGCGCGGCAAGCGCTGGAGATGCGCAGGTGTGGGTATGCACAGTGGCTGGTCAGCAGGGCAACGGCGACGGCTAGCGATGTGCAGGGAAGGTGCATTAGCCTGGGTGTCAGGCAAGTGCAAGAGCTAGAAATACATTTTCGGGCCATTGGGCCTGCAGGCCAGGTGTACAGCGCTTGCTCTAATGCTCTACGTGCACTGCCCGACGCAGGTCCCACGGGCGCCACGGGTTTCAATTCGCCCACAGGCGCCACCGGCGCCAGCCCGACTGGTGAGGCTGACACGCGCTGCCAGGCCTCGCTTGCGCTTGTGCGCTGTGCACGCCCCTCTTGCCTCGCCTCTTTGCCACGCCATGTTTGAGCCACGGCCGCTGCCCCAGCGTGACCAGGCATACTCGAGCCGGGTGCTCACGAGCTCAAGCTGTTTGTCGCGCCCATGTGCGGCACTGAGAGCGGGCTCCTCGTCTGGACGCGCATGCAGACCGCATGCGCCACGCGGGCACATTAACCGCGCGTCGTCCGCCTGCGCAGGCGCAACGGGGGCGACCGGGCCCTGCGGCGCCTTCACATGCGTCAATTCGACCAACCTGCTGTGCTACACAACCGCCGCGAACGGCACGACTGGCGCCAACAACCTGTGCGCCGACCCCAGAACAGGCTACTGCGTCAACGAGACCAGTGCGCGCCGCGCATCCCGGAGCTGCCAGGCCCGAGACGGCCTGGTGGTGCTGGCCGTGGGGCGCCAGGGGTACCTCGAGCCCGGCGCCCTGAGGGTGTTCAGGGTCAGACAAGCCCCTCCACATCAGAGCCTGGCCTGCTCAGGCAGGTTGTGCATGCGGTCGGTCAGGCAGGAGGCCGGGAGGCTTGCTGCCCAAGCAGTCTGATGCCGCCGCACAGCATTACCTTGCATGCCAGTCCTGTTGGGCGGCAGCAATAGTGTGTGCTTCACAGCAGCCGACAGGCCTGGAGTATGGCAGAGCCTGCACAGACTGACATGTAGCGCCTGTGCGGCAGCGCTAATTGCCGCGGGCGGCTGCAAGACCGCAAGCACGGGCGTGTGCGTGAGCTCCAACGGCGCCCCACTGCCGCAGGCAACCCCTTCCCCTGACCGCATGCCTGCTTGCCCTTTGCCTGCGCCAGCACCATGCTGCAGCCTGTCGCCCTTGCTTCTCATGGCAGCTTCATCCCTCATTATGCTCACCTTACCCATACGGATGCAGCCCTGTGCAGGGCAATGCCTTGAATCTCCAGGCTCACATGCACCTACGATCACATACACTGCGCACCGCTTTGCAGAATGCAACCATACAAGCAGCTATTACAAGTTGTCGTCAATGACGTCCTGCTGCGCCGCAATCAGAGTATGGCCGCACCGGGCAATAATGAGGCAGGCGCGCGCGCAGAACACGTGCCGCGCTCCGGACACGACGTGCGCGCAGACCACGTCGCTCGTCTGCGCGTTCTCGGACGGCGGCTGCGTCAACCTCGCGCCCGGGCAGCCCGACGCCGGCAGCTTCTGCGTCAACTCCGTGGGCGGCAGCTGCGCGGTGTCCAATCGCGCGGTGCGGCGAGCTCCATATGCGCATGCGGGCGCCCCTCCGCACAAGCACAGGCACAATACAGGCAGCAATTCCGCACTGCCACCCCTCCTAGCCCGCCGGCTGTGCCCACCACCTCGCGTGCACAGCCACCATACCACGCGCCGGAGCAGCAGCCAGTGGCGCCGATGCAGGCATGTCCGGTGCTGTCATGCATGCTAAATGCGCGTTGGCACTGCTGCACGGGTCTAGCAGGAAAACTGCATCATCTGCGGCAATCTTGCGCTTGGTGCGCTCACGGTGGCCTTGTGCATTGAGGACAGACCAGCAGCCCAGAGTTGCGCGTGCGCAGCCATGTGCGCGCAGGCGCTCTGCAGCGTCAAGCTTTTGAGTTCATGCATCGGCCTGCTTTCTGAGGCTGGCTCGGCAGCAGCGAGACGGGCTGAGAGGTCGGCCAGCATGCGTCTTCGTACAAGAGGACTGCACGGCCACACTTCACAGGTGTTTATGAGGAGGCGTTGAACAGCATCCGCATCCAAGGCGCGCCTGCACACGCGCAGGTACCCGGCGGCGTGTGCCAGCAGGCAACGCCCTCGTACTCCACCGCGACCAGCAAGCTCTGCGGCACGCTCGCGACGCAGGCCAGTGAGACCACGCCGGCCACCTGCTGCAACACGGTGCGCGCGTGGGCTGGCTGCCCTGAGTGCCTGGAACTCTTGCTGTGAGCTGTGTCCGTGTGCTGCTGCCGTCCCTCTGTACAGCCCCCGTTTTGTAAGGCAGTGCCTCTTTGCTGGCAGGAGTGTGCGTGGAGCAGGGCAGGGAAGCGTGTGGGTGCTCCTAAGAGGACCGAGCAAGAGCAGCTCGCCCCGCATCTCCGCATGGCCGCGTGAAGTACTGCCTGGCTGGGGCCGCGCAGGGCACCGTGGTGTCCGCTGGCACCTGCCCGCTGGCCAGCTGCGATGCCAACGCCTGCCAGTGCACCATCTCCGGCACGGCCAACGTGTGCTACGACCCGCCCAACTACGGCGTGGGCACGACGTGTACCTACTACCCGCAGCCGACCAATGCCGGCTGCGTCACGACCGCGCAAGTGTAGCAGAGCCTCGGCCATGCGCATGTCCCTGCTGCACCTGGAGCTGCCGGCTGCCGGCTCTCCTGCCCATGGATGTTGATGGCCCTGCGGGGTGGTGTGACAGATGCACATTATTCAGTGATTTCAGCACACGCAGCTTCCTGCCGCGCCTTCCCCCCACATTTCAGGCTTCGCCTTGTGGCATGCTGCGCTTACAGCCTGCCATGGACCAACGTATGAGGCTGACTGCGTACCTGAAGATAAGGATGGTGTCTGTCGCTCATGCAGGCCAACGCAAAGCGGACCTGCTTGGGATCCCACAGACCCTCTGCGTTCTGGAATGCTGGACGTTCCTGCACAATGTAACGAAATTTATATTTGCATGCATGCATTTTGCTGAATCCCTGTCAAGCCCCCTGGTCAGGGAGAGCCGTGGAGAGTTGTGCACTGCACAATGTGCAGTCAGCAGCGTGGCTAGCCTTGTTGCCCCAGCTTTGCGCTTGGCACATTTCTCGGTAAGCACCGCATAGATTTGACTATCTTCTTGGGGTGATGGAAAAAAGACAGTGTTTATTCAGACGCAATATATTGTGAGGGACGAACAAAGCATGCATCAAGTGCGACTGCTGCGAGGCTTATGACTGCCGGTGTCTGCGCATGAGATGGGAGCTCTGGACAGGCAGCGCATGACACAAGTGCTGCCATATGCAGGTTCTGACACCCTCATGCACGACGGCGACCACCCACCATCCTTCCAAACATCCTTCCCTGCCACTCGTGTGTACTTCGTGTTTGCCTTTAACGACGCAGTATATAACCACAACTTGCTGATTGCGCAGATCTGCAACCGCACAGAACACCAATATGGTAGCGCTGGACTTGCGCTCCGTAATCCAGGAGGAAAGGAAGCGGCGCCAGGCCGCGCACTTGTCTGCCGCAACCAGCGACTGCCGGGAGGATGCCTCTGGCGTGCAGGCGGTTGACCAGGGGCCCATAGACCTGGCAGCGTGCAGCGTTGGTGCCGATGCAGTGGAGGCGCGCACTTGCTTGCAACCATGGGTGGCTTGGCGCCTGATGCTACCAAGCCAGGTTGTTGTTAAGGCTTTGAGCGTCACAGGCTGCAAGCTGACTGCTCAGAGGACTGTGCAGGGCATCAGTTATGTCGCTGACTTCCTGTCTGTCTCGGAGGAGGCTGCCGTGCTCCGCTCCCTGGACCAGATGGATCAAGCGCGCTGGGTGACATCTGGCGAGCGCCGCATTATGGTGCATTCTCTGGCTGCTGCTACGCTGTGCTTGGTCAAGGCTGTGGGAGAACACCAGCAAGGCAGCCCAGACAGGGACGCTGCCGCTAAATTTATCTCTGTGTGTGTGCCAGAACTTTGGCGGGCGACCAGGCTGCGCGTCTGTGACGGAGGTGACGCCTGCTTATGTCTATCATTTTCAGCGACGTGGAAAGAAAGAGCGGGGCATCGACTGATGTGGATGTTGGTCGCAGCCGCTGCCGGCCTTCTTGGCAGCTCTGGTCGCACGCCTGGTCGCCGCGGGCGTGTACCCGGCCACCCGCGCTCCAAACCATGTGCTCGTCAACGCGTATTGTGGCGGAGCCGGCATCCCACCGCACGCCGACGGGGACCTCTATTGGCCGCGCGTGGTCACAGTCTCGCTGGCAGGGCCGGCGCTGCTCTGCTTCACCCGCGCCGGGCGCACCAGCGACCTGGTTGCCGAGGTGCGCTCACAGTAGTCCTGTGCCATTCTCTTTCTGAGTGCCTATGTCCTTTGGCATGCTTAGCTGCAGCTGCCAGACGGCCCGTGTATTTATTGAGCACACCCAAATGTCCCTGTCTGTTGAAGCAATGGCTGCGTAACACTCAGGTCTGAAAGTGCGTGCTGCCGCTGGTGACAGATGGCAGGCACCTGCCTGACCGCAGGCTCTGTTGGCAGGCCCTGAGGCGTCTGTGAGGTCAGCAGAGATGTCCGACGCACGGCTCTTGTTGGTGCGCGCAGGTCCTGCTGCGCGATCGCTGCCTGCTCGCGGTTGGCGGCGAGGCGTACCAGCGCTGCGAGCACAGCATCCCCACACGCAGCAAGGACGTGGTTGGTCCAGCCTGCTGCAATATGGCTCAGGCGCGGTCCGGCCTGCTGCAGTATGGCGCAGGCCCAGGCGCGGTCATGACCTTGCTTGCCGAGCTGGTGCTGTCCCGTAAGGGCACACACAGGGCGCTACAGTGATGCTGGGATGCGTAAGTTGGTGAAATTTGCAGCATGCAGGAAGGCCTCGAGGATCTGCTGGGCTAAATAGTGTTCTTGTTACAGGCGGGTGCGGCGCTGGGCGATGTCGTCGCTCGAGCGGCGCGGCGCGTTTCCCTTGTCTTTGTGCACAAGCGCGGAGCTCTGGCAGAGGACGACATGTAGCGTGCTGCGGCTGCGGACAATTCATATGCTGGGCAGGTTGCCATTTCTGCAAGCGGCATGTGTAAGTTGTGGCACTCGGCAGAGGATACTAGGCTCACCTTTCCACACAGCCTGCCGCCTGCTGCCTGAAAGACTAGGCACCTAGCGTGCGACCAATCATGACGCCTTTCATCAACCCCTGAACAGCACCCTTCAGTATCAGAAGTACATGAACATGTGCTACTGATCAAACATCACACCAATACACTCAACCAGCGCAACGCGCTCACCCGCCGCTGACCGCACAGAGCTCAGCTGCTCTTCCGTGACAGCAGCTGGTCGAAGTACGTGTCCACGATGAAGCGGCTGGTGCTGGTGCAGTCCAGGCGGCAGTGGTCGCGCTCGTACCGCCCGCCCACGAGCTTGTACTTCAGGACCAGCGTGCGCACGACAAAGTCCTGCGTGGGGGCTCGCGCCCGCTTAAGCACGCGCGTCCCTGCCGTGCAAAGCGCGCAGCGCGCCTATCCTAGCGCTGTGCACAGGCGCAATACGCTGCACAGCAAAGCCCTGCAAGTCTATGTGCGCGTGTTCCCTCGCATACGCAAGGGAACGCTGCAGGGTACAGACGTCGCACCTCGCCCCGCACGCTGATCTGGTCGCCGTTATGCGTGTTGCTTGGCAGCTCGTGGATGCCCAGGCTCTCCGCAGGTGGCGAGATTTTCTTCACCTCAAAGAAGCCTGCGGCCCCCACACCACGTGGTTTGGCAGCCCCACGCCACACAGTGGGGCAACTCTGTTGCTTGACCTCCGCTTGCGTGTGGAGAGCCGCTGCGCCGCACCTGGCCTGCGCGCTCTCCTGGCAGGCCGTCCGCTGCTGCTGCTCGCCATTGGCCTGCCAGAGCAGCGCCTGCATCCCTGTGTCCAGCCCCGCCAGCCCTGGCCCCGTACCGCTGGGGCTAACAGCCTGCTGGCATGCCCCAGGCCGCACGCGCCCGCTGGGTGGGGTTGCATGTGCCTCCCTGCACCCAGCCTCCCCAAGCTCGCACACAAGCACGGCGAGCGCGCAGCCTCGTGCCAGCACAGGCGTTGCCCAGAGAGTGTGAACGAGAGCGCAACAAGGGGCACAGTGTCAGCAGTGTATTTGCACGATGATCACACACGGAAGGTGACCTGAGCACAATGTGAGCGTCAGGTCAGCACAGTCTGTCTGAAGCACCCACACCATGACGCCGAAGAGTGCAACCTCATGGCTGACCCCGATGCATCACATGACTCACCCGCTGAGCTGCGCCATGCAGCTCGTGACATGCAGGACTGCAAGGTCGGATGCAGCTCATGACATGCAGAATATGGTGTACACTAGTGCTCATCATGCGGGGGTGAGGTGGGCATCAAGCGCTCAATGCGCAGTGCATTATTGTGATGGACTTGCTAACCGTACAAGCCCAGCTGCAACTTTTACTCTTTAACCGCTGAAACACCGTGAGCAGCCCCTAGTTTGCCTGCGCAGCTGCAGGCAGGCCTATGGGCAGCGCCGGCCAGGCCCCCAGCATGGAGGCTGTGCAGGCTACAATCGAGCGCGCCTGCACTGACTTTGAGGTATGTCTTGTTTCCTGGCCTGCTATTTTGCTCATTCACAGCAGTCCACCATGTTCGCTCAAGTAATGCATGAAGCCACAGTCAGTGTAGGGAATGCGCAGTGCTGTTCCACATTCTTGCAGCCCATCCAAAGTAAGTGCCTGGGTGTGTGTTAGAGCTTCGTGCAGACTGGCAACAACACACTTCTGCAGAAGTGCTCGGGAGGGCCGCAGAAGCGGCCCTGTAAGACTTCACCGATGCTCTATGCAGACACATGCTGTATGAGCACACGCACTGGTACAGTTGTAGCACTGCGTCAGGCCAACCTCTTGGTGGTAAGCCTGGCGGCGCGGGCGGCGCAGCACCCGGCCACGCGGCCGCAGGCGGAGGCCACGCTGCTGGCCTTCCGCAACTCGCAGCGCCCCGTCGCCGCCTGCCAGCACATCCTGCACCACTCGCGCAGCCTGCAGGCCCGCTTCCAGGCGCGCGCCCGCGCCGCCGCGGCCGCCCGGCTCGGCCGCCGACTGCCACGGCCGTGCCCGGCCGAGACGCAGCCTTGACTGCAAGCTTCGCCTGCAGCTGGCTGCCTGCTGTGCCTGCGACCTCCTGCTCTGGGGGCCGGTCCATCACGCGCCCTGTGGACCGCCAGGCGGCGGTGACGCTGCGCGACGCTGCGGTGCGCGAGTGGCCGCTGCTGCCGCCAGACGCGCGGGCCGCGCTGCGGCGCTACGTGCTCCAGTACGTCATTGGGTGCCCGCCCTGGCGCCCCGCAGCGCAGCGTTGGCTGTAGTCGGGCGCGCGCATCTGCTGCGCTGCTGCACGCTACCCTGCTGCGCTGCCTGTCTATAGCGCCCTGCTCTGTCAGCGCGGGCAGGACGCCGGGAGCCCTGCTGGTCGCCGCCACGCCGCGCCAGAATAGGCCCTCGGCAGTCGAGCTTGTGCTCGCGCAACCGGCAAGCGCCGACCCCACTTGAACCACAATATGCCTGGGGCTGCTCCAAGTGCCATAGCGCGCCCGCGCGCCAGGCACGCGGCGGACCCGGTGGCGCTCGTGCGCGCGCAGCTGACGGCCGCGCTGGCCGCGCTGCTCAAGCGCGGCTGGGCGGACGCGCCGCCCGGCGAGCGGCGCGCGTTCTTCGACGAGGTCAACGCCGCGGCGGAGGGGGGCGGCCCGGCCGCGCGGCGCGTCGGGCTCGAGATCCTGGAGGCGCGCTCCCTGGGGCGCCGCCTCCGCGGCGCGCCGCCCGGCCGCCGCCAGCCTGCGCGGCGGGCAGGCCGCACGCGCGGCGGCTGCGAGCTGACATGCAGGCGCATGCGTGCCGAGCGAGCGGAGTACTGCGGAGCGGCAGCGCGGCGCGCTTGCAGGCAGTACTAGGGTATAGGGTAACACGGCCCGCCGGCCGCCCGGCGCGCAGGCGGTGGTGGCGGAGTTCTCGCCGGCCACGGCCAGCGCGATGGGCCTGGCCTGGGCGTACCACGAGCACTGCCGCGCGGGCATGGAGGCCGAGTTCCTGCCGGCGCTGTTTGCGCACGGGCGCGACTTGGCCGCCGGCGCCGCGCCGGCCGCCGCCGCGGGCGGCGCCGAGGCCGCCGGCGTGTGCGGCGCGGCGGTCTCGCTGCTGTGCGCGGTGCTGTCCTGGGACTTCAGGTGCGGCCTGGCAGCCCTCGCGGCGGGCGTGCCTGGAGCAGCGGGTGCGCGTGGTGTGCGTTCGCGCTGGCTGGCTGCGTGTGGCACTTTACTCTCATTGCTGCACGTGCTCTGCCAGTGCATGGCGCATTCAAAGCAGCTGCAAGGGGCCGCCACACGCACACCAACCTGGGCGGCGAGCGAGCGGACAGGCGCGCTGGGGACCCTGCGACAGGACCTCCTGAGGAGCCGCGGGGCGCGCGCGCAGGCACGCGCACGCGCCGCTGCCGGCCTTTGGTGGCGGCCGGCCCAGCAGTGACGGCATGCAGGCACGCCCCGCCGCGGCCGGGCTGCCGTGCTGGGGACGACACGGTCTCAGACTCCTATTCCGATCTGCTTGGCGGGCCTGGCAGGCCTGGCGATCCGATAGCGACCTCCGACGCAGGTGCGCCCGGGGCCCGCCTGGCGCGGGCTGCTGCTGGCGCCGGAGGCCGCGGATTGGCTGACGCGCCTGCTGCCCGAGCTGCGCGGCGCGGCCGCCACGACGCCGCTCGCGCGCGGCGCGCGCCAGCTGCTGGTGCGCCACGTTGCGCCGCGCTGCTCACCTGCACCATCCAGTCTTCGGCGCCTTCCCAGTCGGTGCTAGGATGTGCATGTGAGGTGAAACAGCCCGCACATGGGAGGGAGGCGCACCTGGCGCACTTGCAGCACAGCGCCTGCGCAGGGGCAGGAGCTGGCCCCGTATACGGTGCCCGAGCGGCCGTGCTCCCAAAAAAACAATCCTAACAAGAGCTGGCCGCCCTGGACCATGCAGAGCAAGCTGTGACGGACGGCGAGCGCCTGCTCGGCCGCTGCGGCAGGTGCTGCTGTGCGCGCTGGACGGCGACGTGTTCCCGCGCGCCGCGCCGCCGGGCGGCCCGCAGCCGGCCAAGGACGCGCACCTGGCGCGCCTGCTGCCGGCCGCGCTGGCGTGGGCGTGGCCGCCGGCCGACGCGCTCGCGCGCGCGGCCGTCGAGGACGAGGGCGAGCTGCTGGACGCCTGCCGGTGCGCGCGCGCGCGGCGGCGCGCGGAGGTCGTGAAGCACCGCATGCCTTGCAGAGGGATGTGTCCAGCGACGCACACAGGACGCGGCCTGGCCTGCGCGCGCAGCGCGCAGGATAGCGTGAGCTGCCGCCCCCGAGCGGGGGGTGTGGCACTGACGTGCGCTCCAGCCTCGTGTCGCGGGTCTGTGGCACTGGGTCGGTGATGTCACGCGCTTGGCCAGAGGCGCCTTGGGGACCTGGTGCAGACATGCGAAAAGGCGTGCCGAGCAGTGCGCGGCGCCGCCAGGGCGCTGGCGGCCGCGGCGCCGGTGCACCGCGCGGCGGGCTTCGAGCGCGCGGCGCCGCCGGGCGGCGGCTGCGGCGACGGCGGCGCGCTGGGCGCGCTGGGCGCGCTGACGCGCGCGGCGGTCGGCGCCGGCGGGGCGGGCGAGGACGCGGCCGGCACGTGGCTCGGCGACGCGACCGATATGCTGCTGGACGCCTGGGTGGAGCTGCTCGCAGACCACGCGCTGGGCTGCCGCCGGCGCGCCCCTGCCCGGGCCCCCGCCGCTCTGCGAGCGCGTGCGGCGCGCGCCTGGGAAGCGCCAGCGCCGCTCGTCAAGCCGCATGCCCGTCTGTCGATCACATGGGCCGAGTGGCGGCTGCATGATGGGGTCCGCTGGGTAGGCTACTTGGCCCTAGGTGCAGCGGAGGGCGGACGCTGCGGCGGGACGCCGTGGCGCGCCGCGGAGCGGGGCCGTGAGCAGGGTCGCTGCGCGCAGGGGCGGCGCAGGCGCCTCGGAGGCGCAGGCGGCGGCGGCGGCCGGCGTATTCAGCGCGCTGGCCGCCGCCGCGCTGGACGAGGCGGCCGCCGGCGCCGCCGACGACGAGGCGCCCGGCGAAGCGGCCGCCAGCGCCGCGCCGGCCGGCGACGGCGGCGGCGGCGGCGGCGACGGCGGCGGCGCGGCTGCCAGGGACGCCGCGCTCGCGCGCTCGGCGGCCGTGGGCCGCGCCGCGCCGGGCGAGGCCGCGGCTCTGCTGGCGGGCGCGGTGGCCGAGCGGCGCGCCCACCTGGCGCACTGCGCCGCGGCCGGTGCGGTGCTCGCTGGTGTACATCCCTTATACTCATGCAGCCTGGCAGGCCCGCACGCCTGTGCTGCTGCAATGGCCTGCTGCGGCACCCTCGCTCGACAGTGCAGGCGCCGCCGACCCGCCCTGCCTCCGCGCACAGTGAGGTGGCAGCCGCTGCGCACTCAGCGGCCGCTGCAGTGTGGCAGCTGCCACAGGCAGTGCTCGGCTGCCGTGCAGTCGCAAGCGACACGGCTAGCAGCCCCGGCGATGGGGCTGAGCAGCGGCTCATGCCATCCCCTGGGCCCCTCACCCGGGCCGCGGCGCAGGTGCCGACCCGTCCGTGCCGCTAGAGCAGCTATGCTGGCTGCTGCGCGCGGCCGCGCACCTGCTGGCGGACCCCGGCGAGGGCGAGGCGCCGCTGCCGCCCGTGCCCGTGGCCGCGGCGGCCGCGGCCGCAGCCGCCGCCGGCCGGCCCGACGCCGCCGCCGCGCTGGCGGCCGCCGTGATGGACGCCGCGGCGCTCTGCCTCGACCCGGCCGCGCGGCCCGTGCTCAGCCCGCGGTGCGCATCATGGGCCAGACCGATGCCTGGTCGAATGCGGCAGAGCGCCGACGCGCCGTGTCGGAGGCGCAAGGCGCTCCGACCCGCCGCGCCGGGCGGCTCGGCGCCGTGACCGGATCGATGCCTGGCGTGTGGATGCGGGCGCGGCCGACGTAGCGCTGCCGCCTGGCATCATGCTCAGCCCATGCCACAGTGCTGCTCTGCCCAAGCGTCACTGGGTGCTCCGGTTGACGATCCCCCTGCCAGCCAGGCTCGTGAGGGCGACGGCGTAGGCGGCGCCGCATGATAGGTTTCAGCGACGAGGAGTCGGCACCCATAGGTACTGCACAGTGCAAGCGACGCCAATGAGCTCGCCGATGAGGTCGCCGCGTGCGCCACCAGGCTGATGGAGGCCGCGCTCTGGGCGGCCGCGCGCGTGGCGGACACCTACCTGCTCCCGGACGATGCGCCGGCCTCGCCCGCGCTCGGCGCCGCGCTCGGCGGCGGCGCGGCCGGCGGCGGCGAGGCTGCGCTGGAGCTGCTGGTGCGCGTAGCGCACGCGGCCCTCACGCAGTGCGTTGCCCTACCCTACCCTAACCGCGCCCGCCGCTTCTGCCTGGGGCGTCAGGCGGCAATGGCGTGTCACGCCCTGCGCCGAGCCCTCCGCGCGGCCGCCGCTTCCGCCCAGGGCGCCGCGGGCAGGCAGGCGCCCGCGCAGAGAGCTCGGCACCGGGCGCGACGCGCCGTGCTCGCCTGGCACTGAGTGTCCCTGGCCGCCGATGCGCGTGTGCTTTTGTGAACAAGCCCGGCGTGGCGGTCGTGGCACGCGACTTGTTGCTCGCGCGTGTGCCAACGGATGGACCTAAAATGCCTGAGACAGGATAGAATACCCTACCCTACCCCACACATGGGCCAGAGCCGACCAATGTCTGCGCCAGCGCTCAGCTCTCTGCGTCCTCCGCAAGGGACGCACAACTGCGCTCATGTGCCCTGGCGCGCCAGGCGCCCAGCGCGCTTGCGCCCTAAATCTTTTCGCACTCGCGTCCTCATCCCAACCCCGGTGATGGCCCGGCCCGGCGTGCCAGCACGCCGCCTCCAAGCCCTTATATGCAAAGGGTTGCGCGGCGCTCCCAGGTGGCCCGGCGAGGTGGACCTGCACCGTGGCGCAGCCGGCCGGCTGCTGCCGGTGCTGGTGCGCCGGCGGCCGGTCAGCGCGCGCCTGGCGCGCCTGCCGGCCTGGCACGCCCTGGCGGGCGCCTGGGCCGCGCAGGACGGCGCCGTGCGCGCGCTGGCGGCGCCCGTCGCGGCCGCGCTGGCGCAGGCGCTGGCCGCCGCGGCCGCCGGCGCGCCCGATGCGGCCGCCGGCGGGCGTTACGTAGAGCGCCTCATGGCCGGCGTGGCCGGTGCGGGGACGCGCGCGCCTCGGGCGTGACGGACGATTAGCTAGATGCAAGATGATGGTCAGGCGTGTCCTGGAAGTGTGGACCTTGGGGTGGCGCGCGCATGCCCCCTGCGCGCACCCGCGCAGGCGCAGGCCCCGCCGCGGCCCGGGGCAGGCGCCGCCGGGCCCGTGCGGCGGCGCGCGCGGCCGATGCAGCCGCCGCGCTTGGTCGGGCGCACAGCACTGCCGGACTTACCGCCAGTAGGTCATCAGGGCACACCTGTGCGCAACACCACCTGGTGTTACGCTTTGGGGCATGCATATGCGGCGGGGTGGGAATAGGGTAGGGGTTGCCAGGGAGGCGCGGGGACAGGCGCCCACGCGCGCAGGCGAGGTGGCGGAGCTGGCGGCGCGGCCGGACCTGGCGGCGGTGGCGGAGCGGCCGGACGTGCTCGCGCGCGCGGGCGTGCTGCTGGAGGCGCTGCGCGGCGCGACGCGCGGCACCACGCCGCGCGGGCAGGCGCGCCGCTCAGCTCCGATGTTAAGGGCGAGAGTGGGGTGGGTTGCTAGGCTGGCTTGGGTCACAACTGCTTCCTCACAGGTGTGGGCAGGCCAGGTGTCGCCTGACAGAGTCCTCAGTCCCGCGGTCCCTCCCCATGCAAGCACCTGGGCACGATGTCATGGCGTGTGATGCCCGCCTGCTCATATGTAATAGGTCAAGATGTGAGAGCTGAGACGGACACGCGGCCTTGCAGCGAGGCGGGTTGCTGTTACATGTGCACGGACGAGCTGCTTATCATGCTGGCAACGTGGAGGGCACAACCTGAGGAGCCGCCGCACGGCAGGCGGCGCTGTTCGCGCTGGCGGAGGCGTGCATGGGCCCGCTGCTGGCGCTGCAGCGCGCGTATCGCCGCGACACCAGCGTGACCTGCCTCATCCTGCGCCTGGCGGGCGACATCGTCGAGGCGCACGTGTCCTTCCTGCAGGCGCGATATTCCCCTGGTGGTAGAGCAGAGGTCCAAGGGTGCACATAGATTTCAGAGAAGCGCAACATGCGGAAGCACCGGCGCGTGGGTAGGCCATGGACCGCTCGACGCGCTCCTGACACTGCTGCGTGTCATGATGCCTCGGCGGCGTGCACATGCAACGGGTTGAGCTGCCCGTTTGGGCTCGACCCGTGCGCGCTGCCGCCCCGGCCGTGACGCAGCGTGGCGCACCCACGCAGCCGGCGCAGGCGCGGACGCTCTGCGACTGGGTCCTGCACCTCCTGCAGCTCTACTCCGCATACAACCTGGGCCAGGCACGCGCTCCGCTCCATCCTCCCCAACCTCGCACAAGAGGGAGCTCTGAAAGAGTCTTTTGTATGTTGACAATTACGACAGGGTCAAACGTACCCGTTCTCTGTCCGATCACTTGGGCATGGTGTGACCGGCGGGCCTTCGACCACCTGCGAGAGTGTGTGGTGTCCAGCTTGCGCGATGCACAGGCTGATCCGCATGCTCTTGCTTGTCTCGCTGGCAGGTCTCGCTCGCGGCGGCGGCGGCGCTGCGCGCGGACGCACTGGCGGGCGCGTACAAGGACCTGCGTGCGCTGCTGCGCCTGCTCACGCACCTCACGCAGCGCGACCTGTTCGACTTTGACGACGACGCCGCGGCCGGCGCGCCGGCGGCCGATGTCGCCCAGGCGCGCGTCTCCCTCACGCGCACACAACCCTGAGCCGGGGCGGCCGCTGACGAATATAGTACCGCGCGACGGTCAGCGTGCTGCAGACGCGCGGGCGCCCTGCCGGGCGCGGGCAAGGTCTCATTAAAGCGCGAACACTGTCGAAGCCAGTTGCTGCAAAGTCTGCTGGCGCCCGCATCCTGGCGCCCGCCGGCAGCCGGCGATGTGTCAGGTGCCCGCCGGGCGCCCGCTCTCATGCGACCGCGCGCGCGCAGGTCGTGTTCCTGGGGCTGGATATCCTGGTGCCGCTGATGACGGGCGAGCTGCTGGCCTTCCCCAAGCTCGCGCGCGCGTATTTTGCGCTGCTGGCGTACATGCTGGAGGTCTACCCCGAGCGCGTGGCCGCACTGCCAGGCGCGCCCCGTGCCCTACCCTCTACCCTAAAATAACCGTACGTATCCTACCCCCAAACCTACCCCTATCTTCAGGCCGGCGCGCCCAGGCGCCCGGCGGCGGCATGGCAGGCATGGGGCGGCATGGCATGGGGCGGGCGCGCTGCGGTGCCCGCGGCGCGCGGGCCTGCGGCTGCGCGGCGCACCAGGCCCCAGCGGGCACCCCGTCGGCGCCTAAGCGCGGCGGTTGTGCGGCCGGGCGCGCGCAGGCCGGCAGCTGGTCACGCTGCTGACGACGCTGGGCTGGGGCCTGGGCGGCGCGGACGGCGAGGTGGTGCAGGCGAGCCTGGAGGCGCTGGCCGCGCTCGCGCGCTTCCACGCCGCCTCAGCCGCCGCCGGCGGCCCGGGCGTGCCGCCCGTCGAGGGCGCGCCTCCCTGTGCCCTCATGCATGATGCAATAGGTTAAGAATTTTGCGCGCATGGCGGGGCACTGCTGCACATCAGCCAGGGAGGCCTGCTGCATCTTCTCACAGCGTGCCACATGCAGCTTGTGTGAGAAGGTGGCCGCTAGGATGCCGCTGCCTGCACCTTGGGAGGGGGTGTGGAGTCACGCCAGGAAGGGGCAAGAGTGAAGGACAGGCGCCCACGCCCACCGCCCGGGCCTACGCAGGCGGCGCGCCCGCGCTGGCGGGCTTCCAGGAGGCCATCCTGCGGCGGCTGCTGCTGGCGGACGCGGGCCGCGACCTGGTGGACCTGGCCGCCGACGCGCTGCTGCCGCTGCTGGTCGCGCACCCGGCCGACTTCCAGGCGCTCGGTGCGCGCGCGCCCGCCGCTGGGGCGCGCACCGCCGAAGGTTCAGGGGCTGGGTGCGCCTTGGTGTGTACATCAATGCACACCCAGCCTGCTGCCGGGCGCCGGGCGCGCCAGCGCCTTGCCATGGTGGCGCTTTGAAGTAGATCAGCGCTGTCGCACGTACTTGGCGAGTTTTGATCGCTGGGTGCGCCCGCCGCTGCCGGCCTTGATGTCGCGCCTGGTGGCCACCTGGTGCGCAGCTCTGCGCACAAGGCTCGCTGCCGAGCGCAGCTCTGCTGTCACCAATCTGGTACGGGACAGGGGCTGCTGCATTCGCATGCAGGGAAAGCAAGGTAAGGGTACCCTGGGTAGGGCTGCGCGCGCATGCAGCCCCGGCCGACCTGCAGGCCGTGCGGCCTGGGGCCGCAGGCGCGCGGCTGCTGGCGGGGCAGGCGGACCCGGCGCTCCGCGGCGCGCTGACGGCCGCGCTGGGCGCGCTGACGGCGGCCAATGGCGTCACCGCCTCTGCCGACCGCGCCAACCGCCGCCGCTTCCGCGCCAACCTGGGCCGCTTCGTGGCCGACGCGCGGTCCATCGTGCGCACGCAGTGAGCGCAGCGCCGCTGCGCCGGTCGGGCGCCGAGAGCAAGCGGGAGCTGTTATGGCGGCGCGTGATGGGGTGTGTGCGCTCTGAGCACTGACCGGCTGGTACTTGCCGTCCGTCAGGGGCACTGGTTGAGCATGCACTGCAGGAAACGCATGTAAGACTTGCGCGCAGCTGAACGTCTACCATGACAGGCTGTGAGGAGGCTTGAGCCTGCTTCTAGCTGCACAAGGCTCAGGCCATGATTGCACCTTGCACCAGATCCACCCATCCTCTCGTTATGACAACAGTATTAAAAAAAACTCAATCAGCCGGCCCAGATAGGGGGCCAGTGCATGCTAGGGTGCTTACTCAGCACGGTTACAACCCGAGTGTCGGTTCAAAGTTGAGTTGAATATGCGTGCATATGCTTCTACCGGGTGCACTCGCTGCGATGCGCTCATCTGTCTTACAGGAACCGGGACTTTGTACAGGATATAGCAGGCATGGCACGCATGCTTGCGTTCGCGTGCGCCCTGGCGCTGGCCGCGGCCACGGGTGTGGGCGCGCAGCAGGGCACGGGGCAGCACCCTGTCGAGCCGCACGTGCTCGGCAAGTTCCCCTTCGGCGCCCCTGTGTCCTTCCTGGACACCGGTGTGCAGATCACCACCAACATCAGCGTCCTCTACGCCACGCGCACCTACGTGCAGGTCACCGTAACCGGTGCGCGACGCGCGCAGCGCCTGCAAACACACAAGAGCTCCGAAGGTCGCCATAGCTCATGCTAGCCGCGCGGCTCCCACCCACAGGGTTGAGAGCCGCAGCGCTCGCGCGCCTGCAGGCGCCGCAGGCGTCGCACTGGCGGGTGACATCATCGCGCTGTACGCACCGGCGACGTCCGCGCTGACGCCCAACCTGACGCAGTTCATCAAGTACAAGGCCGCGACCAATGGGAACCCGAACTATGTCGCGACCGGCGCTGGCACATACACGTGCGTGCTCGCCCTCCCCCTCCCTCCCCCTTTGCGCGCGCTCCCAGCCGGCTATGCAGCCACCCTGCATTACCGCCCTCGTGCCCGCCGTCCCGCTGCGCGGACGGCGAGACGCGCTGAGGCGGGGGCGCAGGTTCCAGCTGCTCAACTACCGCGCGAACATGGCGTTCGCGCTCCTGCACAACGGCACGACCGCGCAGCCGGTCGTGTCCGCGATCAGCGCGCCAATCGCGGTCGCCAACCCCAACGAGCCTACCGGGCAGCACCTGACGCTGACCACCGACCCGACGTGCGCCCCGCCGCGGCCGCCGGGCAGCCTGCCCTAATCCCGGAGCCTCCCAGTGAGGCAAGCAGGGGCTTGCGCAGCGCCCCAGGCCCGCGCGCGGCGCCGAAACACCCCAGCACAGCCTGCCGGGTGCGTCCGTCGCGGCAGCGCAGCCCTGCCGGCTCTGGTCCTACAGAGCTAGGCGTCTTCGCTCCGCACAGCGGAATCGCACGGCACATATGTGCACGCCGCACTGCATCGCTCCACCTGTCGCTCTACCTGTCGAACAGGCCCTTTGACCCTGGCAGTGCTTGCCGGCCGCCTGCGACGCGCGTCTGCTGAGCGTGCCTGCCGCCGCTGCAGCGACCACTGACCGGCATCACCTGGGGTCCCTGGCCCCGCCGCGGACAGGCAGCCAAGCTCCCCTGCGTTCCTAGCACGTGGCGGTCTGCACGACTGCCAGGCCCGAGCAAGGCTGTGCCTGGCACAGGCACTGCTGCGGCACGGGCATGCGCTGAGGCTGCGCGGCGTGCGCGCGCCGGCGCGCAGGCGGATGGTGATCAGCTGGACCACGCGCGACGCGGGCGCGCCGGTCGTGCAGTGGACCACCAACGCGGCCACGCTCCCCTACTTCCCCAACAGCGCGGTCGGCTCGGGCACGACGTACACCCCGGCCGACCTCTGCGGCGGCCTCGAGTGCGCCCCCGGCGCACCGCCCGCCGCGCCCCGCCTGCGCGTCTTAGTGGCTGGACGCGCGGCGTGTGCTGAGCGGCCCGCGAAAGGATTAGAGTTAGGGGGGTAGGGGTTATGAGCGGCCCGCGCCGCGCGCGCAGCCAGAAGCTGGGCTTCTTCAACCCGGGCACGCTGCAGTCGGCGCAGATGACCGGCCTGGCGCCCGCCACGCGCTACTGGTACCGCGTGGGCGACTCGGTGCGCCCTGCGGATACCCTAACCCTGTGAAGATGCGCCACTGGTTCCGCATGGGTGACTCGTGCGCGCCCCGGCTCCGCAGCGCGCACCAGCAACCTGCAGGGCGGGCCAGGCCGCCGCGCCGGGCGCCACGTCTGGTTCAGCAGCGGGGAGCCGTGGCGCGCGACCCGACGGTGCCTGCGCGCGCGCGCAGGTGTCCCTGACCTACAGCCAGACGTTCTCGTTCATGACGGCGCCGCTCACGGGCCCCAACGTCAACGTCAATGTGCGCCGCCCCGACTCGCGACGCCTGCCGCGGATGGCAGCAGCAGAGCGTGCCTGCACGGCATGCATGCATGCAGGACACCAACGCGCTGGCGTCGCGGTGTATGTTGCGCCGACTCTGCAGAGGGCGGGCGCTGTTGGACAGTCCGCGCAGGCTGACGCGGCGGCGAGGGGCGCGCGCAGGTGCTCATGAGCGCGGACAACGGCCAGGGCCAGCCCGACGGCAGCAACGAGGCCGGCGCGCAGGTGAGGGGCTCCACCGCCGAGCCTCGCTCTGGCGCAGGCTACTTGCAGGCCCGCTGCCACCCAGCCAGCCCAGCGGCGGCCGCGGCAGGCAGGGCGCGGGAGCGAGCGCCGTTTCCATGGCACAGAGGCTCTGTGCTGAGGCCTGCATGGGTCTGTGCTGAGGCCGGCATGGGTCTGTGCTGAGGCCTGCATGTGTCTGCGTCTGCGCGCAGGAGCTGGGCGCGCTGAACACCACGCGCTCGCTGATCTCTGACATCCAGACCCTGGGCTACACGATCAACCTGCACAACGGCGACCTCGCCTACGCCGAGTGCGCGCGGCGGCCCTGCGCCCAGCTTGAACAGCCTCTGTGGCTCGCCACGGGCGTTTAAATGCACATGCCGGGCATGGGCCTGAAGAGCTGCATGCAGCTACCAGTGGACCGGCTCTCTGCACACATGTTGGGGCAGGCAGCGCGGCCGCACGCGTTGTCGACAGTGGAGCTTGAGACCGGTCATGCTTTCCGTGAAGGAAGGCTGGTCAGATGCGAGGGTCACGCGAGCTGCCGGGCTGAGGGGCGGGGGCGGTGCACGCGCAGCGGGTACCTGTCCGACTGGGAGCAGTACCTGGACATGATCTCCGGCTATGCAGCGACAGTGCCGTTCATGACGCTCGAGGGCGTACGCGCCCGCCCCGCGCCCCCCTCTGCTTGGTCTTGTGTGGGGGAGCTCGTAGTGCTGCAGACCACGAGAGCATACAATTGTGGCCACGGCTTGGTCCATGCTGGAGCCGCAACAGCGCCGGATGCAGGAGCACACATGGCAGCGCATGCATGCGAGGGCAGCGTCCGAGCCATGAGCAGGCACGGCCGTTGAGCAATGTGCCCGCCTTCAGCCGCTTGACAGCGTGGATCCCTCGGCAGAACCACGAGCGGGACTGGACTGGCTCCGGCGACGCGTTCACGCCGGAGCCGCCTGCCGTGCCGGCCACCGCCACGTCGGGGCCCAACTGCAACGGCACCCAGGTCTGCGACAGCCGCGGCGAGTGCGGTGCGTGCCCGCCTGAACCGTTTACGCCACAACCTGATATGTCATATCTGCAGGACGGCTCTGACAGCACCTGCTCTCCCGGCCCTGAAGCTGGCCGCACCGGCTTGCAGTCGAGCAGGGCGCCCACGCCCACGCCGGCATGCAGAGTTGTCTGGCAGCAGCGCGCAAGCCCGCCAGCTGGCAGCTAGCTGCTGTGCAGGCATTGTGGAGTTCATAAAACGCTGGCGCTTGCCGCACTGCATCCGGCGTGCACTGTACTGATGCAGGCCCAGCGTCAGACAGCGCAAAATGCTCTGCAGCATGCAAGCGCAGGCCGAAGCCTACCCTACCATAACCCTCAACCCAAGCAGATTCTGCGGGTGTGCGAGCGATGCCCGCCCGCCGGCCGCCCTGACCGCGCGCCCGGGCGCGCGCAGGCGTCGTCTTCCAGAAGCGCTTCCCGATGCCGGGCACCACGCTCGTGCAGAACGCGACCGCGGAGGGCGCCAACACCGGCGTGACCTGGTACTCGTACAACTACGTGCGCTCCCGCCGCCCCCCGTCCGCCCGGCCTCCCGCGCCGCGCCACCGCCCCTCCGCTTGCGGGCTGGCTGGCGCGGCAAGCGCGCCGTGCTACTGGCGGTGCAGTGGCGGCGGCAGAGAAAGGGGGGCCGGGGCCTCGGGCGGCAAGCCGGGGTCTCGGGCGGCAGCAGGGGCCGGGGTCTCGGGCGGCAAGCCGGCGCGCGCGCCCTGGTGCGCATGCGCGGGGCCGCCGTGTGGTGAGCGTGGCGTGCGCGCCGCGCAGGGCCCCATCCACTTCCTTAGCTACGACTCGGAGGTGCCGTACGATGTGGGCACCGCGCAGCACGCGTGCGCCCCCCAACCCCACCTCCCCCGTTCTTCCGCGCCGCGCGGCTTCCGAGAGCCGGCTCGTGCGTGCGCACAGCCAGCAGCGCGCCGCAGGAAACGCGCTTGGTGACAGACATACGTCAAAGCTGCATCCAGCTCTCCTGTGCTTCCTGCCAGCGAGCCAGTCCCACTTGCTCATTGACCTGGCCCCATGCATGCTGTTGCGCGCGCAGGTTCATCGCTGCCGACCTTGCCGCGGTCGACCGCAAGATCACGCCCTGGGTCGTGGTGCGGGCCCACGCACTGCGGCGCTCACCTCTGGGTTGCATGGTGTGGCTGCCGCCCGGGCTAGGATGATGATAGTGTCCATGCGCGCGCATGCGCTGGCCAAAATGCTCTGCTCTTATGTGGCACAGGCAACAAACCACTTGCGCGACACACTGCACGCGGTGCCAGCGGGCGCGCGCTCGGGGCGCCGCAGGTGAACGTGCACCGCATGGTGTACGCCAACTCCGCCTTCGGCAACACGACCGGCGAGGCCAACGTCGGCAACGACCAGACCGTGGCCATCCGCCAGCGCGCCGCGCTGGAATCGCTCTTCTACGCAGGCGGCACCGAGAACCACGTGGACGCCGTGTTCTACGGCGCGCGCGCCCGCCCCGCCGCCTGTGCTCTCGCACAAGGAGCTAGGTTTAGGATTTGACACCCAAACCCTGTGATGAGAACCATGTGGACAGTCTTCTGCGCATGCCCGCCCCTGCGCCCATGACTAACACACATATCCAGGCCTGCGTGTAGCCCCAACCTATCCTGGAAATGACTCGGCCGCCCGTCTCCTGTGGTGCGCGCGGCCTTTAATGCTGGGGTCTGCCTTAGCGTTTCGCGCTCGTGCACTCCTAGAATGTCCAGGCCGGCAAGCCCGGAGGCCACCCCGGCACGCTAGGAGCGCATGGGCCAATCAGGATCCCAACCATGTGCTGTAATCGTAGCCGCAGCCCCGCCCATTTTTATTGCTGCGGTCCGCAGGCAAGGGGGCGCTGCCACTTGGAGCGCACTGCAGGACGCAACACGTGTTTCACATGAGCGGTTGGATGAACAGATATGAGCCGGCATCATCGGAACCAGGCTGATGGACGAGCAGCCTGAGGCAGAGCGCTGAGGCTGCGCACGCGCGCGCCGCAGGCCACGAGCACATCTACGTGCGCACGTGCCCGGTGTACAACTTCACGTGCTTCGGCGCGGACCACAAGGGCTACGTACCAGCGCCGATGTACTACACCAACGGCGCGGCGGGCCGCTCGCTGACGGCCATCACGTTCACGCAGACCTATGAGGCGGCCAACAACATCACTGACCCTTTCTTCCCACTGCCCGCCAACAGCCCCGTGTACCAGTACACGACCAACGGCATCTACGGCGCGCCATACCCTAACCCTACCTTACCACCACGCCCAGCCGCGCCTGCCTGTCCCTGCGCGAGCGGGGCTTGCGCAGCGAGCCACAGGCATGGGATGCAAGGCGGCCGCGGGTGCTGCTGCTGATGCACAGGCTGAGCAGCTCGTGCTTGTTCCGAATTGCCAGGCGTGTGGAGCGCACCCGCCCTGGGGTCGTCCGGCATGCTGTTGACCTTGCGGCGCACTCAACTCAATTCCCCAGCACTTCGGCGCTCCTGCGCTCCTGTGTGCTCACGCGATGGGGTGGCCTGGCGCGCGCGCAGCGTACACGCGGCTGACCGCCAACGCGACCACGCTCACCACCACCGTGCGCGCCCCGGCCCTGCCCTCCAGGGCCCCGCACGCCCACCCCCGACCCCAGACATGCGGCCACTCTGGCCCTGCCCCATGCAGCTGACGCAGCTGCAGCAACAGCCCTCACTGCTTGCACATGCGCCCGCTCTGCACAGCCCGGCATCCTGCCGCAGTGCATGCTGTTCTGAACACCGCCCTGCCGGAGCGGACGTGCTTCTCGCGGTGCCTGCCCCGCCGCACGCGCGCGCGGCAGCGCCCGGCCCCGGCCCCGCCCGTTCCGACGGGGCCTGCGCGCGCTTGCGCAGGGCGTGGACGCCAGCACGGGCGCGACGTTCGACCCGGTCGTCGTGCACCGGCCCGCGTTTGACCCCTTCCACAAGAGCAACATCACGCAGGTCGTGGGCAACCTCATCCCCGGCGTGGGCGGCATCATCCCCAATGTGAGCAACATTCTCAACCCTCTGGGCGCCAGCCTCAGCGGCTGAGCAGCGCCCTGCCCGCCAAGCGGGGAGCCGACGAGTCCTGTCGAGGCCGTGCCGGGGCGAGCGGCAATGCATGGCGCTGGGCCGGAGCGCATGCAGGCTGTCACTGTCATGTGTGCGTCTCTGGCTTGGCGCCACTCAAACAATGTTGCTAGCTGCTGGTCACGCTGCGTGAACATGGTCGGACTATTTCATCTAGATTTTATTTTGGTGCTTGCGGTCAGGCTTGTCTTGGGTTGATGGATCAGTTATGCAGAGAGTGTGTGGTGCTACCTGACTGTCCTGTCTTGCATTGAAGACGACTTGCTAGCTAGCATGAAGAGCAAGCACCCTGAAGAGCAAGCACCGCTATTCAGTGTGATGGTGCTTTTCGCCGCCGGCTACATAGCTGGGAGCCTGTCTGTGAGTTTGTGAATCACGCTGGCCGTGCTGTGAGCAGACTGCAGCAGCAGAGACTATTCTTATAGCCATGTAGTAGGAGCTTAAAGTGATGCAGACCCGAATGTGGCGCATGGAAGGAAGGAAAGGCCCTCAGGGTGCGCGCGCCTTTCGGCGCACCCATGAGTTGAGCTGCAGTAGCTCGCAGTGAGCCTGGGGCCCTACTACTACAGCTTGGGGGTTATTGAGCCGTGCAGGCGGCGCTGCTGTGCCGCATAGCATGACCAGAAGCCCGTGCACGTATGGGTCGCCATGCACCCTTCCTCATGCGGCATCTGTAGGGCGAGCCTTCGTGGCAATCATGTAACGCTGCAGCGTCCTCACAAACCCTCACGAGTTCTCTCCCAGTTCTGGGAAATGTAGCTCGGGCTCATCTGCGCCCATCGCGGACCATCACAGGCCGGGGTGAAGCCATATATACATGTACTATTGTTGTATATACATAAGCATCGCTACTTGTGCGCCTTGCATGATGGTTTCATGTCTAGCTTTCACTCTGCTCTGGAGCAGCTAGACCATCACTTGTGATAGAACGCTTTCCACAGAGGGTTCAACCCTTGCGGTGAGTTCCTCAGTAGCCGTGTATAGCTGGCATGTGATAATAAGCGGGTGCCCTGCGCGCCTCTCACCGGCAAGCCGCGAGCTGCCGTGTGCACGCACCACGCAGCTCGTGTTCCTGTCTCTCTGCATACGCCCTGCATAGAGTGTGACCTGCTCCTGACACGGTCATGACCGCGGAAAAGCCTATAGTCAGGGATGGAGAGCGGGGCTGGAGACACTGTGCGTGACACGGAGTGTGTGCATGTGAAGGCTCGAGATGGCGCCAGGAGCTGGTGAAGCGGCTGGAGGGCCGCATGAGAGCAGTGCGGCGGGAGGGCGGAGCACGGACAGCGCCGCGGTGCCGCCTGCAGCCGCTCACAGCCTCGCACCCGCTTCGCAGAAGTCGCCCGCATCCGAGGGCGCAACACCGCGAGACAGCTGCTCAGAGGCCTCGGCAGACACCTGCGGCGGGAGCGCCTCTGTCGCGCTGGCCGCCGAGGACGCGAGCGCGTGCGGCAGCTCGCAGGGCGCCAGCCGCACGCCACCGAGCGGGAGCTCCGCCTCGGGCGCGGCCGGCGACGCCGCCAGCGGTCTGTGCACGCTCGGCTCTTCGCGCGTGAGCGCGCGCTCGGGCGACGAGGGGCCGCCAGACGCGGGCGCGCCGCAGCAGGCCGCCAAGCGCAGCGAGGGGCCAGGCTGCGCCAGAGGCGAGGGCGCAGCGGCGGGCGCGGCGGGCGCGCCGGCGCCGAAGGGCGCCGCGGCCGCGGGCGGGGGCGAGGGCGGCGGCGGCGGCGGCGGCGAGGCCGGAGTCGCGCAGGCGCCTGCGGGCGCCACGCTGCACAGCTTGAGCGTCGCCGCGCTGCAGGCGGCGGGCGGCCTAGGCGGCGGCGAGCAGCCCGAGTGCCGCATCTGCCTGGCGTCAGAGCGGCCTGAGTCGCTCGTGGCCGCCTGTAACTGCATTGGCAGCGTGCGCTTTGCGCATGTCGACTGCCTGGAGGTGCGCTCTCTGAGAGCCCGCGTGCGCCCACGGTCCTTGCGAAACCGTCAGCGTTTTCATAGCGCTTTCTAGAGACCCTATGGCTGCGGTAATCGCTGTGGAGGCCTGCTTCGAAAGAGGCCTAGAGCGATGGTATGACCGTTGTGGCATGCATGCGTCGATGTTGTGAGTGTACGCATGCGCGTGTAGATTTGAGCGAGGGGAGGTAGTGCATGCATGATGTGCCATGTGCGGCGGCAGGGACCCGCCATACAGGCGGTGTGCTTGTGATTACAGGCTGGTGCACGGACAGGCTCAGCACACCGGGCTTTATGCTTACGGCCGACGCCGGCGTAACAGGCTGACCATCTGAGCGCGTAGACCGGGTGGCATGGTAGGCAGGGCAGGGTGTGCTCCTCTTTGTTGAGGCTGGTGCACAGAGGGGAGCTCCCCCGCACGCACACCACCCGCGCGCTTGGGCAGATCTGCGAGACCGGCCGCGCAGGCTGAGGGCAAGCGCGCGCGCGCAGACGTGGTGCGAGGAGCGGCAGAGCATGGTGTGCGAGATCTGCGGCAAGGCGTACGCGGCGCCGCTGACGGCGCGGCTGACCGCGGCGCTGCAGCGCGGCGCCGCGCGGCACCAGCGGCGCGCGCCCGCGCCGGGCGGTGTCTCCCGTGTGCAGCCTGGGCGCTGCGCTCACACAATGCCAATTGCAGGCAGGGGCTGCCATGGAACACCTGTCACCATGGTTCACCTCATGGTCTCTCCTGGTTTGCCTGGTGAAAGAAAAAGTGAATCATCACCAACAGTCATCCAGGCAGGCCATCATTGTATGGGAAGCAAGGGTTTGTGAGAGGGGCCCCTGGGCGCGGCAGGGAGCAGCAGGTGCAGCTAATGGAGGTGGACGGCCGGGAGGCCGTCATCGGCATGCCCTGCTGCGGCGTGTCGCGCGTGCGCCCCTGGCCATGCGGTCATCCACCGCCTGTCATGAACCCACTCCCATAGCGCCTTGTCGGTCTTCGTCATCCAGGCAGTCCACTCGTCCATGTTGGACAAGGTCCGAGCAGGCTGAGATGCCCAGCGCCGAGGACCTCCATATAGACCTGCGCCGCCAGGGGGCACGCGCGCGCTGAGCGGCGGCGGGGCGGCGCGCCGCAGGCGCGCATCTACATCGCCACGCTGCTGCTCTTCCTGACGACGCTGGGGCTGCTGTACGTCGTGCTGTTCGTGTCCGGCGACAGCCAGCCCAGCCTGTGGGCGGTGATGCTGCTGCGCATCCTCGCCTTCCTGCTGCCCGTGTACCTCATCGTGCAGGCGCGCGCCGCGGGCCGGGCCCCCCCACAGGCCCCGGCACCCTCTGGCCCTCCCGTTGCCCGCGTGCCTCGCCGTGCAGGCGCGCGCGCCGCGGGCCGGGCCCCCACAGGCCCCGGCACCCTCTGGCCCTCCCGCCGCCCGCGTGCCTCGCCGTGCAGGCGCGCGCGCACGGCGCGCCGCGGGCCGCGCCCCTGCAGGGCCCGACAGCGCTCGCGCGAGGCCGCGCGTCTGCGGCTGCGCTGCGTGTGCCGCCGCGCGCGGGAGTGCCGAGCGCCTGTGCGAGCTCTGCATGCCGCTTCGAGGCCGCTTGCTGTGAGGCCGGCGTCTGTGACCGTGTATCATCGGGCTCAGGTGTGCAGGTGTGCAGGTGTGCAGCGTGCTCACATGCAGCCTCACAGGCCTGGAGCGAGCGGTGCGCGGGCATGCGCAGGCTGTGCTGGCGTACCTGCGCTTCCGGCACGCCCAGCATGCGCGGCGCCTGCAGGCCGAGGGACGCAACGCTGTATAATGCTCCTTCCCAGCTCCGCTTTCGGCAGGTGGTCGCCCAGCGTGGCGCTCCCTCGCTGTCCTCTGCCTGTTGCTTGCGTTGGCGGGCTGCTTCAGGTGGGCGCTGTGTGCTGGCACCAACAAGCAGCGCATGCCCTATGATCTAATCTGTACGTGGTGTTTGTTCAATCAGGTCTTCTTTCTGGGTCAATGTGAGGCATTGCATGCACAAGCATGCCCCGGGCAGAGTGTGTTAAGATGTGTGTGGCGTGCGCCTTCTCAGCATAGGGGGTTTGGCTGGTAAAGCGCTAGCGTGTGGCATTTGGGCGGGAGCGACTCAGAGAAGGTCGTCGGACAGGCTCCTCATCCGCCAGTCCAGGTTGAGTGTTAGCGATTGCTGCCCAGAAATTGACAGCGCATAGAAAGAAGCCACGGCTGTCATGCCAGATCTGGTCTAGACTGGTGGTTTTTGCCCAAGTGCCGGGCCCGACACTTAACCCTGCCAGAGCGGGGCCAGAGCCAGATTCACGCTAAGAAGTGCATCCGGCCCCAGCTGAACAGACCAGGCGTAGGCTTACCGAGCAGAGTTCCGCTCCACAGGCTGTAGCACGCACTGCCAGAGCGCCCTTTGCTTCGGCGCGAGTCGTGTGAGCGTGAGGGTGTCAGCGATGGTGTCAGGCTCCGGAGCTGCACGGGCCTGTTAGCGAGCGGCGAGTGGGAGCGGAGATTGCAAGCTTGCAGCGCCTGGCGGCGGCACAGCCGGGAGCGTGCTGCAAAGCAGGGCCGGACCGTGTACGACAAGCAGGATGGCGCCCGGGCCCGTCCACATGAGGCCTGGGCACCCGCCAGGAGGATACGACTTCAACCAAAACGGTGACAGCCGATTGCTCGGCATAGCTTGTGGCGCAGTGTGCTGCAGACTTGGTGCATGCACCACCATGGGCCGCATGCTGACTGCGCGCGCGCAACCGCAGCTGCACTGTACATTGTGTGCCTCGTGGCAGCGTCTGGTGGTGCGCTGTTTGGGTGCGGACCCTCGCCGGGCAAGCTGCGCAGCAGAGGGCGGGGCCCCTTGCGCGCTTTGGGGGTTGCCGTCGGAGCGTGAGGTGCTGCCGCCGGGGCTGGGAGCACCACGCGCCGCATGCCCAGCGCAGCAGCGCCTCGCTCCTGCAGTTGCTGCCCCGCGCTCCGTGCTTGACAGGACTGAGCTCAGTGCTGAAGGGACGGACTGTAAGCTGGCGCGCCTGGGTTCAGGTACGACATCGGCATCACGGGCGGCGTGACTGCCATGCCCGCGTTCCAGCAGCGTTTCTTCCCGGACGTGTACAGGCAGACGCACGACACGAGCGGCGCCGTCAGCATGTACTGCCAGGTGCGCGGCGCGGGGCTCTGCGCTGCAGCGGGTGCCCAGCCTCCCCAAGCTGGCGCTCTCCGACACCCTTGCGCGTAGCACCGCCGCAACTGCGTGCGCCGCACGTGACTGCCGCTCTGCAGCGCAAGCCACCCGTGTGAGCCTGTCCGTCCCGCTGACCTGTCGCCCCTAGCTGTCCCGCCCGACGCGCTGCCAGGGGGCCGGTTCCGGGTGGCCACTCCTCAGAGGAGCTGCAGCGCACCCAGCACGCTCCCCGCCTGACGGGGCCGGCGCGGCGCGCGCAGTATGACAACCAGCTGCTGCAGCTGTTCACGTCGTCGCTGTTCATCGCGGGGCTGCTGTCGAGCCTGGTCGCGTCCTGGACCACGTCGCGCCTGGGCCGCCGCGCGACGATGCTGATGGCCGGCGTCGCGTTCTGCCTCGGCGCGGGGCTGACCGCGGGCGCCGTGCACCTGGCCATGCTCGTCGTGGGCCGCATCATGCTCGGCGTGGGCGTCGGCTTTGCGAACCAGGCGCGCGCGCGCGCGCCCTCGCGGCGGCAGCCCCTCGCACTCTAGCACCAGCCAGGGCCCCGGACCTCGCCTGGCTCACGTGCCCGCCGCGTCCGCACTGCTCGCGAAGCGCCGTGCAACCCTGGCTCCCTGCTCCCGGCACCCTGGGCTGCAGGGCCAGGGGGAGCTTTGCAGCGCTCGCGGTAGAGGCGCAGCGCGTCCGCTCGGCCGGGCCTGTCCGCTCCGGTGCGACGCGCGGGGCGGCCGCGCGCAGGCGGTGCCGCTGTACCTGAGCGAGATGGCGCCGCCGCAGATGCGCGGCGGCCTGAATATCATGTTCCAGATGGCGACCACGATCGGTGCGCGGCCCGGGCAGGCCGGCGCGCCGCGCGGCGCCCTCTGCGGCGGCGCAGGCGGCTGCATGCCTGCACTGCAGCGCGTGGACGCTGTGGGCCGGCTGCAGCGCGCCGCTCTGGCATGGCTTTGCAGGGCGAGCCCGCCAGCTTCGCTGAGCGCGGCGCTGAGGGCCGCGCGCGCGCGCAGGCATCCTGGCGGCGCAGCTGGTGAACTTTGGCACGCACCGCCTGGGCGAGTAGTGCGCCCCGACATACCTCTTGACCCTGTCCCTGATAGCGCACTGCTTTGGCCGCAGCCAGACAAAGCATCCGCACCTGTTGCCCTATGCGTCCATTTCGTCTGCTTTGCACTTTGGCAGCGGTACATAAACACGCAAATAAGCTGAGGAGCATTTAGTCTGTACAGCAGCTCAGCCCTGTGAAATGACTGTAGATGCGCACCGAGCACGCACCTGAGCGGCCGGCCCGCCGCGCGCAGCGGCTGGCGCATCTCGCTGGCGGGCGCGGGCCTGCCGGCGCTGGTGCTGACGCTGGGCGCCATCTTCCTGCCCGATACGCCCAACTCGCTGCTGGACCGCGGCTTCCCGGCCGCGGCCGAGGCCGTGCTGCGCCGCGTGCGCGGCGTGCGCGACGTCAGCGTTGAGCTCACCGACATCCAGCACGCCGCCAAGGTCGCGAGCCAGGCCGGCGGCAGCTGGCGCACCATTTTCAAGCGCGAGTACCGCGCCGAGCTGACCATGGCGCGCCCCGGGGCCCTGTCGAAGCAGATGCCTGGCGCTGCATGCACTTGAGGTCAGGCAACGGCCTGCGCTCTGCTGCATACACGGGCGCCCCTCACGGCTGTCTGCCCGCCCAGCGCTGAAGCGGCGAGCATCGAGTCTGGCACCAGAGCACTGAGGCGGCTGCGCTCGGGCGCAGGCTGTTATGATCCCGCTGTTCCAGCAGTTTACCGGCATCAACTCGGTGCGCAGCCTCTGCGCCCCCTATTCTGAGCCGCACGCTCAAACCCTGACCGACTGAGAGCGCTTCACATCATCAATTTGTGCTGAGCAGCTCTGGCTTGCACATGCGCCTGTTGCTCGCCACCTTCTGCGCCTGCAAGCCCTGTGTTCGGCCCGGGCTGCAATGCACAGCCGCGCTCTCTCTGCGCGCGCGCTGACCCGGCGCGCGCGCTCGCAGATCATGTTCTACGCGCCGGTGCTCTTCAGCTCGCTGGGCTCGGGCGAGACGACCGCGCTGGTGCAGACGGTTATCACAGGCGCGCGCGCGCGCGCTGCCCTATCCCTAACCCTGAGTCCAACCCTAGTGCCTCGCTTGCCTTGCTGCGAGCGCATGTCATTTGCATGCGGAGCTCGCGACGCTCGGGCGCGCTCGGCCGCAGTCAGCGCGCACGTCCTGGTCCATGGCCGCACCAGGGCGGCGCATGGTGCATGGCTTGCCTGGGCACGAGTGCGGTTGCTTACATCATCGGGCCACCGCGCAGGCGCGGTGAACGTGCTAGCGACGGTGGTGGCCATCGTGGTGGTGGACCGCGGCGGCCGCAAGATCCTGTTCACGCAGGGCGGCATCCAGATGGCCGCCGCGGAGATCGCCATGGCCGGGCTCATCGCCTGGAATTTCCGCCCCGGCGCCGGCGAGCTCAGCCAGTCGGTGCGCAGCGGGGCGCCGCGCGGGCCCGAGCTCGCCCCCGCCTGTGTCTGTGCACACTGCCTGTCAGTCCCGTGACAGGCTGTGGAGGCACTGTGGTCCTCGCCGGGGATGGGAGCCGCCCTGCGCGTGTCCAGACTCGTGCGGCAAGTCCATATAGGCATTGCTTGCATTCATGACCATGCGTGTGTACTGTGTGGGGCCAGGCACTTGCATGCACTCAGAAGTGTTGGCGTGTGTTGCCAGTTTTTACGCCCCTGGTCTGCCTGTGGCAGCCTGTCGTGGTGCAGGCCCATGCTGTCACCGTCATCGCAACGCTGCACTGCCCCATGCGACCGCCGGGCGACACCTGGCCGGCCCCGCCGCCAGCGCCCGCGCTGACCGCCGCGGCGCGGCGCCGCGCGCGCAGATGGCCGTCGGCATCATTGTCCTCGTGTGCATCTTCACCAGCGGCTTTGCCTGGTCCTGGGGCCCGCTCGGCTGGCTGGTTCCGTCCGAGATCCAGCCGCTGGAGACGCGCTCGACCGGCCAGGCGATCACCGTCTCCGTGAACTTCATCTTCACGGCCGTCATCGGGCAGGCCTTCCTGACCATGCTCTGCACGATGCAGTACGGCATGTTCCTCTTCTTCGCGGGCTGCGTCGCAATCATGACGCTCTTCGTGCTCGTGTTCCTGCCAGGCGCGCCCTGCGCGGCGCGGCAGCGCCCGGCGCGGCGCTGCGCGGCACATGCGGGGCAGCGCAGGAGCATGTTCGCCAGGCCTCACGTGCTTCGTGTTGTTTTGTCACAGGGTGCCTCGGTGCGTGCCAGCCTGCGGATGGTCTGGTGTCTGCTGGGTGTTTCACAGCCGGTGCATGACATGCTTCCATGACGCTCACCAGCCTTCCTGCCCAGCAAACCTGAAGCCAAGCGTGCCATTTCTGAGCTCATGAGCTCATGCATCTGTCAGGGCCCACACATTCTGAACCAATGCTCTGCTCTTTGCGGAAGTGGGCGTCCTCTCAGGCCTACCGATGGGGCTCCCTCCGCCGTGCCGCGTGCAGTGCAGGCAGCCTGCAAGCCTATGCCCTCTACCCAAACCGTGCCCTGTTGCTGCGCAGAGACCAAGGGCGTGCCGCTGGAGGAGATCGCCGACCTGTGGCGGGCGCACTGGTACTGGCGGCGCTTCACGCAGGGCGCGGAGCGCTCGCCGCGCGACACCGAGCTGGCGGCCGGCCCCAAGCTGGCCGCCGCGCCCGTCCCTGCCAAGCAGCTGCCGGCGCCCGCCGCGGCGGCCGCCGACCCGTCCTGCTACTACACTATCTAGGCGCGCCGCATGCGCCCGCCCGCGGCGCGCGCCGGAGGCTTTGCGGCCTGCTGGGGCTGGGGGCCGCGGGCGAGCGCCGCTCAGGTGTAGGGGAAGGGGTTGGCAGGGAGGGCGCCCCTGGCGCCGCACGCCGCGTCCGAGCGCTGCAGCACGCGAGCGCATGCTGCGGTGCCAGCTTGCTGCAGCTTGCCGCGGCCTGCCGCGGCCCAGAGTCCAGCAGCGGCGCCTGAATGGCTGCCATTGAGGGCTTTGCAGGAGGGTTTAGGATTCATGTCGGCAGGCGCTGAGGGCCTGCAACGGGGTTTGGGCATTGCCAGCGCTTACCAAGGATACTACAAGTCGGTTGGGGTGCGTGACCAGCTGCGTACAAGCGCCCATACGTGGCGAGGGCCAGCCACTCGCGATCACAATATCAAGGAGGAACAACGGTGGCGCGTGCCGTGGCCCCGGCGGCGGCCCTCGGGGTTGCCGCCGGTGCATGCAGGCTGCGCCAGGTTGTTGTGTGCAGGACCAGGACCGGGGGCACCATTAAGCAGGCATACACCATGCAGGCGACTCTCGGGCATGCGCTGCGGTGAAGTTTTGGGTGTACAAATCTTTTTCCTCACTGCCCCAGGGACTTTCAGCCTTTGCTCCGAATCACACACCAGCGGCCGCAACCGGGCGCCCTCCTGTCCGGTGCGGATTTTGGCTGCCATTTCCTGCAAGAATCGTGGGACTGTGAACCGGCTTTTGCAGAACGCATGCATGCAGTTAGGAGGGACGGAAACGCAGCCATAGGTAGTGCCAGGGTGGGGCGCTTGTAGGGGTGCGGGTGGTGCCAGCCTGACCACTTGTTTATAGGCAGGCGCCACGGGAGTCGCTCAGCCCCTTGTCTATAGCTGCCGGCACCCCATGGGGCTGCCGGCATGAAGTACGCAGAACAGAGCTTTGCACAGTCCAGTAAAGAGTTTGTCGTGGGAGTGAGCTGCTGCCCGGATTGGACCACGGCCGGCGCTCCCGGCCCGGCAGGCTGGCTGAGCACCAATGCACACCTGACCGTACACGCACACCTGATCTCCATGCACGCCTGCTCACATGCAGCAGGCACAGCCTGCAGGGCCTCCTGGCGTCACTGCCAGAGCCTCAGACCCATCCACCAAGCAGCCTACAACAGCTGCAAACAGCACGCATGAACTGCTATCCTACATACCCTCTCCCCTTGTCTGGTACTGAGTATGTGTCTACTGATAAGTCGACAGCATTTTGCCTCCAACCCTTACTAAATATATGAATTCACGGGTTGCTGTGTTGCTCGATGCATGGCGTTAGCGCGCGCATATATGAACAATACAATAAACTGGTCGTGGCGTCTGCGAGAGTATCTGCGCAGGTTGGGCTGAGCCCTGCCTCAGGATAGGGCTGCTATCAGAGCACAGGACCAGCCCTGCGCGACACCCGGAACCCCTGCGCACCCGCTACTTTGCATGCACGCCGCCCATGCTGCGCACTCTTGTGCTGAGGCGGCGATTGTGCAGGAGCCGTGCCATGGAGGCCACATCAATAGCCGAGCATGTACACGGGCAGATCAGCAGGCCTGAGGCAACCATCCCAGCCATTTAAACTCGAGATGACCGGCTTGACCCACAAAACCGCAGACAGGCTGGGCCCAGCACCTTGGCTGGGCATGCACTCGGGCCTTGCCCGCGCCCCCGAGCCGCAGCGCCAGCTGCATGCGCCGCGCCGTTCGCCCCGGCGGCAGCGCTCGACGTGCACTGTGTGCTGCGCAGGCTCACAAGAGCTTGCAATGCAGCCTGCTGCCTCTCAGCCGTGCCCAGCCGGCGGGCGCCCTGCTCGCCGGGCGTGCGCGAGCGGGGCGCCGGTCGTGCCGGCGTCCGCAGGCGGCTGCGCCGCAGAGAGCGCCGGCGGCTGCCCCTCCAGCGACTGCAGCTGGCTGGGCGTCAGCGAGGCGCTGCGCTGGCGGCGCACTCGCTGCGCGGCCTCGCCGGGGCCCGCCCTCTGCCGCAGGCGACTGCATGTGGGAGCTTGTCCGTGGAACAGGCGCCCTTGCTGGCAGACTTCCACAGATAGTCAGGAGCGCACATGTGGCTGTTGTCAGCGTGCCCCTGGCGCTCGTGTATGTATGCAAAAAGATCTTACATCAAAATCACATGTAGTGTGGCAGCGCTCATGCACAGACTAGCGGGAGCGCTGAGTGTGGATGGGCTGAACGCCCATCCACACACAGCGCCCTCCGCGCTTGAAGGCTGCATGAAGACGGCTCGCTCAGCGACCGCGCTGTCAGCACCCTGCAAGATCAGCCACAGCTGCAGCACAGCCGACCGTGGGGCGGCACACGTGCGGCCGCGCGCACCTCGCCAGCCGCCGTGCCACGCGGGCGGCCCGCGGCGGGGCCGGGCGGCGAGCTGCCGGGCGCGGGGGGCGCCGTGGCGGAGAAGCGCAGCGAGTCGACCGCCGAGTAGCGGCGTGTCAGCCTGGGCGCAGCGCCGCCAGCGGGCGCTCCCGCAGAGGCCGCCGCCTTGCGCGCCTGCCCACGCGACAAGCCCCTGCCTCATAGCAGACTAGGGTCGCATATACAGTGCCATTTTCCATCACAGCACAACCAGGGCCAACACGCCCACAAACATCTTGCAGCTGCAACAAGCACTGCCACCGCGAACAGGCGCGCAGAGTGGCGGTGAGCATCTCCACCAAGGCAACGAGTGATCAGCACGCTGCGCGGGCGCCGCGCCTCCTCCGCAAAGAACTCCTCGAACGACGGGCTCGAGAACGCAAAGCCCGTGTGCGTGCGCGACACCGGCCGGCCCGTGGTCGCGCCCCAGCTGTCGCGCGGCGGCTGCGCGCCCTGGCGGCCCTGGGGCCCCCCGCCCTCAGGTCCCGCGCCCTGATCCGCCCAAGCCTGGTCCCCGCCGACCCCGACCATCTCCAGACCCTCCGGCCGGCGCGCGACCAGGTGATGCTGCGCCTCAAATTCAGCGCTCCCGCCCGCGCGGCCGGCGGCGGCAAACACGTTGCGGCGCGGCGGCCGCGCGCGGCCGAGCGCCCTCGCGAGCGCAGCGCGTGAGCGCGCGAGCGACCCGGCGCGCGCGTGCGGCGGCGCGCCCGGCGCGCGGCCCGCCGCGCCACGCGCATCCCAGCGCGCCTTGGACTCCATCTCCTGCGTTCACGGCGCGTGCAACAGATAGGGTATTTGTTAGGCAGTTCTGACTCTATTCCCAGACCCTCGCAAGTGAAACGTGCTGTACTACATGTGTGAAATGTGCGAGCGCTGCCTTGGGTTGCGGCGGCGCCCCGGCCACAGCGGCGCATGCATGTGTGGCGCTGGGCGCGCCTGCACGATCTGGAAGTCAAAGGGCGCGAGCGTGCGGCGCAGCACCATGATGGCCAGGTCCGGCAGCAGGCAGGCCGCCACGCCGCCGGCCAGCCCCAGCCAGAACCCCGGCAGGTACACCAGCTGCGCGCGGCGCGCACCGCCCGGGGCCGCGTCAGCGGCGCGGCGCGCGCCGGTCCCTCTGACGGCCTGGCAGGCCGCACGGAACGCGGCAGATGTCTTCTCATGTTGAGCACCGAGGCAAGGCTTGAGCGAGCATGTGCCAGCATGTCCAGCGCACAGGCTGCCAACAGCCCGCCGCGCCCTGGCGTGTCCGGCGCATGCAGGCACTGGCTGGCCCAGGCGGCGGGCGCGTGCCGGAGGCGGCGGCCGGGGCCGCGCGCGCGCCTGGAAGAAGACCTGGTAGACAGGGTCGGTCTTGCTGAGCAGCGACACCGAGTCCGGCGGCGCCAGGCAGTACCCGGCCACAAACGCAAAGTACGCGGCCAGGCTGAGCGCGGCGACCAGGTAGTGCGCCGCGGTGTGGAACGTCACCGCCATCAGCAGGCGCAGGTTCACCTAGGTAGGGTTGTGGTCTTACACAAAGCACGCCAGCTCGCACAAACGTTGGAACAAGGCTGCATGTGGCCCTCAGCGCTGTGTGCAGCGCTGCGCCCGCGGCGTGCCCCTTGCATGGAGCCGCCACCACGTTACCACGTGTTACCACGTGTTACCACGTGTTACCACGTGTTCAGCGTGCGGCAAGTGGGGCGCGTGCTGCATGCGGGAGTGGCCTCCTGGCAGCGACAGGGTGTCTCATGTGGCTGCCTGCATGTATCGGATGGTGCTGCAGGAGCGTGTTCACTGTCATGCACTGACGCGCAGCCGGGCCCCACCATGACGACCACCAGGGTGTAGGCGAGCGTGCCGACGTCCCACAGGCCCAGCGCGCGGCCGCGGCGGCTAACGGCGCCGGGCGCGAGCGCCCACATCGGCGCGTAGAAGCACACCAGCGACTGCCACAGCGCGGAGGCCAGCCAGAGCGCGAGCACGCGCAGCCGGAAGCTCGCGTTGGCCTGGCCGGGCCGGTACAGCTGCGGCATCAGCAGCGCGCTCTCCTGGCGCGCGCGCGCGCGCGAGTCAAGGCGACCGCTCGGCGCGCCCGGGCCGTCTGCAGCGGAGCAACCATGACAGCGGCGGCTGTGATACCCTCGCAGGCAGGCTGGCACTCAAGGCAGGCAGGCTCGCACTGTGGTGCAGGGTCGGCAGCCCGAGAGCTAAGGGCAGCTTTACCCGAAGGGGGTGCCCACCTTGCTGACGTCCTGGTCCAGCAGGCCAACCGCAATGACCGGCATTGACGTGAAGATCAGGTTGTACATGCTGTGGTACCAGTCATCATACCTGCGCCCCCCCCCCGGAAGGCGCCGGCCCTGCTGACAGCTGCGCCGCTGCTCAGGCCTTTCCTACGCCTGATGGGGTGGCGGGATGTGCTGGTCGTTCTCAACCCCGATGTGTAACAGTCATGTGCGAACGGCCCAACAGTCCGGGCACGCGCAGCAGCCGCGCGCTCACACCTGTGTTGCCCTGACCGCGGGGGTGCGCGCGCAGGGGGGCGGGCCGCACATGCGCTGGCCGGAGAAGCCGGCAAACAGGTTGAACCAGAAGAGCGTGCAGGTGTAGACGACGTTCTTGTAGAAGAAGTACATGATCACCAGCGCCACGCGCTTGTACGACCAGCGCCCGTGCACCAGCAGCAGCGGTGCCAGGAAGCGGAACTGCGCGCGCGGGTGTAGGGTACGTCAGGGTAAGCCGGCATCAGCACTGTCAGTGTGGCGGGGCGCTTGCGCATGCATTGCATGCATCGCGACATGGCGCGAACCCACCGCCGAGTCGAATGCGGGCCGGGCTCCCGGGGCTCGAGGCGTTGGGCGCGCGCCTGTGCGATCGCAAAGTCGGCCGCCATGACCGCCTGCATGCCCTCCTGCCCGCTGATGCCGACGCCCACGTGCGCCGCCTGCCCGCAGGCACACAGGCGATGCGGACGGGCGCGGCCGGCCTCACAGGCGTGTGCTGACTGCGTGTGCAGCACAGTGGCGGGTGCAGTGTATGCAGGGCCGCCTGCACATGGCAGTGACCACGCCGAGCACAGTGGCCATGCTTGTACGTCATGCGCCTCGCGACCGCGCTGCAACGCCTGATTTGCACCACAGCGCAGAGCAAGGGGGCGCGCACATGGCGGCGCGGGCTGGGGAGCAGCGCAGGGGCGCGCCTGGATCATGCTAACGTCGTTGGCGCCGTCGCCGATTGCCAGCGTGACCTGCCCGGCGCCGTCGCGCACCTGGCGCGCCGTGCAGGGGCGTGCATGCACGAGCGCGCGCGACAGACGGCGCGGCCCTCCAGGCTGGCGCAGTGCATGCACGCCAGCGCCTTCTGCGGGGTAGGTTTACGGATGGTAGGGTTTTGTACGGTGTCAACACGCGTAGGGCAGGACAGCGCACCAGGCGCGTGACCAGAGCCTTCTGCAGCGGCGACACGCGGCAGCACACGACCGCCGCGCAGCGCGTGCCCAGCGCCAGCAGCCGCGCCTTGGCCGCCGGCTCGCCCAGCAGCACGCCCAGCGCGCGCCCGTCCACCACGAGCGCCAGCTCCGCGCGCTCGCGCGCGCCCGCCTCCGCCTCCGCCTCGGCGCTGTCGAGCTGCTGCATGACCTGCACGCAACGCGGGCTGGCATCCATTCAGTGTACATATCTGCTGGTGTCCGGGGTACCTTTGGTTCCCCTGCATCCGACGTTCCGCATCCGCCCACGCGTGCACAACACACTCAGTGGAGTGCCAGCGCCCCGCGCTCCCCCCGGGCGCTGCATACCATTGCATGCGGCAGCCGAAGCCGGCTGGTGGCTAGCTTTGGGCCAGCCAAAATGGGGGCGTGGCCCCACCTCTGCGCGCAGCACCGCCTCGGCGGCGCGCCCCTGGCCGGCGGCCTCGGCGGCCGCGCAGGCGGGCGTCTCGGAGGTGACCAGCAGCCGGCGCTGGCTGCTGGAGAGCAGGCAGCAGGCGAAGCCGATGTTGACCGCCGTCTCCATCTTGTCGCCCGTCAGCACCCACAGCCGCAGGCCCGCCGCCAGCAGCTGCTCGATGCACGCGCCCACGCCCTGGCGGCGCCCAGCGGCGCAGAGTCGGGGCGGCCGCTCCAGGCAAGCTGCAAGCGCGACCTCTTTCCAGAGTACCCGTGCACACTGAAGCATGCGCCTGGGATGCCCAGTGTGCGCGCTGCCACACAGAAATTCCAGCATGTTCAGATGCATTTTTTGCACATTAACTTACTCAGCATTCGCCGGAGGTTTGCAGGTATGTCTTGGCTGCAGCTCTGCCCGGGCGTACGGCGTCCATTAGGAAGCACACAACCCAATCACAACACCGACCAGGCCGCAGCGGGCCGCGGCGCGCCTGCTGCAGCTTGTCCTCAATGGCGGTCGCGCCCAGGAGCAGGAGGTCGTGCTCCACGGCCTCCGCGGCCGCGTCCAGCGCGAGCGCGCGGTCCGCCAGTGCGCCGCGCGCCGCCTCGAAGCGCATCGCCCAGGCTGCATACTCCTCCTCAGGGACCACCCTGCGCGCAGAGGCGCTCTGGCTCTGCGCCACCATGCATGTGCTTTTTCTGTCAGGGACTCTATGTGGGACGCCTGCCTACCTATATGAAATGATCTAGGTATCTGTTGCTGCGCCTGCAGATCCATGGAGATGCACATGGAGATATGCTGCAGCATGCATGGGCGCCGGACAGGGAGCGCTGCAGCGCGCATGTCAGCCAGGGCGGCTGCTACCTCGCAGCAGACCCGTTCCTTGGGTGCGTATTGCGCACTGGCCACAGCAAGCTGCAAGCACACCATCGCGCAGACCAGGGCAGGGAGCGGGCCACGCAGGAGAGGAGCCCAGAGGCAATCGCACCGGTAGGCCAGGCAGAGCGTGCGCAGCCCGTGGTTGCCAAACTGTTCCAGGTGCTCGCGCGTGTCCTCCCAGAACTGCTTGCCGCCCGCGGCCAGGCGCTCGTGGATCACCGTGTCCGCGCCCTGCGCGCCAGGATGTCAGGCCGAGTGGGGGCAGCACATCAGGCTGAAGGGCGCCTTGCGCTGCTGGAGGATGTCCCTTAACAGACATGCAAGATATAGTTGTCGGCCCTGTCTCATATCATCAGCATCAGCCCTGCTGATGACATGTCTGTAATCGAAGTCTTTGCAACCAAAACTCAGCGCGGTGGATGTTGATGCCGCCTGCCAACCCTGCCAGGAAAGCCGGTCGAGCGGCAAGGGCCTCGCCTTGCAGTAGAGCAGGATGCGGCCGTCGGGGACGCGCACGATCACGCTCTGCCGCTTCCGCGTCGAGTCAAACTCCAGCACCGCCAGCGTCTGCCGCGGCACGAGAGTGCAGGGTCCCTCAGCCAGGCGCGCGGCATGAGCGCCGGAACAGGGTATGGCAACGAGGACACCCAACCTCACACCCTTTCTGCCCTAAAGCTAGCGCGCGCCGCCTTCTGTCAAGCTGCAGTGGGGTGGATGCCAGCCGCATGCCTGCAGTGCCCTGCATGCGAGGGCAGGCCGAGCGCCGGCTCACTGTTGCCCCATGGCAGCAGCGGCCGCAGAGCGGGACGCAAACTTTACGCCCAGGCTCCGCCGCCGCTCTGCCCGTGCGCAGGGCGCGCACGCGCCTGGTACCGCTGCTCGGGCGCGTCGGCGGCGGCGGCGGCCGGCAGGCCGGGCGGCGCCTCGCGCACGAACACCGCGTCCAGCGTGCGGCGGCAGAAGAAGACGCCGAGCGCCTTGGCCGCCACCACCAGCGCCGCCTCGTCCGGCGAGGCCGCCTGCGCACGGGGCCGCCGGGCAGACATCATCAGGCAGACGCGTAAACAGTCGCCGGCTGGTGCTCCGGCCTCTTAAAGGGCGCCGCTGTCACCAACAGGCTATACAACATACCCCATGCCCTATTACAGTGCCTTGTCAGCACCATAAGGGGCTGCACGAAGGTGTTCTGCACTTCAAGGGCAGCACCCAGGCGTCTGTAAAGCTCCAAGCTGCATGATTTGCTGCAATCGAACAGGCTTCCCGAAGATGCGCTGACGAAGCAGGCACCCACTCCGACATCTGATTCACAGATAAAGGCTCCTGCCTGCGCGCCCGCGCCTCATGGGCAGCGCGGGGGTCAGGCAGGGCGGCGCGCGCGGGCGCGCCTGGTAGCGAATGGTGTCCGGCGTGGCCCCGCCTTCGGGGATGACCGTGTGGCAGATGGCCAGCAGGCGCAGAAACTCGCGAACAACGTCCGCGCCGGGCTGGCCGTGCCACCGCCCGTCCAGCAGCCGCCTGCGCGGCAGCCCCCGCTGGGCGCCCTGCCAGCCTGCAGGGCGTGCCTGCGGGGCGGTCGCTGCGCAGCTGCGAGCCTGACAGCACCTTGTAGTACAGGCCACCTCCGAATGGCATGCATGCAAGGCGCACATGGCCCCTGACTCAGGGCTGATGTGTGCCTCATGCGCTAGGGAAGGTCATGGGACCATAGGGTGCGGGTAGGCATGCTGATGCCCCAGGTCTGCCCAGCGCGCCTGTCAGAGAAGTTGAAGCCGGGCTCCCAGCGCGGCGGCGCCTCGGCGTCCTCGCTGCCAGTCTCCGACTCGATGCGCGTGCCCAGGCGCTTGGCCAGCGCGCGCTGCACCTCCGTCACGCCGCGCCCGTACCTGCCCCATGCCACCACCAGTGCAGTGTCCGGAATGTCATTGGGGAGTTTCACTCTCTGCAGAAATGTCACCATCCGTCAATGCATAAGAAGCAGATGCGCAGCAATAGGCGCTTCCATGGTCTCTCAGCATGCTACATGCGCATAGTCGAGCGCGGCGGCACACCTCACGCCTGCGATGCTGCAGCGCAGGAACTCCATCTGGTTGCAGGTAAGCGTGCCTGCGCGCGCCCGGGCCGCATCCATATTCTCCTGTTGGGGGGGTTTCCTGTGCAAGGGCACGCCATGCAGCATGACACCCAGTAAGGGCAAACAGTGCATGTGTCATGTCGCCCCAAGCTAGGAGGCCTTGCAGGACTGACAGGACAACCTGCACAACGGGAAGCAGCAGGGCGCGCCCGTCTTGTCGCTGAAGATGTACTGCACCTGCCCAAGCTCCTCATTGAGGTTCGACGTGCGTGCAAGCGCGGGCGTGTCGCTCGCCGCGTCGTACATTGAGCGGTCGCCATTTATCAAGCTGGCTGCCTGCGTCATTGTGCCCTCTGCACGCACTGTTGAACGCAGAGGGCATGCCTAGATGACACTTCCCTGCAACTCGCAGGGTTACATAGAGTTAGCACCGAGATTGCTCGTGCGGCCCACCCAGCCCAGCAGCTGTCATGGTAGGTGGAAAACTATACTAGCGCTAGCACCTGACATGTGGCAAGCGCAACACTGCCTGCCAGCTCTCGGCGCTTGGTAGCTAGTGCAGTTGCGTGCGCATACGGGGCCCACCTGAAAGTACTTGATGATCTCAATGGACACGTAGAGCGAGATGGGGATGAGCGTCGAGTACAGCGTGAGCGCCGTCAGGAAGTCCAGCGCGCCCACGAGCGGCCGCGCCGCCGGGTCGAACTGCGCGCGCGTCGCCGCGGACTCGCGCGGGTTGCCCAGGTCGAGGTACCAGTGCTCCTGCGCGCGCGCCCGCATTGGTGCTTGCTGTGTTTACTCCAGACGCGCATGTCTAGCATACGGACGGTGGGCGACGCTTAGTGTTTGAGCAGCACACAGGGTGTAGCGGACTTGCACGCATTCAGGTACGCTTGCTTGATGGCTGATCCTTTAGTGCAACAATGCATCCAACGCCTTGAGGAACCCCCGAGCAGCGCGTGCGCGATGTTTCACGCAGCCCACAGCGTCATTGTCACCCGCAGCAATGGTGGCCAGGGAGCTGAGAGGGACGACTGCAGCGCGCCTCGTTGACCCACAGGGCGGCGCCCACGGCGTCGGTCAGGCACATGGCCGCCAGCAGGCAGAACATGCCCAGGATGAGGCGGTCCAGGCGCCGCTCAAGCGTTGAGCGCTTGGACGGCGCGGCCGTCGAGTTCATCATCACCTTGCTCTGCGCGCCCGTGAACAGCACCACGCCCCACGCCCAGGCCGTGTTGCGCAGCATGCAGCCGCGCAGCAGCACCTGCGCCGCTCATGCGCATTTGCATGAGCGTCGCGGGCGTATGGGCTGGTGCTTGCTGGCGCCACATGCAGACTGCCAGGGGCTGCATGAGGCTCACGCAAGGTCCATATGAGGACTCGGCAGAACAGCCGCATGCACTGATGGCTTGGGAGCGGCCTCGTCGTGTGGCATAGCAACACGTCTTCAGGCGGCACAACAGATATGCATAAGAGGTGGCACTTGGTCCTCATCCTGCCGCGCGTGGCGGCGCACTGCCGCCGCGCCTGGTTGGGCGTCAGCGGCAGCGTCTGCCCGCCCAGCACGAGGTTCCCGGTGAACGTGTACAGCGAGCTGTTGGGCAGCTCGCACTCCACCTGCATCCTGGCCGCCCCCAGCGCCGCCTGCCAGCGCCCCGTGCGCCCCCAGTCACGCGCATCACCGCGCGCTCTGCATCACAGCAATGCTGTGACAGCATGCTGGATACAGGGACAGAACGCCCACCACCGCGCATGAATACCTCAACAACGGGTTCAGGCCAGGATAGTCAGGCTCGGGCCGGCGGCGAGCGCGCGCCTCGTCGGCGAGCGGCCAGGTGGCGCGCGGCGCCTTGCGCAGCTTGAGGTTGGTCTCGCCGTCCAGATTCATGGTCTCCACGTACGCGACGCCCTCCGCATTCGCCGAGCTCAGCAGCGCCAGGTCGGCCGGCACCTGCTGCCGGTCCGTCACCTGGCCCCCCACAGCCCCGGCCCAGCCTCGGCTCCTGCATGACCAGGGCTAAGCGCTGTAGTCTCTTACACCAAGTGACCTGGAGCTGCCATGGCGCACACAGTGCCAGATTGTGCGCATGCAGGGCTGCTAAACAGCCCCTGTCCTGTTTAGCAGCACAGGCAACCCTACGCATAAAAAGCAGGCGATCCCCACCCGGATGAAGTCGCCGACTTGCACATCATGCCAGTGCGTGTCCTGCAGCCGCCCGTCCCTGAACACGCCCACTAGGCGCGCGTTCATCTGAGAGCACGCATCGGTCGTCAGTGCTGCAAGGCTTGTGAGGCGACAGCTGTAGAGCAACAGCTACTAGCTCCATGCATGTGTGACTGGCAGGCGCACACCTCCCGGTCCTTCAGGCGGCGCTTGCGGTCCTCGAAACCCTCCTTTGCGAGCGACACCGCCAAGACAATCACCAGCGGCACCAGGTTGGTCAGCGGGTTGATAGGGCTGCATGTGAGCACCCCGCTCAGCCAGCGGCTGGCGCAGCAGACCTTGCACAGGCAGGCTGCCAAGACACGCGGCGCGGAAATCTAAGCGCCTTGGATGTGAAATACAGCTCTGTGCCGGCCGCCAGGTGATGGTGTAGAGCCGCACCTCACGGGTGTCAGCGACAGGGCAGCAATCAGCAGGAAGTAGAAATTAGCGACCCGGCGAAACTGCTCCAGCAGGCCCTACCCAGCCAGCCGCCCACCTCAGAGACGCTAATCGGCACTGCAGGTAGCAACTCTGTACAGGAGCATACCGAGAAAAGGCAGGCCCGGCACGGTGTTCGTCAGGCTTGCCGTGCTTGCGCACCTTTGGAAAGAAGGTAAGCCAAGTGTACTTGGTGGTACGCACTGTGTTCCGCTGCAACAGCCGGTGCACCCCTTTAGCAGGTACTGCTTCGGCTTGCGAGCACCATAGTAGATGAGAGTGGGTGTGCGCACCGGGAACCTGAAAGGAGCATTGGCTGTACGATTGTTTGCATATATAGTCCTTGTGTCTGGAGCAGTGCGTGCAGCATTGGCTCCTGGGGCCATTCCCTCAGGCACTGGGTTAAGCACCGCCGCCAGAGTGAGCAGTGCGCCGACCGCAGGCTCGCTTGCGCGTGCGCCAGGTTAACGCCGCTCATATACCTGGGCCGCGCGCCCGGCGCACAGTCGCGCAGCTATGCGCGCTTGCTGGCCGTACGTCCTGTGTTTGATCACCTTGCTGTTGATGTTTGGGATGTCTGCCATCAGGATTATGCTCGTCTTGCACAGTATCAGCCAGTGGCCGGTCTTCAAGCGCTAGTGAACTTAGCCTTGTTTTTACAACTGGGAGCTACACTGTTTTTATTGGCTGATGTTTGCAAACCTAACGCCACATTCACCCCCCACCCTCCCCAGGGTTTGAAACTGAGGCCTGGTGTGCAGGCCTTTCCACAGACGTCAACTGGTCTGCAGCCCAATCTTAGCCGTGAACGTGCACCTTATCAGGCTTGGCTGATGCGTTACCATGTGTATGAAGCTGACGTCCTTTGGCGGAGCGTTATGATGCGGACAGCGTGTAGCAGCCACAATGTGGCTATAGTTGCACACAGAACATCTTGCAACACTCTCTTGCTTTTCAAAAAACCCCTCTTCAAGGTGTACACACGGTGTGTAGAACTCGAAGCCGCACGTCACCGCTGGTCAGCGCCAGCGTAGTCGTGACGTCCCCGCGTGTGGAACTGCAGCGCGTCCCCCCACAACTTGCTCAGCCACTGCCAACTTGCTCAATCAAGGCTACAAGATGTTGGCATCATATAATATCGCAATGCTTTCACTGCCTAACAGGTTCAAGCAGCTCACGGCTGAGACTCGGACACTCTTCTTTGTGCGTAAAATACACAGCAACCATGCAAGCATGCAAGCGGCTGTGCCGCACCCAGTGACATCAGGACTGCTGCCTCAAACAGACAAGGACAGCACGACGACGGAAAAACGCTGCCTGCACCAAGCGCCGCACCTCGGTCATGCCCTGGCCGCTGCCGATGACGCCAACCTTGGCGCCGGGCGCATCGGGCACGCTGAACATGGAGCCCTTCTTCAGCGCCCCAGTCACGAACCCGGTCTGCGCAGCGCGCAGCAAGCCGGCTCTATCAATGCTTGGTGCCACGCCATCGCACGCCCACAACCTTAGCCGCTCCGTGCAGACTCAATGACACCTCTGCAACGCTCTGCCTAGCATAACAGCTATCACAGACTGCACAGCAAGACTATGAGGCACCCCTAAATCCAGCACTGGCACCATCACAGTGACACATCTTCACGCAAGCTCCTACCACTGCTGTGCGACCCTGCACAGGCAGCGCACCTTCTTCTTGGCGCCCTTGCCCTTCTTGAAGTCGAGCCAGGACTGCTGCCGCTGCTTCGTCTCCAGGTCCAGCCGCTGGAATCGCAGCTTGCTCTTCCAGCTCTTCTGCAGCTTCTTCTTCTTATTCCGCGTCTTCTCATCGTCCGTCTGCTTGACCTCCAGCCACTGCGCGCCAGCCCGCCAGCAGCAGTTCACTCACGATGGTGCTTAGTGCTGCAATGTTTGCAACATGCTGTGTCATAAAAAAGCCATGCGGGGGTTCTCTTTACTGCTTGGAGGTGATATGATGGACGTACCAGCCGTCAACTATGACAGGCAATGCGGTGGAGCAAACTGCTCGCCGCCTGTGCTGCAGGCAGCTCAGTATGCACGGAGGTGCCTCGTGACCGTCCTGCCAGGTCAGGCGCGCAGTCAGAGTGCTGCGCATCCCGATGCTGTCAGCGCGCCTTGGGCATGTCGCCGACGGTGGCCTCCTCGGTCACTGCCTTTCGCGTGGGCGCCGCCACGCCGCGGTACACCTCCTCCTCCTCCGGCGGCGCGCGCACGTTGCTTCGGTCCACCTGCACATCGTCACTTGTGCACATGCATGTCTCGATGTGCATCCACGTGTTCAACCACATCAAGGACAGGCGCCGTTGTCCCCAGCGAGTCGCATGCAGCCAGCTCCCTGTCGAGCATCGGTCAGGGCCGGCGTGGCGCTGCTGCATTCATCAGCATGCTGGCAGCAGGCCAGCTCTCACAGCACCTTGCACCGCACACCTAAAATAATTATGGCAGGCATGAGAGCCTGGAAGAGCTCGGAACGAGCTTGCAGTGTCGGTGGAGGCCGCAAACTCCACCAATGCGCGCGCTCGCGCTGCCGCGCCGGGGCGCGGCGCAGCACCTGCTCGGTGTTGTTGTACGCCGCAAACTTGACCACAAAGTCGCCCGCGGTGGTCACGCCGACCACCGCGGCCTCATACCACTCGCCGTCCAGGCTGTACACGGCCTGGCACCGAGCGCCGATGGCCCACGCTGGCGGCGCCTGCCCCGCCAGTGCCGCCTTCTGCTGCGCCGCGCGGATCTGCTGCGCCACCTGCGGCAGCGACCGCACGAACGGTGGGCGGGCGCTCGCGCCACAGCGGGGCCTGCCGCTGCCGGAGCCGCCTCGTACGTCGCGCGGCAGGGCCACAGGGAGCACGTGCGCTCGCAGCGCTCGCAGCACGCCTGTAATATGGCTGTCGTGGCCCACAGCAGGCGCAAACCAGCCAAATACACTGCTCTGCTAAGTCCGGCAACGCGTGGACAGGGCCAACGCAAGCAAGAGCCCACCGTCGACGGCAATATTGAAGACAGCTGGATGGTCGGCGCAGTTGTTATGATCTCAGGCCCCGCGGCGGACGTGGACGGCGCCCCTGCTTGTCTGGCAGACGCTGCTGTGCCAGCGCTGGACGGCCCGGGCCCATCCCCGGCTGCAGACTGCTGCGCCTTGACGACCTCCTCTGTCAAGCTGATAATCTGCCGCTCCCCATAAGGTGCGCAGGTCAGAGGCAAGCCCAAGGAGGGCGTGACAGCCGCCTCCAGAGCGACCGATGCTGCATGCACAGCGCATACTGTGCGGCGTGTCTGGTAACTTCGGACCTGTGCAGGCTGGCACGGCATGCACGCTGCAACAACTGCTGCACACGTGCGAGCACGCACAGCAACAAGCAGCTGCGGCGCGCACCTCAGTGATACTGTTGTACAGGTCCTCATACTCCTGGTTGTTGGGCTCGGACAGCAGCAGCGTCTCGACCTGGGCGCGCGTGCATGCGCTCAGCCGATGTTTTCCAAGAAAAGGCACCAAGGCGGTGCCGCAAAGTGACGTGCCTGCTGCAGCTGCGCTTTGTACTCCCCCAAGTTCTGCTGCAGCTCCTCGAGGGACTGCTCCTCCATGCTGGCACCGCGGCTGGCTCTTGTGTTCCCTTGAGCAGGTTGTGTGCAGTGGATACTGCAGGCGCTGCTTGCTTGCAAGTCCACCACACAAAAGCACAGAAGAGCGATGTTTGTAGCCTGGCCCAGGCAACCTGGGACCCGACACAAGGAGGGTGGGGCACGGGGTGTGACGGAGAAGCAATGCACGCTTGAGGACTCTTATATCAAACGTCGTGCAGCTGCCCTGTCCTGTGCTGCACTGACGCTTGCGATTTGGTGCAACACGCTGCTGCAAGGTGCTGCAAGGTCCGTGCATGTGTTCCCACAGAGCTTGCGGCTCTTGACGCCGAGCAGCCCGGAGCATGAGGCTCGTGGAGAAGTGGGAGGCAGCAGCGCTGCCTCCTACCAACTTGAGCGCTCTGGATGCGCTCGTCATTGACTTCATAAAAGAGGAGGCGCTGTGCGAGGCGCGGCTGTTGAGGCTTGGCACATGCTTTCTTCATCAAACAGAGACAGAGCTGTCAGTTTTTCTGGTGTGAACGCTTTCTTGCGGTGACGCCAGGCGACTTCCACGAGCGGCCAGGACTACGAGGCGCGGCAGGCCTGCATGCTGGCTGGCACACTGTTGAGCAGCGGCGACGTCCTTGGGGCAGTGCAAGTCGTCGAGGAAGTCAATGGCGACGTGCTCAAGGTATGCTAGGTGTTGCGCAAGTGCACTGTCTGACAGCGTGTTGCAACGCCTAGGCAGCTAGAGCCAGTTGAGTTTACAGTGACCCGGTGCGCACAGGATGCGCGCCTGCTATTCCTTCTCAAGCGTCACGAGTTTGTGGAGCACCTGCGCCGCGGCGGTATGGAGGGGCGGAAGCAGGCTCTCGGTGCGCATCCTGCAGGCTTGCCTACGCCACGCTGCTTTGGCTGCTGGTTATATCCTGATATTGCCTTCACGCACGTGCCGAAAGAAGCATTGCGTCCTATCTAGTGCAGTGTTGAGCAAGGCCGTGCTTCGGCATTTACGTTGGTGCACACCATGTGGCCTGTGGTTGTGCAGCGTGCGCGCGCCGTGACCTGGCTCCGCTGGCCATAAACGCGTACCCAGAAGCCTTTACTGACTTCAAGCGGGCTATGCAGGTATAGCTGCAAAGCCCCTGCTGCTCTGCTACAAGCTGTGCATTGGCTGACTGCTGCGTATGTGTGCCAGTGCGTCTCGACAACCAGATTAAGTACCACCATGCAAATTCATATTTGCAGTGCGCAAACATGCATGCATTCGCCCCGGGGGCAAACACTGCATATGCCTACACCGCATGAGGCATGCTGGCATGCTGCAGATGCTCGTGTACGACCAGGATGAGCGCTGCTCGCCAGTGGCTTCCCTGTGGACTGTCGACAAGCGCCACAACCTGGCCGGCCGGCTGGCGCGGACGCTGCGGCAGGCGCAGGGTGCGTTGCTGCCGCAGCTCGCAGATGAGCAGTGCAATATGACGACACGGAGCTGCTGTGCTGCTGGTGTAGCGCCATGCTTTAGCGAAAACGGCAGACTGGGAAGTCGCATTGTCAAATTGTTGACACCAGTGCATCGCTTGCCTGTGCCAGCATGCGTCGTCATGGAGGTCTTCCCAAGGGCTGAGTCGAGCTTGTATGCTGGAAGGCAGAGCACTGTGCGGGGAACTTGGGCCCTCCGAGGGCACCTTCCTTGCCACGCAGGCGTCTCTGCGCCGCGCCTGCCGCGCCTGCTGACCTACCTGGTCATGACGCACCAACTGCTGATGGACACCGGGGGGCCATCGGCCGGCCGCCTGGCCATTGGAGCTGAGGAGCATGAGGCGCGCGCGCTGGTGCACGAGCTGGGCTGCTACGACCGCGACCCTGCGCCGTTGCCAGCAGATGCATCCTGTGTGCCGCAGGCGCGCCGCCCGTGCTGCATGCGCACAGCCAGCGCTGCTTGGCTCGGGGCATCTCCTTGTCTGCTGCCTGGCGTGCTCTTACGACTTCGACACAGGAATGCTTGTTCGTCTCACAGCTTGTCTCTGACAGCGGTGCTCAAAGCAGTCGGCCTGGCCCTACTCAACGACGCTGAGGCTGTCCCTGCGCAACCTGCAGGGAGCCTTCCCGGAGGCGGACATCCAGAGCCTCAAGGAGGCCGCGCAGCTGACGCGGCAGGAGGCCGTGGAAGCGCTGCGCCACACGCGCGGTGATGCGCAACAGGCGCTCCTGAACGAGCTGGACGCCATGCACCTGAACCAGGCGCTGGTGGACTCGCTTGTGCATGAGTACGCGTCCTTCAGGTGCACACTTCGCCCCCCCAGTCAAAGCTCGCCCCCCCAATCAAAGCTCGCCAAGTGCCTGTTGGCAATATTGTTATCCCTTGGCCTCATGTGAATCACATTCATGTGTTGCAAGCCGGCCTCCACAGTAGCATTATTTACAAGTTTGGTCTGACGCCCACGCATGGTCCGTGAGGACTCTGTGTCAGGCACTCTGATTTACAACAGCATGGTTGTACGAAGTCGTTGGGCTGAAACGTGGCGCACACGTGTTATCGCAGGGACCTGCTGGCCGACTGGGACGACTTCGCCAGCCCCAGCTGCGCGAGCCCCAGCCTCGTGTGTGCGGCGCCCGTCGCCATGGACGTTGATGGCGCCCGGCCGCCCGCGGCAGCGGCGCAGGCTTGCGGACGCGGGGCGGTGCCCGCGTGCGGCCACGGCCAGGACGCAGCTGGTAAGAGCGCGCCGCCTTGGGCGTGCGACACGGCGGCAGAGGACTGCCGTGCCACGCGTCGCGGCCTGGCGCGGCGCGGCAGCACCGGCGTCGTGGAGGGCGCCGGGGCGCTGCGGCACGCCAGCCGCAGCCCGCCTAAGAAGATGCCGCGCTGGCGCGGCCGGAGCCGCAGCGCCGGCGCCGTGCGCGGCGGCGCGGCGCGTGTGGACATCAGCACGGGGCAGCCAGCCAGCAGCCTGCGACCGCGACCGGAGTGGCCGATCGTGGAGCGCCTCGGGCTGTCGGCCTGGGCCTGCGCCCCGAGCAGCGCGCGCCGGGACGAGCTGGCCAATGGTGCGGGCGGTGCGTGCGGAAGGGCAGGCGATGCTGGGGCTGCTGGTGCCTCTGGCGCTGCCGGTGGCGCGCCCATGGGCACGCTGGCGTCGCCGGTGAGCGCGGGCGGCAAGGCGCATGCGGCGGTGGCGCTGCTGCGCTTCCAGGTGGAGCAGGGCTGCATCGAGGAGGTGCGCGCACGCTCGCTATAACGTTTTACTAGATGCAGGGAGCTGGGGTACTGCAGGCTGTCTTTTGAGACATTGCGCTTCCTGGCATGGTATTTCAGTGCACCCTCAACCAAGCTGCCGCTTGCATTCGCAAGGTGCAGGCCGAGCTGGCCAGCGCGTGCTGGCATCATGCTGTGCCTCATGCCCGATCATGACTGCTTGTCATCAGAAGTCTTTGTATTCCAGCCGGTCATGCCTTACCCTACTGGTACTCCAGTCCCTTGTCAAGCTCGCCTCAAAGTCCATGCATTTTGAGCATTTTGTCGTGCACATGCCAAGCATGCGAAGCCGACACTGCGCAGGCGCTGCCAGGCATCGAGGCGCTCGTGCCAGGCTTTTTGGACGGCCGCTCGGACGTGGCCTTTGCTCTGCATGCCGCGCGTTTCCATGCGGCCGCCGCCGCTGGCGACGGCGTCGGCGCGCTGCAGCTGGCGCGCGCAGAGCTGGCGCCGCGCGCGCAGGCCTGCCCTCACCTGCTGCCAAAGCTCAAGGTGCGGTGCCCAATGCGCATTGCAAGAGTGTGCGGGGAGCCTTGGCCGGCATGCGACGCGCTGAGGCCTGTCACTGTTACGCGGAGCTAAGGTGCGGCTACCTCTTGCGTGCAGGCTGCGCTGGCCAGCCTGGCGCCCAGCAGCCGCCAGCCAGCCGCGTGCGCGCCGCTGGCGCCCGCAGCGCTGGGCCAGCTGCTGGCTGACGCTCTGCGCCGTGCGATGGGCATCCAGGAGCCGCGTCTGATCGGCCTGCTCAAGGCGCGTATGAGCTGCTGCCCGCTGCAATGCTGTGCACGCGTGGGTTGGTTGGGCACTCCAGGGGCATGGCTGACAGGCAGGCGGCGGGGGCCTTTTCTTGAGGCGTGCTGTAGCAAACAATGCTATTTGCCATTGCAGATGATTGCAAATGAGTGTTCGCCAGTTTATGCGCATGCACCTGGATGCCTGCTGCGCACGTTAGATTAGGTGGCCCGCGCACCTTGCCAGCAGGCCGCTTGGGGTCACATGCGGGACACGCCACTCCTGGCGGACCGCAGAGAGAGGCTGCTGTTAAGCTTGCTGAGCGCGCCAGGCCTCCTTGCCCACTGTCTTGATGTGTCCTGCCCTTGCAGACAAGCATGTCCGTACAAGAGTCAACTAAGCCTTTGCTCCCCGCCTTGTCCACAGTGTGGTCTGCCTGAGGTCTCGACATACTTGCGCATACCAATGCACGGCAAAGCATCCTGCGCAACCCACCGTGCTGTGCGCCAGGTCTTGCTGGCTAGCCACACGGCGTGGTTCCGAGCGCAGCGCTGCAAGGACCGCTTCGCGGCCTGCCTGGGAGTCGCCGCGCTGAAGGCCGCGCCCAGCGCCGCCGCTGCCGCGCCGCCATCCTCTCCCGAGGCAGCTGCGCCGAGCGAGCCGCGGCCCATTGCGCACTCGCTCACAGGTGCGCCGCAGCTTCTTACTTCTGGGCTGTGGTGCAGCGAAGAGTGTGTTGGTTGGAAACCACATGGTTGTAGATGGTGCCCACCTTTGCATCAAGGACGCCAGAGGTGAGGATGGCAATGCAGTGCATGCGCCGCGGCGGCATCCGTTCTGCTCACAGACTGTGCAGCAGGAGCAGCAGTGGCGGTCAGGGTGGGGCTAGCCGCAGCGCGGGCGAGTCGGCAGCCCTGTTTGTCAGACGGCCACCATGAGGCCATCCCAGTGCGCCTATCGTCCACTTCGCGCAGGCGAGGATGCGAGTGGCGATGACGACGACGCGCTGCTCACGCCGTGGCGCCCCCCGGACGGCCGGAGCGGGCCTGCAGGCGGCAGCGGCGGCGGCGGCGGCGGCGGCGGCGGCGGCGGCGGCGGCGGCAGCGGCGGCGGCCGCCCGGGGGGCGAGGCGGACCGCGCCTGGGACGACCTGAGCGACGGCGACCTGAGCGAGGAGGGCGAGGACGGCCTGAGCGAGGACATGGTGCTGACCACCATGGTGCGGCGCGCCTGCCTGATGGCTGCTCCCCGTAATTTGCCCTGCCGCTGGTCGAGCGAGTGAGAGCTTGAGAGTGTGAGGCTTGCCGGTTTGGGTGACCGCCGAGCTGGGAGGCCTTGCCCGCCAGACTATCGAGGCGTGTGCTACGCGGACCTACCTTGAATGTGGATAGGCTGCAGGTAATTGACACGCTCGCAGCGGTGCGCAGTGCCTCAGACTGTCGCAATGCAATTGTCCTGCAAGTTGACTGAGGCACTGCCTCGGTGTGTGCGTGCAGGAGTTCACAGGGCTGGGCCGTGCCGAGGCTATTGAGCTGCTGTACCAGTTTGGCGGTGATCCTCACGCGGTCATGGCGCACTTGTTTCCCTAAATGTGTTGTGTACGTGATGTGTGGCAGCTTGTACATTGTTGTGTATTCTGTCAAGACAGGCGCATGTACATGAGCATATGACTTGTTACTTGCATTGTCTCGCTTGTCCAGCACCCCTTTTCGCCAACCATTTTGTGTGTGTTAATGGGTTATTTGCAAATGGGATATGGCGTTTCTCATGATCACACAACTGGTGACCAGATCAGCAGCTGATGCTGATGCAGTAGCAGATGATTCTGCTGAGCAGAGCTGATGATCAGAGCTGATGGTCCCATCACTGGCCCCTCCCAGGAGGGGCCAGCCCCAACCCTGGATTCGGCAGGATACCTCTCTGCAGTGGGCGCCTATTTCACTCAGACAGCTGTTGCAAACTTGCACATACACAACAATTTTACAGGTAACTCAGTACACATCCACACATCCAGGTGAGTACAGCAGTGCCTGTGATCGATCACTGCAGCCTCCTGCTCCTGCTATGCGCTTGATCACTGTTTCTGAAATAATACAGTTTGTGCAGCGCTAAGTATTTGCGTGGCAGGCGTAAAAAAACACATCCAAGATGAGCTTCTCCTGCTTCACGTGCCCGTCGCAGTCCTCGGTGGCCGTTATCGAGCGCTTTGGTCGGGTGGGTGCAAGCTGCGCTTCTGGGGTTTAGAAAGAAAAGTATTGAATACTGCTTGGCATGTTCCTGACGCTTGCTAGTGCGCCACTCACAGTTTAACCGCTTCGCGCACGCTGGGCTCAACCTCATCAACCCGTTCTGCGGCACGTACCGCTTTGCTCTGTGGTTGGTAGCCACGCGGCAGTTATGCGTTGTAGGCGGCGCTTAGCACATGACGTGGCGCAAGCACAGGAGAGGGATGCTCTTAGGCTTGCAAGCGTGGACGTGTTGCCTGAGGCTCCTGACTTGGCTATGTGCAAGGCCTATGTCCGACACATAGGCGACCCGAGTACTTTTTAAGCAAAGTGTTCACAAGCTGCTGAGAATCTCATGCTCTGCCTGTTGGTAGAAGGACGTTGGGTATATTTGCCAAGCTGAGGCTTGTTTTAGCCTTGTAGTTTCAGCCTAGTAGCGTTGCGCGAAGCAGCACAGTACTTGGAAGTACCGCCTGAAGCCACATACCAGATGGCGCTGCAAGTCTGAGCAGCCTATGTTGCTGTAGATGACTGTGCTGACGTCCGCCTGTTTCTGCAGGCGAGTCGGTGGCCGGCCGGCTGTCACTGCGTGTGCAGCAGCTGGATGTGGCAATTGACACCAAAACCAAGGACAACGTCTTCGTGCGCATGGTTTGTGCCCTGACGCTTTGAGTATGTGTTGGTCACACATGTACACATATGCAGATCCTTGCTCAGCAGGCACAGTTGCAGCTGTAGCGTCACGGACCTGGCACTGCACGCAGAAAGGTGTACTTGTTGAACACGCTTATTGCGCTTGAGCATGGTGGTGAATTGCTTCTCATGAGAGCTTATAGCCTTGCAGGTGGTCTCCGTGCAGTACCAGGTGGTGGATTCACAGATTTCGGACGACAGCAACACAGACAGCCTGAAGCTTGCATTTTACAAGCTGACCAACCCTCACCGCCAGATCACCTCGTGCGTCCTGCCCCTGTATCAGCGCTAAGTCCTTATCTTGCTGCACAGTATATCCGGTGCTGCTACTGGAGAGTGTGTCTTGCATTGTACTATCAATGTTACATCAACATTTAAAGTCGGAGGACTTAGCAATTCACCGTACCCAGTACAATAGCCTGAGCCTGAGAAGAGATGGAATCCTCAGGTATGTGTTTGACGTCGTGCGCGCCGTGGTGCCCAAGATTGACCTGGACAACGTGTTTATTGCCAAGGAGGAGATTGCGCAGGATGTGCAGGCCACACTGACAAAGGTGCGAGGCGCTACCGTTGTCATAGTGTGTTTGACGATGCCCTCAGAGTTTGACACGACATGACTCCGACTAGATTCCACGCTCTTTCTGTTGCATTATGGCTGGAGGTGGTATGTCTACACTTACAACAGCACTGGCTCCGGCTCTGCTCACACCTGTTTGCTGCGGGTCCGTGCAGTCCATGGCGTCATTCGGCTACCAGGTGTGTGCGGCCGTCTTTTTGTAATGGAGTACATTGAAGAGCTTGAGCGCCAGCGTTCATTATGAAGCTCTCTGCATGCGTGTAGATACATGGGCACTTGATGAGTAAGGCTCAGAGGTTTGAAAAGTGAAGTCACAACCACAGTGTGATTGTGGCCTCACGTTTGCTGTGCCGACGCGCGCACTGCTGCACGCAGATCATCCAGACGCTGGTGACCGACATTGAGCCGGACTCCAAGGTGCGCGTGGCCATGAACGAGATCAACGCCGCCGTCCGCCAGCGCGCGGCCGCGCTGGAGAAGGCGGAGGCGGGTGCGCGCACCGCGTTTAAGCATGTGATAAAGCTAGGAGTGTGTGGTGCCGCTTCTGTGTCGGTTGCGCTTTGTCAGGTCAAAGACGTCCATCTGCAATGCACCAGGACTGGGCATGTGCCCAGGATATCTTAGCACAGAGGAACTGCGGGCTGGTGCAGTTGGGTTACTGCAGGTGCTGAATCAGCAGTGAAAGGAAATGCATGCTCTTGTGAGTGATGTATTATACATTGTGCTGAAGCATTGGCCAATGCAAGTGCAGAGAAGATTATGGTCGTTAAGAAGGCGGAGGCGTCTGCTGAGGCCAAGTTTCTCGAGGGTGCGTGCCCCACCGCGCTTTGCTTGACATTGGGAGTAGTATGCAAGCTATGGGGTGAATGAATGGGTGCTCTTCTGCGCACTGTGAGCAGCAGTTCGGAAGCGCAGCACCCCTACATGCAGTGTCATTATCGAGCGCGCTCGCATTCTTATACAAAAGCATTGGCATCGCAGCACGAGTGGGCGTTGCGGTTGCGGCAAGCGCGCTGTTGCTATAATTGTGTCGGAATGCCCTGCCGGCTGGCTGCGCAGGTCAGGGCATTGCGCGGCAGCGCCAGGCCATCGTCAATGGGCTGCGCGAGAGCGTGACCGCGTTTGGCGAGGACGTCAAGGACGTGTCCAGCCGCGATGTGCTGGAGCTCATGCTGCTCACGCAGTACTGGTGCGCGCACAGCATCGCCCACATGCTATTTGTTTCGTGCAACAGCCCCAGGCTGCGCTGCCACAGGTTGTATGTTGCCTGTCATACCGTAGTGAGCGGGACGCTATAGGGGTGCTGAGTCTAGTGGTGTCTGTATCGTCCTGTTGTGTGACATGTAAGTTTGTTTGTGTGATCTGTATTTGTTCACCAGCAAGGAGGTAGGGGTGCTGCACCCCTGGCAGCAAGGCCGCCGACAACTGACGCGTGTGCGGGGCGCCTGCTGCAGCGACATGCTCAACAACGTCGGCGCGCGCGGCGGCAACTCCACCATCTTCATGAACAGCAGCCCGGGCGCCATGGCCGAGCTGGGCACCCAGATGCGGACCGCCTTCACCCAGGCGGCCGCTGGCTCGCAGGCCCTGAGCCAGTCCATGAAGCGCGAGTAGGTGTCCGCTCCGATTCAAGGGGCAGCCGCTCAGGCGGTGCTGATCCGGGTATCGCGCCAGTGCTACGCAATGTCCGTGGGGTGTGGTAGGACCGGGGGTCCAGCGGTCAGGCTTGCATGACCTCGACCAAGGCTGGTACATGCCCGGGCAGCCTGGGCTCGCATTGCGTCTGGTGCTGGTGGGTCCCGGGGTCACCTGCTCTGCTGCGGAGCTTGTGCCAGGCGGCTGCCGACCTGATGGCGCATCCTGGCTGGCGGGACCTGTGACCATGGTCCTGTCAGAAGCTGTGCTTACAGCAGTGACACAGGTGTGTATACAGCTGAGAGTGGACAAGTGCTGCTGGGGCTGCTTCTGAGGTCCTACCACACCTATCACATACACTGTAGCAGGAGATGATGCACTGTAGCAGGAGATGATGCATCCACTGTACAGCGCAGTTTTGGATATGTGTTGCATAAGCCTTGCATCTGTCGGGCTGCCTTACTTCTCTGTCTTTACAGCACTGCTATTACAGCGTGTGCGCAGTACAGATGCAGTTTAGGAGTGCCAGGTATCAGTGTGGTAACACAGTTAGGCCATCGTGCTTGCCTGCATGCTTTCATTGCTGATTTGACACGCAGCTTTTGCTGTCCCGCATGTGCCTGCATGCTGTGTATATCTTTGTAATCAGTGTGGCGATCTTGGTCACATTTTTGTCAGGTAGTAGCTAGCTGTAAGTGAGCAAACACGCAGTCTGTGGATATCCTGCATGCCTCTACACTGTACCTGCATCTACCCTGGGACAATGCCTATGTTATGACTACATCAGATACACTTCAGATGAGCGACTGGCCGCTGTCATATGCTTGGGCCATGTTTACTGTGCGTCCATTTGCCTCAGCCCCACCCTGTGCTGCAGCCTGTGACTCTATTGTGTCCACCGATGCGCCCTTCCTGCCTTGCAGCAGGGCGGGTGTGCCGCAACCTCCAGCCCCACCGATCCCTGCAGCCCATGCGGCGAGCGGGTCGTCCTGCTGTCGCTGCGCATGCGCAGGCTGCCCGTCCGCAGCCGGCTCAGCGGCAGTCCCAGCCTCATGCACGGTCAGGCCGCTGAAGTCCAGCAGAGCCGGCGGCTCATCGGCGGTGGGACTCAGCCCCAGCCCAGGCTCAGGCTCGGAGCCCAAGACCGGCATGGGCCCTGCCGTGGGCCCGCCCAGGGCATCAGGGAGCGCCAGAGCGCCGCGCGCCACATCACTCGCGGGCTCTGGACCCAGGTCACGCGCCGCGGACGGGGCATGCGCAGGGCCTGGGGCGCTGCGGCGCGGGCTGGCTGCACCCCGAGCGCCCACCTGGGCGGATGCGCCCGGGGGAGCTGCCTGGTCCACAGGCGAGGCCAGGCCCAGGGCCACGCCTCCGTCGGGGTCCGCCGTCGGCGGCGGCCCAGGCCTGCTCTTTGGGGCGCCGGCGGCGCGCATGGAATCGCTCGGCGCGCTGGCGGGCGCAGCGAGTCCCTCCTGGCGCTTGGCGTCGCCTGCCGGGGCAGCACCGCTCGCGGCGGCGCTCCGGGGCGCGGCGGCCGCTGCTGGCGATGCCGGCAGCCCCTCTGGCTTGCCTGCCACGCGCTCCGTCGGCCCCGCGCCTGCCGGCGCCCGCTCAGAGCTGCCTGCATGCTCAGAGACGCTTCCCTCCTGCGGTCCACCCGCCTGTGCCGGCGGGCCCATGGCCTGAGCGGCTGCTGGGCCGGGCCCGGACGCGTCAGTATGGGACGCTGGCGCGGATCCCCCCTTGCTGACAGACTCAGGCTTGGGGCTGGCGGCGGTGGCGGCGGCGGCGCCGCCGCCGCCGCCGCGGCTCCCGGCCCAGCCAGAGCCGACTGCGGCGGCCCAGCCTGCGCCGCGCGCCAGCGCCGCGCCCGCGCCGCTGCGCGGCGCCGGGGCAGCGTTGGGGCCCTGGTTGGATCGCGCGGCGTCGCCCGCCGCGTCGCTCGCAGGCCGGGCGGGCGCCGCATCGCCGCCGCCGCCGCCGAACGCGACAAAGCGGCTGAACAGCGAGCCCGCCAGGCTGGGCCCCTCTGCGCCCTTGGGCTTCGAGCTGGCCTCTACACGCTCAGGCTCGGCCTGCTTCACTGCGGCCCTGGGCGAAGCTTTCGCTGCCGGCGCAGCATCCGCCACTCTGCCGCCGCCGCCGCTGCCGCCGCCGCCGCCGCCGCCGTCGCCGCCGCCGCCGCCAGCGTTGCCCGGCTTTGCAGCCCCCGCCGCAGCGTCCAGCTGCCGCCGCAGCACGGCATTGACGCGCAGGTGCAGCTGGCCATTCTCAGCCAGCACGCCCGCAAACGCGCGTCGCAGTGCGGCCTCGTCGGCCAGCGCGTCGACGGCGCCGTCGGCCGCAGCGTGCGGGCCAGGGCCCGGCCCGGCCAGCTCGCTCATCCCCTCGGCGCCGTCGGCCGCGCCGCGCGCGGCGTGCGGCCCGGCAGGTGGCGGCGCCTCCCCAACGCCTGCGCCGCGCGGCGCCGGGGGCGGCGCGGCGAGCAGGCGCGCCTCCGCCAGCAGCATCTGCGGCCGCCGCCAGCGGGTCAGGGTCTCTAATCAAACCCTGTAGCAGTGCTGGTTTCACATCTTCCCGTATGCCAGAACCCTCTGTGCTTAAGCGTGCGGAGCGAATGCAGGCATGGCATCCCGCACCACAGCATGAGCGAACAGAGACGAGGGCTTGCGTGTCTGCCAAATCATTCTGAGACTGCTGGGCAACCTCAGCACACACACGGCACATGCCTGCCGCCACGCCCACACACAGGCACCGCTGACAGAGCACCACATTGCGGGCGTCCGGCCTCGCCCGAAATGCCCCAAGCCCGCAGCGCGCTCGCGCACCTGCAGGCGCCCGTCGCTGACCGCGAGCAGCTCCGCGTCGCCGGCCGCGCCGCCGCGCCCCGCCTCGGCGCGCTCGGCGGCCGCCAGCGCGTCCGCGGCCGCGTCCGCCAGCCGTTCGCGCAGCGCGGCCACCTCGCCCAGCAGCGCGCGCACGCGCGCGGGGCTGCCGCCGCCGCGCCCACCGGCGCCCGGGCCGCGCGGGCTTGCCTGCTGCGGCCGCGCGACGGCCGCGGCTGCGGCCGCCTCGGCCGCCTCGCGCCGCCGGCGCGCGGCGGCCAGCTCGGCGCGCGCAGCCGCCAGCTCGGCGCGCAGGCCGGCGACCTCCGCGTCGCTGGCGGCCGGGTCGGGCGGCGCGCGTTGCGGCCCCGGGGCGGCCACGGCCGCGGTCGCGGCGGCGGCGGCCGCCTCCGCGGCCGCCTCGGCCGCTGCCGCGCGCGCCTGCTCCGCGTGCAGCCGCGCGCGCAGCCGCTCCATGCTGGCCAGCAGGTCGCGCTGCGGCACGGCGTGGGCCGCGCCTGCCGGCGCGGCGCCCGCGGCCGCGTCGCCGGCCGCGCCCGCACCATCTGCACCGCCTGCTCCCGCGTCGGGTCGCGGGTCTGCTCGCGGCGCGCCCTCCGGTCGGCCCGCCTCCGCGCCCGCGGCGGGGGCCGCCGCCGGCGCCGCCGCCGCGTGCGCGCGCGCCGCGGCCAGCTGCGCTCGCAGCGCCTCCGCCTCATCGCGCGCCGCCCGCAGCGCGTCGGGATCTGGCGCAGGGCGCGCCGCCGCGGCCCGATCCGCCGCTGCGCGGGCCACCTCTGCAGCCTCGCGCCGCTGCCGCTCCTCCGCCAGCTGCGCGCGCGCCTGCTCCAGGGGAGCGGCTGACTCCTCCGCAGCCGCCGCGGCTGCGGCGTCCCCGTCGCGGGCGACCGTCTCCAGCTGCGCGCGCGCTTGCGCCTGGTCGGCCGCGGCCTCGGCCGCCACAGCCTCGGCGGCCGCGCGCCGCCGCTGCTCCTCCGCCAGCCGCGCATGCACCAGCTCCAGGGCAGCGGCGAACTCCGTCGCGGCCGCCGCGGCCGCACCGCCTGCCTCGGGTGCCTCCGCCGCTGGCTGCGCATGCTGCTGCGCCTGACGCACGGCGGCCTCCGCAGCCTCGCGCTGCCGCCGCTCGTGGCCAAGCTCCGCACGCAGCCGCTCCAGCGCGGCCGCGGCCCTGGCCTCGGCGGCCGCCGCGGCCGCGCCGCTCGCGGCCTCGGCGGCCTCCGCGCGCGCGCGCAGCTCACCCAGCTGGCCGCGCAGCGCGTTCTGCTCAGCCGCGGCCGCCGCCGCTGACGCGCGCGCCTCCGCCAGCGCGCCCTCGGCGGCGGCGCACGCGCCAGCATCCCGCTCCGCAGCTGTGCTCGCCGCAGCCGCCGCCACTTTGGCCGCGCGGCCGCGGCCGCGCGCGTCCTCCAGCTCCGCGTCGCGTTGCGCGGCCTGATCAGCGGCGGCGGCGGCAGCGGCAGCTGCCGCGGCGGCAGCATCCTCGGCCGCCTCGGCGCGGGCCCGCTCCGCCTCACGGCCGGCGGCCGCCTGCGCGGCCGCCGCCTCGGCGGCGCCGCGCGCGGCCTCGGCCACGTCGGCGCGCATGCGCTCGGCCGCGGCCGCCGCATCCAGCCGCGCCGCAGCCTCGCCCGCCGCCGCCGCGGCGGCCCGCGCCGCAACTACCGCCAAGTCGGCGCGCGCGCGCTCGGCCGCGGCCGCACCCTCGCCCGCCCGCGCGGCCGCCTCAGCCGCGGCGGCCGACGCTGCTTCCGCCGCCGCCGCGCGCTCGTGCGCCTCCCGCAGCTGGCCCTGCAGGCGCGCAGCCGCGGCCTCTGCCGCCGCGGTTGCGGTCTCGGCGTGCGCGCGCCGCTCCGCCTCGGACGCGAGGCCCCGCAGCTGCTCCCGCAGCGCGGCGGCCGCGGCCTCGGCCTCGCCGCGTGCCGCCTCCGCCGCCGAACGCGCAGCCTCGGCGCCCGCCCGCCGCTCGCGCTCGGCTGCGAGCTCGCCCGCCGCGGCGGCGCCTGCGCCCGCGGCATCGTCCCGAGCGCGCTCCTCGGCGGCCGCCGCGGCGGCCTCGGCGGCGGCGGTCCGCTCGCGCTCAGCGTCCAGCTGCCGCCGAAGCGCCTTGACCTCACGCGCCAGCACCTGCGCGCGTACAGAGTGGATGTCAACCCTACCCTGCCCTAGCCGCACAGCTCAGGCAGCAGCTCAGGCCACCAGGCTGGCAGGGCACGCACGGCGTGGGCTTCGTCTCGGGTGGTGGCGCAGGTCAATGCAGTTCTGGTCCTCTATCACGCATGGCCATATGGCACGCCCTGCTTGGGTCTGCCTCTGTTCAGGAGCGCTCTTGAGCTCGCACACGAGCCGGAAGGAACCCTGACAAAGTCAGCTGCTGGACATGACATGCAGGTACAGATATCAATTGGCCCTGGCGGCAGCCCATGCGCTGGCAGTGCCACAATTTCAGACCCTGCAGCCCAGCACGCGCCTTCATGTCCGCCTTGGCCTTGGCGTCAGCGGCCGCGCGCTCGGCGGCCGCGCCGTCCGCCGCGCCGCGCACGGCCGCCAGCTGGGCCGCGGCGGCCGCCGCCGCCGCGTTGGCGGCGCCGGACGCCTCCTCGCGCGCCGCCGCCAGCTCGGCGCGCGCGGCGGCTGCCTCGTCCGCGAGCTCGCGCGCGCGCGCCTCCGCCGCATCAGCGCGCGCGCCCGCCTCCGCCGCCCCGGCCTGTGCCTGCGCGTGGCGGCAGGGATGTTGGAGCCAGGCTGGGCACCCCACCGGCATGTGCCCGCCGCGCGAGTCTGCTTCCATTCTCGCATTTCAGTGGGCTCGCCTGCGCGCGGCCGCCCACACGCGCGAGCGCGCTTGTGCGCCCTGCCCAGAATACCATGCTCGCGGCTGCCTGGCGCCTGCTTCACTGCGAGCCGCCAGCAGGCGAACGACAGCCTCGCCGCTATGCCTGCTCGCCAGGCCAGCAGGCTGCAGCGCCAGGCGCAGCCTCGCGTCCTTGAGCGCAGCACACAACAAGCCAGCCATTGGCAAGCACGGCATGATGCATGCAGTGCGGCGAGGCAGGGGCCTGCGCGGCCAGGGCCTGCGCCGGCGGCGGGCTGGCGGCGCGCCTGCGCGAGCTGCGCCGCGTGCGCGGCCAGCAGCTCGGCGTCCGGCGCCGCGGCGCGCCCGCCGCGCGCGGCGTCCAGCGCGGCGTCCAGCTCGGCCACGCGCGCGGCCAGCTGCCGCTTGGCGCCGCGCTCGGCGTCCGCGGCCTCCGCCGCGTCCTGCCGCGGCGGCCGCAGCGTGGGGGACGCTCGACACATGTTTGGCCTTCTCCGCCAGGAGCGGCCTTCACGCAAGATGACGCTGGCGCCTCTGGCCGGCCGGCGGGGCTAACAGGGCCTGGCATGGTCGCAGAGTCGAGTCTAGGATCTGTCGTGCATGCCAACACTCTAATCCATGCTCCTCTTCCAGCTACGCTTGCGTGCAATGCGCCCCTCACCAGACTTCCCCGCCTATCGCCCCTCATGCAGCCCCGGGTGCGCGCGCCTGCATGTCGGCGGCGGCGCGCTCCAGGCGCTGCTGCATCGCCGCGACGTGCTTGCGCACGCTGCCGCGCTGCTCCACACGCAGGCCCAGCCGCAGCCGCTGCTGCGCCGCGCCGGGCTCAGCGGCGGCGCCGCCGCCGCGCGCGCCTTGGTCCGATGAGAGGCGCTGTGCTCACACACATTGGGTCTCAAAGAGGTGCTGCCTTTGGTCCTGAAGGAACCAGGTCACTGACCGCAGACTCCACACTTGAGCACCACATCACTCCTCTTATATCAGTATGCCTTGGCGGTGGCAAGCCGTCCTGCCACTGAGCTGCAGCACCATGCACCACTAACTACATGTCACCAAGAGGCACTTTGCGCAACTGCGGACATGTCGCTGGAAGGCAGATGCAGGCACGCGCACTTGAGAGGCGGCACGGGCGGGCTGCGCGGCCGCCGAGGCAGCCGCATCTGCACCGTTGTTGCTCGCGGCCGGCGGGCCGTCAGGCTCGATCTCGCCAAAATCGCTGCCGCTGCTGCCGGCCACGCCGCCGCCGCTGGGCGCGCGCCGGTGCGCTGCGTGCCCCGGCCCCGCGCCTGGGGCCGCGAGCGCGGCGGGCGGCGGCGGCTCAATGGCTTCGGCCGACGCGGCGGTGAAGCCGGAGACGGTGGACGCGGCATCGCCGCGGGGCGACGAGCCCTCCGACATCGTGTACCCCACCGTGTCGCCGCGCACCGACCCCGCCACGCTGGCCGCCGCGCTCGACGCCGCTCTGCGACCGGCGACTGGAGCCTAACTGTGCTGTGCACATGCCATGCCAGCCCCATCCGACACAGACCTGGAGTTCCTCGGAATTGTTGCCGCATGCACAAAGATGCGCAGCTGCTTGTGATAGCCGGCTGCATTGGCACGCTTACTTGAGCCAGCATGGCGGAGAACGTCCCCTGCACTCCTGTCTTGTGCAGAGACCAGGGCGCGGCGGGCCCGACACGCACGCCGCGTCGAACAGTTCTCAGGCAACGAGCGGGCACGCGCATGCGCTGTGTCGCGCTGCGCCTCCTGGCGCCGCCGCGACAAGCGCCGAGCGGCCGGCGCGGGGCCGCACCGCTGCACCAGGCGCGCCGCGTCGGACAGCTCCAGGAAGGCGTTGAGCGGGCGCGCGCGCGCGAGCTCCGGGTCGGCCACCAGGCGCCACAGCCACTGCTCCAGGTCGCGCCGGCGCCGCTCCACCAGGTCCGGGCGCCGGTTCACGCCGGCCAGCGCGCGCCGCGGCGGCGGCTCGCGGCCCGCCATCGCCCGCGCGCCCAGCTCCTCGCGCAGCTGCGCGCGGCGCGCGGCTCGCCCGGCGCCTGTGTTGCGGAGCGCTCTTGACAGCGCTCGCCGCCGACAGATGCTGCGCCTCCGCCTCCGCATACTCACGGAGCCTAGCGGCTCCGGGCGCTCCTTGAGCCGGTCGCCAACCTGTGCTTGCCCAGCTCCTCCCGCAGCTGCTCAATTGCAGGAACAGCAGCTCACACTGGCTGCGCTCTGTCCTCCGTGTGCTTGCAAAGAGAGTGCCAACTCAGCCACGGCCCAAGCACCACAACGTCTATTGGATGGTTGGGGCCGCAGCGCACGTTGGCGTGCAGCTTGGTAAAGTGGCTGAAGCGCCGCAGCACGCTGCGTGTGCGCTCCGGGCCACGGCCCTCTGGCGGCAGCACGCGCACCTCCACGCGGTAGAACTGCACCGTACCAGCGATCAATCAGCAGCTGTGCCGAGAATGCGAGTCTGAGGACTGTAATTCATGGAAACAGCCAAAGGCACAGGAGCGCAAGAGCTGCTACTGTTGCCGTGTGACCGTACAGCGCAATCAGACGGTCACATATGCCCGCGATGCGCAATCAGTCGTCAAGGCGCACCACAGCAGCGTGCACGTGTGAGCCTCCCTTGTATTTATGACTACGAAGCGGTTAAGTATTGGCTGTCACTACTCAACCGCATACCAAGCCAGACGTGCGCACCACCACCACCTCATCGTTCTCGAGCGTGGTCTGCGTCCACGATGGGATGGTCACGCTGAACTTCCAGCCGGATGCCATCACGCCCTCGCTCACGCTTGCAGCGTGCTATCCAAGCTCTGGCCAGACAGCGCGTTTGTGTTTGGCACAGAGCGTGCTACACCTGTGCTGCACAAGACCCTCACTGCAGCAGTTTGCACGTGCAAAAGAGTCCATCACCATAGGCCTCTGCAGCACCTGCACAGCACTGCCGATCATCTGTCTTGCGCTTGCATCCGCCATGCTTGCACCTTCCCTAGGTTTTGCACAGGGGTGAGCTCAGGTTGGGCTCCTCTTTCATACGTCTGCTGGGACGTTGAACGCATGTATTACATGTATGTATGCGCACATGATAGGTGAGACTTTTTCTGCACTGTAAAGAAGAGCAATGTAAACCAAGGCAGCTCAATATGCGCTCATGCTTAAGGTACTGCACAAAGACAGCGACGGGAGGCGAGCATAGACAAGCAAGCTGCTAGGGCAGAAAACAGACCAGGATAGCATATGAAGGGCCGCGGCTGCATGCGCGCCCACCCTGGCATCTGCAGTGCATGCGTGAACAATTAGGGCTGAAATATAACTTGGCAACCTCATGCCGGCTGGCGCTCGAGCCAACCGGTGCCGCGTGCACAGTGCGCGATCATCTGGTGCTACGCCTGCAGCGGGTGGGTGCCTGCAGCCTCAGTGCCAGCCGCAGCGCGGTCACAGTGCAGGCTGCGTCTGCGGCAGCCTTGACTTTTGCGGCAGCCCGGGTCGGGCAGTCAGCATGCAGATATGGAGTGCTGACATGCAGGTGGGAAGCCTCCCCAGCCTCGTCCTCGACGCGTCTCTGAAGGCCACCAGCATGGCAAAGGTCGGCTGCGCGCTGGCTGGGGCGCACCGCGCAGCTGGCGCCGCTAGCACGCCGGTAGGCACTCCAGATAGCTGGGAGGTTCACATCCTGGACTGCCAGGTGCACGACGCTGTGCACTCTACTTCTGAGCGCGTGCAGCATGTGCACAGCTGTGCGGGTCTCCTACCCACAGCTTGGTGTGACTCGTCCCTCTGCATGCCCAGGCCCGCGTCAGCAACGTGACCTTGCGGTTGCCGCGCAGGTGAGCAGATCCTGCAGGCCCACCTCGGCGAGGCAGCGCACGACGTGCCCCGCAGCGGAGGACCCCATGCGCCTGCACGCCGCTACAGCAGTCGGCGTGCGGCGTGTCGCTGAGGACCGCGGCGTATGCGATCCAGCGCAGAATTTGTCATACCCGCTGTCAAAGACTTGACAGATGTTATGCATGGGTGGAATCTACGGCGATGGAGGAGAACGGCGGAATAGCTCACGGCGCAGAGCAGGACCACTCTTCATGGCCCTTGGCGTGTTCGTGGGCAGCAGTGCAACCGACATGCCGCTGGAACCCTTGGCATGGAGCGCCGCGGTCGGCCTCGCTGCGGCGAGCAAGTGCAAGGCCCTGCGTCTTGCAAAAGCTGGTGTCCATTGGCGCCTGCTTGGAGAGACTTCGTGCGCAGGCTGAACACGCATGCAGGGCCTGTCTACTGCCGACCCCGCAGATCCTGCAGCTCCTGCAGAAGGCAGCCCGCCGCCAGCACCAGGGCCCGACGGCACGGCTCCATCCCGCCGCGCGTTATCTTCAGCATGAGCTGCGGGATCTGCGGGACAGCAGCAGGCAGGCCCTCCAGTGCGGGTCCAGCCTGCGCGCGATTTCTCTCCGAACAGGCGCCGTTAGACACCAGCGTTCGTAGCGTCTTTGACGGCCTTGCAGTCGCTCGCCGCTGCGAGGCCGACCGCGGCGCTCCATGCCAGGGTTCCAGCGGCATGTCTGTTGCACTGCTGCCCACCAGCATGAAGAGGGCCGCAAAGAAGTGCTCGTGCTCGGCGCAAGCTGTCCCGCCATAGCAGCCAGCGCGCAGCCGATCTCTGCCACGCTGGTGGCCTTGAGCGCGCTGCCAGGCACAAAGGGCCGAAGCGCGTTGAGGACAAGGCGGGGGAGGCTTCTCACCTGCATGTCAGCACTCCGTGACTGCCTGCTGAGTGCTCGGCCCCGGGCTGCCATATAAGTCAACGGTGCTGCAGCCGCAGCCTGCACTGTGACCGCGCTGCGGCTGGCACTGAGGCTGCAGGCACCCACCCGCATCAGACGTAGCTCCAGATGATCGCGCGCACAGTGCATGCTGCACCAGTCCGCTCGCGCGCCACCGCCACATGTCCACTCACGCTGGTTGATATGCAGCCCAGGCTGCGCGCCCTGCAGGTGCCTGGCCAGCGCCCAGAGCGCCTAGGTCAAAATCAGAACATGCGGTCCTCGCTGTTCACACATACAAATGTTCCGCACCGCAGGAGCACATGGTTTGCACACAGAAGGAACAGCTTGCTACACTGGTGTTGTGGCATAAAAGTTCATTGAGTACAGCACATAGTCCTTCCTCATGAGGTTGGTGCTTGCATGAACCAAAGGACTGCACTTGTCTACATGCAAAAGCATGGCACTTGAGCAAGGACATCTGTCCAGTGCACAGCCTGTACAGGCGCAAGCACAGTGAGATGCGTGATCTACTTCTTACAGGAACATCTCACTGCTTCGCCCTCGCTGAAAACAACCTGCTAGGGCCTGCCAATGCACCAAAAAACGCTCTACACATGGAGCAGTGTACAGAGTGTACAGCATGCGGCAGCATCAGGCCTCCCGCGCAGCTGGAGCCTTCCCGCGCTCCAGCCTTCCTCCTGTTACTGTTGCATCTGAGCTGTGCCGCAAACACCGCACCCCCACATCAAAAGTTGCACTGCTGTGAAGCCACGCCCCACCGGACAATGGAAACTAAACGCATGTGCCTCACACTCTCCCATCTCAGACAACAGGCCATTATTCAAAGCTCTGAGCACAAACGAGCAACTCATGTGCATGCGTTCTGCTCAACAGAAGCCACTGTGTCAAGCTACACCACGGCGTAAGCAGCCATGTGCATGCATTTTCCGCCACCACCATGCTAGCGCTGTGTTCAGTCCACCTCCTCCACGGTGGGGGCGCCACCAGCCCCACCACCAGCGTTGAAGCCTGCGCCGCCGCTCGGCATGCCACCGCCCGGCGTCCCCCCCGGCATGCCTCCTGCATGCACAGCATACTCAATTTTACTACAAAGCAATATTTGACTGCATAGCAACTCACCTGGCGGTGTCCTTCCAACAACTGCATGTAAGCATGGCATAGGTGCATAGCATGGCATAGGTGCATACAAGATCCGGCCAGCTTTGCTCTGGTGCATGCATGCTTGTGCGCAAGCGTCCCGCACCATCGTCGCCGCCCTGGTACATCTTGGTCATGATGGGCGAGCAGATGCTCTCCAGCTCCTGGCGCCTGTGCGGCCACCCAGCACCAAGATCGCCTTGTGACATCGACATGTTCAGGACTGCCTGCACAACAGGGTGCCCAGACTGACAGAAGTACAGTGCTTTGCTTGACAAGCAGGCATGGCGCTGTGCAGCTTGGTCGTTGCAGGTGTGCATGCTACATAATGCAGCTCGACAAGCACACGGGCACACAGCCAGCTGTATGCATAGTGTACCTAATGTGCAAATCTGGACGACAATGCCTCAACCAGACCGTAGCCGTGGTCAACCCACCTATGACGTATGACACGAGCCTGCCATGCATTCGAGCTCTGAGCTGGCAGGACCGCACTTGTGCTCAAACTCGTCCACCTCGGCCAGCTGGTTGGCATCCAGCCAGCTGATCACGTCCTCCACCGCGCGCTCCACCTTCTCCTTGTCCTCAGGGCTCAGCTTGCTCGCCACCTGCGCGCGCGACAGCTCACGCATCACACTTGCTGCAATACAAAGTGAACAGGTGTGCCTTGTCACAACAACCTTTGAGGCTCCACTGGCTGCAGAGCTGCACACCTTGCTTTTCCTGGTTCACAGACAAGCATCTAAGGAGTACTGTGCGCATGCGCGCAAGTGCGCCAGGGCGCGCCTTCTCATCGCGGATGGTGTTGCGCATGGTGAAGGCGTAGTTCTCCAGGCTGTTCTTGGCCTCCACCTGCCGGCGCATGCATGTCCAAGTGTGAAGCTAATGCAACACCTCACGTAAACCCAAGTCAGTTGCAAGCTTGCTAGCTGCTCATTACATGCATTAAGCATTAGGCAGTGTACACAGTACAGAAGATGTCACCACACGACAGCACTCCAGAACATGTGTACACCATGCAGGGTACAGTAGTAGCGTCGTGCAAGTTTAGCGACCCTTTGAAGTTTCGGGTTGGTGCGTTAAGCACCGACAGAATGAGAGCCGTCGAACGACAAAAGCAGATGATGCAACAGCGCAACTTGAGTGGGGCCGCACCTTGCGCCGCGCCTCCTCGTCCTCGGACTTGTACTTCTCCGCATCCTGCACCATGCGCTCGATCTCCTCCTTGCTCAGGCGGCCCTTGTCGTTGGTGATTGTGATCTTGCTCTTCTTGCCTGCGCGGTGCACGGGGCAGGTTGATCAATGGCCGTCACAGCATGATGGATTCTGCAAGGGCGCGGACAGCCCTTCCGATGCAGAAACCGATGCAAAAACTGACACAATGCAGGACCCTGCAAGCTTGTGTGTTTCAAGAGGAAAGTTTGCAAGGCCTGCACACACCTTTATGCCCATGGCTCGATCGCTAGCTCACTTTGTGCCAAACACCGCGCACACCTGCGAAAAAAACAGCCAGCCACGCACCGGTGGTCTTGTCCTCGGCGGTGACGTTGAGGATGCCGTTGGCATCGATGTCAAAGGCCACATTGATCTGCGGCACGCCACGCGGCGCTGGCGGGATGCCCGCCAGCTCAAACTTGCCGAGCAGGTTGTTGTCACGCGTGCGCGCGCGCTCGCCCTCGTACACCTGGGCACAGCATACTCCTTTGTAGTTCTGCTGAAATTGTGTCTAATGTACGCACCGACTAGACTTCAACCACACCCTGAGGTCACAGCACTGCAGGGTGGGCAAGGCATGCAACTGGGAGGCAACTTCGCCAGACTTCTGCTTGCACAGCAGCTGCAGTGTCCTGCCACTTATCAGAAAAAATCCAGCAATTGATCATGATGGCCACAGCCAAGGTTTGCACAGCAACCTCAGCCGCATTTGGTCGTGGGCGCAAGCTGTGCGTGCTGCGGGTGCGCATGCATGCTGATGCAGTCTCAAAACACATCACAGGGCGAGTCAGAGCCTGCGCACGGCGCGCAAGCCAGCAGCAGCGGCGGCGCGCGCGTGGCCGGGCCGCGCGCCTGGATGAGCGTGGCGGGCTGGTTGTCGCTGTACGTGCTGAACACCTGCTCCTTCTTGGCCGGCACGGTCGTGTTGCGCGGGATGAGCGTGGTCATCACGCCGCCGGCGGTCTCGATGCCCAGGCTGAGCGGCGCCACGTCCAGCAGCAGCAGATCGGCCACCTTCTCGTGCCGCTCGCCGCCCAGGATGGCCGCCTGCGCGCGCGCACCACTGTCAGGCTGGCCCCAACCCTCGCCATGCGTCATACCGCAGATTTTAATATATACTCCTATCTGAATTCATACAGCCTATACTAACGGTCTCCTTGTGCTTTGAACAGAAGAGATTTTGCATCATAAATGTGCATGGTAGCGCATGAGTTGACATTCCGACCAGATCCTGCCTGATCCGTATGATAACGCAGTAGGCCATGTTTGCTCCATACAAAGTGAGAGACATGCGACAGAAGCAAGCATGTAAAACAACAGCCAAGGACGGCGTCAGCGGGGCCGCGCCTGAACAGCGGCGCCGTACGCGACGGCCTCGTCCGGGTTGATGCTCTTGCAGAGCTCCTTGCCATTAAAGAAGTCCTGCAGCATGGCCTGCACCTTGGGGATGCGCGTGCTGCCGCCCACCAGCACAATGTCGTCCACCGTGCCCTTGTCAATCTTGGAGTCCTGCGCATGCGTCGGACACACTTAGGTGTGCGCACAGCGTCGGGCACAGTTTAAGGGTTTGTACTCAGCTGCACTGCGTCGTACTGCATGCATCGCATGACACGGACCGCACCGGCATGACATGGGAGCGAGCCTCACACTGCAAGTGCTTGGCATTCAGAGCGCTTCCAGCATACCACTTTGCCAAACATGGCATTGGTCAGTGGCAAGGTGGCAATACATCTGAGTAGCAAGACAGCAACCGAGTGCTGGTTGCCAAAAGTTTGCAAGTCAGAATAGTTGTTTATCATGTACGAATGCATACTATGAGCAAGAAGGTGCACATGCGGCTTGGACGTACCCGTAGGACCTTCTCGACGGGCTCCATGCAGCGCCGGAAGAGGTCCATGTTGAGCTCCTCAAAGCGCGCCCGCGTGATGCTGGCATAGAAGTCCAGCCCCTGCGCTTGGCATGACGGGTCAGCACGGCTACTACGGTGGTGCTGATTGATGACAGTACGCGCAGTAGCACACAAGCTCAGAACTGTGACGCTGCCATATCAACCGTGCCAACTGCATGCGGACTGTACCTTTACTCAGACTCAGGATGCGTGGTCGAGTCATGAGGTGCACAAGCTGCCCGATCGTGGACACAGCTTACCTCCATGCACACAATGTCCGCTGTGGACTGAGACGGCTTTGATACATAAACCACAGTCTGTCACAGAGCACACCATGAAAGCAAGCAGGATCGTAGGAACAGGCACGCGCCTCGTAGAGGCTGTCGATCTCGACGCTGGTCTGCGTGCTGCTGGACAGCGTGCGCTTGGCGCGCTCGCACGCCGTCTGCAGCCTGCGCGGAGCAAGTGCCGCGTCAGGAGCTTTGCTGCCGGCATGCAGCAGTCAGCACAGCATACCGTATAATTCCTGTATGTGACATGCACCATAACATTTGGAATGCCATCAGGACGCCCAAAGTGAAGGTTGGCGTCGGGCACAGAGCGCGGCACGTGCCTTCGCAGGGCGCGGGGATTGCCAGAGATGTCCTTGCCCGTCTTGCGCTTGAACTCCTACATGCCAAGCAAGCAGCAGTTCTGACTGAACTGCGATGGCTGTTGATATTATTGTCAACTGAGTAACAAACATGTGTGTTCTTAGCTAACTCTGAAGCTTCACGCGAAGCATTGTGTAAACTCCGGCTGCAGCTGTGGACAACCCGCATGCTGGTTATCCTGCCATCAGCATGTGTAACAAGCTTATGCAGCATCCTCTCATACAAGCCTTGATGTGTGCGCCACTTACTGCGACCTGACATACACTGGATGCAATCACTTCTGCAGAAAGATGCAGGCACGTTGACAATGACCACGCCTGCAAAGTGGACGATAGGCGCGTCAGGCACTTCCGGGCAGGGCCAGTCTGGGCCAAGAGCCGCACCGCTGTGAAGTGCTTCACCATGCGGTTGTCAAAGTCTTCGCCGCCCAGGTGTGTGTCGCCCGCTGTTGCCTTGACCTGGCCAAGCGAATCCAGGTGGGCTGTTAGGGCATCAGCATGCGCTGCCGAGCCTGTCTCCAGGGGTGGAGGGAGGGAGGTAAAGCTGGCATTCACCTCCATGAACAATGCAACCCATCACACAGCGCAAAAAGTCAGGCTACACAGGGCAAGAGCATGACCTGTGTGTGGGATCGCACAGAGAGCGCATGGCACTGGGCAGGGTGCGAGGGTCAGCGTACCTCGAAGATGCCCTCGTCAATCGTAAGCAGCGATACGTCAAATGTTCCTGCGCGCAACAATTTGCTGCCAACATCTGCATGTGTTATGGTCTGAGACCCGCATGTTTCATTGACAGGAACCACCTGCTGCTTCTGTACTGTGAAGGTCATGCTTGGCAAGGTGGAGCGTGTTAAGTAATCACCGAAGGCCAGCAAGCAGTCTTTCCCATCAGGGGGCAGATTGATTGCTTGCCCACGAGACCATGCGGTGCTTGGACTACTGTTGCAATGCCAAAAAGACAAGCAGGGTCGGCGGGCGCACCGCCTCCCAGGTCGAAGATGAGCACGCTGCGCTCTCGCTTGGTCTGCCCCGACGCCTTCTTGTCCAGGCCGTACGCGATGGCGGCCGCGGTCGGCTCGTTGATGATGCGCAGCACGTCCAGGCCCGCAATCGCGCCGGCGTCCTTGGTCGCCTGCGTGCGCGGCCGCCACAGCACCAGCTGAGACAAAACTAATTTTGAATCAAGTCATGCTGTTGTGAATACTGGCCTGATCACTATGGTGGATGGCGGTGTCTTCGTGAGTGCGCTGAATAACAGGGAAGAGTATGTCAGCGGCCGATAGGCTGCTGTACACAGTCCTAAAACAATCGGCCATGGCCCTCTCGAAACAGCGCTAATTAGCATGGTACGGGAGCACGCATTCCTCTTGTATCCCTCTGCACGGTATTGTGAAGGACTGCTGTACATACAGCCTGCCACAATCAAACTGCAGCTTGATTGAGACGCGCAGTCATAGAGTTTGCTTGATGCTACGAGGGCTGCATGCAGTGAGTGAGGCACATCCGGTCCAAATGCGGACTACCAGTCGCAATAGCGGCAAGCTCTCCAGCACATCCTGCGTGTCCAGCATTGCTGGCTGCCAGGCTGGCAGGCTGGGGCCTGCCTACTGGCTGCAGCTTGATCTGCAGCTTGAGCCACGCGACACCATGGGACGCAGGGCCCCACCTGGCGCTGGCTGTCGTTGAAGTAGGCAGGCACTGTCACGACTGCCTTGTGCACCTTCTTCTCGCCCAGGAAGTTCTGCGCGATGTCGCGCATGTGGCCCAGGATCATGCTGCTGATCTCCTCCGGCGCAAACTGCTTCGTCTCGCCCTTGAACTGGACTGCGCGCGCGGGCGCGGCGGCAGTGCTCAGCGCATGTCAGAGCGTCCTGCACATGGTATTGCGCAAGTTTGCTAAATGAACTGGCAAGAGCATGCTGTGACATGCCTGTGATGCAGCAGAGTTGCTGAGCTGGTACAGTGCATAGCGCCAGCATGGCATTCAAACATAGAAGCACTCCTTTCAATCCTGGCCACAAGGCATGCGCACCTTCAATCATGGGCTTGTTGTCCTTGCCGGGCACGACCTTGAAGGGCCTGCATGATCCAGCCAGCCCTGAGCACAGGGCTTCAAGGATACATTCTCAGTTTTATTCTCGCATGCCTGAAGCTGTACCTTGCCCCAACGGTCCCAAATGTCCCTTGACCTGTGAGTGCGCGGATATCTTGCCTGCTTGCTTGACGCTTGTGCCTAAACAGCCCTAGTTGGCTGACAGGCTATCACCACACAGCTGAGGGGGCCATCGGGTTAGGGCCCCCGGTGATGCTCTTCATTCATTCATTCATTCATTCATACAGTCCAGTCAAATCAGCAATACATACACACGCATTACTGCACATCATTGGAAGAATGTATGCCCTGCGAGCTTTGAGAGGAGCACACTACACAGCGGAGCCTGTGGCCAGTGTTGGGCGCACCAGTGCTTCATGTCCTCCTGGACGCTGGGGTCCGTGAACTTGCGGCCGATGAGGCGCTTGGCGTCGTGCACGGTGTTGCGAGGGTTGAGCGCCGCCTGTCACATATCGCTCTGCATCACCTTGTGTGTTTGCAGCAAAGCCAGCAATGCCGCCTGGGCGGCGACCCACAGGTGGCAAGGCTCTGTCGAGCGCAGTTGGTGCTCTCGCTACCAAGGAGCCACCACAGGCAGTTCAGAACAGAAAACCCACGCTCTGATAGTAAACAGCTACGCCAGCTGGGTGCTGCCCACCTGGTTCTTGGCTGCATCGCCGACCCTGTGAACAGACGCACACACGCCTCAGCAGGCTATTGTTCAAGCGCTTGCGCGAAAAGCTGCCTCTTTGTATAAATACTCAAGTTCAGAGCGCGAAGGAGCACAAGTGCTGCGGAGTATGCAGGGCTAGGGACATTTTTCAGGTGAGGGAGCCGCAGGGCGCACAGGCGCTCCGTGTCAGTGAAGGCAACATACGACGGCGTGGTGCGGTTGCCCTGGTCGTTGGGGATGATCTCCACGCGGTCGTGCATCCACACGCCCACGCACCTGCACGCCACAGCAGGCCAATTGGCGCACAGGAGCGATGCGGACACATCTGGAACATTCAAGCAAGTGCTGCTGAATAGCCGCAGCAGCAAGCAGCTTGCATAACAGAGCGGAAAAGAGCTACAGCTGCTGTGCCAGAAGCACAAACAAGATAGGAACAGTGAGCCAGCGCCCGCGCATGATTTCAAAGTGATGCAAGGTTGCTGCCCAGAACTGGGCAGAGATGCGCACGAGTACGTCGTGCCCAGGTCGATGCCGACAGGCGTTGCTTCCGCCATATCAAGTCGAAGGAATTGCTTTTACCGGTGTCAGCACTTAGCCTGCTAAGGCAATAAGAGGGCCAAGGATGCCTTTCAGAATGTCTGGGGCGCTGTGTACAGCTGCTCGGAGGTTGTTGAACCAGTAAGAGCTACGCTGTCGACTTCAGAGCTCGGCTTTCTCTTGGAGGGTCAATGCACCCTACCCTGGACCTCGGTCAAGCAACTTTGATAGCCTCTTATAAACTGGCAAGCTGCAGCAAGTGACAGTGCAGGTTGCTGTGCTGTAAGTGCATCGTGCTGTCCCGCAGTGTCGGCACCTACCATGCGTCTGAATCGCATAGTAGATAGGCAATCGACTGCGCTGCCAGGTACTTGCTTGCGGCAAGCAGCTTGCCCAAGTGCGGCACGACTCGTGGTGGCACGCGTACATCCCAGATAGCAAGCCCATTAGAGGCAGCTAGCAGGCCGTCTAGTGAAAGACAAAGCAAGCGCACTTGCTACCTTGTCAGGTCAACAGCTTGATCACAAAGAGACAATATGGCCAGCATGTGTGCTTGTTCAAAGACGAAGGCAATGGGCACAGATAACATGCACAGTGTGTGTAGTCATGAGCATGAGGAGGACGTAATGCTTCAACTCGCTGTACCCGCTCCTTTAATGTGCGTTGCACATGCTCTGCAACCAGGTACGCACAACAGCACCCCAGTGCAGGCCACGCCAAACCCCTTCACAGCTTGCAGACTCCCTGGCATGGATCAGGGATACTTTGGGAATGTGCCATGCACAGAGGCCGGCCTGGGCGGATCAGCAACCCCCGCTTTCTTGGCAGGCCGGGGCTCTTGTGCGGCGCCATCGGCTGCCTTGCCTCCTGCGGCGTGTGCCGCTGCCCAGCCTTCCACCTTGAGCGGATCCAGCCTCGCGCAGTGCAGGCTGGTCCTCTGTAGGCACCAAGGCTTTGACTCAGCAAAGCTGCGCATATGACGTAATGCTGCGCTGTGCACTGTGGCAGCTGCGGGAAGGAGCTGCCAACGGGCGCTTAGCAAAAGCAGGACGCGGGGCTCCACTCACCCGACTAGCTGTCACCTGCTGTGCAAGACGACAACCGTACGCTCTCTCAACAAGCGCAAAACAGCGGCATTCTGCACGTTGACGCGCGCGCTTGGCAGCAAGGCCGCGCACCCAAAAGCGCCGACAGCAGCGCTCCACAGAGGCCACCTCCGGCTTGCAGGAGTCGGGGTCGTAGCCCGTGGAGGACAGGCAGAACTCCAGGTTGGCAACCACGACGCGGCAGGCGTCCTTGATGCTTGACTTGTCCACTCCCACAGTCTTTGCCATGGTCTGCGACTCCCAGACCTTGCAAGAGGCTCTGTCTGCTACTCCTGACAGTGACTCCTGCGCGTGCTATGTCGTGAGCTGTGGCAACTCTTAGGCAAGCCCTCAATTTTGTGAATGTTAGAGCTTTTCTCATCCCATTTGGCCCAAATGGGTTGTCCATGTGCTCAGTGACAGCATACTTCTATACAGCGTAGTGGGATGTGCTGGTACAGCTCACTGTATGCAGCGCGCCCATCTATATATCTATATCTATATGCCTGGCGGCTCCCAATGCATGGCTCAAGTCCTTCCATCGGGCGCATGCACAACTGCATGCAGCTCATGAAGTGCACTGGAGGAGGCTTGCTAGTATTTGGGACTTGCACTGATGACCTGTGTAACAAAGGCGCTGAGCATAACAAGATACTCACATATCAGGCGATGAGCCTCCCCTTGAACCTGATGATCCTGAAGCTCTTGTGGGCTGCCGAGACACCTTGGTTTGCAATCCTAGGCAAATGCTCTCTGTCCATTTGTGCTGTGACAACACTTGTCCGATGCTGACACTGCGATGCATACGACGTTGCAACCATGCTGACACTGCCTTGCAGTATGACATTGCAACCAACCCCAGACATTCTTCAACAACACACAAACCCTCATGCTGCCCATCACAACCCATGCATCAAGGCCAAGAGTGGAGGCTGTCACGAACGCGCACCTCAGGAATCCATGCAACCTCGCACATGCCAGCAAGCGTGTGAGGAACTGTGCTGCCTTTGCACCTCTGCCGAGCCATACAAAGGTGCATGAGCGGCTTGCAGTGCGTCTTACGCCCAGCACCAAAGGCGAGCTAGTGTACCAGTGTGCAACTCGGCCCATGCTATCCAGCTCCATGCACCCGGCCCCATGAAGAGTATGGCGTGCAGTCACCGGCCATGGAATGCTTGGTCAGCAGGCGCTCCGGCAGCAGAGCCCTCACCACCCTCAGGGTCCCAGCCACAGTGCACGCTCGTTCCCTACAATGTCAAGGCAGTTGATCAGTTGCAAGGGACACAAGCACAGCGAGCAAGGAGCTGCCATAAAGGCAACACAACATCAACTGCGGCAAAAGCACAGACTTCCAGCCAAACCATGGTAAGCAAGTGGGCCAGGCAAGGGCGTACCTGGTGTTTCTTGCAGCACTGCTGCAGTTTGTCAATCTGGTGCTGGCACTGAGATATGTCATAGCCGTTCTTGGACATGCACGTTTGGATCGAGCACGCCTCTGTTTTGCAGGCATCCCGCTCGGAGCCCTTTTGCTGCGCAACGGGCATGGCTGCGCGGCGTGGCTGCTGCCGGCTCCCTCCTGCTGCACTGCCAAAGCTCTGCTAAGAGTGGAAAGTCTCGCACAATCCTGCCACAGCGTAACACACAATGGGTTGTTGGCGCCCCCTCCGGCGGCAGGCACCAACGGCCACGGCTCACGGGTGAGAGCGCTGGCACCACACTGGCAGTCTCATGGCCTATTGTTCAAGCTATTACGCTGTTCCTTCAGAATGACAAGACAGACTCAATAATGAAGCACTGAGCACTTGCTAGCACATAGCCGCTGCGCTGTCAGAAAGCACGAATACTGCGTTTGCCCCTTGCAGTGCTGAAGGCGGCTGCAGCGGAGCAAGAAGATGCGCACCTGTATCAATACCGTTCAAAGTATGCTAACTTGACAAGGTGCGCGTTGAATTCAGTGTCTAGCGTGCAGAGCCTAGACGATAACCAAGAAAGCGCCTTCCCAGGATAGGAATTAACATCTCTGTCATGCCAACTGCCGCACAAAACGCGCCTGTTTAGGCACAAGCCCTCGAAGCTGGGCTTCTAATGGCTCAAGCCAGCTTCCATGGGCAGGCCGGGGCACAAGCGGACCTCGGCTGCGTGCTAGCTACAAGTGCTGGGAGCTGACTGCGTACTTTGGCGCCAGGCATCGCAGGGCGCACTGTTGTAAGGTGAGCCAGATTTGCTGGGGTGCAGGTTTAGCCCCCGGGTTGGCTTGAGCGCGTGAGGAGTCGCTGCGGCTGTGGTTTGTGCAGGCTTGCCTGCAACCTGCTGGCGCGCCACATGTGGCGCGTGCAAAGGGTGGTCAACCGGGGAGGTTTGGCACAGCCCGCGGGCGTGTGCTGCGCGAGCCCGACCAGCGGGCTGGGGCCTGGCCTGCGCACGTGTGTTGTATAGGTAGGTCCCGACCTGCCCACCTGGCACGGGGTCCCCCGAGAAGCTAGGACCGCGGCTGGACGCTTGCCGGCACCTGGTGCACCTGTGCTCTGAGGACGCGCCTGTCGCGCGGCACCCGCCACAGGTGGCACACGTGCAGGCGTTCGCCCGCAAGGATGCCGGCCTGGACCGCTAGGTTTGAGTACCAAGTCGCCCTGTGTGGTGGCGGCAGGCACCTCCCATCCAACCGCGTGCGGACAGTGCGGTGACCGTGCGCGGCGTGGGAGCGCGTCCGCGGGGCGCCCGCGGCGCCGCTGCTGCCGCCCGCGGCAGCTGCCAGCCGGGCTACCGGCTCGCTGGCCGAGCCCGACTGCCGCTGCCACCCGGCGCGCGCGCCAGCTGTCCGAGCCGGGGTGAGGCACTGGAGGCAGGAGCGCCGCAGCGCGCGCCTGGCCGCGGCGGACGCGATGGCCTCCTGGGCCCGGCCGCAGGGCGACGCGGCCGTGCAGGAGCCCGGTTCCAGGCAGCTGCCGTGCAGGCGCCGGCGGCAGGCGCCCGCGCGGCCCGCCGCGGCCATGGCGCTGCTGGCGGTGCTGGCGGCGTGCGCGCTTGCCGCGGCGCCTGCGCTAGCGGCCGCAGGGGATGCCGGGGATAGCTATGCGCTGCGCGCCGGGGCGGGCGCAGCGGGCGGGGAGCGCGAGGCGGCGGGCGGCGGGTCGGGTCCTGCGGCAAGCCGAGCGGCGCCGCTGCGGCACGGGTACCGGTACCTTGGCCGCGTAGAGTTTGTTGGCGCGGCGCGCGGGGGCGTGCCGGTTGCAGACCTGGGGGCGGGCGCGCCGGCGGCGCGCGGCGCGGGCGGCGGCGGCGGCAGCGGCGCACCCGCGCCGCAGCACCACACCGTGCTGGTCACGGCCGAAGGGCACCGCTTCACCAAGCGGTGCGCGTCTCCAGGGCTGTTCTATGGGAAGTGCAACACGCAACTGTACGCTGCTCCTTTGTGCACACGGGACATGGGCTTGTGCGTTGTGCAGGTTACCCACCGACCCGGCTGACCCGGAGCTGGCGGAGGCGCTGGCGGCCGCGGACTTCTCGGGCGCGCCCGCAACCGACGCGCCCTTCAGCGAGCGGCGGCGGCTGCTGGGGCGGCGCTTGGCGCAGGTCCGCGCCTGCCGCTGGCTGCCGCAGCGCCCTCACATGTTGCGGGGCTCAGCAAGGGCGCCACGCAAGCCTTGGGAAGTGTGCACAGCCGCATGTTCCACAGCCGCGCAGGCAGCTGACGCGCTCACGCGTGTTCAGCGCTGCCCCAGCAGTGTGCTGGGCGCCGCGTCGTCCGCGAGCGTGGGGTAGGCAGGCGCTGGCACAACATGACCGCGCGCCGGCGGCCTGTGCGCTGGAGCGCTGGGCGGCCGCGCTGACACGGGCTGCCGCGCTGCAGTCGCAGGGAGGGCAGGCAGCGGCGAGCATCGGGGCCGTTGGGACCGACACGAACCTGAGCTGCGACGGCTGCCCCACCACCGACACGCGCTCCCAGGCGCGCGTCCAGAGGCGCTCACGCGCGCCCAGGCTGTGTGGGGGCCGAGTGCGGCGCGCGCTGCGGTTGCCGTCTGCCTGCATGTCATGGCGAGGAGCGCGCGGTGCACGCAGTGCGGCTCACGCTCTACTGTTGCTGTGATGTGCGCAGGAATGTCACCCTGTCCGCCCGCATCGGACGCCATGCTTAGCGGTTTGGCCCTGGCTGTCAGGTTGTTGCTTGGGTCCATGAGTAGTGCCCTCTGCACGGGCCCAGCCCGCACTGCCATGGCTGCTGGGCAGCCGTGCGTCGCGCCGCCAGCGCAGACGTGACATGCTGCGCGGCTCATGGCCAGGTAGTGGACACGACGCGCTACCCGTACTCTGCGATTGGGGAGCTCACGGGCGAGCTATCAGGCACCTCGAGGTGCGTGGCAACCGGCTGCGGGCTGGGCGCCGCGCCGGCTTGTCGTGCGGCCGTGGGGTAGCCCCTGGAGGTACAGAAGGGAGGCCGGCTAGGTCCGTTGAGTGCTTCTGGGCTGGTGCTGCAGCGCTCCGCGTGCGAGGCCGGCCGGCCGCGGCAGCGAGCAACGCCCGCGTTGCTGGCTCCGTCGACCAAGTGCCCTTGCTTGCGGGATGGCCGGGCGGCTTGCATTCGCGCGTGTGCGCAGGCGCTCGTGCCTTGCCGCAAGCACACCCTGCCCTGTCGTGCGCGCCCTACCCTGGCCCTGACCCCGAGCGCGCGCCCGGCGCGCAGGGGCCTGGAGTGCACGGGCACGCTGATCGGGCCGAAGCATGTGGTCACCGCGGCGCACTGCGTGTACGACATCAACGAGTCGCACCAGTACGTGTCGGCGCTCAACTTCGTGGCCGGCCAGAACGGCAACCTGCAGCCGTTCGGGCAGGCAGCGTGGGCGACGCTGCGTGTGGTCGACCAGTTCACGCAGCAGGCAAGCCCCTGTAAATGCCGCCCTTACAGCTGGCCGTTCTGTGCATGGCTCGTAGTGCTCTTGTTAAATGGCTCCTCGCCAGGTCCCAGTGGGTAAGCCCGGCGCGCCTACAGGGAGAATGTGCTTGGCCTCTGTCACGCCTGCGGGACAAAGCGCGCTGCGCATGTGGCATGTGCAATACTGTGGCTCTGACCGCCGCTGTTGTTTGAGTACGCCGTGCTGGCCGAGCTGCGCATGCCTCCGGGTCAGCCGCGCCTGGGTGCGCGCTGTTCCGGGTCTGCCGCGACCGGGATCCTGCCAGGGCGCTGACGGCGCGCGCGCGCGCGCGCCACGCAGCCGACATACACGCCGACCGCGATGAACTATGACTTTGCGCTGATCACGCTCAAGGCGGCCGTGGACGGCCCCGGCTGGCTGGGCCTGACCGCTGGCACGGGCGACCCGACCTACGCGCTCACCACCGCCGGCTACCCTGGAGAGAAGGCGGCCGGCACGATGTGGCAGTGCGCGTGCAGCGGCGTGGCCATCAACTTTGGCGGCAACCAGGGCGTGTTCACCGACATCGACCAGTGCCAGAACCAGGCGCGCGCGGGGCCCTGGGGCGGGCGGGGTCTGGGACGGGCCAGGGTCTGGGGCGGGAAGGGCCGCCGGCAGGATAGAGGCCGCGCGTACCCGAGTACTCTGGCGTGACGGATAGCCTGCTGCGCATGTCCGAAGCCTGTGTCGCCAAAAATGATGCTACTTTGGTGACGGTTGCCTGAGCGGGTGGACCTGCTTGACATGCTGCTGGAAGCGTGCCTGTCCGCACCTCTGCGCGGCCGCCACGTTTCCATACAGCAGCCTGTAGGGCCGCGCCTGACACGCCGCCGGGGCGCAGGCGTGCGCCAACGTGATGACGCACACGTGCCTGTCGACCAACGGGCAGTCGGGGTCCAGCATGTGGGACTCCTCCAACGCTATCCGCGCCATCCTGACCGGCAAGGTGCGTGACGGCAGCCGCGCCTGCGCTTGCGCATGCGCGCGACCAGGGCAGCGCCGCCGGCCGCCGCCGAGGCCCCGCAGCGGCGGGCGCCCCGGGCCCTGACGACGCATGCGCGCGGCCAGCTGCAAGGCCGCAGCACTTGCAATATTGGACAGGAGCAGCCCGCGGCGCTTCATGGTGTTAGGGGTAGGGCTGCCCATGGGCATGCCTCACCCGTGGCGCGCGTTGCGCAGGTCGCCACCAGCGACGGCGCCAACATGAACGTGGGCACCAAGCTGGATGCATATGTATACAACACGCTGGCCGCGTGGTACAACGAGGACATGCGCGCGGCCGGCAGCAACGCCACGCTGCCGGCCGCGCCATCGGGGCCGCAGCCGCCCGCGCCCGCGTCGGCCAAGCAGCGCTTCCTGGGCCTGGTCGTGGACTGGAGCGACCCCGCGTTCATCACGGCGCGCCCCCGCTCGGAGCTGCCGAGCTTAGTGTTGCTGCGAGGTGCAACTCTGAGCGCGCACAGAGGCCGTCTTTCATAGGGCTGATGTGCCCGGAGTCGACAAAAGCGTGATGAAGGAAGCGTTCGTTAGTGTGATGCCAGAGTGCTGCCTGCTCGTCCATTGCCAGGCTGTTATCTTCAGCTTCTCTGATTGCGGATGATGTGCTACCCCCCTTCATCCCTGCGATCATCCTCCACTTTTCGATGGAATTGTGCATGCAAGTGCGAGCAGGCCCAGCAACCCGCGGCTCGCTCGGCGCAGGTCGTGGCGCTGCTGGCGCTGGCGGGCGCGCTGGTCGGCGGCGGCCTGATCTACACGGTGTGCCGGCTGTGCGCATGCGCGTCGCGCCCGCGGCGCAAGCTGCCGCTGCCCATCGCGGCGGCGCCCGTCCCGGCGCGCGGCACCGCCGGCCACGGCCGGCCGTCGCAGTTTATGACGTCCGCGCCGGCCTACCCGGCGACCAATGGCGCGTATGGGGCGCCCAGCGGCAGCTTCGCGGCGGCCAACGACCATGCGGCGCGCGACGCGCGGCCGTCGGGGGTGACGTACGACGCGCGGACCGGCATGTTTCTGCTGAACGGCCAGCCGTACGGGCGCATGCAGGGGCACTAGCAGAGCGCGCGCACAAAAAGAGTAACAGCGCTTGCGGAGTCCAAGCGTGCCAATGCTTTCCGCGCTTTTGTCGGTAGCGCGCATAGCAGGGGATGTTGTGTCCGGTGCCGGTGCAGGTGGCAGCCGGTGGCAGCGTTGTGGTCCTAGGTCATCGGCCGCAGGGTTTTTACTACAGGTCAGTGGGGGGCGGCGGCGAGGGCGCTGGCAGAGCGCGGCCCGCCGCATGGTCAGCAGGGCGGCTAGGCTCCTCTTCTTTTCCTGCAGGTGTGTGAAGGGGTAGAGGGAGGGGTCCAGCATTGTGCGCAGGTGGCGAAGAGCATTGCGGGGCATCATTCGGATAAACGAGGTCTTTTTGCAGGAAGTGCTTGGGTGCCCGCGCGTCCTGAGCCCCGGCTTTCCCGCGCGCTTGCATGCGCGAGGGCTGCAAGCGCCTGCCCGGCCCGGGCGGCAGCCATTTCTGCTGTCGTGCGGGGCGCGCGTTCGATGGCGGCTGCTGCAGCGCATGCCTGGCTTGCTTTTACGTGTGGTGCGGCGTGCAATGCTTGCACGCGGTCAGTGTGTTTCAGCGCCGGGTGCGTTCAGGGGCCATGCCCCCTGCGACACGGGCGGCGGTTTTGCACGTTGACTGTCCTTGCTGCCAGTTTGTAAAGCATAAGCGATCTGTGCCGTCCTGCTACCCTCCTGTGTCACAGCAAAGCGCTGTCAGTGTGGTGTCGCCACTCTACCTATGTAGGCAAGCCTCTCTGGCCACCATGCCTGCCGCGCCTCCATCATCTGACCCACATCGAACCCCGTGTCGGTTGCACTACACTGCACTACACTACAGGCCGCTCTGAGTATCAAATGCACTCTGTTTTCCTGAATCGCTGACCCTCAGGACCCTGCGGGGTGCGCGCCGCGTCAGCGCCAGCGCGCTGCTCAGGAACAGGGCTGCCCGAGGGCGTCGCAGAGCTCCTGCTGCTGCAGTCGGCGCGGCGCGCTGGGCCCGCTGTGACGGCCGGGTTGGGGTCAGGGCGCGGGCGGTCGGGAGTCGCGCTTGTGCAAGTGCGCGCTGCGGGCAGAGCAGCGGCATGCGACTGGCCGCGCACGCCGCGGCGTGAGCAACCGAGGCGCGAACATTGCGCCCTCGACCTCGGCGGCGGCCTTGCTGGCGGCGGCGGCCGCGATGTGCTGCCGCCGGCGCGCGTCCCTGCACCGTGTGCCGCGCCTTGGCGCTCCGCCGCCCGGCTCGCTGGGACGCAAGCGCCGCCCATGGCACGGCGCTTGTGCACCTATTCTGCTGCATCAGTGCTTATGCAGGGTGCCTATTGCCGCTTGTTGCACCTCCATGTGCAGGCGTACTGGTGCCTGTTTGTGTGGGCATGGCAGCATTGGCGCCGTCCTCAAGGGCGCACCGGGTGGCGCGGCTGCCCAGGCTGTGCACTACCCCAACCACAGCGGCCGGCCCTGCACGTAGATGCAGGCATGCCTGCAGGGCCTGGTTAAGTCACTTGTTGCGTGGGCTGGGCCCGAGTGAAAGCACGGCCGCGACCGCTCGTAGCCCTGCAAGTCGCAGGACGCAGTGGGTGCTGGCGCGAGGCCCCATGGGCAGGACACGCCGCGGGTGGCGCGCACCAGGCGGCCAGGTCGGCCAGGCTGCGGCGCAGCCGCCGCGCCATCTCCGTGATGCGCGGGCTGCCCGTGCACGCTGCCGCGGCCGCCGCCTCCGCGCGCGCCTCGAGGCCGCAGGCGGCCGCCTGGGCCGCCGCCGCACGCCGCGCCACATCGCCCTGCCGTCCGCTGGGCCCGTCAGCAGGCACTGCGGCGGGCAGTGTTCGCCCTGAGGCAGGCTGAGACAGATGCACGGTGCATGGGAGTAACTGGCTCCCCGCGGCAAACGCCATGAGTGGAAAAGCGCCCCTGCGTGAGTGCCTGCCCTGCATGCGACTGGCCAGCTGATGAGGGCTGGCCAAATTCCCTCAGCTGCCGCGCAGGCGCCGGCCGGCGGCGCCACTGCTCTTGGGGCAGGCGTGTCGGATGTGCATAAACGCCGGGCGGCTTGCGCACAGAACACGCGCCGCACCTGCAGGCGCTGGCCGAAGCCGGGCGCGCTGGCGGCCATCAGGCGGCGCGAGCGCAGGCTCATGCCGAGCGGCGCGCGCCGCAGCTCGGCAAGCGCGGCCGCGCGCCGCGCTGCCAGCCGCACTTCGGTTGCGGCCGCCGCGGCGTGCATGCGCGCGCCCGCCCTGGCGCCGCCGCGCCAGCTGCGGCGTCAGGCGGGCGCTGCAGCAATGCACTGCGCACATCGCGCGCGCGCGTGGGTGGCGCAGGGCAGCGCCAGGCGGCCGGGGCGTGCGTGCGGCTCTTGTTATGCGCTCGGACCTCGTCCCAGCTGCGATGCAGCCTTTATTGGTGCCGCCCCTTGGCGCCCAGATGGGCTGGCGAGGGGGCAGGGGACAGGCAGACCTTGCGCCGCACGCGCGCCAGCTGACCTGGCTGCGGTAGCAGCTGCACAGCTGCACGCTTGTCCTGAGCGAGCTCTGCCGCACCTCTCCAGGCGCGCCGCCGGCAGCCTGTCGGCATAGCCCAGCGTGGCCGCTCCGGCCAGTCGCAGCGCGCCTGCCGCGGCGGCCTCCCGCGCGGCGCGCCTCGCCGCCAAGATGCTTGCCCACTGCCCCCGGGCGCAAACAGATCATTCTCTGAAGGTAGTGGCATGCAGCTCTTGTAAAGGAACTTACCTGCTGCTCTGCGCGCGCGCGCCCAGACGCCCACCGGCTGGTCACAGTGCAGGCACAGCACCAGCCCGAGGCCTTGCTGAGCTCCGCGAACAGCAGCTGACCACAAGAAGGTCCCACCAGCTGTCTGGACAGCACGGCTGGCTTGCGCGGTGCTGCTTTTTTCGCCGCGCAACAGCGCATATCCGCGGCCAGGCTCCTACGCTTGTTGCGCTCTCGGCAGCTTCCGCGGCCCAGGTGCAGACGCCCGTGCAGCTGTGCACTGGGAGCAGGCGCTACACTCAAGCTCTACCCGCAGCCGAGGACAAAACTAAGGAAACCCCTCTTCCAGCCGGAAGGAAGAAAAAAACAAAGGGTAAAACAAAGGAAACCCCTCTTCAAGCCGTGCCTGCCCACTCCACCAGCACGTCCCGGGGCAATGACCGGTGCGCCACCCGGTGTAGGCGCTCGTAGGCTGGAAGGCTGCCGCGCGGGGCAGAGCTGGGGCGCGGGCTGGCCAGCGCGGGCGGCTCGTCGGAGCAAGCCTCCAGCGTGCTCCGCTCGGTGCGCTCCGGGCACGCACGAGCGTCGGGGTCGCTGAATGCCGTCCAGTGGCCGGCGTTCCTGGCCAGGAGGGGCGCAACAGCCTGCCGCAGCGCACACAGCTGAGTCTGTTGCTCAGCACGGCAAGTGCTATGGTGCGACACGGGGCCCGTGGGAGACAGGGAACCTTATGTGCTGGGTCCTTGCCACACCGGGGGTGCGACAGCCTCCTGCTCACCGCGTGCCCGAGCCACAGGCTTGATCAAGGGCGCCTTAACCACGGTAGCCCACAGGGCAGCGGGCAGCAGCAGGGCGCACGGCGAGGACCTGCAGAAGCTCTCCTGATGAGATGGTGCCCTGCGACCCACAGGAGGGTCAGCATGCGGTCAATGCACAACCCGCCCAGTAACACATCCCTGCTCGTCTTGGCAGAGCTGGTAAGAATATAGTCATGACCTGGTGTATGCTACGCTCAATGGTGATGGTTATCAAGCGCAGCAGCTCCAGCACGCCATGGCCGGTGCTGATGCCCGGGCCTTCACACAGAGCCGCCATCAGTATTATGGTGCGAGCTGGCCTGACAGGAGCGCGCTGCTGCACTGAAGGTGCTGGAAGGTCCAGAAATCTTGAGCTGCAGCAGCTGTGAAAGCAGCAGCAGCTGGGTTCATACATGCGCCCTAGACCTGGAGCTTGCTTGATCTGAGCTTGCTTAAGTGAGTTTCCATGTTGCTCGAGAGAGCCGCCAATTCTGCGTCTGCCGTGACTGCTTTTGCAATCGCTAGACAAGGCAGCACAGACGTCTTCTGTGGCAAGCATACTCACAGGAAGTGACGCGGAGCCGGCTGTTGCACCTACGCGGGTGCCTTGGGCGGCCAACCCTGCTGTGTCAAGGTATAGCCAGGGGGCCTGCAAGCTCTGAGGGAACAGAGGCACGATTGGATTGGGTGTGTCCGCCGCTGCACGGCGAGCCGCTGTGGTGTGATATCGGCGTCTCGACTTGCAGGAGTGCACGCAGCGAAGCGGAGTGCCAGCGTGTGCCCTGTGCACGCCTCGGGACTCTCGGTGCATGTTTGAGAGGAGGCGGGACCCAGCTGGCCCGGTGCCTGCTGTCCCGGGTGGTCCAGGGCGCTCTCTACAGGACGGCTGTTGAGCACTGGAGGATCTCTGCTGGTAGCTGACACGGGTGTGGCAGCCGCCAGCGGCGCGCGCCAATGGCCAAGCGCGCGGCATCTCCGACAGCCGCCTGCTACACTGACGACAGCGAGGAGAGCTGCGGCTTCACCTGGGAGCAGGTGGGCGCCTGCTGTTTTGGCAGCTGCGACGCCGCCGTCCTGCCTGCCGCCCATTCCGCGGCGACTGCCCTCTGGCTCCTTGTCTGGTGCTCCGCCCCTCCACAAGTGCCCCCTTCACAAGCGCCCTCCACACGCGCCGAGCTGCAGCGTCGGGGCGCGTCCCGGACGCTGCTGACAGGAGCATTTCAAAGTTGCGCCGCACCTGAGCACGGCCGGCCTGAGCGCCTTCGCCCGCGCGCCCGCGCAGCTCGTGGAGCACAGCTGCGCGTCCACCGCGAGCCCCGCGCCGCGGCAGTGCCGGCCGGCGGCGCCCGCGCCGGGCGACGCCAGCTGGAGCCGCTGGCCGTCGGGCCGGCGCAATGGCTGCGCGGCCGCGGACCGGCTGACCGCGCCCTCGCCGCTCATCGGCGAGTGCTTTGAGGCCGACTATGTGCTGGACGAGCAGGCGCGGCTGGGGCGCGGCGCGTCGGGCGCCGTGTTCAGGTGGGCCGCCCTGCCACGCATCGGCGACCGGGGGCCCGCTCTGGCTGCGTGCATGCCCCAGCCTTTCATTCGTGCTGGCGCGTGCGGCCTGCTGGCAGGGCAGCACTGGGGTCCTGAACCGAGAGGCCCCATGTGTGTTGTACCACGCAGGGTGTTGCCTCCCTGTGGCTCCCCTCAGACTGCTGCAGAGTGGCATGGAGGCGAGCAGCAGTCCTGGCACAAATGCTTGCCTGCCAGCGGCCGCGCGCTGGCCAGCGGTGAGCACGCGGCGCGGCGGCCGCGACGGGCAGGCTTCAGGGGCTGCGCGCCCGCGCCTGGGGTGCCCTTAGCGAGAGCCCGGGCCGGCAGGTGCCGCGCGGCGCACGAGCTGGGCGGCGAGGAGTACGCGGTGAAGGTCGTCGCGCTGCGCAAGTACGAGGACCGCGCGCTCGTGGCGCGCGAGCGGCGCGCGCTCGAGCTGCTGCGCGGCGCGCCGCGCGTCGTGCAGCTGCGCCGCGCCTACCTGGCCGCGCGCCGCGCGCACCTGGTCTTCGAGTGCGCGCCTGGCCCTGGTTGGGCGGACCGTTGCGGTGCCCGTGCGTCTGCGCACTGGCTGCCCGGCCACCGGCATTTTCTGTGTGCAAGCCCTTGCGCCATGCAGACAAGGGCAGGGATGGCTAACGTGGACTATGTGCAAGTGTCCCGCCCGCTTAGTGCACGTGCACAGTGGCACGGCGGTGTGCTGCGGCGCGGATTGTGGATGCCGCCCGCGGGCGCTGTAGCGGCCTTCCCTGCAATAAGTTGGCAAGCCCAAAGGTGGTCCGTTGCAACCCGCCTGCGACTCAGCGCACCCTCGGTCAGGCCCATCCTTCCGGGTGCAGAGGCACCGACCGCCGCCCACGCCCCGCAGGCTGCTGGGCCAGGGCGGCACGCTGCGCGAGCTGCTGCACGAGGCCGCCGGCCCGCTGCCGCCCGCGCTCGTGCGCGGCCTCGCGCGCGAGCTGCTCATGGTGCGCGCCCGGGCGCGCGCGCGTCCTTGTGTGGCCGAGCGCGCCGGTAGGGTTTGTATTATGTTTTAGGTTTTCAGGGCATGGCCGCAGAGACCTGTGCTGCGAGGAGGCGCTCGCGCGGCGCGGCGCGAGCGGCGGGGCGCGGCGCGGCGCGCAGGCGCTGGGCGAGGTGCACCGCCGCGGCCTGTGCCACCTGGACGTGAAGCCGGCCAACGTGTGGGTGACCGGGCCGCCGGGCGCGCCGCGCGCGCTGCTGCTGGACCTGGCCTTCGCACACGAGTTCGGTGCGCGGCCAGGGTCCAAACCGGTGTTCCGGCCTGCCCGCGGGCCGCGCCGGCTGCGCAGCAGCGGCCCACGAGATACACATAAACATAACTCCTCGCCCCAACTCATCGCGCGCCATGAGCTCAGCGGGCGGGACCCTGGTGGGCCTGAGGCGGGTCGGCCGGCGCGCGCTTGCAGGCGCCCAGGGCCTGCTGGCCGCGCCGAGCGCGCTGTGCGGCAGCCCGGCGTACATGGCGCCAGAGGTAGTCGCCGCCGACGCGGCGCACCTGGCCAGCCGGCGCTTCGCCGCGTTCGACGGGCGGCGGGCCGACGTGTGGAGTGGGGGCGTGCTGCTGGCTGAGGCGGCCTTTGGCGGGCCGCTGTTCCGGCCGCCCGCCAAGGCGCTCGACCCGCTCGCGGAGGTGGCAGCGCTGCACGGCGCATGGGTGCGCGCGGGGTATCTACCCTGACCCTGTCTGGACGCGTGCACGCGCTTGACAGGCCCGCAGGTGGGCCGTTGCGTGGCACTTGCATGAGTGCGGCACCGATGCGCCCGCCTTGGCCCGCGCCAAGCGCGGCGGTGGCGGAGTGGCCCGATGGCGGCGCTGCGCGGCGGCTACGCGCTGGGCACGCAGCTGCCGGCGGCGGCGGCGCGCCTGGCTGTGGAGGAGGCGGCGGCGGCTGTGCAGGAGCTGTATTGACCAAAAAACGGTGTCACAGCAGCCGGGTGAGCGTGCGAGACGGCGCGCGGCAGGCGGCGGCAACGCCAGAGCACCCGGTCATGCGGCAGCTGGACGGCGTGCCCGCGGACGAGCGCGACTTCTGGCTGCGCCTGCTAGCTGCCGACCCGCGCGTGCGGCTCACCGTGGACGCCGCGCTTGCGCACCCCTTTTTGCGCGACTAGGCTCCTGCACCGCCCTATGGAGCGCTGCACAAAGCGCTGCGGCGGGGGCCGCGGTACAGCGAGCGTGCTGGTGCCAAATGTAAGTTTCAGTGGTATCTGTTGGCAGCACTAGCCTCTCAGGCGGAGGCAAGCGGTGGCGCTCCCGAGGTGGAGGCCACCTGCTGCGCGCTGGCTGCGAAAATGCTTGTTGCGAGCCCGCTTTTGTGTACACACAGTAGAACCTGGAGCTTCCACCGGTCGCTCAGCAGCGCTGGTGTCTCGCTGAGCGCAATTGTGCTTTCGCCAGCGTTCTGGGGCCTGTTAAAGCTCAGGCAGGCCGCATTGTCTGCTTATTTTTTTCAATTTTATCTTTCGTTGACGAACTTGCCTTCCCTTTTCTCGTTGAGAGATTTGCTCAGGGGTGCTGTGACATGCGCATGCAGTGCTGCGACTTCAGCGCGCTCGTGCACACTGCGACGCGCGCACGGCCAATCCGCCGGTCCGTGACCAGCATGTGGGTCCGCCTGTGCTTGCATGTCGCCCGTACACCAACGCATGTAAGAGGTGACTCCGTCTTCGTGAAGTTGAAGATGTGCATCCGCACATGCAGCTGGATCATCAGTTTGATGATCGACGAATCAGATATGAGTAATCTACAGGGCACCTGGTTGGTAGGTATTTGAAGCCTTCAAGTTTTTGGCGGTCAAACGGCAGCCCGCAAATGCCAAGAGCGTTCAGCAGCTCGTCGGATCAGGCATAGGCGAGGCTCGGCCGGCTTGTGCAGGCTAGCCCTCTGGTTGCGGAGCCTGCGTGGCCACCATGCTGGGCCACATCTTTGCTCGCATCGGCGCGCGCCTCAGCGCTGTCTCGCGCGGCAAGGTGCGTGTCTGTTCCGCAGGGTGGCTGTGTCCCTGAGGCTGCCGGAGGCAATCTGTCAGTTGTAGTACAGTCCGATGCCAGCTGCACCTGACATGCCTGGCGAGCGCTCTGCGCCTGCAGAGCTGTTTGCAAAGTGCAACAGGTCTGCTGCACTGCGCAAGCACACCCCTGAAAGGTGCTGTGCCTCGGGAGCGCAGGACACGCGCGCGAGCTCGCCGGCCTTCGCACCGAGCGTGTTCATGGCGCTGGACCTCAGCGGCCTGGATGCGTTCGACACATACTGCTCCGGCGACTCCCACTGAGCAGGCGCGCGCCAGTAGGAGAAATCTGCCATCCCAAGACTGTGCGCTCACACCGCGCTTGGGGCGCGCGTCGAGGGCTACTGTGCACTTGACCTCCGCCGCACTAAGCTGACTCTGCTAGCACAGGCTGTGAGATTACAGTGGCGTGCGTCTCAGTCGCTGGGGTACTGCTCGCTAACATAACTGAGTTGCGCGCACAGGGTGTACAGTGCTGCGAAGCAGAGGCTGCGCTGCAAGAGCCGCGGCGCCAAACAGTATTCTGCGTTTGATGTGCCGCTTTCTGGGAGACCAGCTTTTCCCAGTGCTTGCCTGTGCGCGCCCCGTGGTCTGTGAGGGACGGAGGTGCCCCTTGCTCGGCTCTGTTTTCCAAGTTTTGAGCTTCCCTTGCTGCGTATGTATTTAATCAGAACTGCTAGGGCTTAGGAGCGTGCGAGACCTATGTCAGGCTGCCATGCCAGGCCCCATGATGGCTCCCTCCGCGCTGCGGGTAGGAGGCACGGAGCGCGCCCCAGCGCCGTGGTATAGAATGAGAAGAGAAGCGGGCGCGTAGCGCGCACTGTCGCGCCTGGAGCAGCTGCTCGGGGCCTGGGCCTTGCAGCAAAGCAGCCTGAATGCATGCCTGCACTGTAAAGAGCAAGAGGTGTACATCGCCCCTTGTGGCAAGCAAGCACAATGTGGTGGTTGCCCGCCTCTTTGTACTCGGTCTTACAGTATGTCTGCATGTGCACGGAGCAAGGCAGGCTCGCACGGCAGCAGCTACCTTCAAAGCCTGGCCCGCCTGCGCCTTGTCTCGCCTTGGACCTGTCAGCCTCCACTCTTTGCCTTCTTCCTCCTTTTCTGCTTCGGCTCCTTGCTGGCGCTTGGGAAGCCTGCCGCACGTGCAAAACCCCGCATTTGGGCTGTCCTGCCGCCGTACAGCGCATGTCGGCCTGCTTGTTTCAGCGCCTGTCCCGTTGAGTCGCAGAGGCAGCCCTGATAGGGTGTGCTCGTCCGCCTCACCAGGTGCATAAGCAGGGCGGGGCAGCCAGCATAGCCCTCAATTGGCACATGCACAGCGGACTGCCAACAGCTGACCATCGCAGAAAGTCAAGTATGATTGGCTCTGGTGGACAGTCTTTGAGCAGGGCATACCCAGGGCAGCCATCGCGTCGTCGAGGGCGCCACCCGACTTGGCAATGGCCCCTTTGCTGCCGCCGCCAGGCACGGCTGCCCGGCCCTTGACGGCGCCCTCCTCCATCTCTGCCAGGCCCGCCGCCGGGCTGCTGCTTTCCAAGCCACCCGTGACGGCCGCGCCGCCCTCCGCAGCCGCACGCCTCCTCTTCTTCCTCTTCACTGCGCCTGGCCCGCTCGCCGCAGCCCCACCGCCCCCAGCGCCTGTGCTGTCGCCGGCGTGGACGCACAACGCCGCCGCCGTCCTCTTCGTCTTCTTCTCTTTCTGTCCATCGGCCGCGCCGGCGCCTCCTCCACTGGGATGCAGCGCTGCCTCATGCGCGCTGCTCTGGCCGGGCGGCGGTGCAGGCTCGGGCGCCCCGCCGTCGCCCAGCAGCTCCGCAAACTCGCTGCGCAGCGCGGCGGAGCTGCGCGCGCGCGCGCGCCAGGCGTCTGTGCCGCGCTTGAAGTCCGAGACATTGCACCTGTGCACGCGCTCGGTCGTCAGCCCAAGATACCCTCGAGAGGCACAGCGCGGACCAGGCGCAGTGGTGCATGCAGCTTGACAAACACTCGTGCATGCCCCGGTGCATAGACACTTTGGCCTGCAGCCCCGCACTACGCAGCAGTGTACCTGAGTGCCTAGGGCTTGCATGCACATTCCAGTCAGTGCCACTGCTGCCTGCCCCAAAGCCCTGCCGTGGTACATTGCAGATGAAGGACTCAAACAACACGCATTAGGCCACATGACATGCCTATCCTTGCAGCCATCTCAATGAGGCGGCAGTGCACACAGTGGGCCCTTCCCCCGGCGCACCGGCGCAGCAGGGCCAGGCCGCGCGGCGTCGCAGAGATGTGCGCCTCGGCGGCCGCCAGCTCCGCTGCAATAGCCTCCTGGTCCTTCAGGCTCTGCGCAAGCCGATCAGGCAAGCCTGCCGTCAGCGGGGGAGTACCGGCGGGAGGCGCGCCGCCGCACACGCTGGCATGCCTGCGTGGGCCGTCCCACACACTGCCGTCCGCCGCCCTTGAGCATAGGGGATCGGCACAATACGCCTCGCCCTTGCTTCACACACCGAGACTCTGGCAGGCGCCCCTGCAGTCTCGAGCCAGCGGCAAGGCCAGGCCGGGGCGAGCGACGGTGAGGCGAGGCCGGGCGGGCGGCTGCGGCGCACGCGCGCACCGCGGCTGCGTAGGCGGCCTGCACGACGTGGCTGCCGCCGGGCTCCGCAGCGAGCGCGGCCATGCGCCCGGACAGCCGCTTCAGCGCGCGGCGCCGCGTCTTGGCCGGCGCGGCTGCGCCGGCGAAGAGCGCCTCCAGCGCGCGGCTGCCGGCCGAGTCCGCACCAACGCGCGCCAGCGCGCCCGCCGGCAGCACCGCCAGGCTCTCCGCAAACTCGCCCGCCGCCTCCTGTCGCCCGCCGCGCTCTCACCTGCTCAGCCGCCTGAGGGGGAGCTGGGCCATGGGTGGTGCACGGCAGGATTGGGTAGGCTTAGGGTTAGTGACTCAAATAGAGCGGCATGTGATGAGGCACAGGCTGAGCAACAGATTGAAAGTCAAATGCACGCAGACCGACCTCAGAGCTCTCGGCCGCGGGGCCTGCCGCTCAACATGGGGCGCGCCTTGGGCATGCGGAGCAGGGTGGCGAGCATGGCGCAGCCGAGCGGGGACAGGCGCGTGCGCTCGCTTGCGGCGCCCAGATCGGCGCCTGTATCCAGCACCAGCAGCGCCGCAGCCCAGCCCTGCCGGGTCGACGCGCGGCGCCCTCAGCCGCTCTACTCGCGCCTCAGACGGGCGCTGCCGGCGCGATCTGCCGCCCTTCACTGCGCCACCGGCGCGCAGGCCGCACACCGCTTGCAAAGCCGTCCTGTCGTTGCACAGCCGCCTGGCCTGCCACACTCCCCACCCCTTTGTACTGCCACAGCAGCTCCGTGTGCATGCAGCCAGTGCTGCATCACCCTGACGACCCCCGCACCGATTTCTGCAAAAGGACGCGCCGGTCTGGCGGTCCAGCAGGCATATTGACAGAGCTGGCGGGCTTGGGAGGATGTCTCTCACACTCGGCCTGCGGTGGAGCGCATAGCAGCACGTGATTGAAGGTCTGAACGTCGCGAGACCGCTCGGCGCACCTGCTGCTCTGCGGCGGCGCCGCCGGCGGACGCGCGCGCGGCCAGCGCGGACGACAGCGCGCGCGCGGCGTCCACCTGCACCGGCGCGCTGCCGCAGCGGCCCGCGGCGGCCAGCAGCGCGGCCGCCACGCCCGCGCGCCGGCCGCCCAGCAGCGCCGGCAGCGCGTCGCGCAGCTCGCGCAGCAGCGCGCGCACCTGCAACACCATTGCAATACCCTTGAGCACAGCTCCAAAAGCATGCTCTTCACCACACCAGTGCACAGCTTGCGGCCCTGGCCTGGCGCTGAGGACCTGTGCGAGCAGCGACCTGGGACGGCGACACCGGCGGCAGGCGCGCGCACGGCCGCCGCCTGGCCGCGGCCGCGCGCCCCGCCCCGCCGCGACCGCCCCGCGCCCCGCCGCCGCCGCGGCGCGGGGCGCGCGCCTGCTGCGGCGTCGTCGCCGCGCCGGCCAGCGCCTGCACGACGAAGTTGGCGCTGGGGTGCGCCGCCAGACCGGCGAGCTCCCCGCGCAGGAAGCGCTGTTGCAGTTCCTCCAGCAGCTCTGCGGGCGCGACAGATGCAACCACCTGCGGCGCCCCGTCTTTTCTCCATCAACCAGACACACACACCGTCGGCCTGGCCCACACACCATCTACCTGACACTGCGCTGTACAGACCAGACCCCACTCGACTCAAGATGCGGCCGCTCAAGAGCGCCTGCGAGGCGGGCGGGCGCGCCTCCATCAGGTGGCTGCTGGTGCGGTCCTGCATCAGGCCCAGCAGCCGCCCGCGGTCCAGCCCCGTCAGGCGCTCGCCGTGCGCCGCGCTGGGCTCGGCGTCGGCGGCCGTGCCCGCGCCGGCCGCGAGCACGCGCGGGATCAGCGCCTCCAGCGCCGCCCTGCGCGCTCCGGGCGCCTGCGTCAGGAGCCAAACCCTACCAAGCCCTGCCAAGCCCTGCCACGGCTGCCAGACGTCAGGATAGCCCTACGGCAGCTCCCGCTTGTTCCATGGTGCCGCCTACTTCCCCGTCGGCTTCCGCTGGGCGCCGGCCGCAAGCACAGGCAGCGCGTGCAGCACCACAGCCTCCCCGCCAGCGCCCGCCGGCGCTTGTCCAGCGCCCGTCCTGCTGAGGCCTCGTGAGTGTAACGGCGCCATGCAAGGGGCGCGGGGCCTGAGCCTGCCTGCGCATCATGTCCCTGTCCTGCACACGCGCAGGGCACCCGACGTGCCCCCAAATGTCAGGCACCAGCTGGGTCGGGCGCCCGCCCGCTGCCCGGCGCGGGAATGGATGAGAACGTACAGACAATACTGCGGTGCGGCCATGCTGCAGCGTGGCGGCCGATCGCTCATGCGGCAGACGATGCACAGCACACGGTCCTGCCAGACCGCTGGGAAGCGCGCGCCTGTCGGGCGCCAGGGCCGTCAGCAGCGCCTGCAGCCAGGGCCCGCCGTGCGCATCAAAGATGAGCGCCTCCAGCTGCCCGTCCGCCCACTCCGGCGCCTGCAGCGCGCCCGCGAATGCGCGCAGCAGTGTTGGGTGCCGCGGCGGCGGCGCCGACGCCGCGTCACGCCCGAAGCGCACGGACAGCGCAGGGCCGCCCCGCTTCGCCTGGCGCCGCGCGCGCCTTGTCAGATGCGCCGCCGGCTGGCGCCGGCAGGCGGCGCAGGCGCCGGCGGACGCGTGCGCGCCTGGTGCATCTGCGACTCAGCTCCAGGCGCGGCCGCAGGAACCAAGACGAGGCCCCAGCAGCTAGCGTGCATGGTAGCTACAGGGAGACGCGGACATGAGCTGACCAGGTCAGCCGCGCATGCCCCGGCTGCGACAGCCAGACGAGCATCAGCGCTGTTGCAAGGGCTCGAGGGGCTTATCGGTGCGCGGCCGCACCTGCGCGGCGCGCACGTAGGCCGCGCCGTCGGTCGCCGCGGCGGCCGGCACCGCGGGCGCGACGTCGCGCCCGGCGAGCACGCTCAGCAGGCGCCGCGCCGCGTGCGAGGCGCTGCGGTGCGGCGCATGGTCCGCCAGGTGCGCGGCGACGCTCGCACAGATCGTGGCTAGCACCTGGCACCGCGCTGCCAGCGATCAGGATGGAGTGATGGATGGTGAGGAGGCAAGCGAAAGTGGTGAGAAGCGGGCGTGTAGACACAGGTCAAGGCACCGACGAACGCCGGCGCGCACACTGCGCGCGAGCAGCGTCGCTCGGACTGCGTCCGGCGCCTGGCTGATGGTGAGCTGACAGTGTTCCATCACGCTGGCGCTTGGCGCCTGGCGCGGCAATTTCATGCGCATGCGCGCTTGAGCAGGGGTTGTGCTCACGGGCATACCTGGCGGGCGCCGGCCGTCCAGAATGCCACAGGTCGATGTCCGATCAAGCAGAGGGGGTAGCAGCCAGCGCTGCATCTATGGTTGTATGTGCACGATGTGCGATTTGCAATTCATACAGGTCTGTGTATTGCTGCTAGCCGTACAAGTCAGAGCCACTCTGCAGGGTGGGAACCCGAGCACGTGTGGCCTCTGCCAGAGAGACGTGCCTGCTGCGCCTCGTCTGTGACCTCGCCGGCGCCCTCACCCGCGGCGTAACGGCCCAGCACGTCCAGCAGCCGCTCTGCGACGTGCGACCCAAACGCGCTGCGCGCGGCAGCCAGGGCCTGCTCAGCGTGCGCGCGCAGCACGCATGACGTGAATGGAGCGCACGCCCCCTGATGCTCTCTGGGAAGCTACCAAGGCTGCTGCGCCCCAGCAGCCTCAGCTTTTAGCTGGGGCGGAGGGCAATGTCTCAGACACCTGCACTCCCTACTGAGCGTTCTGAGACTTGCCGCCAAGCTCCCCGCACACAGCTCGTCAGGCAGAACAGCGAGTACGCCGCGTGCCTGGACGCCAGCTCCCAGTAGTCGTCCGGCTGCGCCAGCGCGCGGGCAAAGGCGACCACCGCAGCTGGCGCGGCGGCCGGCAGCAGCGCCTCGAGCGCGCGGCTGCAGGCCGCGTCGGTCGCGATGCTCAGCTCGCGCCCGCCCGCCTCGCCCAGCGCGTTGCCCGCCAGCAGCGCCCGTTCCTCCTCATCTTGCACCGCCGCAAGCGCTTGCACGACCTGCAGCAGTGTGTAACGCTGCTATTTTCCTGTGAATACAGGTACTCTCTATCTGAAGAGCTTGCAGTCTTGAGCTGGGAGCAGCTAGCAACAGGGCGTGAGTGCTCGCCAGCAAGCCTGCTGCAAAACACTTTGAGCACTTATCAGTTTGCTTCGGAGGCATGCTACACCGTGCTTGAGAACCGGCTCCCGCTCACCTCTGTGTAGTACTGGACTGTCGCCTCGTCCAGGCGCTGCCACCGCTGCCGTGCTGCTGGGGCTTCGGCGGCGGCGGGCGCCGCCGCCTGCTCAACTGTCTCAACACGCTTTGCCTTCTTCTGCTTCCCTGCGTCTGCTCCCTCGGGGGCTTTTCTCTTTTTCGACTTCGCAGCCATAGTGGAGGCTGCCGGAAGCGCAGGCGAGGTGGCTGGCAGCTCGCCGCCGCGCAGGCTCTTGCGCTTGGGCGCCTTTGCAGGCTTTGCAGCTTTGCCGCCGCCTGCAGTGCCCCCCATCCTCCACCGCTTCAGGACGGGAGAGCTGGAGGTGAGCACACAAGCGCCAGCAGAGAGCAGGCACCCTAGCGGCAGAGTTACTTGCAAACTCTCCACAGAAAAATCGTCCTCAAATTTCCGGTCTGCGTCCTGCGCAGAACAATGGCGCCGCACGAGAGCGCTGCGGCAAAGGAGGCGCGCGAGGCGGCGGAGCGGGACGCGGTGCTGTACAACAAGAACCTGAGCGCAGACATCGAGACGGATGTGAATGAAGCGCCCCGCGCGCTCGTGCACTCGCGCGAGTGGGCCAAGATCATGCGCGGCGACCCCGTCGAGATCAACCCGGCCGTCGGCTTCGGCTACAAGATTATGTCCGTCGCGGAGTGGTCGTCGCGCTGGAAGCGCAACGACGACTTTCCAGACTGCCTCAGCTGCGGCAGCCTCAACACCAAGGAGCACCACTTCATCCAGGCGAGTGCACGCCCGGGCATGCTGCCCAGCAAGTGCCCCTTCGCAGGGCAGAAGCAACACCCACTCCTTGCCTGCCTTCGAGTATCCCCAGTCGTAGAGGGCAACTCTGTCTGCCGCACGAACTGTGCAACACAGCGGCACCAAGGCGGGCCTGTCTTTAAACGTGCCTCACTGTAGCGGTGGGCGGGCTGCGCTGCGCAGACCTGGTGCCGCGGCAAGAAGAAGTGGGAGAGCGAGCTGCTGTGCTTGGCCTGCCACAGCTTCTCGTGGCGGTCCTACTGCGACCCGGACTTCAAGACGCCCGAGGAGTACGAGAAAGCCCGGTGGGAGGAGCTGCTTGCGGCCACGCCTGTCGGCGCGCCACCCGCACTGCCCGCCAGCATGCCAATTGCTTGACAGGGGTCAATGGATTCAGTGTTCACGTAATTGCTCTGGGCTGTGAGCGGGGGAGGAGGGCTGCTGCTACGCACGTGGAAGCAGCGAGGTAAACATGGGAAGTGCTAATGAAAAATTCACTATTTACACACATGTGCTGGCCACCACGCTGGCATAGCGTGGGCGTGTGCAGAGCATGCTGCATTCCTGCAACTGCATGCTCCGCAAACTGGTGAAAGCAGCTCTTCTATGTATGAGTGAAGTGCCTGTATACTGCAATAGCCCTCTCATGCAGACCCATAATACGGGCAGCAAGCACACCTCACAGACTTCCAAAACCGAGTGCGCATTCACTTGCCCTCTGCAAAACTGCCAGCGCAAACTCCTGCAACACAGCTGAAGTGTACTCGCGTTTGTCATCACCTGCGCTGCTACCAGGTATGTTGATGCGCCGCACACTGTCCTGGGTTTACTAGTGGGTTGTGTGGAAAGCAAAGAGACATTGCATGAACGCAAACACCACACAGGTACAGCCACTTCCTACTTGCCAGGCGCTCCAGACTGAAAGCATGAGGCCCAGCCAGCAGTGCTCCCCCTGGAGAGGAAAAGCTTACTTTAAACTAGAATACAGCCAAAGCCTCCAATGACCTGCGGCTGCAGAGCACGATGTTGCTGCCGCGCCAGGCGCAACCAGTGCAGCTTCTCCGGGCGATAGGGAGCACGGCGTAGCGTAGCTCCTCACGGCCTTCCAGGGCCGCCCGCCGCCGACGCCTCTGGAGCCGCAAGCGCACCTAGCCAGACTGCATGAACCCCAGCCAGCGCAGCTCCAGCTGCAGGAACCCGTGCGGGCAGTCCTTGGCCTCCTCCTCCTCGTCCTCCGCATCCGCGCGGCCACGGCCGCCGCCACGACCCGCACCCTCGCCGGCCCCGCCGCCCGGGCGGCGCCCCCCGCGCTCGGCCTCCCCACCAGCGGCGGCCGCCTGCGGGCCCGGGCGCCCCGCGCCTGGCGCGGCCGCGCCGCTGTCGCCAGCGCCTTCGGCATCCGGGTTCCCGCCGCGCTCCCCCGGGCCGCCGCCGTGGGCGTCCCTGCCAGAGCCCCCTGCCTGAGCCTGCCATGATGCAGGAGCGCGACTGGCGCCTTGGCTGCTGCTCCCGGCGTCCCGCCCGGGCCCAGCAGCCTCCCGCTGCTCCTCCGGGCCGCCCTCTGCGCCCGGCCTGGCCCCCGGCTGCGCTGAGCCAGCCTCGCCCCCCGCGCCGCCGCTGCCCGCCCGCCCGGCGCGCTCGCCGCGCTTGCAGAGCGGGAAGCGCCCGCTCATCGGGCTGCTGCGCTGGACCTCTGCCAGCGGGATGCGGGCCTCGCCCTGCGCGCATGACGGAACAATTGGCTGACTCTGACGTGGGCTGGTGGCAGGGCTTCAGGTGGGGCGGGTCACAGGGCGCCCTTGAGCGCAGGCACGCACTTGGCACTGCCATGCTTAGAACGCCTGCCAGCAAGGCGAGGCCGATCACGACGTGAGTGCAGGTTTGGTTTTGCAAGCTCCGCTGGGAGGCTTGCTTCATCAACGGCGTGTGTAAGAAGTCCCGCCCGCATGCAGCGAAGAGCTGTGTGGTGTCCCTGCAACAGGGCCCGCAGGCGGCACGGCGCAGCAAGGGGCCGCCCGCGCACCAGGAACTCCTTGAACAGGTACTTGTCCCAGACGCACAGCACGATGTCGCCGCCGCAGCTGCGCACGCCCTCCGAGGGCGTCACCACAAACTCGAGCGTCTGATTAAAGGTCGGCTTGCTGCCGGTGGCCACCTGCGTCTGCTTCTTCTCGCCGCCGTCCACGCCCTCCACGCGCGCCGCCACGAACCTGCCGCGCGCGCATGCAGGGGCGGTCGACGAGCCCTTGTGGCCAGCGCATCAGGCTCATAAGGGAGAGTCTCACCAACAAGACGAGTGCGGCCAAGCATTTGGCCAGCCTCCCGGGCCGCAGCGGGATGGAATGCCAAGAAAACGCGAGACTGCCTACAGGACCTTGCGAAAGAGGGTAGCAGGCACAGTGCAGGGGCGCCGCAGGCCCCTAACTGACGCCAGCACCGGACCGAGCGCATGCCATGCGGGGCTGCGTGATGGCGGGGCGCGCACGAGCGCGACGTCCAGCCGAACTTGAGGACCGACTTGCTGTTCAGGCCGCCCGCGCTGACCACCTGCCGCGCGCCGCTCGCCCGCGTCAGCGCTCAGTGGCGCCGCGCCCCCTGCAGCAACCCATCCAGACCGCGTCCAGCAGGCCGCCGGTGCGGCCGGGCAGCCAAACGCGCGCGCACGTGTCTCCGCCATGCAGCTGCATGCAGAGTATGCACAGCTATCAGCCGGCAGCGAAGTGGCATCAAACACCGTGCTGCATAATCTCTTAGCGGAGCCCCAACCGCGCTGGTCAGGTACTCAGCCCCTGCAACAAGGTCAGTCGTGCGCAGGCAGGAAAGCCCACTCGCACTGGTCTGCAGGCAGCAGCGCGAGCAGCGCGCGCAGGCACGGCGCGCCTTCACGTCCAGCGCGCCGCCGCGCAGCATGCGCGCCAGCTCCGAGTCCTCCTGCCCGCCGCCCGCGTTGCCCACGTCGTCGCCGCGCTCCGCGATCGCGCGCGCGCGCGCGACCTCGTGCGCGCTGAACTCCAGGTAGGTCGCCTGCCGCGCACCAACGTTTAATAATTGAGACGAACGAAAACGCTGCTGGACCATCACATGCTTTAAGGGGCTTTGTAGTGCCTGCTCTGCTCATGAGAAGCACCAGGGTGCACCCGACCACAGTGGTGCATCCCTCGTATGCTTCGTCACACAGTGGCACTTTCTTGTTGGTGGATAGTGGAGTCAGCAGGGATGCTGTAAGCCTCCTACGTAGGCCCATCTCCCATTGCCCAACTTCGTCACAAAAACAGCTCGGACTGCAATCGAAACGGCGGGCCACAGGTATGGTCAGCGCCGCGCATGGGCTCGGCAGCGCCGGCCCCCAGGGCAGGACCTGGAGGTGCAGGCGGCACTGCTTGCCGTTCTTGTGCAGCTTCTCGGCGTGCTTGCTCTCCTTCTCCTCCTTGTGCCGCTGCTTCTTCGCCTCACCGCCGCGCACGTGCTCCGCCGACACCTCATCCGCCTCCGGCGGCTGCACGTCCAGCCACAGGTCGCGCGTGTGCCCGCTGCCCAACTCGGCGATGGCCACCTCCACGCTGCGCAGCCGCGCACGGTAACCGGCGCGAGCAGATCAGGGCAGTTTAGGTAATTCAGAGACCTACTCCTACCCTGACCCGACCAGAGTAAGAGCGCAGTGGCGGCTGCGCCCGAAGCATGCCTGACCAGAGACTGGCGCCTGTGACTCCGCAGCAATGGCGCTAACAGGAGCGCGGCTGCCGCTGGACAGGCATGCGGCCGCAGCCTGCATGCTGCACGGTCCGTTGTGTCTGCGCCGCACAGCTCAGCTTGGGCACGCGCCCAGCGCCGCGGCGCGGCGCCAGTTTGGTGAGTGCGGCGCGCACTTGCCGATGGCGTCGTCTGCATTGAAGCGGTCCCAGTCGTACAGGTCCACGGTGAGCCGCTGCGTGCCTGGGTCGCGCACGAGCAGCCGGAACTCCTCGTCCCAGCGCGGCTCCAGCGTGCCCTTGCGCACCTGGCTCGACAGCACCAGGCCTGTGCCCACCGACAGCCTGCACGCGCGCGCGCGCCGGCGGCCTGGCCGCCCGCCCGACGCCCAACCTTTTCACGCGCGCGCCGCTCACGCAGGGCAGCCGTCGCCGCGCGGCTCGAGCGCGCGTTCAGGGCCAAGCGAGCCGGCGTCAGAGGCGTGCGGGCCGCCGCGCGGGGCGGCGGCGGGCGGCGGGCGCCGCGGCGCACCGGGGCCGGGGCGGGGGCCGCACTTGCAGAAGCAGTCCGTCTTGCCCAGCATGTCCATGCGCGGCACGTGCTCGGCCGCCAGCAGGCGCACGGTCAGCATGCCCTGCGGCGCCTCCAGCGCGGCCAGGCGCTGCGGGTCGAGCGCGTACGTGTACTTCTGCGGCAGCGTATACGCCCTGCGCAGGAGCAAGGACCAGTTGGTTGCAGAAGGGAGCTACTGTTGTCACGTCTGTCAAAGCTTGTGCAATATAACAAAAGCCAGTGCTAAGGGTGGTAGCCGGCTAAGGCATGCGCGGCGCCGCGCGGCTCGGGCCAGCTGTTGCGTGCAGCACAAACCAGCCCTCAACCCAGCATCAACCCAGCAAGCATTTGCGCATAAACGCAGGCGTGCACGGCCGCATGCTGCCGGACGCCTGGGCGCCGCATGCGACATGCGACGCATGCTGCGCACGCCCCTATCATGCCCAGCTCCAGCGCGTGGCAACGCCGCACTCGCCGCCCGCGCCAGAGCCTGCCTGGGTTAAGGGGTGGGACGCGCACCTGAGGACGTTCTCCCGCGCGACGCTGCGCAGCCACTGCTCGATGCCAGGGAGGAAGGTCACTGCGCCGCCCCCGTGCGCCGGCTGTCAAGTGTCACGCGTCTGCGCAGCATGCGGCCGGGCACTGTGCGAGGGGAGAGCAGGCTCGGGCGGGCCATGGAGCCTGTTCAGGCCGCGCACCGTCCCCGCCGTACACGTTCAAGTCAAAGTGGAACTTCGGCATCTCCACAAATGCCACCTGCGCGCGGCCGGGTCAGCAGCTTAGCGGATTCAAACAAAATCACTCGGCCCCGCACCAGACTACTCAACGGACATCGAAGGCTACCTGGATGCCGGCGATGCAGGGCAGCTCGTCGAAGAGCGGCAGCGTGACGCGCAGCCTGCCCTTCAGCCTGACCTTGTCGACGCCCACCTGGCGGCGCGCAGCCCCCGACAGCGTCAGAAACGCTAATACAGACTGTGCGCCCAGTACCTACCACGCTGCACCCACCTAGCAACAAGAGGTGACGCGCAGGCTCTAGCACGCATGCAAGCCTTTGACACGCATCACGCCGAGAGCCGTGCAGGCGCAAGAGCGCGCTCTCGGCTGCGGGTGCAGGGCGCTGGGAAGCGGGCGCGGCGCGCGCCTTGAGCTTCAGCAGCGCCGACATGACCTTGACCAGCAGCGTGGCCAGGCCCAGGCGGCGCGGCAGCAGCGTGATCGCGATCGACACATCCTGCGAGCCCTCCCACATGACGCCCAGCTCGAAGGCCACCTCCTTGGCGGGCTGGACGGGCGCGGCCTTGCCGCCCGGCGGCTGCCTGGCCGAGCGGGCCTCGCCGCGCTCCGCGCCACCGCCGCCGCCGCCGCCAATACCGCCGCCGCTGCCGCCGCCGCCGCCGCCGCCGCCGCGGTCGCGGGCTGCCCGGCTGGACGCGCTGTCGGACGGCGCGGCGTCGCCGAGCGCGCGCCGCGACGCCTCGGACCGGGCGCCGGGCCTGTCGGTGGACGCGCTGCCGGGCTGCGCGCCGCGCGCTGCTCCATTGTAGGCCTGCTGGCTCGGGCCGGTCGCCTCGGCTCCCTCGCCGACCGCCGCCCAGGGGCTGCCCTGCGGGCGCTGCTCTGCACGTTGTCTGGCACCCTGAGGCATGCAAGGACCGGGGTGTCCGCCGTCATCAGCAACGTCGCCAGAGGCTGCTCCGTGCTGCTCGGGGCGGTGCGCGCGCTCGCCGGCAGCATCCTGTGAGGGCTGGCGGCCCTGGCGTGCGCTGCTGCTGCCCGCCGGCTGCGCGTCCTCGCTGCTCCACCGCTCCGCCTCCCGCGAGCGCCCGCTGGGCTCGAAGGCGCCCGCGCTCGTGCGCAGGGAGTCGGCGGGGACATCGCGGTCGCGCTCCGCGCTGCTGCGCAAGGCCTCCGCAGGCCCGCCGGCCCCGCCGCCGCCGCCCGGCCGCCCGCCCTGGGCCGCGCTGCTGCTGTCGCTCCTGCCGCGCATGAGCCGGCGTGCTGCGGATCAGGGGATGCGCCTGCTTAACCACGGCGCATCCAGTGTATGCAACTGGAGCAGCGAAGTGCTACTTGAAGGTATGCCGGAAAAAGAACTAGCATGCACTGGCTCGGCAGGCGCCTCCTGAGCACTCGCTTCCTGGGATGCGATCAGAGTGAGTGCAGCAACCTGCATCCCACTCACACAAGCAGGCCACCCGATGGCACGCCTGCTCTGCCTGTCGTTGGTCGCCGAGCGCGCGCGCCGCTTGCGGGGCGTTTCGCTGCGCTCAGCAGCGCCCACGACATGCACGTCCAGGATGACCGGCGGCTGCTGCCCGAGGGTCACCCTGCACAGCCGCAGGCTGGCGTCACCCAGGGGGTTGGGGAGCAACAAGAAGACCACTGTGCCGCTCCGCAGGCAGCCCTGGAAGTACGCCATGATCTGCACAGCAGATCACATGCAGCACCGCCTGTGTGGATCAGCAGAGGCAGGCACCTCTGAGAGTGGTGGGGCGGACCAAACAGACATGGAGCCAGATGCTAGACGTGCACAGACAGCACTTGCTAGGTGGTAGTGCACGCCTGTCGAGGTTCAGGCCGGCGATCCACGCAGGCTTGTTCGCGTTGAGGACCTCGGCGATCTGCTCGCGAAGCATGTCCTCGCTCACGGCCGAGATCTGAGTCCACATCTGCCCTGCGTAACGCAGGCACACAAGGCCTGCTCAGAACACTCCATGCACGCACAGCACACTGCTCTACAGGCACGCTGTCCAGTCGAGGCCTTCAGCACAGCGGTAGCTGCCAGCAATAGAGGCTGTGAGGGCATGCCCCAAAGCATCACCAATGACAGCTCGTCGCAATGTGCCAACGGGTGCATGCAGGCCTGCCCGGGCAGCAGGCATGCATGTCAGGGATGCGCCAAGAGTCACCACCCCCTCATCGCGTCAGTCAGGCTCCAGCCTTGTCAGCGGGACGCACTGACAAGGCCGTTGCACCACTGCACGCTCAGCTCGTCGGCGGACGTGCGCAGCCGCTGTGCCAGGTAGGTGGGCATGTCGTTCTTCTGCGTGCAGCCGCTGATGCGTGTCAGTATAAGTGGTGTGATGGAAAGGCGGCCTGACTGTCACGTCGTCATATGCTAGGTCAAGGGCAGGCAGTGGCTAAAAGCGGGTGAACGTGAGACAGCGTGTCACAGGTTGGGGGCGGTCACTGCCATCACACTGCGCCCATATCCACCTCCTCCCAGCACTGCGCCCCCTGGCGCACCGCTTTGAGCAGACGCTCCACGTCCTCCCGCTTGAGGTCCTTGAGCGTGTCCATGACCACCGCGGTCTGACGCCGCTGCCAGTGCCGGCTTGTGGCCTGCTTGGCCAGCAAGGCCGTGGCCACCAAGGCAGCCAGGCCCAGCAGCACCCCCATGATGAACTCCGCAACATAAAACCCGCCGCCTGCACATGTCGGGAATGGCGTGTCAGCGCTCTGTCACATTGCAGTGTCACATTGCACATCTCACGCAGAAGCCAGCTTGTATTCCTGTTGCCAACACGTGCGCACAGCGGGCACCAGCGACAACTCTTGTGCGCAAGTCTCTGGCGCTTGGCACCTGTCCTGCTGAGCTCCCTCTGGAGGCTCTGCAGCGCGTCTGCGACGCTTGACACGTTCGGCCTGCCCGTCATCAGCTCCATGGCGAGGCGCTATGCTGCCAACTGCAGCAAAGGCACACTGATGTAGTGGCCGACTATCCGCGCTCACTCCCGGCTCTGCGGAGTGTACGTGGACTGCGTCAGCTGGAAACTGAGCCTCCCAGTGCACCCGCAGGCTGGCTCAGCAACCCTTGACGCAAACGCACAGCATTACTTGCAAAATGTCGTGCTCGCCCAAGTGCACATATGCTCACTCCGCTTCCCAGCTACGGTCCAGATCACCCTCTCCGTTGAGACAGTTGGGCTGAACCCCTCGCCAAGAAGCCTTTCTGGCGCCATGGATTGTGTGCACCTATCTTTGCTGTCTACCCTATCATGCTCAGCACGGCTGCAAAAGTGCAGAACGCTCGCTCCAAACTCGCTCCAAAGCAGAGCTGGGGAACGGCAGGACAACGTTACTATTTTTTTCAACAAGCGAAAAAAAATGAAAGTGTCCAGCTCAAGCCAGTTGTTCACACGCACAGACTTTGACGCCAGCACTTTTCGAGCACGTCACAGCGCTATCCCTCTCCACCAGCAACGCGGCTGCGCTGCTTGCGCCGCTGCCGGAACACGTCGTGCGCAGGCGGCTGCGCCGCGCTGCCGCCGGCGCCCTCGCCGTCTGCGCCGTCTGCACGCGGCCTCTTGCCCGCGCCTCCCGCTGCCCAGTCCCCGCTGCCGAGCTGCGGCTGGCCCGTAGCCGGAGGCCCTACAGGAAAACCCATCAACAGCATCATGAGCACATTGGGCTCTACTTGCACGCATGCATGTACCTTTTTCTTTCTCTCTCTCTCTCTCTTTTTCAAGGCTGCTATTTCCAAGACTACCCCACCAGCCTCACGCACTCGCACGCCGCCAAGAATGCAGTACCTGCGGACGAGCTTCCAGCAGGTCCCACTAAAAGCTCTCCGACCAGCAGGCCCACACGCAGCAGCCCTCAAGTCTTACAAGTTTTGTGCTGGGGATCAGAGAGGGGCTGGCCCGCACCCGCGTCGCTGAAGGGCACCGAGCCCGGCGGCGGCGCCAGGCGCGGCGCGGGCGGCAGGCGCGGCTGCGGCGCGGCTGCGGCCTCGGCGGCGGCGGCGGCCGCGGGCGAGACGTCGACCACGAGCAGCAGCTCTATGAAGGCGTCCACGCTCGGGATCGGCCCGTCCACGGCCTGGGTTGGGGCGCTGCTCAGGTGAGCAGCCATGAAACAGTCTGCCCCAGATCTGTCACACGCTGGCCATGCAGCGGTCAGCATGTGCATGCACCCCTGTGTGCTCGTTTGAAGCTGGCATGGAAGCCGCAAGGTGGGCAGCCGAGCCAGCGCTGGCCATCTGCGTGTCCCCACTCACTGGCCTTGCAGCCAGCTGCGCGGCATCAGAAACCGTGGTGCTGCTGAAACCGAACCCCACAGCAACACATCCGACAACAGCAGGTGCAGTGCGGTGCGAAACATGTGGTGCCGGCTTGCAGGCACATGCCCCTGCGCGCGGACACGCCTGCGGTGGCGGCAGGGCGCTGAGCAGCCGGCCCAGCTCGGGCGGCAGCTGCAGCGCGTCGCCGTTGGGCGCGGGCCCGCCGGCGTGCACGTGCGGGCTGGGGCCGCCGCCGGGCAGCGCGGTCCCTGGGCTCATCGGCGGGCCCAACCATGCCGGCGAACGCGTCACGCCCTGCACGAAGACAAACTCCTTTCGTCCATGCCTGACACAGGTGCATGCAGACTCGGACGCGGTGCATGCACCTGCAGTCAGGAGCGCGTTACTCTGGCAGGGGTGTTGAGCGGTGTTGCAGCGCGTCGTGAGGTGCTTCCCTCCGACCCTGGCTGTCGCCAAACGTGCCCGCCCCTGTGCGGCAGCCGGGACGGGTGCAGCACGACGCCAGGCCTGCAGCGCGTGTCCGAGCCCCGCCACGAGCTCTGGCGCCAGCCAGGCGCGCGCCGACAGGACGCCTGCCTGCATGCGAACCAGCGTGCACCACCCAGTGCTACTCCCGTGACCCACACCCCGAAACCCCTCCTGCCCAGCCCCGTATGAACTTTAGGTCTGCCTCCGCCTGGAGCTTCACTGCCATCGGAGGAGGGGCGGCGCGGGTGCGCACGTCTGCCGCCGGGCCCGCGCCGGCGGGCTCGTCCGCGGGCGGCGCCGCCAGGCCCAGCAGCCGCTCCAGGTGCCGCCGCTGGTCCTCCGTGCAGGGCCAGAGGTCCAGCACGCTGCGCGCGCATGCTCGCAGCCCTCGGCACGTGCGTCTCGCGTGTCCCTCTGGAGTACCATGCGACCTGAGGGTGCCCACTCTTGCATCTTCACCATCAACATTGGAGCCTGCAGTGGTGCAGGTCAGGCAGCTTGCCAAGCCCACATTGCAACAAGCAGTTCTCCAGCTCCGCATGACCTGCGAAATCAGCCCTCATGCAGGCAGTGTGACGGGACACCACCTGCACAAGCATCCTGCTGCCCTGCCACCGGCGTGCTGGTCCAGCGGGGTACAACGTGCCAGCTGGCGCACAAGCAGCTGCCAAGCCAAGCTGCATGGGGCATGCGGGCGGCCGGGACAGACCGGTACTTGAGCAGCAGGGTGTGGACGTTGTCGTGCGGCGGCCGCTCGCCCAGCGCCTCGCGGCGCCGCGCCTCCACCGCGCGCACCGCCGCCGCGTCGCCCGCCTCCACCTCCAGCTGCAGCGCATGGGCGGAGGGTGTTACAGTTGCAGTAGAGTCAGGCCCCTGGCCATATTGCTATCACCTAGGGACAGGACGCCGCTCACGGTGTTGCAGCATGGACGCTGAAGCAGGACTATGGAGCGTGGTTACAAGGGGGCCTGCCTCAGCGGCAAGGAGCGTCCGGTGGGCGCTCTGGAGGCGGGCAGGGGGGCGCGGGGCCGCGCGGCGCGCCTTCAGGTAGTGGTCCCACAGCGCGCGCGCGGCCTCGGGCGGCGGCGCGGCGGCGAGCGCGCGCTCGAACAGCGCGCGCGCGTTGGCAGCGTCGCCCGCGGCGACCAGCCACCCTGCGTACGCGGCCACGTAGCCCGGCTCGCCCAGAAAGTGGCGCAGGCCCAGCTCGAAGATGTTGCGCGGCACCTTGTCCGCGCGCTCGCCCTGCCACTCCATCAGCGCCGCCGCCGCATACACCTGCGCGCCAGGTTGCGATTCAGGGTTTGCCTTGCCAGGCCATCAGCGCCGCCGCCGCGGACACCTGCACGCTGGGTTGCGGCTCGGGGCGTGCGCTGCGCAGCGGCCCGCCTGGGGCGCTCCATCTGCCGCGCCACCAGCGCCGCCGCGGCGCACTGCCCGGCGCCGGGGATCAGACGCTGGGTCCCTCGGCCCGGCGCTCAGCTCGGACCCAGCAGGCCGCTCGGCGTGAAGGGACTCGCAGGCGCGCTGCACCGCAGCTGGAGCACCAGCGCGGCAGGCAGGAGCGCCAGCATGCGTGCAGGGGCCTGCATATGTTGCTGCGCGGGCGGCGGGCGCGGCCCGCGCCTGCCAGCCGCAGGCGGGCCATTTGCGCGAGCGGATGAAGAGCTTGCGCGAGGCGGCCAGGCCGTCCGCGCGCCGCGCCCAGCGCATGTACTGCACCCACGCCAGCGCGCCCTGGTCCGGCGGCAGCTGCGCGCGTGCACGGGCCGTCACGATGTATCGGGTGGGGGTTCGCTGCAAGCGTACCACTATTACGGTATGTCTAATGAATGCACAAAGCGCACGGCTCCAAGATAAGGTCAGAGACGCACTCATACATTTTCACGTGAGTCACAGTCGACGGCCCAGCAAGCAGCAACCAGGCTCGCAGGCAGCAAGCAGGCCCGCAGGCGCCCGGCACCTGCAGCGCCGGCGGCGGCTCGGGCGCGCCGGCCTCGCGCGGCGGCACCAGGCCGGCGACCAGGCGCTCGTAGGTCGCGCGTGCGGCGTCGCCGTCGCCGCGCTCCTCCTCCAGCTCCGCCGCCGCAAAGTGCAGCATCAGGCACGTCGGCAGCGCCTGCGCCGGGTAGGGTTGGGGTGCGGTACGACAGCATGCGGGCCGTTATTCGACCCCGCCGCTGCTGAGGGCCGCGCCAGCAGGCGCACGGTGTGCGCCTGGACGTCCACCTAAGTGTGCGGTCCTTTGCAGATGGCCTGAGGGCGGCGCTCCTGTGCCGGTGTTCCGTGCCCGCCCAGCGCCACCCTTGCGGAGGAAACACAGTGTGCACCATGCCCAGGGCGCTCCGGCCGCAGCTGGCCGGGGGCTGCGCGCTGCAGCCTGCGCCACACATGCGCATATGCTGGACAGCGGAACCAAAAGGCCCGCAAGCAATGGACCCAGCACAGCGCCCGGGCGCCCACCAGCCGCCCGCGCGCCAGCACCGCCGCGGCCGCCGCGGGGCCACTGCCGCCCTCCGCGCTGTGCCAGCGCGCGAAGTCGTACCAGACCTGGCGCGCGCGGCGCGCATGTCTTCGTCGGGGCACCGCTCGTCGGCCGAGGCCGAGGGGGAAGCCAAATGTATATGGGCAGCGATATGCTTTGCAGGCGCAGCGGGGTGAAGCTCGCCGGAGGGGGGGCTGTGCACCGCGCAGGGCGCGCGGTCGAGCTCAGCAGCAGGCCAGGGCGTGGCATTGCAGAGTGATCGCCCGGCCGCGCGGCGCGACGCGTCAAGCGCGGGCGCGCGCCTCGGGGAAGTGCACGAGCGGCCCGAGCGCCTGGTCGTACGCGAGGACGACGCGCGCGGCGAGCGCGGGGCCGTCCAGGTTCTGCGCGTTGCCGCGCTCCCAGGCCAGGTAGCGCTGCCAGACGGCCGCCTGCGCCGCCTGCGCCGGGCCGCCACGCCCTGCGCGAGCGCTGAACGTCAGGGCTTGCCATGGACATCTGCAGGGCGCCGCGAGCCCTGGCCAGGCCGCCGCGCGCCCTGGGCACCTGCCACCGCGCGCTGCGCTGGCAGCGCAGGCGCGCCGGGCGCGTGCGCGACCTGACCGGCGTCCTGTATGCCACTGCCGCCTTCATTTTGCGCTATTGCGGTGTTGGACGAGCAAACACATGAAAGGCAATGCAGGCCCGCTGAGCAGCGCCGGCAGCGACTACTTGCAACCGTGGTGCCAATTGCCTGCACTACACCATTCCCACGCGTGCACCAAGCAGTGACCAGGATGTAACACGGCTGCTCTCACTAGCATCTCCCGGCACATCACAAAGCCTTTCTGGTCGCGCCATGGCTGCCGCTGCACCCGCCCCCGCCCCTCGCGCGCGCCGCGCACCGGGCGGCAACGGCAGCGCGCCGGGCGCGAGCGCGGCCAGGCGCGCCTGGCGCTCGCGCAGCGCGCCGCGCGCGGCCTGGTACCGCGGCCGCGCCTCGTCCAGCAGCCGCCGGCCCAGCACGCGCGCGGGGCCCGGCGCAAAGCCGGACTCAAACTGCTCGTAGGCGCGCCAGAGCGCCTCCAGTGCGGGCGACGGCACCGCCAGCGCGCGCTGGTACGCGCGCCTGCGCCCCCACGCGGCCGGGTATAGGGTTGGATAGGGCAGCCTACCCTGATGGCACCGCCCAGTGCGCGCTGGTACGCGCGCCTGCGGCTCGCATGGCCGGGTCGGGCCTGGGCGCGGCGCTCGCGCGCTCGCTCTCTCCCCGCGCAGCGTGGCGCAGGTGCAGGCGGCGACGGGACCCCAGCCCATCGCAAGCACCGCTGCCCCGCAGCTTGCCGCACGGGCTCCTTCGCCGCCCACCGAGGTTATCATCCTTGTTGGCCGTCTAGCAAGAGTCTGGACGACCGCACTGGTCGCACAAAAGTCTCTCGGGGCGCATCCAAGCCGGGGGCCAGGCTGCGCGGTCCCCCCCCGCCGCGCGGCGGCCGGCACCTGAGCAGCGTGGTGCGCTGCGCGTCCTCCTGCCCGGCCGGGCCGCCGCCGAACAGCGCCTGAAACGCCGGCGTGCCCGCGCGCGGCGCCTGCAGGTACGCGATGAACTCCTGCCACAGCGGCCCGGCGCCTGGCGCGCGCGCGTAGGTTTTTCACGGGAGTTTTTAAGGCGGCACTGGTTGCGCCACCTGTGCGGCCCGCAGGACAGCAAAGCCATACAGGCGCATGTGCTCCCGAGACTCCCCCAAGGGCTGCGCGGCGCTCGGCCGCGCGCGGCGCCGGCTCTGCGCTGCGGCGCGGGCGTGCCGCGCAAGCGCGCCGTGCAAGCGCGCCGCGCCGCGCAAGTGGCCCAGGCTTGACGAGGACGCAGGAGCCCTGGCGCCACAAACAACAGAGCATGTCCCGTTGCGCAGGACGGGGATGCCCCGTTGCGCAGGACGGGGTTTTGGCCGGCGAGGCGGCGGCGGGCGCACCGATGTCGGTGCCGACGCGGTCCAGGGTGTACTCGTACGCGCGCCGCACCTCCACAACGCCCTCGCCGCCGCGTGAGCCGTTCACCTGGCCCCCGGGGCGCGCGCGCCCGCTCGGCTGCATGCGCCGCGCCGCCGGAGGGCCGCCGGCTTGCCAGGGAAGCATGCGGGCGCCTCTGACCGCTGGCCAGGACCGCGGCGTGAAAACCTGCCTGCCCGTCTGTGTGTGCTACATGTGCTACAGGCTGGGCTGCATCAAGTGGTTGCCGAGCGGGGGCTGCAGGCTCCTGCGCCACCGGCTGGGACCGGGCATGAAGGGATCGGGCCGCGGGGCGGCCGCTGAGCGTGCGGGGAGGCCGCTGGGCGCACGGGGGGGCGCGCCTGCTTGATGAAGCGCAGGTAGACGCGCCAGAGGTCCACGCGCAGGTTGTGCAGCAGGCAGCGGCTGAAGATGCCCTTGGCCGCGTCTGGGTTGCCCGCCGCCAGCTCCGCCTCCGCGTACTGCTGCCAGTACGCCGCCTGCCGCGCGGCCGCGGAGCGCGCGGCTCGGCGCTGCTTGGTATAGGGTATAGGGTAAGGCTTGTCCCTACCCTACCCAGCCGCCCCTGCAGAACAGGTGGGGGGCGGGACGCCGCTCCGCAGCCGCACCGCTGAGCACAAAGCCCTCGCGGCCTCGCGTGTTTGGTGGGCGCCGCGCCGCAGGGGGCCGCTAAGCCGGCAGCTGCTGCCCTCTGCTGCAGGGGGAGGGTGGGGCGAGGTATAGGCAGCCGCAGGGAGCCTGGCTGAGAGCGTCCAGGAGCCGGTCTCAGCAGGCAGCGGGCGAGCGGTCACCACACGCGCGCTCACGCGCAGTGCCGCGGCCGGCCGCGGCGCACTGCAGCACAGCCGTCTGCGCTCGCCGCTTGGGTGTCTGGGGGCCCGCGTGTCTAGGGGCCGCACAAGGAGCTGCACCGGCGGCGTCCTGGCCAAGCGGGCGCGCTGGGGCGCACCGCGGTGGGGAACTGGGCCAGCAGCTGCTCCATCACCGACCGGTACAGCGCAAGCACGTCGGGCGGCGGCCGGCCGGGGCCGACCGCGGCGCTGACGTCCGCCGCGAGCGCCTGCCATGCGGCCGCATCCCAGACACCCGCTGCCAGCCGCGCCCTGTGCGCGGCCACCTGCCGCTCCCCGGCACGGCGATGGTGGTGCGTTGCAGTGCAAGCATGCCTCCTGAGCGCCTCCTGTGGCTGGGGCCGCTGGGGAGGCCCACCTTTTCCTGCAGCGCTGCCAATGCAGGGCGCCCCGCGGCAGCCATTGCGACGCCTCGCAGGATGTCACACCCGCATGCTGTGCAACGCTCGAAGGAGGATGTGGACGAGCTGGGAGCCGCGGTGGACACCGGAACGTGCCGCAAACAGCTTGAACTTGACGCACAGCTTATGAGAAACAGCCAGAAACAGCAGCGAGACTGCCACCGAAGGCTGGCAGAGTGCAATGTGCGCGCAGCAATTCAGCAGAGTGTCTCGAGCTGAGACACATGTTGAATCTCTAAACGGCTATTATGTGGCAGGCCTGCCCTAGGGTGGCCTTGTGCAAATGCCCACCCCTCTTGTGTACATGGGAGAACTTGCTGTAAGCTCTGCCTTGCTGGAGCGTCGTGTTCATTTGTTCAACCAGCGTGAGCAGGAGACCGGAGTACGTCGTTCTGAACAGCGCCTCACACGCTCAGGACCACAGGGCAACTCCCACCTGAACAGCGCCTCACACGCTCAGGACCACAGGGCAAATCCCACAAGCCCGCGTGTCACACACTGAAAGTTCAGTGTGGAACACACATGCTGTGCTTCCCACATTGTGGTGATATATGCTATGGCACGCACAAGCTCAAACCAAAGCTAAAGTGAAAACAGCTGCAAAGAGCAAGCAAGCAAGGCTCAAAGCAAACCAAAAATCGCAAGGAATCGCCGAGCTGCCCCGCAGTGCAGCAATGCCGCATAAAACAAGGTGTGCTTCGCTCAGTGACAAGGCTGGGCTGCGCCTGCAGAGCGCACGCAGATCCCAGCCTGGACGAACCTCTTGTCACAGTAACAGAGCATGGCCCCATATCCAGCCCCAGGCGTCCTCTGCAAAGAACGCCGTGCCCACATCCGCCAGCACTGCGTCAGACAGCGCCGTCAGTGCGCGCAGCGCGGCTGCAGGCGCGGCAGCGGGCGTGGGCACGGGCTCACTAGCTGGCTGACCCACCCTGATCCTCCACACGAGCTGAGAGCCCTACCCGCCTGTCTGCGCGGTCTGCGGTGGCGGCGCCTTTGCTGCCAGCCCGCCGCCCGGGCGAGCCGCGCGTCAGTAGGTGTCCCTCACGGCGACGCACGGCTGCGCTACTGCATGGCTCCAGCCTCAGCGTTGTCCTCCGTTTTCAACTCCTCCTCACCGAGCTCGGTCAGTGAGTCGGTCAGCGCCTTGTACATCTCTAGCACCTGCGTGCAGGCGCAAACTGTGACACATCCAGTTCTCTCCTGTGCGCGGCAGAACTTGACACAGGCCAGCAGCAGCTAGAAAAAAAAAACATGGCAACAAGACCTTCCTCCTCACCTTTGCAACGTTGCTGTCGAGCTCCTGGATGAGCACCACATTGCGCGCAAGCGCCTCTGGCGTGCGCGCCTCATGATTGCTGTTAATCTCGTTTATCAGCACCCTGCTCGCTTACCAGTCGTGAGACCGCGTTGATCACAACCGTGCCAGGCAAATGGACCGCAAAGCAGCGTCGCGCACTTGTTTTGGTCCAGGATGTCCTGGACGCCAGCAATCTTTTCCAGCCCAGGCGCGCTGGCCTTCTCGTCGGCCATGCTATGCCTGTCCTGGGCGCCTGCAGCTGGCGGTGACCATGGGGAGACTCTCGCGCACTTGTGCAGGCAGCAGGACTTGCAGGGCAACCGGGCAGCTGGGCAGGTATGCCAAGCGCTCTTCCTCTATGACAGGGGAGCAGGCCAGCTCGCTTGTCTCGAGAAAAAAATCAAACGGCACTGTGAAGCCGATCGGGGATGAGGGCTAGGTCGGAACTGCTACTCAGGTCGGAGCTACTCAGCTTGCTTAAATCCAGAGTCTGCGGCACCTTGTGAGTTGAGCAGCTCAGGAGTTCCACATAGATACCAAGTGGAGCGCACCTATTGCCTGCAGCCGTCCAGAGCGGGAGTGTGGAGCTTGCTGATGGGTAGCAGCATGCTGCTGGCCCGCGAGCAGTATGCTGCTGGCCTGGCAGGCCCGCACTCGAGGGTGAAGAACTTTGCACATGCCCCACGGCCCTCCCACCTCTGCAGCAGACTCAGGCAACAGCTGGCCCGCGCAACAGCCAGCACCGACACAGGCGCGCTGATGTTGCTGTGTGCATGCCCCTTCAGTGTCTCTTGCTGCCTTGTGCTGTGCGAGCTGAGTGGTCCGCCTCCTGTGCAGGGCATGCAGCAGCGCCTCCCCGGACAGAGCGTGCCGCCGCGCCGCAGCAGCTTGACACGTCGCGTCCCTGGCGCACATACAAGTCGCCGCTGCCGCCGCGCTTTGAGCGCCCCACCGTCGTCGAGCAGCTGGGGGAGGACCTGCACATCTTCACACAGCCCTTCTTCCCGCTGCCGGGCAGCCCGACCAGCGCCGACAACCGCATGACCGTGCTGCGCATGCGCTGCGGCGACCTGTGGGTGCGCTTGGCAGCGTTCCTGCCCAGCTGCCCCGCTCTGTGGCCCTTGGCCGTGCTCCTGGACTGGATCGTGCCGCACCACCGCGCCGAGCGCCTGTGCGGTTGCGCTGCAGGTGCACAACCCCCTCGCGCCCACCGGCGAACTGCTGGGTCAGCTGGCGACTCTCGGTGGGCGCATCGCACACGTGGTAGGCCCCAGGCAGCAGCGTGCTGACCCGGACTGCCAGCGGAACCCGCACCTGACACTAGAAGGCAGCGTTGTTTGTGAGAGCATCGTCCAGCGGCGCACGGTGTTGAGCCCGCCCCTGCACACACATACGCGTCACTGTGAGCCTTTGAGCGGCAGATCTGTCCGAACAACTCGCCCGAGCACTCTGTACATGCGATCGACTTCATGAGAGCTGCAGCCGCTGATGCCCAACTCTGGGTGCCCCCAGGTCCGTTCCCCTTCCCCGGCCACACGCAATGCAGGGGAACGGAGGAAGGAATAGAGGTGGGGATTGGAACGCGGATCACTCGTACGACCAGTTTGTGGTGATTCAAATGCAGCCACACAGCTCTTGCGTGAAGAGATGCAGAGAAGGGAGCATGCATGCTGTGCCTGGTCGTCTTGTGCTGTGAGTTGCAACCTGCTGGGCTTTAGCCTTCGCCACTTGCTCCCGCAGGCTTCCTGAAGGACCGCGCGTTGCCACTGCCAATGCTCTTCGGCCTGCGGAAGCTGCGTGACGACAGGGCTGCATGGCGGGAGTTTGGTACCGCCCCCCCGGGAAGACGCTCCTAGCAGCGCCTGCTCCCCGCTCGCCCCACTTCGGGCACGCCGTAGGCCACATGGAAGCGCGTGGGACAGGGTAGCCCTGCACAGCGCATTTGCTGGCAAGAAAGCTACCTGGAGCTCGATCTCATGCGATGGTTTATGTCCAGTGCTGGCACCGCGAGCCGCCTGCTAGGCGCAGAGGCGCCCGCCGAGCGGCGCGATGCGGTGGCGCCCGCCGAGCGGCGCGACGAGGCGGCGCTCGCGCCGGTCCACTGCCCCGCGCTGATCGGCGCCCGCGCCCGCCTGCGCAGGCGCGGACGCGCCGGCCGAGTGGGGCGGCGAGGTCGACATCGCGCTGTTCCGCAGCTCCACGCTGATCGAGGCGGCGTTCGCGCTGCGCGGCCCGCGCGCGCTGCTGCTCTCGGACGCGGCGTTCAAGATGGACGACACGACCGGCGCGCCGGGCTTTGACCGCGGCAACGCGCGCGCGCTCGGCGTCTGGGGCCGCCTGGGCTGCCCCTTCCGCGTCGTGTTCATGGTGTACCGCAAGGCGCGCCCGGCTCTGGGCCAGGGGCTTGCAACATGACAGCGCAGTGACAGGTGAGGCCGGGCTGAGACCGACTGATTGAGAGCATTTTTTCCCACAACAGGAAAGAAGGCATGAATGCGCCCTTGAGCTGCATGCGCCGTCGTTGGACTGCTGAGGGGCTGCGAAGGCAGAGGCGCAGCAGGTACCTGGGTCAAACCAGGCTGAGGTGCTCAGCATGTGACCTTGCGGCGGGCTGCTGACACTGTTTCCTTGGGCGTGCGGCAGAGGGCGCGAGCGTGGGTCCAGCGCATGCTGGAGATGGAGTTTGACACCGTGGTGCCTGCGCACTTTGTGGCGCCCATACCTGACGGCAAGCGAGCACTGGCAGAGTGCTTTGACTTTCTGCTTTGAGAGCTGCTTGCAGCCTGTACCATATAGGAATGCATGCTAAAGTACACAACGCTTGTAGTCAGCAGGTGCATGTGCATGTTCACCCCTTTCCTTCAACCGGTAGATCGGTGCGGCGCTTTTGGCGCGTCAGACTGTGGTGTTTGCGCAAGAATACATTGCAGTAGGAGAGTATGGTCGGACACTGTAAGCTCTTTTCACCGCGCTCCTACTCATGGGCAATCAGCATCATACCAGGGCTCATTTTATCTTTTTGCAGCACGGTTTGCGGGTGTACTGCAGTTTATGCCAGCTGTGACACTTGCTTGAGTGGCTTCCTGGACGAGCAGGTAGAACCTGCCTTTCAGCGGTAGAGCCTGCCGCTGAGGAGCATGCTGCGCACAGCATGCGTGCTCCTCGTGCGTCTGAGGAGCATGCCTGCGCAGGTAGAGCCTGCTGCTGGAAGGCACGCTCTACCTGCTCTTACAGAAAGCCACCCGAGCAAGTGTTATAGCCGGTATGAAACGAAGTACACAAGCAAGTCGTGCTGCAAAAAGGCAAGATGAGCCATAATGCAATGCTGAGTGTGCCGCGTCAACAAGAGTGCGGAGAACAATACAAACAGTGCTTAACCATATCCGCCCAAAGCAAGGATGCGCAATGACAGCGGCTTTGCGGTGCAAACAACTGAACACGCCCTACGGGCCCGGGGAAGGCTGGCCCAGGTAGTCCTTACTAATCGTCTCAATTGCTAAGTCGTCTGATTCCCGCCTCGGTCAGGTCTGCTCACCAGGCTTCACGCGCGCTGGTGCGCACCCTGCTCCTTGCCGCGCCAGCGCGAGATCCCTCACAATGGTGGAGCCGCGCGCGGGCGAGGTTGGTCGGCGCGCCCTCGACGTGGAGGCGCCGGTGCGCCGCGTCCATGCTAGCAATCCCCTTTTGTCTATTCTTTTCCTTCTCTGTTGCTGCATGTGCCAGCAAAAGGTGTAGGCAGTGCGGATGCCGTGAGACCCTCGTACCTGGCCCAGCGCCCTCTGTATTGTCGCTGTATGCACAGTGGCAGGGCCGTGGGATGTAGAGAGCGCTGCGTATGCCGCGTGTGGCCGCGTCTTGGCCCCATTCAGCCCTTTTCCGTTACGTGCGGCGGTGGTGGTCGGGCTCGGGCCGGGCACTGCTGTGCAGGAGGGGCCGGCCGCCTGACTGTACCGGCCTTGTGGGGCAGGCGGCCGCCGGCGCCGCTGCGCCCTCCACGCCAGCCGCGCCGTCCCGGGAGGACGACGCGCCGGCGTCCACATCCGGCGGCAGCGACAGCGGCTCGGACGCGCGCGAGGAGGTGGAGCTGCTGAAGGGCTGGCGCGCCAACGACGGCGTGCGCTCGCTGCCGGAGGTCAACGGCACAATCGCGGTGCCGGCGGCCTCGCGGCCCTGGTTTGCGCAGCTGGCCGCGTTTGCGGGCATCGGCAGCATGATCAGCGTCGGCTACATGGTGCGCCTGCTGCCTGGGTATGGAAGACCACGACACTTACAGTCAGGCCCTGTGTCGGCGGCACGCGCGCTAGAGCTGACAGTGAACACGTAAAGAAGGACTTGTCGCCAGGAATCACGCCCTAGGAACCAAGCTCTAGGCGCAGCAAGGCCCTGGGGGCACGCGCGCGTGACGCGGGCAACCGGGCGAGCGACCTCAAGGGCGGCGCGCAGTGCCAAGCTCGTGCGCCGCGCGCTGCGAGCGCCCGACGCGCCCAGGAGTTCGGCGAGGGGATATTCAACCTCAAGGGCGGCGCGCAGCACCGAAGCTTGGCCGGCCTGCAGTGACCTTCGCCCTATACCGCGCGCGCCGCGCGCGCAGGACCCGGGCAACTGGGCGACGGACCTGCAGGGCGGCGCGCAGTACGGCTACGCGCTGCTGGTGGTCGTGCTGCTGTCGTCCGTGCTGGCCATGTTCCTGCAGTCGCTCGCGCTGCGCCTGGGCATCGTGTCTGAGCGTGACCTGGCGCAGGCCTGCCGCGACGCCTACCCGCGGGTGCGTTCTCGCGCACATGCGCGAGCGCGGCTCTGCGCGGCGCCCCGCCCCGGCGTGCCGCGCGGTTGCATTTGGGGCGCGCTTGCCCAAGGGGGTTGTCCACCCCTTGTCCGGGTGCTGGCCGCCCAGACAGCTCGCTGCGCATGCCGTGCTCCGCCCTCGATACTGCCCAAGACTCCACGCAGGGAGCCCCCGCCTCCCCAGTGCGGCCGCCCGCGCATACGCCGCCAAGCGTCGCCCCTTCACGTGAACTTGCTGGCCGCCGGGCGGGCTGCGGCGGTCAGTAGGCGAGCCGTGCACGCCTCGGCGTGCTGAGCGGGGAGGGGCGGGCCGGCCGCGCGCAGTGGGTCAACCTGGGCCTCTGGTTCGTCCTGGAGGTGGCCATCGCGGCGACCGATCTGGCCGAGGTGATCGGCAGCGCGACCGCGATCTACCTGCTCTCCAACGGCGCCGTGCCGCTGTGGGCGGGCGTGCTGATCACGGCGGTGGATGTGCTGGTCGTGCTGCTGCTGGGCACACGCAACTTCCGCGTGCTCGAGCTGCTCGTCGGCAGCCTGATCCTGCTCATCGCCGGCATCTTCGCGTGCGGCCCCTTGCGCGCGCGCCCGCGCGAACCGCCCATGCTCGCTGGCGTCACTCCCGTGGGCCGAACTTTCCTTCCAGTTGAGCTGAAAGGCAAGCGATGCCGTGCTTGGGGTATGATGACTGATGTTTAAGGTACAGAGGTACGTGTGTGCATGCACTGCCCAGGTTTGTTGCATCGCACCAGAGCGTGCGCGCGCGCTTCGGGAGGCAGCACGTGCCGCGATGCGTTGTGCAGCGCAGGGCGCAGCAACAGACCTGGAGCGCATGTGCCGTGGACCGCTTGCGAGTCACCATGTGGGACCCACTTGCGAGTCAGCTCAGGCTTCCCAGGAGGCCTCACCAAGTCATGGCGGGGGTGGCACAGGTATGAGCTGGCCGTCGTCAAGCCGGACTGGCTGCTGGTGGCCAAGGGCCTCATCCCGGACCCCGTCATCATCAGGGACCCGGGGATGCTGTACGTGGCGATCGGCATCGTGGGTGCGCGCCCGCGCGCCTGTGTCGACCCGAGTACAGGTTCTCGTAGCTCCCCGCCAGCAGCATTGAGAGCGCCGGCGCCCTCCGCCTCCGCGTACTTCCGCGGCGGCGCATGGTGCCAGCCGCCCATGCATGCTCGCACCTGGCACCAGCGGCGCACCAGCGGCCAGCCATGCGCGCCAACCCGTTGCCGGAGAGCAGAGGCTGCGTGTCGCTTTGCATGCGCCGAGTCGGCGCAGTCCTGCACTTGCCTGTGGTGGTCAGGGCCATGGGCGGGCCGCGGGCGGGCGCGTGAGCATGGCTGGGCCGCGCAGGCGCGACGGTGATGCCGCACAACATCCTGCTGCACTCCAGCCTTATCCAGACGCGCAGCTACCCGCGCACCACCGCGGGCAAGCGCCTGGCCATCCGGGTGCGCCCCCCTCTCAGGCGCTCGCTGGGCCGGGCGCGCCTGGTCAGGCTCTGCGCGCAAGGCGCAAGCCGCGCCATGCTGCAGGGGCCAGTACATGCCGCGCTTGTGCAGCGAGGCAGGACCTGTGTGAGCAACTTTCATACCAAGCGCCCGGGCGCGTGCGTCCGTCGTGTGATCATGGGACTTGCCAGCGGGGCCAGCGGGGCCAGTCATACCGTTGTGGGCCCAGGCACGTATGCATGGATTGCGCGTACTGCCTGGAAGTGCTTGGTACCGGACTCTGCCCGTAGCTGCAGCCACCGTAGTGTGCTTGCTGTCGCTGTGGCCCCATCGCCTGCTTCATAGCGTACCTACCCTTCTACCCACCAATAGATGACGAGCCCGCCACCTGCCGTGCTGACGCCCCTGCGCGCCGGGGCCGCGCCAGTACGGCACCTGGGACAGCTGCCTGTCGCTAATCTTTGCGTTCTTCATCAACGCGGCTATCCTGATCCTGGCCGCCGCGGCCTTCCACTACGGCGCGTCCGCCAACCCCGACATCGCGGGCCTCGCCGACGCGTATGAGCTGCTCGCGCCGGCGCTCGGCAGCACCGCCGCGCGCGTGCTGTTCGGCGTCGCGCTGCTGGCGTGCGGGCAGAACTCGTCCATCACCGGCACGCTGGCCGGCCAGGTGCGCTCCATTCTGATGTATCTATAGAGGAGAAGAGGTCAGGTAGGGCACTGCCGGCGCGCACCAGCTGAGGCGGCATGACAGAGCGCTGCCTGCACTGCTTGCTAGCCCGTGAGTCGCTCAGTGCTGGCCGAACTGGCGAGCGGCGCGCTTGGGACATGGCAGCAGGGTGCTCTGCGGGTCGTGGCGGGCGCCCGGGCTGTGCCAACGCCTGATGCTGTGAAAGCACTTGACGCGTGCTGGCCGTGGCAGGAGCATGACGATGCGCGCGCGCGCGCCAGGTGGTGATGGAGGGCATGCTGAAGATCCGGCTGCGGCCCTGGGTGCGCCGCATGTTCACGCGCTCGGTGGCGATCGTGCCGGCGGCGGTCGTGGCGGGCGTGTACGGCGCGGCCGGCGCAAGCCGGCTGCTCGTACTGAGCCAGGTGGGCGCCCTGGGCCTAGAGCAACGGCTGAGGCAGACCTCAACAACCCATTATGATCCTGATCGACATCTGCGGCATGCATGGCTGCGTTCAGGCAGGCTGTGCAAAGTAGTGTGGTATTGTTTTGGGCGCTCTGTGAGCCTGTGTGGCGTCCTTCTGGCGGCTGCTCACTGACTGCACTGCTCTTTGTAGCGGTCTTTGAAGCTGAACTCAGGTTAGCTGGGCTTCATGCCGCATGATGGGGGGTAGACCGCAGCCGAGGACTGTCTATTTGGTAGGACTGTTGGCGTGCACGCTCGCGCCTGCTTTCCTGCGCGCTCGCGCACGGGCGACCCTGAGGCTGCGCGCGCAGGTCATCCTGTCGCTGACGCTGAGCTTCGCGGTGGTGCCGCTCGTGCACTTCACGAGCTCGCGCGCCAAGATGGGCAGCTTCGTGATCAGCCTGCCCACGCGCGTGGTCGCTGTCGTGCTGGTCGTGCTCATCGCCGTCTTGAACGCATACCTTATCGTAAGCGGCATCAAGAACAACAGCTTCATGGCGGCGAGCAGCTAGCGCTGATCTGCAGTCATGTCGCACTGTTGCAATGCTGTGAGCGAGAGAGAGAGGGGGAGAGGGGCTGGGATTGCGTTGGCCGTCCACTAATTAATATTAGGCAGGGAGCGTCATCGCCCGCCTGAGGCGACGCGTAGCACAATGCATGAAGCGGTAGCATTGCATGGTTATTGATTGTTGTGAATGGTACTGCCTGGGCTCTGCAGGGCAGGAGGTGAGTACTAATGCGTTCCGCAGTGGTTGCTGCAAGTATTGTGTCCCCAGCGAGCCTCGGGCTGTTGGCCTCTGCTGGGCCGTGAGGGAACATCACAGTGTTCGTTGGCAGCCAACGGGCCGGCGCGCATGGCCCGCAGCAACCCTGTGCGCTTGCTTGTTACCTGTCACTGCTAGAACTGCGAACGAGGTAGGATAGGCAAGATGGCATGCTATTCAAACGCCCAACATCTGGCTCGGACAACCCAGCATAGTCCTTCTGAGCTCTCGGAGGCGGGATGTAAACAAAGCCTGCATGTCCTGGCATCGCGCCACTGTCTCTCCTCGCTCAGCATGCGCCAGCACATCACCTTGCTCTAGCCTCCAGTGTGGTGCCGCCCGCCTCTGCGGCAGCCGCGTCGCTCGGCGCTGCCCGGCGCGCATCTGCCTGCCTCACGCCTCTGCCGGCCGCGTCGGCGCGCTGCGCTGCGCCGGTGTCCGGCTGCCGCGCGCCACTATTACGCCCAGGCTCCGGTAACTGGCGCTGCGGAGCGCCACATGGGGCAAGTCGTGAACCCATGGCAACGCGTGTACGCGAGTCTCATGCGTGCATGGGGCATGTGCTTGTTATGCCCTCAGATTTTTGCACCTGCGGCAGCATGAGCGCTCGTGCGTATTAGCTACAAGGGCTGGGTAGGTAAGGTGTGATGCTTGTCAGATGATGTGTCACGAGGTTAATTTGCCGCAGGCCAGCCAGATGCACAGGGCCCCTCGCTCGCCACGCCACGCACCTGCCGCCTGCGCAGGGCCAGGGCGGCGGCCGCGAGCAGGCAGAGCGCCACAACGGCGGCCGCCACGATCACGCCGGCCAGGCTGGCCCGCGACCAGCCGCCGCCGCTCCCGCCGCCGCCCGCGCTGGAAGCCGACAGCGGCGTCTCCGCTGCCTGCCATGCAGCGTCTTAGTGTCTGAGTGCGCACCTGCTGTGAGGGCATGCCATGAGCGGGTGAACTGCGTGCATGAGGCTTCATCTGCCCTGGCCGCTGCCACACTTGCACATGACGGTGTTCCTTTGCGCTGCTGCAGCGCGCCTGGAGGGCCAAAGCTGGAGCCGCCTGTTTGCGCGCTTGTAGACGATGCTGCATTAGCGAGCGTGCTGGCCAAGCTAGGCATGAGAGAAGATGTTTGGCCGAGAGTGAAAGGTTGAGACCAGGGGCCGTGATGCGCGCCTGGGGCTGCAGCTGATCAACCTGTATTGGGGTGATGGCAGGCGCCATGGCGTTGCCCGCCGCGTCCTTCACCGCTGCGCGCACCCCCCCATGCGGCCTTGAGAGCAGTGCGTGATGGCGGTCAGTCCTGTGCAGGCGGTTCTTGCATGCACATGCTTGCCTCGTGCGCTCACAGACAGCAACAGCACGCTGCTCCGCCTGCGGTTTGCGTCGACGTGGAGGCGCAGACCAAGTAGCCACCCACGTATGCGCGCACAGGACGCAGCCATGCAGATGCGCGTGCCCCAATCTCAAAGGATCCTTGTGCCCCTAGCCGGCGTGCGTTCGCAATGGCCTGGGGAGGAGCACAGACCTGTGTCAATGCCAATGCCGAGGCCGTTTGCGCCAGCGTCTACCTCCGCCCAGACCAGGTAGCGTGTGGCTTGGTGCGAGCACGAGCGGGCGTGTGTCCTGGCTGAGGCGCCCAGCGTGCTGCCTGGCGTGTTTTGTATGCGCGCTGCTCGGGCACTGGGAGGTCCTGGGGAGGGTGCAATGCAAACGGGCGCGCCTCACTGCTGCACCGCGCGGCTGCAGTGAGCGGCATGGATGCGGGCAGCGTGCACATTAACAACGGCACGGTGCGTCCGTGCACACCCCCACGCTCGCTCCAAGCCGTGCAACGGTACGGCATATGTTGTGAACACAGCATGGCTCCACGCCCGCATGCATGTCAGCCGTTGATGACAGACTGGTGCTCATCGCAGCCATGCATGGTGTCTTGAGTCCTGCCTAGATCTGAGGCAATGCGTATTGGGGATGTGAGGATCTGGTGCAGGGACCCTGCCCTACTCCACCATACCTTGTGCTGCATCATGCAGGTGTGCAGCATCACCAACACCTCGAGCGGCCCGCCGAGTGTGGTCGTCACCGCCGTGGCGCAGCAGGTCGGGCCGCCGAGCAGCACGTCCACAGGCGGCCGCCGCCTGATGCGCAGCGCGCCGGGCGGCGAGGCGGGCGTGGGCGGCGGTGCGGCGGAGGGGCAGCGCTTCGCGGTGGGCGGCCGCCGGCTGCAGGCGCCGGCGGGCGCGGCGGCGGTGTACGTGCTCTTTTACTTCGACTTTTCAACAGTAGGCGCGCATGTACACATGCGTGCCTCGCTGCCTGCTTGCTGCCTGCTCCTCATGCAGCGTCCGTATGTGCAGGCCTGAGCGTGCCTTTTTCACCATGTGTCATTGAGAGCATGACCATGGGCGCTCCCGCTGCATGACCATGGGCGCCGACTCACCCTGAAGCCATGGCCTTGCAGCATATGCTGCTGCATGCAGCGCACCGTGGCAGGCTGACGCCCTCCGAGACGCCCTCCAAGACATGGCTGCAGCATGTGCATAGCATGCGCAGCACCACAGTGGTGTGCACGAGGCAGGCTCCCCATCAGAACCTGCGTGCGGCGTGCAGTGGTCAACTTTGGGCCCAGCAAGGTCACCGTGATTGGCGGCCTGGCGCGCGTACCCCGCTGTGCCTCCCAGCTCTGCATTCCTGCAAGGCCTTTGCTACAGCTCTCATGCCTGGCCTGTGGGCTTGGCTTGCACTCTCTGGCTCTACGAAGCACGGTGCTTGCCACGGAGTCCACACGCAGTAAGTGGTGCACCTGTGTGAGGCCCTCATGCATGTCCACAGACCGCGCGGGCGTCTGCTGAGTCGACCAGCAGCGGCTCGCGCATGCGGGCTGGGTCAGCACAGGGATGCTGCCTGCCGACCAGCATGCCCTCACATGTCATTGCTCACTGCTGCGCGGACGTGCTCTCAGCAGCAGCAGGGTCCCGTCTCCCGCGTCGGGGCCGGCGGGCCGGCGCATGCCGATATGCGAGCGCGCAGCGCGCAGGTGTATAGGGTCGACGGCGCCGTGCCGGGGCAGCACTACGACGTCTGGGTGGAGGCTGACGCGGGCGCCGGCTCTGTCATGGTTGGCCTGGGTTCTGGTGCAGCCATGACCCCTGCCCCTTCCCCCCCGACATGCTGGGGTGCATCATCGCACGTCCTGGGGCCGGCATGTAAATGTCATGCAGAGCTCGAGCTGCTGACACGCTGCCACATGCGATTTTGAATATCACACTCAGTTTTCGGTCAAGTTTCATTGTGCACCAAAGGCGCAGACGCTATGCGCACTGATGGCCAAGGTGCGCATGTCAGTGCACGTAACATGCAGGGCACAGCCTGACGCCGGCCGTGCAGGCGTCGTGAGCGTGGACGGCTCGGGCGCGAGCGGGCCGCCCGCGGAGGCGCCAATCATGCTTGCCAACCCGCCCGATGCCGGCGCTGCCTCGGCCCTAGGTCTGCTCCTCACCTGCCGCTGGGCCTCACTGGCACAGGCAAATGCGCTCTTATCTCGCAGTGCATCGCATTCTACATGGCTGGGGTAGGCCATTGAAGGCCGGGGTGTATGGCACCTGCGTTGCACGGAGGGTGCTGCGCAGTCGTATGTCGAGGTCAGGGCCTGCGTGAGCGAGCGGCAGACCCCACCCAGCGCCGGCGCGCGCCCAGCCCACGGCCCCGCGCAGGCCTCGGCGCGCGCGCCGGCGCGCCTGCGGCCGCGGCGGCCGGCGCGCCCGAGGGCGTCGGGCTCGCCTACAACGCGCCGCCCTGGTGGGACGCGCCGCCGGGCTGGGGCGCCGCGGGCGCGTGCGGCGCGCCGCCGCGGCCGCTCGCGGCGCTCGCGTCCGCGTCGGTGACCAACAACGCGGCGCCGACGGTGACGCTGCGCTTCCCGGCGCCGTACGCGGCCGACGCGTGCGCGCCCGGGTGCCTGCTGGCGGCGGTCGGCCCGGGCGCGCTGGTGCCGGGCACGTGGGCGGCCGCCGCCGGCGACGCGTACACCTTCACGCTGCAGGCGCGCGCCGCGCGCGGCTGCGGCCCGGCGCTTGGCCGGGCGCAGGCGCCCGCACATGCGAGCCCCCCAAGTTGCATGCCAGGCCAGCGCTCACATGCACGTGTACGCGGCGGCAGCCTGGCGCGCCGCCAGGGTGCGGCGGACCTGCGCGGGGGCCTGCGAGATTCGCCCACCAATGCATGCGTTAGGGCTACGATAGGCCTTACCCTACCTCTGAACTGGCGCGGCGCGGCGGCAGTTCGGCGCGCCGCCGGGGCCGGTGGACCTGTACGAGGACCTCGGCTGCGGCGCGGCGGGCACGCTGTGGCCGCGCGCGGGCACCCCCGGGCCCACCTGGCAGTACCTGGGCACGCTCACGCTGGACGCCGCCCCGCCCAGCCTGGACGTCAGCGTCGTCGCGCAGGTCCAGGGCGACGCGCCGCCGCCGCCGGGGCCGCCTGCAGGTCCCGTGCCCCTGCCGCTTGAGACTGCTTATTACGCACGGGGCGGCCCTCCTCCGTTGCGTGGGTGTCCCGAAGTGGGCCTGCGCCCGACGCTAGCGCGTCCGGCCTGGCCAGTGAGCGCCGCTGTGCGGGTCTGGGGCGCCGCGCCGATACACCTCAGGGCGCCCGCAGACGTGCCCTGCAGGCTGTGCGCCTAGGATGGACATGCGCAGGGCGCCCACGGTCCCCACAGACAGCTTCTCCCGCTCGCCGCGCCTGTGCAAGCTTGTAGAATAGGGGGCGGAGGGCTCCTGGAATGCCTGAACAAACGCCCACGCCCTGCTGGGACTGCTGTGCTTAGCTGGGACAAGCCGTGCTCGCGCCAGTTCTCACGGCGCGTGAGGCGGAGGACGCGGGCGGGGCGCAGGTGGGCCGGCTCGCAGGCGGCGGCTGCAGGCGGCCGCGCCGGCCCCGGCGGGCCTGCACACGTACGTGCTCCTCGCCCTCCAGTTCAGCAAGCCCGGTGCGGCCCCCCTGCCGCCTGCTTGACCCCGTGCTCGCACCCAGGCTGCAGCGTGGGTCCAGCTGCGGCGCCCGGCGCATGACACGCGCATGCAGCTTGGTCGCTGGCGCAGAGCTGCAGCCAGGGGGGCGGCTGCTGGGCTTGCCGCAGACTTGACTGGCGCTGCAGCGGGAGCGGCCGCATGGCCGGCGACGGGCGCGGCCTGGGGGACGCCTGCCGGGCTAGCTGCGGGTTTGACTGGCGCTGCAGCGGGAGCGGCCGCAGGGCCGGCGACGGGCGCGGCGACGGGGGCGGCTGCGGGGCTGGCCACGGGTGCCGCGGGCACTGCAGCAGGGGCGGCCGCGGGGCCGGCGGCAGGCGCGGCCAGGGGGGCAGCTGCTGGGCTGGCCACAGGTGTCACTGGCCCTGCAGCGGGAGCGGCCGCAGGAAAGGCGAGTGGCGCGGCCAGGGGGGCGCCTGCCGGGCTGTCTGCGGATCTTACTGGCGCTGCAGCAGGAGCAGCCGCGGGGCCGGCGACGGGCGCGGCCAGGGGGGCGGATGCTGGGGCCGGCGCGCAGGGCGCCGCGGCCAGCGCGGCCGCCGGCAGCGCCAGCGCGCCCGGGAAGCAGCCGGCCTGAGCCGGGAAGACGGCCAGGGCCGCGAACGTGGGCTGGTCCACGACCGGTCGGAACGCCAGGCTCAGCGCCGCGTCGGCGCCGGCGGTCACCTACGGTGGCATGCTGGGGGCTCATGCACATGCATGCGGCTGGGGCTTGGAGGCGCACACATGTACGCCAAGCTCTGTTCACGACAGCGCCATTGCAGGCACTGAGCGCCGAGCTGCATGCTGTGACAGAGGGCCCTGCTGGTGGCCCTTGGGGCCTGCCAGCCACTGGGAGCGCGCGCGCGCGCGTGCCAGGAAAGTGACGACAAGGCTGCGGCTGACGCCGCCGGCCTGCTGCCAGATGTCGAAGCAGCGCAGCGCGGGGAGGCCGTTAATGTCCAAGTCAAACACACGCTCGCCCGCTGCGCTCCAGTAGAGCTCCATGAAGAAAAGCTCCACGATATAATGCCCCGCGCCCGGCAACAGCAGGGAGCCGGCCAGCGAGGAGCCCTGCCGCCCCGCGCCGGGCAGCATCACGGCCGCCTGCTCATGCAGGATAGGGTCCTTCCCTCTTAACCCTCTCGTATGTCAGCTGCACCAGCAGCCTGCCTCTGTAGTGCACCGCAAGGCCACGCCACCATGTCAAGCCCTTTGCCTGCGCATTTAGCGGCTCAGCAGAAGCACTCTCATAGCTCGAGGGCTACCTGCGTGAGCGCGCCTGGCATTGCCCCTGGTAAAAAGGGAGCTGCTCACGCGCTTCAACCGCGCCCTCGCCGTTCTGGATGTGTGGATGCGTGAAACCCTCATCAGCTGCGGAGGAGAAGAATTCCGGATCCATAGGCTGGAATGCGACGCCGTCCAGGTCCACATAGGGCGCGCCGAAAGGGGCGCAGTACGCGGCATAGCTGGGTTGGGTGCCGCAGGCAGACGCGTTGGGCATGTCATTGGACAACGCCAGCGTCTCGCCGGCAGGGCTTGCGGCGGGGCTTGCGCCTGGGGAGACGGCCGGAGAGGCCGCGGGGCTCGCGCCGGGGCTTGCGACCGGCGCGGCGGCTGGGGTTAAGGGGCCCCCCGCTCCGCCCGGGTCGGGCGCATGCGCCGGAGCCGCGGCGGGCGGCTGGCCATTGGCGCTCTCGACCAACGTAGCCAGCGGCGGCGGCGGGAGCGTCGCAACGCCGTCCACATTGGTGACGCCTGGCGCAGCAGCACGCATGCCTGACCGCAGGGCCGGCTGGATGCAGATCAAGCGATGATGCGTGAGAGGCTTCTTGTCAACGCCGTGCACTACAGCATGGCCCGACCACGGAACACGTGACTCGCCCTGCACCAGGTGCGCCAGCATTAGGAACTGCGGCGCTGTCAGCCCAGGGGACACCATGTCTGCGCTCTCACCCCATGCGCCAAACATGCACTGGTGCCCGTGCATGGCATGGCTGCCGAGAAGCGCTCAGCCGAGCTCGTCAGACAGCTGCACTCGGGCGCGGCAGCGCATCGGGCAGGCCTGCCCGCGCGCACCGCTGCTCGCTGCCAGCGCGACGGCGACGTCCGCCGCGCCAAAGTCGGCGAGCACCCACACAAAGTAGGTTGCGTCCGAGCTCGCCACCACGAGGTACACCTGGCCGCCGCACAGCTGCTTTGCCACGGCGGCCGGACTCGACAGGCAGCGTGGCCGCGCGCGTCACCTCTAGCTGCTGCATGGCCTCCTGCGCCTGTTCGAGCATGGCAGGAGCTCTCCTGCAGTGCAGTGGCTAGCCAGGCAGCACGCGTTTGAGGCAGGGCCAGGCACTGCTCATGGGCAGGCACAGGGGCGTGTGTGCGCGCGCAGTGCGCGGACCTGGCCGTCTGTGACGGCGACGCTGGCGGCACTGAAGCCCGCCACTGCAGCACGCCACACACGTCATGCAGATGACCAGCGCAGTCGTTGCACAATCGATTCTGTACTCAGTACGTTATTGATCGCACGAAGCAACAAGATTTCTGTGCATGCATGAACTGTTGCACCACTATGTATGCGCGCATGTCCTGCCTCAGGTGTTCGGGACATGGGTAATCACACACTGCCACGTAACACTTTAAGTGAGCTCTTTACAAAGAAGCTCCAGGGCGGCCGAGGTGCTGGTGCGTGGGGAAGCAAGGACACGCTGCTGTGCGGCCCCATGCCGCTGTCCCAGTGCGCACCCGGGCCGGAGAAGTCGAAGCGGAAGAGGATGTACACAGGCGGCAGGGCCGCGGCCGGCGCGCTCGCCGGCGCGGCGCCCGCCGCCAGGCGCCTGCGGGCGTACCCCCCCGCGGCGGGCGCGCGCCCCCGGCCGGCCGCGGGCTCGCGCCCGGCCGCGTACCCCCCCGCGCCTGGCTGCCAGCCCAGCGCACCCAGCAGCCGCCGCCGCCGGGCGTAGCTGGCCAGCGTGCCGTCGGCGGTCGGCGCCTGCGTGCTCTCTGCAAGCTTGACGATCGCCAGCGTTTCGCCGGCCGGGGCGGGCACGGGGCCGGCCGGGTCCGGGCCCTCGCCAGCGGCCGGGCCGGGCGCGGCGGCCAAGGCCCCCGGGGCGGCAGCTGGCGCGGCGGGGCCTGGCCCCGCAGCGGCCCCCGACGCGCCTGCCGGCGGAGGAGGGCCGGGCCCCGGGGCAGCGACGGCGGCCGCGGGCGAGCCCGCTGGCGCCGCGGCCGGCGCCGCGGGCAGCGGCGCCGCGGCCCAGTCAGGCGGCGCCCCGGGGTTGGGCCCCGACGCAGGGGCAGGGGCGCCGAGTGACGCGCCCGCGGCCGGCGCTGGGGCCGCAGCTGCATCCGGCCACGGGATTGTGCCCGGGCCCGCGCCCGGGGCGCTCGCAGCTTCAGCGGGTGCTGCCGCTGGCGCCGCGAGCGGGGCGCCAGCGGCAGAGTAGGCCAGCCCGCCCGCGGGCCAGCCGGCGGGGCTGACGCCCGGCGCAGCCGCCGAGGCGGGTCCCTGCAGGGGTGCGGCTGCCGGCGCTGCTCGGCTGCCCGCCGCGCCGGGCTGCCTCGCAGCTGGGGCGCCTGCAGGCGCCGCGGCGGCAGGGCCGCCTGCGGGCGCGGCCGCGAGCGGTAGAGCGGGCGCGGCGGCCAGGGAGGCCGCAGGCGCGGCCGCCGCTGGGCACGAGGTCGCAGCCAGACATGGTGCGGGCGCAGCGGGGCCGCTTGCCGGACCGGCCGGCGGAGCCGCCGCTGGGCTCGCGGCGGCTGCTGGGCTCGCGCCAGGCCCTCCCGCGGCGGCCGCTGGGCTCGCGCCAGGCCCTCCCGCGGCGCTCGAGTGCGTGCTCGCGGGGCTTGCGGCGCCATCGGCGGGTGCAGGAGCTGCTGCAGCCGGGCCCGCTGCCAGCGTTCCCGGCGCCGCGCTGCCCGCCGGTGAGGCCCCTGCAGATGCAGCACCGCTAGCTGGGGCGGCAGCGGCGCTGCCCGGCGGCGCTGCTGCCGGCGCCGCGCCAGGACTGCTAAAGGACGCTGCTGCTGGCGCAGCAGCAGGGCTGCCCAGCGGCGAAGCTGCCGGCGTGGCGCCAGAGCTGCTCTGCGGCGCAGCTGCCGGCGCTGCGGCAGGACCGCTGATGGGTGCTGCTGCAGGCGCGGCCGCTGTGCTGCCCAGTGGCGCAGCGGCCGGCGCAGCATCCAGAGCGCTCAGCTGCGCGGCAGCTGGTGCGGCAACAGGACCGTCAGAAGGTGCGGCTGCCGGCGCAGCAGCGGGACTGCCCAGGGGCGCAGCAACCGGCATGGCACCAGAGCTGCTTGGCGGCGCTGATTTGGGCGCTTCACCGGCGAAGCTGTAAGGCGCGGCTGCCGGCGCAGCACCGGGACTGGTGAAGGGCGCTGCTGCAGGCGCGACCGCTGGGCTGCCCGTCGGCGCAGCTGCAGGCGCAGCGCCAGGGCTGCCCAGCGGTGCAGCCGCCGGCGCTGCAGCGGGCTGGGATAAGGGTGCAGCTGCAGGCGCGGCCGCAGGGCTGCCCAGCGGCGCAGCACCCGGCGCAGCGCCAGGACTGCCCAGCGGCGCAGCAGCCGGCGCAGCAGCGGGCTTGGAAAAGGGTGCAGCTGCAGGCGCTGCCGCAGGGCTGCTCAGCGGCGCAGCACCCGGCGCAGCGCCAGGACTGCCCAGCGGCGCAGCTGCCGGCGCTGCAGCGGGGCTGCCGAGCGGGCCCGCCGCCGGCGCAGCACTAGGGCTGCTCAGGGGTGCTGCTGCGGGCGCAGCGCCGGGACTGCTCAGCGGCGCAGCTCCAGGCGCTGCAGCAGGGCTGCTCTGGGGCACTGTTGCAGCGGCGTCAAGCAGCGCGCGGGCTGTGCCCCTCCAGCCTCCTGCGCCAGCTTTGTTTCCAACATTCAACAAACAACCAACGTTTGTCACTGTGTGAAGAGGAGAAGGACCTGAATGCGCACACGCCTGGGCCGGGGCCTGATGCAGAGACTGCCAGGATCAGCAGCGCCGCAGCCACACCGAGCCTCGCCGCCACACTGCTGTTGCCGCTCCGCCCGCCATCATATAGCAGCGTGCCCATCGTGCTGCCTCTGCCTCCTGTGTGCACACCACGCTGCTGTGCGCTGCATACTATAGCTCAGGATGCTTACTTACTTTAGCAAGTGCGCGCAAAACTGCGAAAGAGCTGGTATCCGCGGGTCAGGAGACTGTTGCGTGCTGGAGCTTGCGTGTGTGCACAGCGCAGTCCTCTCTAAGTACAGCATATGCAGGCCTGTGCAGACACATGTGTCACAGACATGTGGCACGGTGTGCTTGTTCACACCTAGGACGGTTATCTGAAATTAGAGAGTGTAATTTGACTGCTGCTCCCGCTCTTCAGCACTTGCTGCCGCTGGACGTAGCGGCAAAGTCACGAGTCAAAGGCTGCGGGCTGGAACCGACGGTAGCACCACGACCTGCACTCCACAGGTGATAAGCCAGCACTACGCAGCCGGCGACAACGGTCAGCCAGCAGCTCCTGAGGAGCACAGAGCACGGCCGGCTGCTGGCTGCGCTTTTGATTCCGAGAAAAAGTAGGGTACAGGCTCTAGCAACTTAGCATGTAGTGCTGTCTCTGCACAATGCGCTGATGTACAGGCAGATTGCTTGCTTTGCTTGCGGAGGTGTATTCCAGCGCTGTCCTGATGGTGGCCCCGTGTCTGCATTCCAGTGCCCCGCGCTGCCTGCGCGGCAGCACAAGCCCTGCCCAGCATACGCAGCGCACGACGTGCAGAACATGCAGACGCTCAGGCAGGAGAGCTGCAGTCTTCTGTGCAGCAGCCACCACGTCCGGTAAAATGGCGGGCAAGCAGCAACAGATGCTGGTGCGTCTGGCGCTCCTGTGCCCCCAGCCAGCCTTGGTGCACAAGCAGCCGGCTAAGAGAGGCTGTCGCCTTTAGCACGCTTTGCCCGGGCTAAATTGCGAAGTGTGCATTGGTTGCTCGTGCCTCAGCGGCAAAGCAGCTGACCTGGCCCTGGGTGCAGGTGTTCGTGCCCTCACACCCACTGGTGAAGCACTGGCTGGCAGTTGCGCGGAATCGCCTGTCCCCGCCGCCTATTTTCAGGAGCGCGCTCGCGGAGCTCGGCCGCGTGCTCATCTACGAGGCCGCGCACGACTGGCTGCCCACCATAGACGGCCAGGTCCGCAGCCGCTGCACTGCCAGGTCGACGTGCCTGTGGTGAGCAAGCTGGCAGCCTGGACGCAGCGGTGCACAGGCAAGAACCGGCTGCGGCGTGTGGTCACACGGCAGCGGCCCGGGCTGCCAGCGCGTCCGTGCACCAGCCTGGCTCTCCGCGCGCGCTAGGTGGAGACGCCGTGCGGCGTGGCCGATTGCACGTTCGTCGACCCGACAAAGCCTGTCAAGGCGCGCTGCCGTAAGCTCAACCCCCGCTGGTGCTCTGTGCTTGCTGCAGGCTCCAGGCGCCTGCGCGCAGCCGGGCCGCATTCCCGCGCGCGACTGTGTGTCGTACGCTGGTGGGAAGCGTGCGAGGCGTGCTGCTGGGGCAGTCGCATTACATACAGCTGCACCTTACGGGGCCTGCATGCTCACCCTTTACCCAGCGGTCTGCTGCAGAGCGCGCATGGCATGTCCGGTCAAGAAAGCGGCCCTTGGAGGCTGCGGACGAGCCGACGGCCGCACTGCACGGCGGCAGGTGGTGCCGATCCTGCGCGCGGGCCTGGTGCTGCTGGAGCAGGCAATGACGGTGCTGCCCGCGTCCGAGACGTACCATGTCGGTTACGTGCGCGATGAGACCACCCTCCAGGCGCGCCGCACGCCCCGCTGCCTGGCGGGGCGTGCGGCGGGCGGCTCGCGCGCCTGGGGTCTTGTGCAGCTGTGCTGCATAAGGGTTGCCCCAGGCCGGCGCTGCCTGCAGCCCCGGGCGCTGTACGCTGCAAGCGGTCAGACCACACCGTCGCGCCGCAGCCTCGAAGTACTCAAAGCCACCTACAGTGGTTGTGAATACATAATGTGGCGCATGTTGCGCCCACATGGCAACACATAAGCCCTGAGGGTGGCCCACGAGGTGCGTGGGGCAGGACATACCAGGATTCCTATCAGGCTGGCTGGTGAAGGCGAGGTGTGCGCCTGGGCGACCGGCTGCCGAGGGGCGGCCGTGCTGCTGCGCGCAGGCCCGGGAGTACCTGAACAAGCTGCCAGCCAGCCTGGACGCCGAGGACCGCGTCCTTATCACCGACCCCATGCTGGCCACCGGTGCGCGCGCCCGGCAGGTGGGCTGGCAGCTTATCGCAGCACGATGCATGTCACGCCATGGCATCATGGGAGTCAAAGCTCGAGAGCGGTGGAAATTATAGGAGCGCTCTATGCCCAGATGCATGCGGGGGGAGTGCGCACGCCCTGCCGCAGGCTTGAGCGCGCTGCGCGCGAGAGCGGGCACCGCGCTTGCTGGCCAGAGGCCGAGGCTTGTGGACAGAGGTCTTGGGGCGGCGCGCGCAGGCGGCACCATCGCGAAGGTGGTAGACGACCTGGTGGCGCGCGGCGCGTCGCCGGCCTTCATTCGCGTGGTTGCGGTCGTGGCCGCGCCGCCCGCGCTGAAGCTGCTTTCGGAGAAGTTCCCGGGTGCGCGCCCGCGCATGCGCACGCAGCCTCGCGTGCCAACAGCCGCCTCGCGGGCAACGCTGTACGCGCGTGGTGTGAAGACGAGCTGCATGGGTGCTGCGCGCCCTGTGCCGCACGTGGCGCAGCCGCGCGGGCCACATGATCCGTGATCTGATTTCCAGGGCATGCCTGCCCATGCGCACTGCGCTGCCTGCAGCACTGCCCCGGTGTCTCTGTGTCGAATGAACAGTGTATGGGGACATCGGCTGGCCCTTGTCTCTGCTCCGGAGCGGCAGGGATGGGTGCTGCATGTTCTAGCCTCCCCATGGGCTTTGGCGTGCATTGTGCTATGGCGATGTGCGTGCTTGGGCCGCGTGCGAGACAGTGCCGGACGGTGTGCGAGGCAGCGGCGCGACACTGAGCACACGCAATGCGACGCAGGCCTCAAAGTGTACGCGGGCATGATCGATGCAGAGCTGGACAGCCGCGGCTACATCGTGCCCGGCTTGGGTGACGCTGGGGACCGAGCTTTCGGCACCGCATGAGTCTCATGTCATGCGTAACACCGCCTGTTAGCTAAGCACCGCAAAAGCAAGAGCTGTCGGCTCACTATACTTCAAGGACGCTACGAGCATAGCCTGGCACTCGCTAGGTCCCCACCGCATGCAGCGTTTGCCGACATGCGGCGGACAGGTGCACCTTAGCGCTGCGCGGACCACTCCATTTGACGCTGCAATGCAGCGGCTGCATGGTGGCAGCCAAAGCAACAAAGTACGCCCCAAAAAAATATAGTGCAAGTCGACGTCGAGAAGCAGCAAGCTTCTCGGACACACGGATCAGGCAGCACACATTAACAAGCCAAAATTGCCAAAACTATCTACCCAATTAGTCCTTTACCTACTGACACACCCAGCTCTCGCTGGTGTACAGGACATTGGTCCGCTTCTAGCTACTGCAGCGACCAGCGCCCGCCGCAGCCGCGGCACGCACAGCATGCAGCAGAGCGCCTGCAGCACGTCGTTACAAGAGCCGACCCTACGCCCAAGCACGGGGGCTTGCTGCGGGCGCCGCGTCCGCGGCGCCGGCGGGCTCGGCGGGCGGCCTGGGCTGCGTGCGCTTGCGGCACACATACACGAAGTGCAGGTCGCGCCCGGTGGACAGCTGGCTCAGCAGCGTGCGGTGCGCGACCAGCCACGGCTGGAAGGGGCCCTGCACCTGCGGGCGGCCCCAAGCGGTCAGCTCTGCAGCTGTGACTGCCCAGTGCTGGCTGCTGTCCCGGACAGCTCAACAATTTTGCATGATTCACGCCAACCAGGGGCCCCTGCACCTGCGATCGGCCACAGCGTGACTGCTTCATGGCATGAGAGGTTCGCCGCTACAGAGGCCTGTCAGGTGACGACCTGGCTGACAGGGCCAGTTGCAGCCTCGCACGCCCGCACACCAAGCGATGTTTATCGTTCGCTGCCCCATACCTGGACGCCTGAGTCTTCGCTGCAGCTGCCGCCGCTGTCGCTGCCGTCAGACTGCAGCCCCTCTCGCGAGGTACACTCGCCGTAGGACGTGTCCCCCACGGAGGAGCCCCCGCCGCAGGCGCCGCGCTCCTCACTCTCGCCGCGCGCGTCGCCGCCGCCCTCGCTGGGCTCGCAGCCGCCGCCGCCGCCGCCGCCGCAGCCACTGAAGTTTGCGTGCGGCGGCCACCAGCTGCCGCCAGCGTCCGCCTGCACCGCGCGGAGAGCTAGGGGCGGAACTTCGACCCACTGTGGTGGCCCCGGCCGACCGCCTGGCCACCAACTGCTCGTCCCAGCCAGCAGTCGCCGGTGGGGCCCCGGCTGCAGTCAATGCTGGCACACCAAGTGCAGCCTCGCTCAGCTTGCTCTATTGCAGCTTGCAGGCGAGGGGCAAGCAGGCTTGCACAGCCAAGCGGCGCCGAGGCCGCCGCGCACGGCGCCGCCGCGCACGGCGCCGCACTGCTCTGAGAGCCAGACGGCGATGCAAGGAATGCAACTCGCCCACGGAGGCCACCCCTGATATCCACTCCACCACAACAGCGGCGGCCTCAGCGCAGCGGCCCGGCCGTGGCGCCAGGCGCGCCGGCGGCGGGGCCGGCGCGCCTGCCAGCCGCCGCAGCTCCTGGGCGAGCCGGCGGGCGAGCGGCCGCGGCCGCCCTCGTGCCGCGTGAGCACGTAGACGAGCACGTCCCAGCCGCAGGCGGGCGCCTCCAGGTAGGGCAGCCGGAAGTCAGGCCCGCCGTACGTGATGAGCACGAACAGGCCGCCCGGGATGAGCACGCTGCGCGCGCCGCCCACCGCCTCTGGCGCCTTCTCACGCCGCCGGGGGCGCGCCTCCGCGCAGCGGCGCGAGGCGGGGCAGGAGCGCGGGCGGGGGGGGCGGGGGCGGGCCGGCGGCCTGCGGCGCACCGGCTGACCTCCAGCAGCAGCCGCGCCGCGCTGTCAAACGCATCGGCGCCGCACAGCATGGCGTCCAGCGTGCCCTTGTCCAGCACGGTGCCGAAGGACTCTTCCTCGATCACCCCGCGCATGTCCCTGCGCGGCGCTCGCGCCGCTCACGCGCCCGGCGCGCCGGACGCTCGGCCCGTCGCTGGCGAGCCTGAGCGCTGGCACAACTACCTAGACTGTCTGCGCGTGCTTGGACGCCTGCTGCGTGTGCGCAGCCTCGATAGCCTACACTGATGAGCGGTTTTCGGGTGCCGGAAAGGTCTGTGCCCCAGATAGGAGCGCGCCTGCAGTCGGCCAGCACGTAGTGCAAGCCGCAGACGCCCTTGTGCATCTCGCGCATGCGTTCTATGGCCACCGCCGAGTAGTCCACGTTGGTGATGCTGTGGTAGCCGTCCAGCACCATGTCCAGCTGCAGCGCGGACGTGCCCACCCCCACCTGCGCGCACCGGAGTGTGCACCAAGCTGAGCAGAGGGGCGTCCTGCGCGACCGGCGACCACCGCCAGCAGCACGGAGCCAGCCGGCGTGCAGCAGGCGGACCCATTGCCTGCGCGCGCAGCGCTCCCGCGTCCCTGCAGAGCGTACGGGCGACGGGGTACCCCGGAGCACGAAGAGGGCCCCACCTGCAGGATGGGGATGCTGCGCGACAGGTGCGCGTCCAGCACCTCGCGCAGCGCGTCGTAACCGTGGTACCACTCGAAGAAGCCCGTGGCTTCGCCGTACCGCTTGTCCCAGTACTCCCGGTCGGAGTACTGCGCGGCGCGCACCGCGCGTGGGCCCCCTCGCATACGCAGGGCGTATGCAGGGCGGGCAACTTGCACAGCAAGGCAGCCAGTGCGGCCACGCAGCGACAGCGGCCGCGCGCACCTGCGGCGCCATGTCTGGCGGTACCCAGCTCAGCGTAGCCTGCGCGGCGCAAACCCGGCCGAGGCGGCAGGTCGGCAGGCCTGCTGCGCGCCTGCACGTGCTTGCTAAGCTAGGCAGTAGAAGTCGGTGGAAGAATAATGCCGGAGGAGGCGCGTGGGCAAAAGTGCATGCACTTTTTCATGAAAAAGTGCACATCACACCCTTGGAAATCTATCCAAAAGGGGGGAGCAGGGGCCGTCCAGCCCCTCGGCTGCTCTGATCCCTCCTGCCTGCCGCGGCAGATGTGACACGCGCAGGTCGCACCCGGCGGCCCCCATGGCGCCGCCGGACGCCTGGCAGGTCTGCGCCGCGCTGGCCGCGGCGCTGCTCGCCGCGCTGATCCACCGCGCCCTGGCGCCGGCGCGCGGTCGCACGGCGCCGCCCGTCGTGCCAGGCCTGCCGCTGCTGGGCAGCACGCTGGCGCTCGGCCTGCGCGGGGCGGCGTTCCTCCGCGGCTGCCGGGCCGCGCACGGCGACGCGTTCACGGCCAGCCTGGCGGGGCGCCAGATTACCTTCCTGTTCCACCCGCACGCGCTCGCGGCCTTCTTCTCGGCGCCCGACGCGGACATCGCGTTCCGGTGCGGCCCGCGGGCACCCTGCCGCTCCCCGCGCCCCGCCACTGCGCACCGCCTGCCGCGGCTCCCTCCATGCCACGGCCTGTCCGGCCGAGCGCCTGCGCCGCCCCCCCAACGTCTCTGGCACGCTTAGCCCCGGGGAACCTCGTCCATGCGTCTGCTCACGTGTGCTGCTCCAGAACGAGCGCTCGACCTGGAGAAGGCCGCGGAGGAAGCTGGCAAGCCCTTCAGGAGCTGCGGCGGTCCAGTGTGCTCCAGGCTGGCACCGATGTGGGTGCCGGGACACAAGTGTGCGTCCTGCGCGCCCCCAGGCCGGCGGTGGAGCGGTTCACCGGGCGCGTGTTCCAGCTGCCGGCGGGCGCGTTCTTCCCGCGCCATGCGGCGCTGCTGGGCGGCCTGCGCGGCCTGCTCGCGCCCGGCGCGCTGCGGCCGCACGCGCACGAGCTGGCCGCGCGCGCGCGCGTGCACCTGGCGGCGCGCTGGCCCGAGCGCGGGCAGGCGCGCGGCACCCGGGGGCTCAGGAGCGCGGTTGCGCGGGGCTCGGGAGCGCACGGGGCTCTGGAGTGCATGTGCGCGGGGCTCGGGAGCGCGCGTGCGCGGGGCGGGCACGGCAGTGTGCCTGCAGCGGCCCGGGACGGTCACGGGGCTGCGGGCCAGGGGGTGCATGTGCGCTGCACGCTTGCTCATGTAGACGCGTGCGCGCGGGAAGGGCTGCACTGTCGCGCACGTCGACCATGCACGCACATACAGGCACCTGCGTGAGCGGGCATGCGGGCACATGCATGCACATGCGTGTCGGCTGTCTCAGGCACTGGTGTCGCCGGCACGTGCGCCGCTGTCACAACCAGTCGGCGCTCCACAGCCCGGCGTGCATGCACGGGCCGCCCGCAGCGCGCGCGCAGCCCGGCACAGGTGGAGCTTGTGGGCGCCCGCACCAGGGTAGAGCAGGACCTAACCCTACCCGGCACAGGTGGAGTTGGTGGGTGCCCGCACCAAAATAGGGTAGGGCCTAACCCTACCCGGCACAGGTGGAGCTGGTGGGCGCCCGCACCAGGACAGAGCAGGACCTAACCCTACCCGGCACAGGCCGAGCTTGTGGGCGCCCGCACCAGGATAGAGCAGGGCCGAACCCTACCCGGCACAGGCGGAGCTGCTGGGTGCCCGCACCAGGGTAGGGTAGGGCCTAACCCTACCCGGCACAGGTGGAGCTGGTGGGCGCGCTGGAGGCCGCGCTGTGGGACGCCGCGGTGCCGGCGCTGTTCGGGCCGCGCTTCTGGGCGCGCGCGGGCGGCGGCGCGCTGCGGCCGGCGTTCGCTGCGTTCGAGGCCGGTTTTGAGCTTGCCGCGTCGCCGCTGCCGCACGCGCTGCAGCGCGGCTTCTGCGCCGCGCGCCGGAGGCTGCTGACGGCGCTCAGGCGCGCCGCACCCCGCCGCTGCGGCTGAGGCGTGAGCGTACGCTGCACTACCGCATGTGCACCCTGACATGCTACCTTGCAGAGCCTGGCATGCCGCCGCGAGCAAGCTAGCTGCTCGCCCGCTCGAGCCAAACTGCTCCACCCCTGTACGTAAAAACACACCAGATGCCCCTGCCATGCGCTCGGGCGTGGCAGCACAGGGCATCGCTGGACGCTGGCGACTTTGAGGGCACCGTGGCGGGTTCGCTGCTGGACGTGGCGGGCATGCCGCGCGCGGCGGCGCCCAACTGCCTCCTCGCGGTGCTCTGGGCCAGCCTGGCAAACACGGTGGCGCCCGGGTGAGCCGTGCGGCCGGTGCACGCCGCTGCTGCGCCTGTGCCTGTGGGTCTCCTAGCAGCGCCTGCTGGCGGGCTGTCGGCGCGTCTCTGCGTGCGTCCGCCTCGCGACCCTGCCAAGCAGCCTGGACTTTTCTCGGGAGCATCCAGGGGGGGAGGCACACACAGCTGCTGCCTGCGGCAGGCGCTGAGCACACCGGAGCTCCGCAGCTGTCTGTGAGCATCCTGAGGGGATCAGGGCATGAGGGGCTATGCTGAGGCTACTCTACAGGAAAAACTCGTCGATGCCTGCGGCAGGTGCCAGGCACGTTCTGGGCGGTCGCCTTCCTGCTGTTGCCGGAGAGCGCGGGGCACCGCGCGGCCGTGGAGCGCGAGCTGCTGGCCTGCCGGCGGCGCGGCGCCGCTGCAGAGCCGCCGGCCGGCCGTCCGCCCGACAGTGCCAACGTCCGCGGCGATGCTGCCGCCGCGGCCGCAGCTCCGCAGCCGGCCGCTGCAGAGGCGCGCGGCGCAGCTGGCCGCGCGGCCGCGCTGTCCGACGCGGCGGCGGCTGCGACGGACAATCTGCCTGGCGCAAGGCCTGTGACGGCGCACGGGCGTGCTTGGGAGGCCGAAGCAGGAACAGAGCCTGCCCGTGCGGCGCCTGCGGCGGCGGCGCCGCTTGACCAGGCGGTCGCCGGCACACGCAGCGAAGGCCCCGCAGGGTGTCCGGCGCGCGGCGCGCGCGCGCGGGAGGCCAGGCCCGCTGCGTCCGTTGAAGCGACAGCGGTGGCGGATGACGGGCAGCGCCCAACAGCGGGCAGGCACGGCGTCGGGCAGTGCGTTGTGTGCCAGCCACCGACGGCCGGTGGCGCCGACACCTTGGACATCGATGCTGTTCTTGAGGTGGTGTCTCGCTCCCGCATGCCCCAGTGGCCGTGGGCGTCTGTGCCCGAGCAGGGAGCAGCCTGTCGGGCACGCGTGCGGTCTGTCTGCGAGGCAGGACCTCGGCGGGCTGCGCGGCGTGCTGGCTCTCCCGCAGTGCTTGGGCGTCTCGCTGGCTGGAAAGCTGGCCCCCGTTGGATCCGCCCAGCATCACAGTTTCCGCCTACCTACATGCACAGCAGCAAGGGGGCACCCTCTCCTGGGTCCGTCACCAAACAGCTTACTGGTGCAGCAGGCATAGTGCATTAGGGTTGTGGTTACAGTGTCGCATGCCTCAGCCGCTCTGAGTCCGCGCGCCCACGCTCAGGCCCGCGGGGCGCCCAGGCGGCGGCGGACCGGCAGTCGGCGCTGGCGCGCTGCGTGGCGGAGGCGCTGCGCCTGCGCGCGCCCGGCGTGGACGTGCGCGCCGCCGCGCGGGACCTGGCGCTGCCCTGCGGCGGCGGCCGGCACGTGACTGTGCGCAAGGCGCGCCCCTGCGGATGCTCGCGACACCGGCCTCGAGGCAATTGAGGGCGGGCCACTGGGCGCATATGTGCGTTCATGGCTCCATATGAATGTCCAGCGGCCTTGCAGCAGGAAGCAGCGGAGCGTGCCGCCGCCGCGCCTGCCCCTGCGCTGTCGCGCAATCATAGCCGCTGCGTGAGTGCGCACCGGGCAAGGGGTCTCCCAGGCGTGCACCGCATGACATTCCATGCGGCCGCTGGGCTGTGCAGCCCCGCATGCGCATGCAAGAAGCCGTCCGGCCTGCAGCGTCTCCCAAAACCCGCATGCCGAGCGCCGGGCTGGCGTAGGGCGATGTGCTGGCGGTGTCGCCATATGAAAGCCACCTCGATGAGCGGCTCTTCGGGGCCGCGGCGGCCGCCTACGACCCGGGCCGGCTGCCGCTGCGCCTGGCGGGCGGCGCCGTGCCGGGCGTGGGCGGCCTGGCGGGGCTCGTCTTTGGCGGCGGGCGCTACAGGTGCGGGGGAGGCGGGGGCTGGGCGTCCTTCAGGGCGGGTGCTGCAGTCTATCGTTGTGAGCAGACCAGGCGTCAAGGAGGTCTGGCTGCTGTGCAGCTCAGATTGTGCAGGAACTGGGACGAAGCCCGGTGACGCTGCCGAGCGCCGGTGACGCTGCCGAGTGCAATCGTTGTCAGCCAGACTGCTTCGTGCAGAGGTGGCGACCTGCAGGCCGTGCTGCTGGGGGCCAGGTGCCCCGGTCGCGCGTTTGCGGAGGCCGAGATCGTGCTGCTCGTCGCGCTGCTGCTGTCCAGCTTCGACATGAGCCTGGCAGCCCCCGGCGCTGGCCGCAGCACGAGCTCCCGTGGCCAGCGGCGGCTGCAGCCGGCGCCCGCCGGACGCCCGAGCTGGCCTGCCCATGGCACTGCGCCAGGCGACCCGGCGGGGCTGCTGCCGCCGCCGGAGCTGCGGCGCCAGGTGGGCGTGCGCTGGCCGTCCGTGCCCTGCCTCGTGGATGTGACGCAGCGGCGCGCCCCAGGGTGAAGCGCAGCCCTCCTCTTGGCGGTCTGGCGGCGCATGCGCCGACGCCCGAGCTGCCGCACTGAGTGGGCGCTGCTGACCACAATGCTGGCGCTCGGTTGACAAAGCCGGGACAACGTAAATGGACACAGAGACAGACGGCTGATGCTGCCAGGGCCCGTTTCATTCCTCCATGGCATGCGCGCTGGCCGAGGAAAAAGCCTGGTTTGAGTGGGATGCGGTGGAGTCTGCTGGTGCAAGCCTGGCGGCCGTTTGAGCTCTCGCCTTGGGCATGCGAGAGCCCGCTGGAGTCCAGCAGCTGGACCATGAGCGCCACGCGGGTTGTTGTTTGGAGTGCAGCAGCGCTGTCGTCTGATACCCTTTGCATGGACGCGTTATTGCATGGCCCCTTGGCCCTCTGTCGCCCAGCGCTCCTCCTTGCCCGCACAGCACCACAGGCCCTCAGGCTTCCATGCAGAGTGAACAGGCTTGCCGAATTCCACGCGCTTCGCAGGTAGACCGGTGCATGCTTGCCCACACGCACACATTGGGCGCCAAGCTGCTCGCACAGCAGCACAGATGGGAGTTGGTAACAGCAGACCTGGGAGTTGGTGCACGTGTACAAGCAGGCGCGCTAACATCCTGTTCAGCCAGGCGCCAGCCCTCGCCCTGCTGAATGCCTTGCCCTGAGACCAGTACCCGCTGCCACAGTCCCACCGCAGGTCCCTGCATGTCATGGCAAGGTGCATGCCTTGCATGAAAGGTGCATGCGCCCGCGCGAAGGCCGCTCCGCAGCTCTAACACGGGTTCATGCCATTGTGCTGGCCCCCATGGCGCGTATGCAAGCGCATTGCGCGTGATCATGGCGCGAGCGGGGCATAGCATCAGGATGGCCCCGGCAAGTGCGGCGGCTGCGGTGCATGCGAGCAGGCACGCAGGCTTACTTGCCGCCCAGGAGGCGCGGCGGCTGCAGCGCGCCGAACAGCGCGCCCTGCGGCAGCGCAGCGATCGCGCCCGGGCGCCGCGGCGGCGGCAGCAGCCGGCGCTTTGCCGCTCCCGCGCCCCTGCCAAGCCGCTTGTATGAGTGCCTTGCCTTGCCCCGTTGCGCACCCTGCTGCATGAGCTCGCTGGTTTGACAATCATTGGCTGGTTTGACAATCATTGGCGATGTTGTGTGTGGCAGGATATTATCACTGGCTGCCCCTACGAGGTCTTGTGGCCTGGCATGCAATGTACACACATTCCCGCGGCCGGGGCTGCCAGGCCCCGCTGTATCACTCCATCAGGGCGCGATCGCATCATGCAGCGCACAGTGCTACCTCTGCACAGCTCTCCTTGTGCTGCCAGTCAACAACATGCCGTCGAGGCGGTAGTGTCCAGAGGTAAACATGCCGTTGAAGGGGGCAGGTGGGCGCACGCGCTCGGTGCCGGCGCCTGCAGCGAGCGCCTCACACTGCGGTCAGCCTGCGGCGCGGCGGGCGGCGGTGCGTGCGCGCGTCCCAGCGCCGCAGCCAGCACCCTGCGCAGGGCGCGGCAGCGGACGGTTGAGCAGGGACAGCAAGTGCCACACCTCCAGAACATATGCAACCGGCAGAGCAAACCCAGCTTGAGCAGCGGCAAGTTGACGGGCGGAATACACAGTGGGCGCAGTCCGTGCACGCGGACAAACCATGTGCCAAGCTTATGCAGCGCCCCCGACAACCCAGAAAAGGATACAGGGCGCGCGCACCCTGGCTTCAGGGCCGCCAGGGGGTTGGACGCCACTGCGGGCGCAGGCACTGGCGCGGCGTGACCGCCAGGCGCCGGGCCGCCCACTGAGGGCCGCACGGCTGTCGGCCGCAGCGGCTGGCCCGCCGCGCCGCGCGCGCCTCCGGCGGCGGCCGGCCCTGGCGCGTCTGCGGGCAGCCACAGCAGGAGTGTGAGGGGCTGTCCAGCCCATGCCGCAAGTCTCGGAATGCGCCTTGCAGCGCCTGCTATGTATATGGTAGAAATCTGTAATCACGATTAAGTGCAGCTGACCTGCACTGTGCTGTCAACTGGCCTGCGTTGCACTCAATATGCAGACGGTCCGAGGCAGCCTGTGCGAGCCATGCTCCCAGGCATCATGACCCCTCTTGCTGCCCGCTGCCTGCATGGACATCCTCGCTGCCGCACCTGGCGCGGCCCCGAGCGCGCCGGGGCCGCCCCACACAGTGAGCAGGTCGATCTTGGACACGCCGGTCGGCCGCGTGAGGCGGCCGCTGGCTGCGTGCTGCGCCGCCCCCGCCGGCTGCGCCGCAGCAGCAAGCGTGTCAGTCCCACTTCTCGGGAGGTGTTCTGAAAGTGGGGTCGTGAATTTGACGCCTTGGTACATGCAGAGCAGCGCTGGCATTGACAGGGTTGCCATTGCATTTGCCACTGCAGTGCCTGAAGACCAGTGCCTGTTTGTCAGCAGGTGTCACACGCAGTCGGCATAACTGCCACACGTGATGTCAGGGTACCAGGCAAAGCGGATCCATAGTGGCGCTGCTTGTGGCGCAGGTACCTGCTGCGGCGCGCTGGAGCGGGTGGCCCCCGCGTCGCCGCGCGCGCGCTTGTGCGCCGCGCCCTCCCCCTGTCCGCCCGCTGCCTCCTCGGCGGCACGCTTGCCGCGTCCGCCGCCGCCGTCACCGGCCACAGCGCCCGCATCCCCGCTCGACACCGCGTTGAACATGTCCTCGCCTAGAGTCGACGCGGGTGGCTGCTCCGGCTGCGGATCGACCTGCGGCTCTGGCGCCGCGACGGCGTCATCGACGGCCGCGGCCGCAGCGCCGCGTTTGGGCGCGCGGCGGCGGCCGCGCACCGCGGCGCGCGCCTTGGGGTTACTCTCCTCAGGGTCTGCGAGGGGCTTGTCCGCGCCGGCTGCGGCGCCTGCCGCATCCTTGACCGCGCCGCGCCGGCCAAATGGTGCACGCACTGCCTGTTCAGGCTCAGGGGCCTGACCAGGCGCCTCTGCCGCGCCGGGTGCCCCCTCGCGCCGGGCACCCCCGGCCCGCGCCGCCGCGGGCTTGCGTGGCGCAGGCCGCCGCACCCTGGCGGCCACGGAGTCCTCCGGCGATGTGTCAGGCGAGGCCTCAGGCGACGGGGACTCGTCGGGCGGCGAGGCCTGCCTCAGGGGGCTGGCCGGGGGCCGGGCGGCGGCCGCGGCATCGGGCGCAAGCCCCGCCCACCAGGGCGGCTTGGCGGCGCGCGGCGCCGCGGCGCGCGGCCCCGCCGCCAGCCCAGCGCAGTCTCCTTCCATGTCAGGTCCCCCTACGACCGGCTCGTCCGCCAGGCCTCTGCCAGACTCGTCCACGGCACCGCCGGGGGGCTGTGTGGCGCGCGCCATTGCGGCCCCGCGGCCCCCAGCCTCCGCCTGAGCCGGCGCGGCAGCAGGCGCGGCAGCAGGCGCGGCCGTGCGCGCCCCCGCTGCCTCCGCGCCCACGACGCCGCCCTCGCCGGACGCGGCCGACGAGCGCTCGGCTGCCGCGGCAGCTTCCGACGCCTGCCAACGCGCGGGCGCCGCAGCGGCGGCGGCGGCGTCTGCCGCCTCGGGCGCCTGGCCGGGGCCGGCGGCGCGCGCGGGCGGCGCGGCGCGCGCGTCCGAGTCGGGCGGCTGCAGGTCCGCCACGAGCGAGGTGACCACCTCGTTCGCGGCGGCCACCTGCGCGAGCGCCCCCGTGTGAGACGGGGTGCCGACATGAGCCATGCATCAGCCGAGGTTGTCCTGCATGCTGTGTCACCACCACGCCATGCTTATGGGTGCACCACCAGGTGCTCTGAACCGCGAGCGGCTCCTGGGCTCTAGTCCTATTGCTGCATTCACCTCATGGAATACTGCCGTCCCGCGACCATTCCCGTGATACCTTTAACAGCCTCCCCGCCCGGGGCCTGACGCCGTGGCAGATGCAGTGTGCGCGATACTGCCCGTCCAACCCATTTGATCTGCGACAGGGCTGAGGGTGCGCAGGCGCACCGTGCGCGCCGGCGTGCCCGCCGCATCCTGCCTGCGGCACGCCTCCTCCAGCGCTGCGATGCGCGCGTCCTTCAAGCCCACCTGCAGCGCGTTTTTCGCTATGAGGTCGCTGTTAGCGGCAACTACTGTAGCCATGGCCGGCCGGGCCGGACAGCAGTACATAGCGCACTCTGACAGAGCGCGGTGCCCTCCACAGCCTGCTCTACCAGACCCAACGCACTTTCAAGGTACAGTGAAGGCCCTGCACTGCGGTCGCGCGACTGCGCGAGCGCCCAGCGCGGCCGGCGCCAGGCGCGCGCGGCGGGCGCCGGGCGGGCGAGCCTGGTGCCGCAGCGCGTCGACCTCGGCGGCGGCCGCGTCGGCGCGGCGCCGCAGCTCGGCGGCGGCCGCCGCCTCGGCCGCCGCGGCCGCCTGGCGCTCGCGGCGCTCGGCCGCGGCCGCGCCGCGCGCCTCGGCGAGCTGCTCGCGCAGCTCTGCCTCCACGAAGCCCGCGCGGTCTGCCAGCGTCTGCAGCCGCTCCTGTTGCCCCGCGCAGCTCCAGGGCATGAGGGCGTGAGGATCCGCGGCGTCGGCGAGCGTGAGTGAAGGGGGGGTGCGGCATGTGCAGGCGGCCTCCTTCTGCCGCGCCCTCCGTGCAACACAAAATAGATAATTCTCCCGTGCCAAGTGAGCGTTGACCACCCTGGGCTTCCCAGCAACTGAAAGGTCTCCTCGGGGTACAAGGCTGGCCAGCCCAGGGGCGCGCGCCTGCGTCAGGCCGTCGCCGATGGTGGCCGCGCGCTCGCTCGCGGCCAGGCGCGCGGCCATGGCCGCATCGCGCTGCGCCGCGCGCGCCTCCGCGGCCAGCGCGCGCTCCTCGGCCGCCACCGCCCGCAGCTGCCGCGCCGGCAGGCCCGCTCAGCAGCTGGCTGAGGCTCAGGGCCTGCCACGCCGTGCGCGCCATGCACTGCCATCTGGCCGTCTGTGAACAGGTGTGCTGGCCGGTAGCGCCGGCCGGCGGCGCAGACGGCAGCAAGAGGTACGTTTTGCAGCCTCAACCTAATACATGTACAAGAAGTCTGAGATGGGTGCGCAGCGGCACAGGCGGCCCGCACCTCCGCGGCATCCAGGCGCGTGCGCGCGAGTGCGGCCGCGTCGCGCGCGGCGCGCTCCAGCCCGGCCGCGCGCTCCGCCGCGGCCTCCGAGCGAGCATCCAGCTCGCGGCCGCGCGCCTCTGCGCCGCGCAGCTGCACGGCCAGGCGCTCGGCGGCCGCGTGCTGCGCGCGCGCGGCCTCGCCCGCCGCGGCCGCGTCCCGCCGCGCGGCCTCGGCCTGCGCGGCCGCCGCGCGCGCGGCCTCCAGCGCGCCGCGCTCGCGCGTGCGCAGCATCGCGCCGTCCTCCGCCGCGCTCTCCAGGCGCAGCTGCAGCACGCTCGCGCGGCGCTGCCAGGTGCTGCTGTCCTGCCGCGCGGCGGCCAGGTCGCACTCGGCCTGCGCCGCGCGCCGCTCCAGCGCCGCGGCGGCCTCGCGCGCGTCTGCGTCGCGCCGCGCCGCGGCGGCCTCGGCCGCTGTCTCGGCCGCGGCCGCCTGGTCCTTGAGGAGGCACGTCGTGCGGTGGCCTAGAGCAAGCTTCTCTTCCAGGAACGCGACCTCGACCAGCTTCTCAGCCAGCATGTCCTGCGCGCGGCAGGGTGCAGGCGCCACTGCATAAGGCACGAGTGGGGACTGGTCGGGATTCGCAGCGCTGCAGCGACAACGAGATCTAGTCCAGCAATACTACTGGCTCCTTTCTGGGCTGCAGCGCGGCACTACCTGCAGGTCGAGCTTGCCCCGGGTTGGGCTGGCGCCGCTGTACGGCCCCCGCGCTGCGAGCTCTACTGCGTGCGAGGCTCCGCACGCGCCCGGGGCGCCCCCGCACAGCAATGCCATAGCGCCGTTGTGAGTGCACTCACCACTGCACGTCCATAGTGTTAGAGTGTGCATGAGAGCGCCTCATGCGACGTAGAGTATAACGGTGCATGCTCACAACTAATCGTGGACGCGTTAAGGGCAGGAACCCACGGCAGCAGCACGTCTGAGCAGTGTGGAGTCTTTAAGGAGGTACGCGGAGCAGGCTCCTGGCGCCGAGTAGGAGGACCCCGCCTGTAAGTTCAAACAAGAACCTAATGAGGCCCCGCGACAGCTTCCCGCCAACGGCAGCACAGGCTCGCCAGCCTAAGATCCAAAATCTCATGGGAGGACCAATGAGTGCATAACCCCCCCGCGCACCGGCGGCGCTGGTTCTGGAGCGGCAACTGGGCTGCGCACACCAAGCCCTGACACCCCAGCGGTTAATGGGGCAGCGCAAGGTGCGCTTCCTGCCTTGTGCAGGCACCGTGAAGCGCTTTGCTCTCTGTCGCACGCCTGATCCTGGTGGCCGCGGCGCGCAGGCATGATGTCGCGCGCGCACACGCTGCGGGTGAGTGGATTATTTGCTGATGTGACCCGTCAGTGCCACCAGAAGCCCGCCCTCAGTCCTCCCTGCGCCAAACGCAGGCTGATGAGGCCGCCGCGCGCGACAAGGAGAACCTCGCTTTGAACGAGCCCAGGCGCTCGCTGCCGTCCGGGCCCACCAAGCGCGGCAGAGGTGACCCAGCGTACGCTAGCGCCTGCACCGCGGCACACCGCACAGCAGCGCTTGGTCTCACTGGGGGCGTGACCGCAGCGCCCGCGCTGCAGCAGCGGCTGGCTGGGGCGCCGGCACCGGCGCCGCGCTCGCCGGCGCCGCTGGCCGCCGGGCAGCCTGGCGCGTCCCCTGCGCTGCCAGGGCAGGCCGCCGGCCCGCGCGCGGCTGTAGCGCTCGACAGCAGCGCGGGCGGGGGCGCCAGCGCGCCCCAGCACGCCTGGTGCAACCCCCTGTACCAGCGGACGCCGGCGCCCACTGCAGCGGGCGTCCCTGTGCCGCGCCCCGCGTCGGCGCGGCCCGGGCACCCGGGCCACGCCGATGCGCGCGCGCGGCCCGCCAGCGCGCCCTCGGCAGCCGCGCCGCCCCCTCCGCTCGGCCCGGCAGCCGTGCCGGAGGGCAGCGGGAGCCAGGAATGCAGCAGGGGGCTGGCTCATGGTCGGCCGGCCGCCGCTGGCGCCCGGCCAGTCTCAGCACCTGTGGGGCTACCCACCGGCCGCGCAGCAGGCGACGCGCAGGCCGGCCACGACGCAGCACTGGCGGTGGTGGTGGCGGGCGGAGCGGCCATGGAGGCGCGGCACCTGCTGACGGCGGTGCTGCCGAGTGCGGGCGACGCGGCGCTGCATGCGAGCGTGGCGCACCTGCGCGCGGCGCTGCGCTGCGCGGAGCTGCGGCTGGCGGACGCGCAGGGCGAGGTGCGGGGCGTTCTGGACAGACCATGCTGGGTATGACCTCAGCGTCGTGCGGGGGGCGCACCTCGGCGCGCTTGGTGCCTGGGTGGCTGTTTGCTTTGCGCGGGTGTTGGGCAGTGCGCACGGCGAACGAGCGGACGTCTGCTCGCAAATGTCGCTGATCAGTGGATCAGCTGGACGGCGTGATCGCGAACAGCAGGGCAGTTACTGTGAGGCGTATGCTGAAGACGTGCGCGTGCGGGCCATCCCTCAAGCAACGCCACCATCCTCTTCAGACCGGTACTGCGTGGCAGGCGGCGGCGCTCCACGAGCGGCTGAAGGCGTCGGCGGCCGGCGCGGCGGCGCTCGCGCAGCGCGTCGCCGCGTGCGAGGGCGACCTCGCGCTCGCCTGCGCGCGCCTGCCCGGCGGCGGCAACGGCGACCCCGGCTCCGACCCCAGCGCCGCGGCCGCGCTGGAGGCCGCGCGCGGCGCCGCCGTGGCGGCCGCGCGCGCGGCCGCGGCCGCGGCGGAGGCGGCGGCAGAGGCGGCCGCCGCGCGCGAGCGCGCTGCGGCGGCCGAGGCCGGCGCGCTGCGGCGCGCGGCGGCGGCCGCGGAGCGCGCCCAGGCGCGCGCGCGGGGCCCGCGCGCTGCCAGGGCGGGCCGGGTTGCCGCGGGGGTGCTGTGGGCGAGCGTGCACAGGAGGGTCCCTGTCCTGCGCCAGCGTCAGCGCTGCATGCGGCCGCAAGCCGCTGGCTCGCTGCTGCAGCTGGAGGCGTGCTCCTCATGCACTCGCCGACGCATGTGTGTGTGCTGGTGCCGGAGCGCACCCTGCACGTGCCTGCGCATGGGAGGCGCGCAAGCCCTGACGCGCACTCGCAGCGGGCAGCTCCGGCGCTGTGGCTGGCGCGTGGCGCATGCGGCTTGCATTGTCGGGTGTGCGCAGACGTCCGGGCGCCCGTGCAGGCCGAGGAGCGCGAGCGCCTGGCGATGGAGGCCGCGCAGGCGCGGCTCCTGGCGCGCGCGCGCGCGCGCCAGGTTGCCGAGGCCGACGCGCGCGCGGCGGCGGCGGCTGCGGCCGCCGCAGCCGCGCAGCGCGCCGCCGCCGAGGCCGCTGCCGCGCAGCGCGCCGCCGAGGGGCGCCTCGAGGGCCTGCGGGCGGCCGCCGCGGACGATGCGGCCGCGGCGGCCGCGGCGCTGCGCGGCGCGGAGCGCCGCGCCGCCGCGGCGGAGGCGGCCGCGGCCGACGCGGCGGCCGGCGCGGCCGCGGCGGGCGCGGCGGCGGCCGACGCGCGCGCGAACGGCGCCTGGCAGGACGCGCGCCTCGCGGAGCTGCAGGCCCAGGCGCGCCTGCGCCGCGTGCTGTCGGCGGTGTGCGCGCCTGCAGAGGCGGGGCGCGCCTGCCAGCCAGACGTGTGAGCATAGCTTGCCGCGCCTGCAAGCGCCCCAATCCTTTCGGGTCAGCCGAGCCGTGCCCGCCCTACGCCGGCCTGCGTCGGCGCCTCCCCCTCAGCTCACACCTCATTGTCATAGCACCTGGCCGCGACCACGGCGGCGCGCGCCTCGCAGGACGTCACGCAGGTCGCGGCGCGCTACGACCGCGAGCTGGCAGCGGCGCGCGCGGCCGCCGCGGCCGAGCTGGCCGCCGAGCGCGCGCGCCGCGCGGCTGCCGAGCGCGAGCTGGCGGCCGCGCGCGAGGCAGCGGTCGCGCGGGCACGCGGGGACGGCGGCGGCGCCGCCGCCTGGGCGGCCGCGCTGGGCCTCGGCGACTCCGACGGGGAGGCAGAGGTCAGCCCCGCCTCCCACTGCGCGGTGCGAAGCGGGCTGCCCGGCGCAGGCCGGCCGTGCTGCGCTCCGCCTGCCGTCTCGTCTAGGGTTTGCAGGGTTGGCAGCCCTCTCACAAGGCGCGTGCTTCCGCGCGCAGGCGCCGCCGCAAGCTGACGTGGCCGTGCAGACGGACGCGCCGCCGCCCGGCGTTGACGGCGCCGCGGCGGGCCTGTCGGGCTCGGCGGCGGCGCTGGTGGCAGCCGCGCGAGAGGAAATCCTGCGCCTGCACGCGCTCAATGCGCGGCTGCTCGCCGCGCAGGCCGCCAGTCCTGACCCAGCGCCGGCGCCAGGGCTGAGGCCCGCATCGGCGCCGGCGCCGGCCCCGCCGCTCGGCGCTGGCGCTGCACAGCTGCCGGGGGCCGAGCGCGGGGCGCTCGCCCGGGGGCTCCCTGGCGCGTCCGCCGCGGACGCCTCGCCGCCTGCCGCGGGCGACGGGCAGGCGCTGCAGGTCGCGCTGCGCGTCTTGCGCGAGCGCGCGGCGCGCCTGGAGTCTGACCTCGGGGTGCGGCCCGCAGCTGGCCGTGTCTTCTGAGCAGCGCTGGGACAGTGTACATGTACGATTTTCTGTGTGCACACCACACGCTGTCTGCGCAGCTGGGCGGCGGCGCACTGGCGAGCGTGACCCGCGGGTTTGCAGGCAGGGTCCATGCGCAGGCGGAGCGGGCAGCGGCATGCAAGGATAGGTCTGCAGGATAGGTTATGGTTCCGGGTGACAGGCAGGGTCTGCGCGCAGGCGGAGCTGGCGGCGGCGCGCGACGCGCTGGAGGCGGCGCGCGGAGAGGCTGGCGCAGCGCGCGCCGAGGCCGCAGCCGCGCGCGGCGCCGCCGAGGCCGCCGCGGCCGCGCATGCCGGCGAGCTGGCGCGCCTGCGCGCCGAGGCGCGCGCCCCGCGGCCGCCCCCGCGGCCCTCGTCACCGCACGCGAATTTTGGTCCGCAGCTGCACGCGAGACGTGGCCCTGCGCAGTCGCGCCCGCCGCGCATGCGCCAGGACGAGCGGGGGCGCGCCAAACTTGCGGCGCTCGGCGTGCGGCAGGCCGAGGAGGATGCGGCGGTTGCGCTGCTGGAGGGCAGCGGCGCGGGCGCGCAGGCCGCGGCGCGCGCCGCAGAGCTCGAGCGCAAGCTGCACGGCGCGCGCCAGGTAGCCTCACAAGCCGCACGGAGACGCGAGCTCCCAGCAGGGGCCTGCTGCGTGCACGTGGTGCCAGGGCCGAGCCACCTGCCACGGCCGGCACAGCCCTCGTCGCTGCGGCCCAAGTTACAGACACACACAGCATGCAGCCAGCCTCGCCCAGGGACGGCAGCGAGCATGCCGCACAGTGCCTCGGCCCGCCATCAGGGCGGGCCTGCACGCACTGTGCCGGACGGCTCTGCAGCCGGCTGTGCATATGGTATCTGACACTCATGCCGTGGGCGTGCCCAGGAGCTAGAGACGCTGCAGGCCGCGGCGGCGGCGGAGGCGGGCCGGGCGGCGGCCGCAGAGCAGCGCGCGCGCGACGCGGAAGCGCGGGCGGCGGCCGCCCAGGCCGCGCCCGGGCCGCGCGCCCCCCCGCCGCAGCCGCGGCCGGCGCCGGCGGCGCGCGCCGCGCGGGAGTGCGGCGTGCAGTCTGAGGCGCCGGTCGCCGCGCCAGAGGAACTGCCCGAAGCGGCCGGCGGGACCCCGGCGGCCTCGCGGGCGGGGTCGCTCACGGGATCCACCGGGGGGTCTGCGGACCGCCCGCCGCTGCGGCTGGGCACCAGCGCGGCCGCGGAGCTGGCGCGCCCCGGCTGCGGCGCCGGCGGGGCGCCTGACGTGGAGGCGCGGACATCGCCGCGCGGGGACGAGGCCCTCGGCAGCCCGCGGCCGGCCGCCGGCCCAGTCGGGGGCGGCTTGGGCCGCTCGCCGGGGTGCCCGCACTGGCCATTTGCGCCCGGGTGCCTGGCCGAGCTCTCGCGGCCAGCACGTGGCGCCGGCGCTGACAGGCGCGCCAGTGACAGCCCGGCGTCGGAGCGGGACGAGCGCGCGCCGCCAGCAGGTGGGGACGCCGGCGCCCAGCCGCCCGCGGCCGCGCGCGAGCCCGGCTTGTCGCGCCGCCCGGCGTCTGCGCCCGCGGCGGCGGCGCGGGCGGCATCGCCGGAGGCCGCGCGCGCTGCAGCGCGCCGGGCGACGGAGCCCAGCCCGGCGCGCGGCTCGGGGGCCGCGGCGGCAGCGCCTGAGCCGCGCGAGCCGGCGGCGGCCGGCCACGAGGGTGCCGGCGCCGCGCTTGCCACACTGGAGCCTCTGAACATGCCAGCTGCTGCGCCTGGCGCGCTCGACACGAGCAGCCCGGCGCCGGGCTGGACTCCTGAACGGGCGCGTCCGCGCAGCCGGGCGGACGGCATATGCGCGGCCGGCGGCGGGGGCGGCGGCAGCGGCGGCAGCGGCAGCAGCGCCGCGCGGCGCGCGCCGCCGCCCGGCGCCGCCGCCGCGTGCCACACGCCACGCGCGCGCTCCCCCCGGGCCTCGCCGCGCGACAGCGGTCGGCACGTGGAGGCGCTTCTGGCGGAGGCGGAGGCGGCGGTGGCGGCGTCGGGCGGCCGCGGCGGCCGTGCCGGCGGCGCCTGGCGGCCGGAGCACCGCGGGGACGACGACATCTGCCGGTGGCGCCCGGCCCGCGCTGTGCAGGCGGTCGGCAAAAGTGGCCGTGTGCAGGATCAGGCAGTAAATAAGGGGGCCGCGACGCCAGACGCGCTGACGCGCGCTTACATCCCGTGCGGCAGGTCCTGATGCATGGCGCAGTGCCTTCTGGCATGCCTGGTCGCACTTGCTGCTGTCAAATTTCTATACGGGCCTGTTGTCGTCCGTGTGCATGCCTTGGTCATCCAGCGGTGCACGCACACCTTGCGGCCCTGCTCTGCAGGTCGGAACACATGCGGTCATATTTGAATCATGGTCTCTCAAAGCTGCACATGCGGTCAGAATTGAGGAATGGCTCTCTCAAAGCTGCACCTGAACAACCCTGCCGTGGGCGCCGGCGCAGGGTGCTGTCGACCACTGCGACGCCCGTGTCCTCCAGCGCGACGGCCGGCGCGGCGCCGCACTCCGCAGGCGCCTCCTCCCGCCATTCGGCGGCGCGCCGGCAGCTGCAGGCCGCGAGCGCGCTCACGCCGCAGCGGTGCGCCGCACCATGAGAGCCGCAATGCTGCAGAGAGCCGCAACGGCCTACACTTGCAGGGCCTGTTGATGCGCCGGCGTGGCAGTGCGGCCGAGTATTTAACAAGCTGCCCAGCCTTTGACTGGCAGGAGACCCACTGAGGCTTGCTGTGCTCAACAATATGCTCAGCGCACCGGACGTCTGGCCATGAGCCACCAGTGCGCAGACCGTTTCAAGGCACACCTCAAGGCTTTTTAAACCCGGCGCGCAGGTGCCAGCAGCCGCCGAGCACGGCCTCCTCGGCACAGCCGCACGCGCCGGCGCCGCCCGACCCGCGCGAGCACTCGCCGCACGCCGCGCCGGACGCCGCCGCCAGCCACGACGCGCGCGAGCGGGGCGAGCAGCGGGCGAGCGATGGCCAGGCGGCCGACGCGGCCGGCGCTGCCGCTGCCGGGCATGCACGGCGCGGGCGGGCGCGCGCCGCCGCCGTTGCACCCCTGCCGCCGCTAGAGGAGGAGGGTCTGGCGTCGCCCCACGGGCCGCTCCATGAACGGCACAAGTGGCACCATGAAGAGGACCAGCGGGACGACTGGCGCCTGGACGAGCGGGAGCCGGAGCGCGGGCGCGGCCACGACTGGTTGGGGCCCCCGCAGGAGGGCCGAAGCGGGGGCGAGGGGCTCTGGGCCGGGTGGCCGGGGTCCGTAGCTGAAGGCAGCCACAGCCACGGGCGCGGCGCCGCGGCGACGGTCGGCGAACTTGCCAGCGCCCTGGCGGGCTTGGACGCGCCGCCGGCCAGCCCGCGCTCGCGCGAGCGGGCGCAGCGCGGCGAGCAGGGCCGCGCCGGACGGGACTCTGCTCAGTGGGATGCGCGCGGCGGCTGGGGCGGCGCCAGCGACCGCGCGCGCGCGCTGGCCTGGCTGGCGGCGGCCCCCGCGGGCTCCCCCCGGCGCGCGGAGGCGCCCCGCGCCGGCGGCTGCTTCTCCTGGGAGGAGCCCGGCCTGTATGACGCCAGAGAGGCCAGCTCGGGGCGTCACCGCCGGCGCTCGCCCGAGCGCCGGCGCTCCGACGGTGGCGCGCGCGTCGACGCGCCCGCCGACAGGGCCGCGCGGACGCACGGGGAGTCGGAGCGCGATGAGCTCGCGTACGCCACGGCCGCGCCGGCGTGGCGCAGCACGGAGCGCTACCCGCCCGCGCGTGCCGCGCCCGCGGGCGGACCCCCGGAGCTGGACGCGCGGCGCTCGCCGCGGCGGCGCACGAGCGCCGGCCCAGACAGCGCGCGCGGCGCGGACGGAGGCGGGTGGCGCGAGCTCGCCGGCAGCGGGCGGCGGGCGCGGGAGCAGCGGGACCCCTGGCAGCTCCGACCCATCGAGCCAGACGAGCGTGGCGCGGAGGCCGACGACGGCGGCAGCTCCAGCGGCAGCGAGGCCGGCGACCCGCTGCTGCGGCCGCCCGCGCCGGCCTGGCCCGGCGCGGAGGCCGGCCGGGGCGGCGGGGGCCGCCGCCAGGGCGGCGCGCTCGACGCGCTGCTCGCGGAGATGCGCAGCGGCTCCGCAGCGCCGCGCGGTGAGCATAGAAACCCTAATCCAGACCCTAGCATGCCGTCCCCGCGCAGGCGCGCGGCCGAAGGCGCGCCGGTGGTCGACCGCGGCCCCTGGGACTCCGCCTGGGACCGCGCGCGCGCCGCGCCGCCCGCCGCGCCCAAGCCGGAGCGCGGCGGCGGCGCGGCGGGGCCGCGGCGCCGGGCGGCGCCCGCCGGCGGGCGCGGCCACCCCTCCGACCTGTCTGACGACGAGCACGGCGGCGGCGGGCCGGCGGCGCGCCTCGTCGCGGAGCTGCGCCGGGCGGAGCTGCGCCGGGGCGCGCCGGGGCGCGCCGAGCGCGGCCACGAGGCGGCGCTCTGGCAGGACGGTGCGGGCTCGCGCGCGCGCGCCGAGCCCGCGGGCCGCAGCTGGGGCCCGCGCGGGAGTGGCTTGGACGGCAAGCTGCTGCGCGACATCAGCCCGCTGCGCGCGTTCCGCGCCGCGCGCGGCGGCGACGCCGAGGCGCAGCGGCCTTTCGGCGTGCGTGAGGAGCGCGCCGCGGGCGACGGCCGCGGGGGCGCACGGGCGGCCTACGGCTACCACGGCGCCCGCGGAGCAGAGCCCGCCGCGGGGTATCATGGGGTCCCTGAGGACCTTGGCGCCTGGCGCGGCGTGAGCCCCCTCAGCGGCTTGCGGATGGGCGAGCAGGCGCACTATGGCTGAGCTGCATACGAATGGAGGATAAGGACTAGGCGCGCTGCATTCATTGTGCAGCCCCTTGGGATATTAATGAGTGAAGCAACGTCCTGACATTGCTTCTAGCATGGGCTGGCATGCACATGCATAGTCACACCTGTGGGTCAACGGAGTCTGTCTAACCGCAAGGAATTATTTTTACCTGAGCAACAACAGTGGGGAGAGTTTTGAACATGAGGCGGCTTGCGTTGGTGGGTGTATTACTGACATTCATGACTTAAGCAACTGCATACTCGCACTGTGCGAGTACACAGTGGTGCACTGTGCGAGTCGCACATACTCAAGGAAAGCTGCCGCTGCCCCGCGCGTGCTTTGGTATGGCCAAGTCTGGCAGGACAGAGAAGCCTCGAGGCCGCGGGCCGCTCGCCAGAGTGTCGTCACAAGGGCGCAGCGGTCCCGCCACAACAGCGCAACTGCTTGAAGGCACGCGCCACGGCTTTCGTGATTTCAACGTCAGCTCTGTTAAAAATGACACTGTGCTCATTGGTAACGCTGCAAGCGCAGAGGCGGAGGCGCTACAGCAGCGAGCAGAGCGCAAGCGTGGGGAGGACGCAGTCCGAGCGCATGGGCAGGCCGCGGTGACTGCCATGGTCACGCATTCACGTCTGCCAGACACTGTTTGGTGCCAAACCAATAGCTGGCTGACCGTGTCAGCAAAACGGCTTGTTGCTCGCAACGTGCGAGCGTCACTGGCCGAGTGCCGCGCTGCACAGGCTGCCTTCCAGCGCGCCCTGGACGCGGAGCAGGCCCAGGCGCTGCCCTACGAGCGACACCTGGACGCCTGCTTCGGCCTGGTGAGCTTCCAGCCGCTGGCGCGCACAGCACGCTAAGGCTCTCACAGGGGAGTGCCTACGGAGTGCCTACGAGTGGACCCTGCACTGACGTGGCGCGGCTGTGGCGCCACAGCGTGTCAAGGTTGTCGAAGTGGAGTGCCTACAGACCTGCGGCAGTGGACCCTGCACTGACGTGCCGCGGCGGTGGCGCCACAGGGCGAGAGCCTGCAGGGCTGGGCCGAGGCGCTGGCAGCGGCTGCCGCGGCGCTGCCGGACGCGCTGCTCACGCCGGCGGCCGAGGCGGCCGCGCGCGAGCAGGGCCTGGCGCTGTTCGAGCGCGCGGTGCAGGCCTACCAGCAGGCGCGTGCGCCGGCTCCATTGCCGCAAGGCACGAGGGCTCTGAGGTTTTAGAGCAGCCGCACGCGCCACATTGTGAACCCCTGCCGTTTCCTGCTGTGACCCTGTTGCAAAGCTCTGCTTCAGGAGGGTTTCAGAGGAGGATGCATGCAGCAGTGAGGGCTATACATTACATGTCGTGCTGGGGATCATGGCGAGCCCGAAGGGGTGCCAGGTTGGCACCAGCGTCTTGGTGTGCCTAAGGCGCCTCATTCAGACTCTGAAGCAAGCTGTACCTCGACTTGGCGGAGCCTCATGTGGAGCTGGGACATGCGGGCTCCCTGGGTGCGCGCAGCAGCAAAGCGCCCTGCCCCTGCACAGGTGCGCGCTGGCGACGGGCGCGTGCGCGCCGACGCGGCGGTCAACTCGGGCAATGCGCTGGCGGCCGCTGCGGAGGCCGAGCGCGCGGTCGGCGGCGCCGGAGGCCGCCCGCACAGCCTGCTGTCGGCGGCCGCGGGCGCGTACCGCGCGGCCCTGGCGCAGGAGGAGGACGCCCTGGTGCGCCCGAGCGGCGGCCTGCCAGCCTCACGCTTGCCTGCCTGCTGTGTCGAGACAAGTGGCGAACCTGACGTCAAAGTGTGTTTGTTTACCTAGTTTCCTCTGCTCCTCCCGCTTGTAGTAGTGCGAGTGAGCAGCCCCAGCTGCTTACAGAGCCCTGGGGCAGTCGGGACACGCTGGCGGGCGGGTCCCGGCCTGACAAGGTGACAACAGCGTGTGTCTGCAAAAGGAGGACCTTGTGAGCCCGAGAAAGTGATGCGGCAACTTCAGTGTGCAGTGCGGCGGACGACCAGCTTGACGACCAGTTTCTTCTGACATCTTATTTTAAGCATTCTGGCCTGCCAAGCAGCTGCGGGCCTGCCTGGCAGACCTGGAGCAACCTGGCGGACACGCTGGTCGCCGCCGCGGAGCTGGCGGCCGACGGGGCGGCATGCTCAGCCGCCGCGCATGCGCCTAGGTCCCCGCCCGCGGCCGAGACAGGCCCAGGTCTGCACCACTCGCCCGTGTCCCGCCCATCACCCGCACGAGCGCGCACAGGTCACGCACCACACGCTCGGAGCGGCCGGTCAGGCAAGCGTGGCAGTATTGTGGCGCCATGGTACTCGACGCTCAGCACACCTCCGCCCGGCAGGACAGGCTTTCTCATATGTCAGGTCCTTAATGATGATGCCAGCGGTTGACAGCTCCGCCGGCAGTTCTCGTCGATCAGGTCCTCGAGGGTGATGCCACTGCTTAGCAGAACCACCGGCAGAGCCGCCAAGCGCTGGCATTACCATCAATGACCTGATGAATGAGAAAGACTATCCTGCCGGGCGGAGGTGTGCTGAGCGTGAAGCACCTGGGGAAACAAATCCCGCTGCGCCTGACCGGCCGCATCGAGAGTCTGGTGCATGTCCCATGCGCGTGCAAGTGCAGACCCTGCGCTGGTACCACGCAGTGGCCAAAGCATGTCATTTTAGCGGCCATCTTGTCATTGAGAGAGGTGCGCAGCAGTGAACCACTTTATCTCTGGCCAGGGCGGCCCGCAACTGTCTGACCACGCCACGCCCGCCAGCGTGCTCACCGGTGCGAGGCTCAGGGCGCGGGCAGGCGGCGGCGGCGGCGGCGGCGGAGGCGGCGAGGCTGTATGCGGAGGCCATGGCCGCGTACGCGGCGGGCTGCGGCCTGAGCAGCAGCGAGGCGGGCGACGACCTGCCGGCGCTGCTCTTCAACTGGGGCGTCGGGCTGCACTCGCTCGGCACGCACGCGCCGGTGCGCCCCGCCGGCGCGCCGTGACCCGCTGTGCGGGCCAGGCCGCCAATGTATTTGAATTGCGTCTGGTGCGTACGTGGTGCATGGCCCATGTGCTCGAGGCACCGCGCCCTCCGCAATCGCGTCCGCTTGCATGGCGCTAGCCGCCCGGCTGCTGCGGCGGCTCGGGCCAGGACAAGCTAAGGGAGCACGCGCGCCCGCACGTGAGCTGCAGGGGAGTGCGCCCCGTCTGATGACCGTGCCATATGACAGACAGCTGCACGGCTGCAATTTGCGCAATATTGGAGTGTGGTGGACTGTTCAACGCGAGTTGATGCAGAGGCGGAGTCTGTCACAGGTGTTTGGAGGGGGCTGGCGCTGCACAGGCTCGCGCAGTAAAAACAAACAAGGCAGGTCTGCTTCGGTGATTTCTTTGCGCGGCCCGCACAGCGCCCACTCCCAGGCGCTGGTGGCTGTGCAGCAAGCGGCGGCGATCCAGCACCGCTTCACAGCCCCGTCCCTGCAGGGGCGCGGCCCTTGCCAACGGTCCTGCATGTCGTGTCGGTCCTGCACGTTGTCGACCTGGTCTGCCAGTCGGGGCACCCAGTGCTTTTACTGTGAGGGTTGAGGCTTGAGTCAAGTCGCTACTTTGTGCCCTGTGTGCTGCCTCATCACTTCTTCCTCACTGCGCATTTGAGCTGTGCTCTGCTTTAAGCCCTGCACTGCCTCCGGGACGCATACACACTTCTTGCCCTCTGTGTGCTGTGCTGCTTTTGGACACGAGCCCAGCACGACGCTGTAACTTCGCACTATCTTCCAGCTTGGGTGCATGCCAGTGCTATTCGTCAAGCTAGGAACCATGTTGAAACTGTTACGCAGGATAGATGATCAACGTTGTGCGGCAGGCTTGAACTTTTTCAAATTTGAAAGTTTGATGTACAGTGCATGTCAGCACACTCTATAACTCCTGCAAACTTAAGGGTTGCCTCAAGTAATCAGTTTACTTATGCCTTTCCTTTTGCTAACGAACACAGAAGGACCAGCCAGGCGTCCCGAACGGCGCTCCGTCATGAGCGCGTGCTGCTGAGCTTTGCAGGCCACAGCGCATCGCGCGTGGCTCTGCTATCATCAGGGAGCGCAGACACGCGAGCGGTTTACTCAGCAAAGCTAATGAGGAGTGTTCGCACATATATAGCGGTGCTGGTGGTTTGCTGCAGCTGCTCTCAGACCGCATGGGGCCAAGGTGAGGCTCACGCGGCGGCTTGCTTGCGTTGGGTGCCTGTGTTCCGACCAGTGCTGGAGCTCAAGGAGAGCATGCAGCACGTAGCTTCAGCTGTTGTTACCAGGCGTGCGGGGTGCAGGTACAACAAAGCCAGTGATAGCCCGCACCTCGGCGCAGCTCGCTGCCGCGCTGCGCAACGCGAGCGTCGAGCAAGTCGTGCTCGACCCGGCCGGCCAGAGCGTGAGCGCTCCGCAGCTCACACCCGCGGCTCTGCGCTCGGCAAAGCGTGGCCAGCGCGCCCTTACTAAGCGCCAACAAGCACGCGCGGCAGGTGGGCGGCGGGACCCTCCGGCTGAGCGCGGAGGACTGGCGCCAGCCTGTGCGGCTGCAGCAGCGAAACGTGGTGCTGCGCTCCGGTGCGCTGTTTGCAAGAGGCCCTTGAGCGCGTTCGGTATTCCCTGCAAGAGCCGTACGGGGCCGACGTGAGGGTTGCAGAACGACCTGGCGTGGATGCTCTGGAGAAGGAGCTGTGCTGGGCTAGAGGGGCCCTCACCTGCTGAGAAAAGTCAGCCATGGTTGCGACCGGCGCGCTTGCCCTGGCAATGCGGACGCCGGCTGCGGGCGTGCAAAACTGTCATGTGCCACGGTTGCAAGTGACAGCCGCGCCACCGCGGCAAGCAGCGCACGGGCGCGCGCAGTGTCCGGCAATGCGTCGACGCTGGACCTCGCGCAGCTGCCGTGGCTGCTCGTTGTCGGCAACGACTCCAGCCTGGAGCTGCGCGACCTGGTGCTCACCAACTCGGCGCCGCTCTCAGCCGCCAGCAACACGAGCTATTTCTACGCCGGCGGCCTGCTCGCCTGGCCGTCGCTGGCGGCAGAGCCGGGCGGCGCGCTGCGCCGCTACAACGTCACGCAGTTCTTTTGGTCGTCCGCGCGCTACGGGCGCGGCGACTGCGACTGGCGGCACGCGGGGCCGCCGCGCGACAGGGGCGCCCAGGTGACCCGGCGGCCGGCCGTTGCGACTGTCTGAGGGATTTACAGCTGGGGCGCCCCCAGGCGCCTTGGTCAGGCTGCTGGGCGTCGCAGCTCCAGCTTGCTCATGACATGGTACTGACATCACGGCTTGTAGCCGTTTTGCACTGACGCAGCTTAGGGCGCGCCTGTGCAGGTGTTGAGCCCTGGCAGCCAGGACCGTACCACGACAAGCGAGAATGGCGTCACAGTTGTACGGGATACAGGTATATATGATGCAGACTACGACGTCAGCCGCTTCAGCGTGGTCGACGGCAACCCCGTGCCCATAACTCCACCAGGTGCAGACATTCAGTTGTGAATGACCCTACCCAAACTGGGACGATATGATGCATAAGTTTAGAGGACATGCTTCGCAAGGCAGCAGGCCATGTGCAGTTGTTGGTGGCGAGCAGATGATGGTTACACTTCACCGGCCTCTCTTCCGCTGAGCTTCACGCGACTGGGCGCACAGTTGGATCGCTGGAGGTGGACAGCGAGGGCAGCGCGGCGATCTGCGTGCCGGACAGCGGCTCGGCCGCTGCCGTCGCGGCCGTGATGGCCGCGAGCGCGCCGGCCGCGCCGCCGCCGGCGGGCGCTGGCGGCCTGTCGCGCCCCAGCATCGTGGCGGTGGCAGTTGGTGGCGCCGCGGCCGGCGCGGTGCTTCTCACGGCCGTGCTGCTGGCTGCGGCATACTTTGCGCTTCGCGCGCGCGCGCCGGGCTCCGCGTACAGCAAGCAGGCGCTGCTGAGCGCACATGCGCCGAGCGTGCGCGGCCCGTCCTGCCGCCCCGCCCCGAGGACAAGCTCCGGCTGTTCCATGGCGTGTGCTCTGCATCAACAAGTTCGCCAGCGCCTCATGCTGCAACGGCAGCCCAGCGGCTGCTGGAGAGGGCAGCGCAATGGAAGCTGGGGAGGGGCCGTTAGCTCCGTACCCAGCGCGCCTGCTTGCTATCGCGTGCCCTCGCTGCAAGCCTCACCCCGGCAAGCTTACGCATGGCGCAGGGGCCGGCGCTCGGGTCTGAAACCAGCGCGCGGCGCAGGGGTCGGCGCCCGGGTCCGAGGGCAAGGAGCACGACTGCAAGCAGGTCGAGGGCAAGGACGCGGGCGGCACGCTGCGCGTGGACGACAGCGGCGCGGTCACGCCCACCAAGCTGCCCTGCGCGCTCGGGCAGCTCAAGCGCTGGGGCATGGCCGAGGGCCCGATGAGCGGCCTCAGTGTGGACCTGCGGCTGGTCGAGAACGAGGACGGCTCGCCGCGGCTGCTCGGCGAGGGCGCGTACGGGCAGGCGCGCGCGCCCCTGCCCGCGCCCGTGCCGCGCGCCCGGCCGCGCGGCAGCCAACCTGCGCGGCTCGAAGTGCCGCGCGTCTGCTCGACCAGCGCGGCCCCCGTGTGCAGATCGTGCGCAGGCCGCTGCCCCGGCGCCGGCCGAGAGCGGCCAGCCGGTCGGGGGCAGGGCGCGCGCGTGCTGCTCTCGTGTGCTGCGCACAAGAGGCCAGGGTGGCTGCATGGCGGCCGTGGCAAGGCAGCCCCCGCAGTGTGGGACAAGTGGGGGCAGGGCTGCTGCTCTGCTTCCGTGCCACATGCAGGTAGCTGCACTTGGAATGGCGGGCTCTCTATAGATTAGGAGCCCAGGGGGTGCCTCACCGGCGGTGGTGCGGCGGAGCTAGGCCCGATGCAGCCCCGGCTGGGCCCCGCCAGCGCTGCCCGGCGGCTCCAGCCGCTGCCTTCTCCCTGCCGTGCAGCGCTCCAGCCAGAAGGCGCCGCAGCTGACACCTGCCGCGCCGGCGGCAGCTTCGGCGCCGGCCTCTGTCCCCTACCAACACCTGTCACTGTGCAGGTGTTCTGCCCAACGCCTGATGCCAGACACCCTATACCTAAACCTGTCACCGGACACGCAGGTGTTCCTGGGGCGGTGGCACGGCGCGCTGGTCGCCGTCAAGGTGCTGCGCAGCGACTGGGGCTCCGAGGCGGCGCGCAGCCTGCGCGAGGAGGCGCACCTGCTGTGCGGCCTGCGCTTCCCCAACGTGCTCACCTTCCTCACGGCCTACGTGAACATCATCCCGGTGCGCGCCGGGGATGCCAGCAGCGCACGCACCCCTGCCCCCAGACTCTGATTTTGCAGCAGCGCTGCAAGGCTGAGACGTCGTCAGCGCCGAGATGGCGTCAGGGCTGAGACGGCGTGGGGCGCTAAGATGGCGTCGGCGGGCTGAGCGTGGCGGCGCGGGCGCCGCGCAGATGATGATGGTCACGGAGTACTGCGCGGGCGGCGACCTGGCGCGCGCGCTGCTCCTGGACAGCGCGCAGCCGCGGCGGTGCGCGCCGCGCGGCCGCCCGCCCCGCCCCCAGCCCTGCGCGCCGCGGCTGCCCGCCGCCGCGGCGCCCGTGCCGCGCATGCCGGCTGCCGCCCGCCGGCACTCGCGCGCGTGCTCGCGCGGACGGCGGCGTTCTCAGTGCGGGGAGTGGCAGGTTTTTTGCTCAGGCCTGCGCGCGCGCCCGGGTCTGTGGCAGCGGCTCCCGGCCGTCCAAGCACTGCGCCAGAGGGGGCGCTCTGCGGCGGGCATGCTGCCGGCCTGCAAGCTGCGCGCCCAATGTCTGGCCTACGATGGGCATACCCTCTCCCCTCATGTCTCGCTCGGCTGCGCGCCAGCCGCAGGACTGACCTGCGCCTGCCGGGCGCGCTGCAGGTTTGCGTGGGGCGCGCGGGGCGGCGCGATCTGCTTGGGCATCGCGCGCGGGCTCAGCTACCTCCACAACGAAGGGGTGCGCTCCCGGCAGCCGATGCGGCTCGGCTGCGGTGTGGCGCTCTGGACAGCGGCGTTCTATCGTTCAATGCTGCGCACCGCCTCAGCGCCCTTCGTCCCTGCGCTTCCCTCGTGTCTGCAACCTGCATTGGGCCTGTTGTGGACAAAGTGAAAGCACGTGCAATAGTGCGGCCGCGGTACAGAGCTTTGCCAAGATCAGCTGCGCCCCTCTTTGGACAGAAGGGGCGCTCTTGCAAAGTACGCGCGGAGGCGTTTGAGGCCAGGGGCGGACGCGCGCGCAGGTGCTGCACGCGGACATCAAGCCCGGGAACATCTTCCTGGACAAGTCGCACACGGTGGCCAAGGTGGCGGACTACGGCCTGAGCAAGTGCATGTGCAAGTCTGTCGCCGCGCACACCTTCCGCGGTGCGCTGCCAAGCCGCTGAGCAGCGCCCCCCCCAGGGGAGCCCTGCGCGCGCGTGTGTGCGTTCTGGCTGGCCGCCCTTGTTTTGCTTCTGGACCATGGCAAAGAGCACAAGTGCAGACAGAGGTCCTGCGGCTGTTGGCAGCTTTGGCAGGCGGCGCTTGAGCCCATGTCTAGCTTGACGGCGGTGTGGCCGCGCGCGCGCAGGGACGGTGAGCCACATGTGCCCCCAGATGCTCATCGGCGGCGAGGTCGGCTACTACTGCGACATCTTCAGCTTTGGCGTGGTGATGCAGGAGGTGAGCGCCAAGTCTCTCATCATGCTTGCCTGGCTGGCGGTGAAGCTTCCTGGGCTCATGATGATGCGCTCCACTATAGTAACCATGGGCTGTGGTGCAGGTTATTACTGGCGAGATGGCGGAGGGCAGGAAGCCGCTGCGGCCGCCCAGGTGCTGGCACGCTGCGTTGGTAAACGGCTCCGGTGACCGCATGTGTAGTGTTGTTGCACACCTCTTCGCACAAGAGCTGGCGCAGAGCCGCTCACTGGTCATACTTGTGTGTGTCGAGAGGTCCCGCTCCTTGGCATAATGGTGCCCGGAACAGGAGCTGTCGCCTTGAGGTTCGGCAGGGCTTGTGAGCTCTTGCTTTCCCATGCTGGTCCAGTGCACACGCTCGTCCAAGTCAGACTGCCCTGTGGTCGTTGCGCAGGGCGCCCGAGGAGTGCCCAGAGGCGGTGGTGGACCTGTGGCGAGAGTGCATCGATGTCGACCCTGCCAAGAGGCCCTGCGCGCAGGGCCTGGTCCGCAGGCTGGAGCTGCTGGTGACGCGCAAGCTCTCCAACAAGGGCTCGTCCGCCTGAGTTTTGAGACGGGGCACCACGTGCTCCGGAGTGTTGTGTCCTGCCTTTCACACCGGTCAGCGTTTGTCAACACACAGGTGGCTCTGTCGGCGTAAACGGGTTACTGAATGGTGTTGCCTGCCCCAGCAACGTGAACATCTGCTCTGGCATGTCTTTTGTCTGCTTAGAAACATGTCTCATCCATCCATTTTTGTACACTAGTAAAATAGTTTGGTTGCAAATTCTTTTTATAGCGTTGGTGGGTTGTTGTTTTGGCAGCGAGCTCGATACTGCTAGCTGCGCCGTGATGGCACCAGTGCCCAGCCTTGCTTGCGTATGCTTTGTGGACACGTTGTAAAGCAAGTGCGCTATTGGCATGTTGCACACTTAAGTCGCAGAAGCGCACCAGCTGTCTGAGTGCTGCACAGCAAGAACCAATGTCAGGCATTGATGCTACGGAGTATTATGTGGAGGAGGAGGAGGTGACACCGCTCCCCTTCAACGCTGCAGACAGTGATGTGTCAAGTGTCAATCACGCTCGTGGCCAATCAACGTTCAATCAGATATAAAGACCGTATGGCTGTATACTTGCATGCTCGGCGTCACAAAACAGTGTGCTCACCACCATCTCCTCTGTCAATATATTTGCATGCACTCTCTGCACAGTGTCTGTTCCAGCCAGTTCCCCATCGCGCTGTTCCATACTCGAGCGCTTATTTACCAGTTTTGAAAGAGGCCGGTGTCACGCCAGATGCCCTTTATCAAAGGCAAGCATGAGCGCGCCTGGGAAGCCGCTCGCACCCCGCCTCACTGGCGCCACGCGGCTGGTGCGAGCGGCCAGGCGCTGACGCTCTCACCCACGCGCCAGGCGCTCGGCTTCCACGTGTGGGTCGCCGAGCTGGAGCTGCTGGTCGGCACCGCGCGCGCGCCCGGCCAGGCCGCGGACGGCGCCGCCTGCCTGGAGCTGCTGCAGAAGCTGCAGGCCACGCTGGAGGGCGGCGGCGGCGGCGGCGGCGGCGTGGCGCGCGTGCGCGAGTACCAGCGCCGCTGCGAGGACGCGCTGGCGGAGCTGCTGCTCAAGGGCGCCGCGCCGCCCGTGCGCCCTGACAGAGGCCGGGCTGGTGCAGGAGTGCATGTGAATGCATGTTGAATGGGTGGTGCACTTGAGGGAACTTGCGAGCGCATGGGGCATGCATACCCTGCATCAAGCCGCAGCGCCAGCGGTCCCTGATACCTGCATGAGATGGACATGCAGACGCATGTAGACCTGCCAGCTCCGCCTGGCTTGCTGTGCAAGGCTTGCTGACGCAAACGCTCCGCAGGGGCTGCCGCCGTGTCTCTGATGCTCCTGTGGCCACGGCCTTGCATGTCCTTGTCTGCAGTTGGCAGGTGGTCTGGTCATAGGACTGCTCACGCGACTGCTGCCATGCTCATCAGCCAGCCATGCACTCGCATGCGAGTCAAAGCCAACAAGGGAAGAGAACATGCGATCTGCGAGCCTGCCAGGCGCCGCAGCTGAGCTGCACCGCCCAGACTGCGCGCCCGCATTCCGCATTGGGCGGAGCTGAGGGGCCGGGCCGCGGCGGCGGCGGCCAGGTGCGCCGGCTCGCGAGCGCGTGCCTAGCGCGCCTCTTCCTGGTCGGCGACGTGCTGCCGCTCTTCGCGCGCGTAGCGGCCTTCCAGGCCAGCCTGGGCTCGCGCGAGGCGCTCACGCGCGCCCTGCTCGCGCCTGTCCGCGCGGGCCTCCTGCAGGCGCGGGCCCAGATGGGCCTGGCGCTCGCATTTTGTGCTTGCACAGCGGAGAGGCTGAAGGGGGTGCATCTCTCATTGCCATACGGTCATGCGGCGGAAGATCGAACAGGTGCATGCAGCAAGGGCCTGCTATGAACTGGCGTCAGGGCGCTGGCGAGCCCGAGTCCTTGTCCTGCGCGCACCTTGCGGACATGCTCAGCATGCAGAAAGAGCGCCTGGTCAATGCCAGGCGAGGGTGCGGGCGAGGAAGGGCCTCCGCATATAAATAGATGGCGCGCAGGCACTGACTGCGCTGACTGCCGCCCACGGCCGCACGCTGGCTTCTGGCGCCCCCGAGACCCTGTCGCTCGCCCTCAAGCACGCCGCCAGGCGTGCCCTGCAGGCCAGCTGCCGTGGGCGGCTGCTGCCCTGTCTTGCTGGGAGCTTTCTCGCATGCCGCATCCACCATTGCTTGTTATGGTTATGCTTGTGCATAAAAGTGCCATACCAGCCACGCCGGCCGGCATGCATGAGGCCGCACCTGGCACGGAAAGCTGTTGGCAGGTGTCGCATGGGGCTGTGCAGGGCCGTTCCTGTGCGCCCGCGGCGCAGCCACCGCTAAGCGGGCGCGCAGGGGCTCGGAGCCGGCGGTGCGAGCGCAGGCGCTGGCCACGGCGGCTGCGGTTGTCTCCGGCCTGGGCGACGCCGATCGCGCCGCGCCCGCGGTGCAGGTGCCCTCACCGGCTGCACTCGACCACATGGCGCCCGAGTGCCACATGGTAGCTGCAGGGCAATATGATGCTCGTTTGCGTCTCCGCCTGGGCGTTGCTGACTGCGCTGCGCCAGCGGCGCAGGCCGACGCGCTGCGCGTCGCGCTGCGCGCCGTGCGCGACGGCGCGGACGCGGGCGCCAGCGCGGCGGCCGCGCGCGTCGTGCGCGCCGTGGCCGACGCCGGCGGCGCGGCGCTGTGGGCCGCCGCCGGCGCCGGCTTCGAGGAGGCGCTGCGCGCGTGCGTCGGCGCGCTGGCCGACCCTGGCCGCGCCGTCGGCGACGCCTGGGGCGAGGCGCTGGGCGCGCTCGCGTCGGCCGGGACGTCCGCCGCGGCCACTGAAGCGGTGCGCGCCCGGCTGCGGCGGTCAAAGCAGAGGGACAGGCGCGGCTGCGGCTCTGGGAGGCGCCGCGGGCGCGCAGCGGGGCCGGCCGGGGGGGGGGGGGGGGGGGGGGGGCCCCGGTGT